>Ga0315284_10000181_pt1 | contig 86588 bp, 66 predicted proteins | sample YL17G09_16_MG_FD_203696 | JGI IMG/M metagenome (GOLD analysis project Ga0315284, IMG submission 203696) | Sediment microbial communities from Yellowstone Lake, YNP, Wyoming, USA - YL17G09_16 | ecosystem: Environmental > Aquatic > Freshwater > Lake > Sediment | place: USA: Wyoming | collected... | reverse complement strand
GTTTTCCGATTGGCGCGAGGCGGCAGCCCGCGGGCGTCTGGCCGACGCCGCCGTCATCGCCACCCAGGACGCCATGCACGCCGGCCCGGCCGTGGCGTTTGCGGGAAAGGGCTACCACATCCTGCTGGAAAAGCCCATGGCCGTCACGGAGGCCGACTGCCGCCGCGTGGTCCGCGCGGTGACGGAAGCGGGGGTGATTTTCGCCCTGGGCCACGTGCTTCGCTACACGGCCTACACCCGCCGCCTGAAGGCGATGATCGATTCAGGCGCCGTCGGCGAGGTCGTCAGCATCCAACACCTTGAGCCGGTGGGCTACTGGCACCAGGCGCATGCGTTTGTCCGCGGCAATTGGCGCAACACGCGGGAGTCCAGCTTCATGCTCCTGGCCAAGAGCTGCCACGACCTGGACTGGATCCGCCACATCATGGGCGCGACCTGCCGGCGGGTGTCGTCGTTCGGCTCGTTGCGGCATTTCCGCCGGGAGTTCGCCCCGGCCGGTGCGGCGGAGCGTTGCCTGGACTGCTCGGTGGAGAGCGCCTGCCCGTATTCGGCGGTGAAAATCTACCTCGGCCAGGTGCGGGCGGGTCGCAAAGGCTGGCCCGCCAGCGTCGTGACCGATGACCTGACGGAAGAAGGCGTCACCAAGGCGCTACGGGAGGGGCCGTATGGCCGCTGCGTCTATCGCTGCGACAACGACGTGGTGGACAACCAGGTGGTGAACATGGAATTCGAGGGCGGGCGGACCGCGACGTTCACCATGACGGCGTTTCATCCCGGCGGCGACCGCAAGACCCGCATCTTCGGCACGCGAGGCTACATCGAGGGCGACGGCAACACGATCCGGCATAGCGACTTTCTGACCGACAAGACCGAGACGATCCAGGCCAACGCCGGCGCCGAAGGCACGGTCAAGTCCGGTCACGGTGGGGGGGACTACGGACTGGCGCGGTCCTTCCTGGCGGCCGTGGCGACCAACGATCCCGGCAAGGTGCTCACCGGCCCGGCGGAAAGCCTGGAGACACACCTGATGGTCTTTGCGGCGGAGCGGTCGCGGCTGGAAGGCCGCGTGGTAGACATAACGATAAATCGCTGACGACAGCCCGGTGCTCACGAACTCGCGGCGTTGTCTTGTCAATAACCGGCCTCGACCTCGATTTTGCCTTTCAAGCCCGTGATATCCACGTCCCCGGCGGGGTCGAATCGCCTATGGGGCTTTCCGTTGACTGTGACGGACTGGATGGACTTCTTGTCGGGGTGGCGGAACCGCAGCAGGACTTTCTCCGGTAGCTCGCGCAGGTCCAGGGAAACCTCGGCGGCGATTCGGTTCTGTGCGGCTTGGGAACGGTAGCGGACGCTTGCCTCACCGAAGTGCGTGGCCACGTCGTCGGCCCGGATGTCCCGGCCGTCCCGCAGCCAGTCGCGGGGGATGGCGCGGCCCAGGTGCAGCAGCCCGTCCCGCTCGTACACGAACATCTGCCGCAGCCAGGAGACGGCGTTGGCCTGGTCGGAGGTCTTGTATTGCGCGTAGTTGGACCAGCCCAGCCAGGGCATGGGATGCTCCACCATCGCCTGAATCTCTTCCCGGTAGCAGGCATTCCAGGCATTGAAGAACATCCACAGGTACACCTCGATCTCGTCGCGGTCCAGGTGTGGAATCAACCCGGCCAGGAGGTTGGGTTGCACGGAGAACCCGCCGCGGTCGAACCAATGAGCCGGATCCGGCAACCCGTAGCCATAGGGAGGATTCATGTAGCGGTTGTCCTGGAAGTCATCGAGGATCCAGGAAGCCTGCTTGCTGTCGGAGTCGTACAGGCCGGAAATCAGCAGGTAGACGGAGCCTTCCAGCACCTCGCGAATCCAGCCGTAATCCCGGCCGCGGCGGTACAGCCGGCTGGGGTAGTGGGGCACCCACCGCCCGTCCCGCAGGCGGACCAGCGGGCTGAACTGACGCATTCGCTCGAAGCCGGCGATCAGGTCTTTGCGATAGGCGTTCGATTCGCGGCGCACGCGCGCGGCGTCGGGGTGGGCGAACTTCTCCAGCGCCGCGGCGGCGGCGTCGGTCCCGCGCCAGGTCACGGCGTTGGTCGAGAGCCAGTAATAGAAGTCGGCGACGTCTTCCAGGCTGCCGGCCGGCAGGAATCCGTACTCCCAGCCGCGCGAGAAGGGCAGGTCCTTCATCGTGTTTCGCCGCTGGCGGAAGACCCAGTCCGCCCCGGCGATGACATGGTCGGCCACGTCGGCGAACCACTCCCGGTCCCCGGTCATCAGGAAGTGGTCCGCCAGCCGCCACAACGCCCAGCCGTGGTGCTGATTGTAGGTGGCGCCGACCTCGAAACCACCGGCGCCGTACAGAACGCCCTCGTGGTCGGTGAAGTTCCCCGTCAGCCCGGCGGTTCCTTGGTATTTGATCCAAAGGCCCAATCTCCGGCGGGCCTCGTCGACAAGCCCCCGCTGTTCGAGGTCCTGGACGATCATGACCGACTCGTTGGTACAGTTGCCGTACGTGCTGGTTCCGACGGTCGTGTTAATTAGGCCGCTTCCGTCCATCACATCGAAGTCGGTGATCTGCGTGTGCGACAGATGGAAGGCGTGCAGGGCGTCCAGGTTGGGTTCAGGAGTGTGGACACTCGCTCCGCGGCGGCCTTGGGCCTGCCAGAATCGCACCACCTCCCGATAGGCCGCGTCGGCGTCAATGGTGCGGAGGCGGGCGATCTCCTCCGGGCTGTCGGCGGCGACATACGGGATTTTCAGCACGACTCGGCAGCTCTCGCCCGGCTGGAGGAGTTTCTCAAAGACGATCCCCGTGCCGTCCTGCCGCGGCTGGATGGATGACTCATAAGCCGCTCGCAGTACCGGCTGATCCTTGTGGAGACCGGTGATGACCCCTTCGCCGGCCGTCAGTTGCTCGCGCGGACTGAGGGGGATCATCCGGTCGTTGTAATCGCGCCACCGATTGACGGTCCAACTCCGCGCGATGCCCACGCCGCCGGAACTCGTGTTGATGCGGGTCGAATTATCCGAGTATTGGACTGGAAGGCAGGCCACGGCCGGCTGCGGCCCGGTGTTGGTCAGTTCAAAGGTCAGCACCCCCACGACCGTGTCGTCGCCGGCCAACTCCCCCGACAGGATGGACCGGTTCAACGGCACGGCGAAGACTTTCTGCCGCAACTCGATGCTCTCGTCACGCAAGTGAATGTTGTACGTCAGCACCGGCGAGGAATCCGGGTGGCGGCCCAGGACGCACCATTGCTCCAGACCAAAAAAGAACCGCGCGTTTCCGTCGTTCTTGAATCGTGGGGTGTCCTTGCTGTGGACGGATCGCATGCCCGCGGCGCCTTCGGCATGGATGGCCGATACGTTGTACTTCGTCAACACCACGTCGCCGTTGGACTCCACCCAGAACCGGTGCCGCGACCGCATGCACCCCACGCTACAGCCGACCGCGTGCGCGCGAGGCTGGCCCGTATACGCCCCGCCCAGGCTTTGTTCGGGCAGATTGGACACTTGCTGGTTGATCGTGTGCTCGTCGAGGTTGCGCGTCTGATAGTCCGCAAACGTTGTGGGATCATCCGCCAGACGGATGTAGACGCCGCGGTCCTCGTACCAGACGGGGCCTTGTTCGAGCAGCGAGGTCATGGAGATAGTGAAGGCATCGTCATCGGCGGCGAAGGTCAGCAGGCCCTCGTCGTAGGCGTATCGGTGGACGGGCGTCATGTGATCGACGTCCACGAGCAAATTTGGATTCTTCCCCGCCAGCTTGACGGACATTGCGGACACGGCCGCGTCCGCTTTGCCCGTTACCTTCCGAATCACGGCGTTGTAAGCCGACAGATCCACCTTCTTGTTGCCGGTCTTTTTGCCCGCGTTGAACTCCACGCACAGTCGCGAGCGGGCGGGCGTCGAGGCGGTGAAGACGGCCACGCGGTCGATCGTCGCACCCTTGGGCGCCACGAGGCGGATGCCCAACGTGCGGCGGAAGGTTACGTTGTATTGCGGTAGGTCGGGAAACTCCTTGGCGAGTCCCTGGAAGGTGATCTCCATCGCCTTGGCGCCGAGCTTGCGGACCCGGATCGCCGCGCGCTTCCACTTGCTGTTGTAGTGGTCGTCAATGGGGAGCCAGCCGAAATGGCAGGGCCGGGTCATGTCCTTGTCGGGGATGCGCTCGTGGCGCTCCTTGGGCCAGGTGTTCTGGAGATACTCCAACGCGACTTTTCCCGGTGCGGCCGAGGCGAAGGTCACGACAACGGTTTGGATGTCGCGGGGTTCCTCGAAGCGTACCTCTCCCACCGGCGTTCCGGGAAGGCGGAAAGGGGCAATGTCAAAAGGTTTCATATGATCTCCTGGTTGATTCGAACGGCCCGCAATTAGTCATGGGCGGATTCCTGGACTTCCCCCCCCACGGTTCGGAGCGGTTTATCGTCGGCGTTTTTTCTTTCGTAGTTTCTCTCGTTCCTTCTTGGTCAGCCGGTGGGAACGCTGCTTGACCTTGAAGCGTGGCATCATGCCGCTGGCGCCCATCTGGCCGACCTGCTTGGCGAAGTTCATGCGGTCCTTCATGCCCATTCCGGCCATCTGCTTCATCATGTTAGCGGCCATGGAGAAGCTTTTCACCAATCCGCTGACGTCCTCGGGACTGGTCCCGCTGCCTCGTGCGATCCGCCTCCGCCGGGAGGCCTCGATGACCGAAGGATCCTCCCGCTCCTGGGCTGTCATGGATTGGATGACAGCCTCCATGGCCTCAATCTCGCCATCCTCCATCGGCATGGCGGCTGCTTGGTCGCCCATGCCGGGCAGCATCTTGAGGATTTCCTTCATCGGCCCCAGCTTCTTCATCTGCCTCATCTGGGCCAGGAAGTCGTCAAGGGTCAGCCGCCCCTTGGCCATCTTCTCCTGCATCTTGGCGGCCTGTTCGGCGTCGAACTGCTGCTGGGCCTTCTCCACCAGGGTGACCACGTCGCCCATGTCGAGGATGCGCCCAGCCAGGCGCTGTGGATGGAATTCCTCGAGGCGGTCGAGTTTCTCGCCCACGCCGATGAACTTGATGGGCTTCCCGGTGACGGCCTTGACCGACAGCGCCGCGCCGCCGCGGGCGTCGGAGTCGAACTTCGTCAGGATCACGCCATCCAGCTCCAGTCGCTGGTTGAACTCCCGCGCGGAATTGACGGCGTCCTGGCCGGTCATGGCGTCGCAGACCAGGTAGATCTGGTGGGGCTTGATCGCCGTGGCGATGTCCTGGGCCTGCCGCATCATCTCCTCGTCGATGTGCAAGCGCCCGGCGGTATCGACGATGACAACGTCCTTGTCGTTCTCGACGGCCCAGGCGACGGCCTGGCGGGAGACGCGGACGGGGTTCTTCTCGCCGTCGATCTTAAAGAATGCCGCCCCCGCCCCTTCGGCGACGATGCCCAGTTGTTCCACCGCTGCGGGACGCTGAAGGTCGCAGGCCACCAGCACGGGGCGCTTGCCCTGGGCGATGACGTGGCGGGCCAGCTTTCCGCAGGTGGTGGTCTTGCCGCTGCCTTGAAGCCCGGCCATCATGATGATCGTTGGCGGAGGGCTGACGTAGTAGATCCGCGTGTCCACCGGGCCCATCAACTCGGCCAGTTCGTCATGAACGATCTTGACCATGAGCTGGCCGGGATGCAGGCTCTTGATGACATCGGCCCCCAGGGCTTTGCGGGTCACGTCGTCGCAGAACTTCTGTACGACCTGGTAATTGACGTCGGCCTCCAGCAGCGCGGTGCGGACCTCCCGCATCGCCTCGGTGACGTTTTGCTCGGTGATCCTTCCGCGCCCCGACAGGCGGCGGAAGACGTCAGTGAACTTGGAAGTCAGCGCCTCAAACACGGTGGGGAAAGCATATCGTCTGGAGCGGCGCGATGGAAGCCCCCGGTCCGCCGGGGCGGTTAGAGCTTCAGGACGACGATATCATAGCGGGCCAGTCGGAGCGTCTTGGCCGTCCGGGTCCCGCGGAGAAGGTCGACCTTGCCGGGGGGGACATGGACGATCTTGGTTTCCTCGGTGTGGTTCATCACAAACAGCAGCTTGCCTCCGCGGCCTTGGCGCAGGCTGACTTCCACTCCCGCGGGGGGCTTGACGACGGGGCGGACGCGCCCGGCCTGGATCAGGCAGGCGATCAAGGCGTCGTAGAATTCTTCCTGTCGGATGACGGTCCCGACGTAGAAGCCCGTTCCATTGCCGTGACGGTAGCGGGTCGCGGCGGCGAAATCCTTCAAGTGCCAGGGTTGATAGACCGCCAGCCTTTGGGCGCCGCGAGGTTTGACCCAATCGCAACAGCGTATGGCCGTGAAGTTGCCGACGATGTCCCCGACGCCTTGGACGGCGTATTCCGCGCCGTCGGGCACCGCTTCGTACTCCTCGATGACGACGCCCAAGGCCTCCGACAGCAGGCCGGGCAGCGCGCGTTCGTGGCAGAGGCTGTTTTCATCCTTGACGCCCGTGCGGCAGTCGGCCAACAGCACCCCTCCGCCGAAAACGAACGAGCAAAGTTGCTTGGCCAGATCATCCGGGAGGATGTACAGGTCCGGGGCGATGACGATCCGGTAGCCGGTGGGGTCCTGACCGGGCTGGATCATGTCCGCGTTGACCCCCGCGCGGAACAGCGCCCGGTAATAGCGCAAGATCGCCTCAGGATAGTGATTGCCCGCATAGCCCGGCTGACTGGTCAGCGCCCAGTGGCTTTCGTAATCGTAGACAATGGCCACCGGCGCCTGCACCGTCGTGCCCTCCACGTGCCGGGCGAGCTTTTTGAACTCCGCGCCGACTCGTGCGGCCTCGCGGTAGCGGCGCAGCGGTTTTCCGTCGTGGCCCAGCAGGCCGTGCCAGTATTGCTCCCGGCCGGCTGTGCAGGTCCGCCAGCGGAACCAGAGCTGCGCGTCGGCCCCGTGGGCCATTTGCTGATAGGCCACGAGGCGAATCTCGCCGGGTCGTGGGTTGCGATTGAAGCAACCCCAGCCGCTGGCCCCGGCGGTCTGCTCCATGATCCAGAAGTTCCCGCGCTTTAGGCCCCGCATCAGGTCGGCCGCCGCGGCGGAGTGGTACAGTATCCCGGGCGGTCCGCCAATGGGGTAGTTGTCCCAACTGACGAAGTCCAGGTCCTCGGCCAGGTCGTAGTAGTTCAGTTCGCTGTAAAGCCCCATGAAGTTGTGCGTGATGAAGTGGCGAGGGCAACATTCCCGAAGGATCTGGACCTGCTCGCCCTGGAAACGGACGTTCAGCCAGGAACCGTAACGTCGCCAGTCCAGGTAAAGGCTCGGATTGGCGCCGTCCGGGTCGATCGGCAGCGGGATCTCACACCATTGTCCGAAGCGGTGCCCCCAAAAATGCGTCCCCCAGGCGGCGTTGAGTTTCTCCAGCGTCTTGTACTTGTTCACCAGCCAGTCATGGAAACCCTTTCGGCAGGTGTCGCAGTAACAGACCGGATCCCCGAACTCGTTGTCGGTCTGCCAACCGATCACATTGGGCGCGGCGGCGAAGTGCTCGGCCATTGCGCGGGTGATCCGTTGCGAGAGCAGCCGATAGGTGGGGGAGCTGAAGCAGTTGTTCTTCCGAACGCCCCATTCGATCCGTCGTCCGTCCTTCAATGTGGCCAGACAATCGGGGTATTTCCGCGCCACCCAGGCGGGCATGACGGCTGTCGGCGTGCCCAGGATGGTGGAGATATCGTGTTTTTTGAGAATCGCCAGGACCTCATCCAACCAGGCGAAGTCGAAGCATCCTTCCTGGGGTTCCATCAACACCCAGGCGAACTCCGCCAGGCGGACAACGTTGAAATTCGCCTTGCGCATCAAAGACGCGTAGCGGTTCCACAGCTTCCTCGGCCAGTGTTCGGGGTAGAAATCCACGCCGATGTACATCATCCGTCCCTTTCCAAGAGGACCTTTGCAGGGCGCCAAGATCACAGTATTCTCTTGGCATGTCGGTGACGTCAAAGACATTCTCGGACATGTACGAGGCCATGCTGGCGCGTTTCGGTCACCAGGGCTGGTGGCCTGGGGAGGGGGCGCTGGAAATTTGTGTCGGGGCGATCCTGACGCAGAACACCAACTGGACCAACGTGGAGCGGGCCATCGCCAACCTCAAGGGCGCCGGAATCATGAGCGTCGCCGCCTTACGCGCGACGGGCCGCGAGAAACTGGCGGAGTGGATCAGGCCGGCGGGGTACTACAACGTCAAGGCCGCACGGCTGCTCCACTTCATCGCGGCCGTGTATGAACGAAACGGCGACGATATCGAGGCGTTCCTGAACCGCCCGGTCGAGGCGCTTCGCGAGGAACTGCTCTCGATTTCGGGCATCGGGCGAGAGACGGCTGACAGCATGATCCTCTATGCCGCGGGAAGACCTTCCTTCGTCGTGGACGCCTACACCTACCGCATCCTCCTGCGTCACCGGTTGATCGCCCCGGAGGACGACTACGAGGCCATCAAGGAATTGATGGAGTCCCACCTGCCGCGGGACGTGGAATTGTGGAAGGACTACCACGCGCAGTTGGTGGCCGTGGGCAAGCACTTCTGCCGCCCGACCGCCCGCTGCTCCGGTTGCCCGTTGGAAGGCTTTCCCCACGATCCCGTCGCCGGGAACTGGTAAGGCGGGGGTGAGCCAGGCTGCGTCGCGTTGCGACGCTAGGCGGTCTCCGTTTGGAGCGAGGTTTCGATGTTTTCCTGTGCGGTTGAGCCTTCGTTATACTGTCGATGGAGGCGGCTGCGGACGGCCGGGTCGAGGCTGTGGAAGCCCACCACGCGGTTGCGCCCCGTCTCCTTGGCCACCAACAGCGCCTGATCGGCGAAATAGACCAGCTTGTCCCGATCGGTGGCCTCCGGATCGTCCGGATACGTGGCCCATCCGATCGAGACGGTCACGTGAAGCCGATTTCCATAGGCGGCGAACTTGCGGGACTGCACCTCCTTGTGGATGCGATGGGCGGACCTGGCGGCCTGGCGCGGGCCGGCCTTGGGCAGAAGGATGCAGAACTCCTCCCCGCCCGTGCGGGCGACCACATCGGAGTCGCGGACGGACTGCTGAAGGATCACGGCCAACTCCTTGAGCACGTAGTCGCCGGTGGGGTGTCCGAAGGCGTCATTAACCAGCTTGAAATGGTCCACGTCGAGCACCAGCAGGCTCAGCGGTTGATCGTATCGCGCGGCCATCTTGAATTCGTGCGACAGAATCTCCTGGAAGGAACGGACGTTCTGGGTGCGGGTCAGCGGGTCGGTGGTGCACAAGGCCGTCAGTTGGGCCTTGTCGCGGCGGAACCTTGCCAGCAGCGTGCTCTCGCGACGCAGCGCCTCCTCCAGCGCCACCCGCGAGGCCATCAGTTCGTCGTGCAACTCCTTGACCCTCAACTGGGCGGCGATCCGCGCGGTAAATTCCTCCGGTGAGGTAGCGGCGGGGATGACGTCGCCGGCGCCGCCATCAAGGTATCCCACGCATTCCTCCTGTGTGGGATTCTCCGACAGAACGACCACCGGCAGATGATGCAGCGGGGCCAATTCCCGCAGAATCGTGGGCAGGTCCATGTGGGAAGTTTCCTGGCAGGGTACAGCCAGAAGGAGCAAATCGACCATTTCCGCCTTGATGGCGGCGAAGGCTTCCCGCGCGTCGTCGGTTTCCAGGATGCGCCAGCCGGACTCGACCAATTGTTGGCGACGGGGGAGCCACCGACGCAAGTCCTTCGACATCAGTAGGATGCGCGGCACGTAATCGGGGTTGTTGGTCCCCATGGGCCTTGCCTCTTTGTCAAGGTTTCACCGCTGGCCGCCTGCCGTAGCGGCCACCAGGCCCGCCCTGGACGAAGGTGTCCTGCCGTAGGGAACCTAGGATACAACGGGGGTCTCCAGCCAGCGGTTGAACCCGGGCGGCACGGATCCGCTCCCCAAGGCAAGTCATCCCCTCTTTTCATCAGCCGTCCCAAGAAGGCGGGACGAAGCCCCGCTGCACGACTTCAAACCGAAAGGGATGTCGAATGTGTTGCCTTGTTTGCCAGGTGGGCAGGTCAAACCGGTGATAAACCATGTCCAAGGCGGGTCCAACCCATTGCCAAGAATCGCCTGAATCCTATAATGGGCATTTTGTCCGAGCGGCTTGGTGGACCAGGCTTGGAAAAACCTGAATCCGCGGAGCCAGGCGCCGGCGGGAAACAACGGGATGCTGCGTTTCGAGGTCCATAACAGCAAGGATATCGACCTATGCGGAGCGTACCTCTTTGGTCAGGAGGGAGTTCCCATACGCGCGGAGATCGCCGCGCGGGACGGCGGAATCGTCTGCGAGAAGCGAGCGGGCGGTTCCACCGGGTTGGCGTTGCTGTGGGACGCCGGTCTTCCCGGCAGGCTCCTGCTTCCCACCTGCCGCCTGAGCGACAGCGAGCAGCCCTACAACCTCAACCTGGAACTGGCCCGCGCGCAGACCATGCGGATCGCCCAGAAGCGCGAGGACTGGGGGCTGTTTGACTACGCTGACGCCGAGGCGATCAACGCGGAGTACGATGCGGTTCGCGGAAAGTTCATCGCCGCGATGAAGGCCCGCCGTCCCGCCGATGCCGCGGCGCTGGCCAACGAGGCCCTGGCGGATGGCCTGGTGCTGGGCGAGAAGATGGCGCTGTACCACGCGGATATCTTCATCAACCGTCGCAAGGCCGCCGGCGGCGCCTCCATGCGGATGGCCTTCGGATGCGCGACGGAACTATCCTGTTCCGATCCGTCCTGCCAGGAGCGGCTCAACGAAACCTTCGACTTCCTGAGCATTCCCATGCCCTGGAAGCACATCGAGCCGAAGGAGCGGTCGTACGAATACGACCTCATCGACGCCTGGACGACCTGGGCGGCCCGCAACAAGAAGGCCGTCCACGCCGGTCCGCTGCTGAGCTTCCATTCCTCGCACCTTCCAGACTGGCTGTACCTTTGGGAAAACGACTACGACACCATGCGCGAGATGGTCTACGACCATATCCAGCGGACCGTCAAGCGATACCAAAAGAGCGTGCATTACTGGAGGGTGGTCTCGGGCCTCCACGCGTTCAATAACTTCAACCTCTCCTTCGAGCAGTTGATGGAACTGACGCGGATGACCTGCCAACTGGTCAAGAAACTGGTCCCCCGCAGCCAGGTGGTCGTCGAGATGGTCATGCCCTGGAGCGAGTATTACGCCCGCAACCAGCGGTCCATCCCGCTGTTGCTTTATGCCGATATGGCCGTCCAGAGCGGGGTGAAGTTCGACGCCTTCGGGCTTCAGTTCTGCCTGGGCGTCCCGGCCGACGGGCACTTCATGCGCGACCTGCTTCAGATCAGTTCGATGTTGGACGAGTTCCTGGCCTTCGGGAAGCCCCTGCACATCACCGCCTGCCAGACGCCCTCGGAAATCGTCTCCGATGCCGGCGACGCCTGGTCGGGGCAGGCGGAGGCCTCCCGGGCCGGGCACTGGCACGTCCCCTGGTCCCAGCAGCTCCAGGCGGAGTGGTTGCAGGCCTTCTACCGCATCAGCATCTCCAAACCCTTCGTCGAGTCGGTTTGCTGGCGCGATTTATCCGACGCCACCGCTCACTACATTCCCCACGGTGGCCTGCTGGACGTCCACAACGAGCCGAAGCTGGCCTACAAGGAGCTTCGCAACTTCAAGGCCTCGCTGCTGAGCAACCGCGTGGCGGTGATGAACCAGCAGCGCCGCAACCACGGTACATGAGCCTGGCGCAACCCATACGATTCGACTTCGGTTGGCGGAGGTCCAACCTGACGGCGCTGGTGGTGCTGGCGCTGGCGGCCACGGTGGCGTTGGCGGTCGGTGAGGGCAAGGGGAGGATTCGGGTTCGATCGCGCCCACCGGTGGACCGCAACCGCTTGGCCGCCGCGGAGGAGAAGATCAACCCCAACACAGCCGGCGTCGGTTTGCTCCGCCGTCTGCCGGGAATTGGACCGGTCAAGGCCCAGGCCATCGTCGACTATCGCGCCGTCCGTGGCGGTCGCCCGTTTGCCCGCGCGGAAGACCTCGACAACGTCGAGGGCCTGGGCAAAGGCGCCGTGGAACGGTTGCGGCCTTACTTGGAGTTTTTCCCCGGTTTTTAGGAGCGGCAAGGCTGCCGCGAGGATACACGGCGCTCGATGGCAAAGGACTCCTTCACAACGGCGCGTCGGGGCGAATCCTACGCCTGGCAGACCCATCGCCCGATGAACAGCCTGGTGTTCGTGTTGCCGCTACTGATCTTCTTCCAGATCGGCACGTTATATTACGGTACGGGCCTGCTGGCCCCGCGCGACCTGGGCCGGCTGCTGGGCTTTTTTGGCGCCACGGCGGCGTATCTTCCGGCGGTGCTGATTGTGGCGGTCCTGCTGGCGCAGCATCTGGCTCGGCGGGACAAGTGGAACATCCGCTTGCTGGTGGTGGCGGGGATGGTCGGGGAATCGGTCCTGTGGATGATCCCGCTGATCGTGCTGAACCACCTCACCCGCGGACCGCTCATCCAGGCGGCCTTGGCGACGGAAGGTTCCGTCGCCGATATCCTCCAGCATGTGCTGGTGGCCGTGGGGGCGGGCGTCTACGAGGAGTTCATTTTCCGCCTGGGCATGATTTCCCTGGCGATGTTGATCTTCGTGGATGTCTTTGAACTGCCCAAGGAGGCGGTGGCCATCGGCGCCGTCGTCGTCGGGGCCTGCCTTTTCAGCCTCTATCACATCTCCCCGGATCGCATCGGATCCGGGGAGGGCTTCCTCTGGGGCGATTTCGCCTTCCGTGCCTTGGCCGGGGCGTACCTGGGAGGGGTGTTCCTCCTCCGTGGCTTTGCCGTTGCCGTGGGCACGCACATCTTCTTCAACTTTTATGTGGTGTACTTTCAACTGGCGTAAATCACCCAGTGGAGATGACGGAGGCCAATCTCATGGCGGCGCGCGCGTTTTGTTGCAACCAAGAAACCACCACGTGGAAGCCCCCAAGCGGCTGGGCCATTCCCGGCGGCGGGATTGTGCCTCAAGGGGGTTCTACTTCTTCGGTGCGGCGAGGATCTTGAGGTCCAGTTCAGCCAGTTGGCGCTCATCGACGGTGGAGGGCGCTTCGGTCAGCGGGCAGATGCCGCGTTGTGTCTTGGGGAAGGCGATGACGTCGCGCAGGGACTGTCCGCCGATCATCATCATGGCCACGCGGTCCAGCCCCAGCGCCAATCCACCGTGCGGGGGGGCGCCGAATCGCAGCGCGTCCAGCAGGAAGCCGAACCGTTCCCGCGCCTCTTGCGGGCCGATGCCCAGAGCGGTGAAAACCCGCTCCTGAAGCTCGACGTTGTGGATACGGATCGACCCGCCGCCCAGCTCCACGCCGTTGCAGACGATGTCGTAGGCCCGCGCGCCGACGGAGCCGGGATCGGTGGTAAGTTTCTCCACGTCGGCCGGGGCCGGCGAGGTGAAGGGATGGTGCATGGCCATCCATCGTTTCTCTTCCTCGCTCCATTCCAGCAGCGGGAAGTCGCTCACCCAGCACCAAGCGAACTGGTCCTCGTCGTAGAGCTTCAGGTCCTTGCCTAGCTTGATCCGCAAGGCCGAGAGGGTCTTGTTGACCATCGCGGGCTTGTCGGCCTGGAAGAACAGTAGGTCGCCGTCGGCGGCGGAGAATAGCTGTCGGAGACGAGCCTGTTCCTGGCCGCTGAGAAACTTGGCCACCCCGCCGGTGAAGGCGCCGCCCTCCAGCTTGCACCAGGCCAGGCCCTTGGCGCCCAACTCGGTGGCCAGGGCGGTGTAGGCGTCGATCTCCTTGCGGGTGAACTTCGCCCCGCCGCTCACGCAGAGGCCCTTGACGATCCCCTTGGCCGCCAGGGCGTCGGCGAAAACCTTAAACCCGCTGGCGGAAAGGATTTCCGATGCATCCTGGAGTTTCAGCTCGAAGCGCAAATCCGGCCGATCGTTGCCGTAGTGCGCCATCGCCACGGCGTAGGAGATCACCGGGACAGTCTGTGGGAAAGGTCTGCCGGCGACCTGGCAGACGGCCCGCAGCACGCCGTTGGTGATTTCCATCACGTCGCGCTCGGTGCAGAAGGACATCTCCAGGTCCAGTTGGGTGAATTCCGGCTGACGGTCGGCGCGGAGGTCCTCGTCACGGAAGCAGCGGACGATCTGGTAGTACCGTTCCAGCCCTCCGACCATGAGGATTTGCTTGAAGAGCTGCGGGCTTTGCGGCAGGGCGTAGAAACAGGCCTTCTGGAGACGCGAGGGCACCAGGAAGTCCCGCGCGCCTTCGGGGGTGGACTTGGTCAGGAAGGGGGTCTCGACTTCGATGAAGCCTTGTACGTCCATCGTGTCGCGCATGGCCTTGCAGATGGCGTGGCGGAGGCGCAGGGCGCGTGTCATCTCCGGACGGCGGAGGTCGATGTAACGGTAACGAAGGCGCGTCTCCTCGCTGACGGTGGAAAAACCGTCCGGCTCGAAGGGGACCGTGTCGGAGCGGTTCAAGATGGCCAGCGAGCGGCCGACGACTTCGATCTGCCCGGTGGGCAGCTTGGGGTTTTCGCGGTCGCCCCCGCGAGGGCGGACGTCCCCGGAGGCCGATATCACCCATTCATTGCGCAGACCGCGGGCGAGGGCGTATCGCTCTGTCTCTGCGGGGTCGTTGTTGGTCGGAAGATCAAAGACCACCTGCGTGATCCCGTCGCGGTCGCGGAGGTCGATGAACACCACCCCGCCGTGGTCGCGATAACTCCGCACCCAGCCGCAGAGGCGAACCGTCTTGCCCACGTCCGACAGGCGGAGTTGGCCGCACGAGTGGGTTCTTTTGAGTGTTTCCTGACCAAACTGTTCCACTTGTCTGTCCTCGAAGTCGCTGGGACCGTACCGCGGGGCCTTTCCGGCCCCGAACGGACAGGTGAGTCTAGCGTATTTACGGGCGTTTGCAACCACGAGGAAGGCCGCTCGGCCGGTGAATTTCCCTTGCCATTGGGGGCGATTGGGCCTATATTGCTCCGTTTCCCTGATAATTGGCGGGCGTCGAGGCGTCAGCGGAGTCGCTAGGGGCCTGGCGACCGGCGACGATCCCGCGGGAGAACGCCATGGCGACTTCCAGGCCACAAGACATACGCAACATCGTGCTGCTGGGTCACGGCGGGGCGGGCAAGACCACCCTGGGCGAGGCCTTGCTGCACGCAGCCAAGGTGACCGGACGGCTGGGTTCAGTGTCGGAAGGCACCAGCCACCTGGACTTTACCGACATCGAAAAGGAGCGAGGCCATTCGGTGGACCCCGCCATGGCGCACTTCGAGCACGCCGGTGTGACGATCAACCTCATTGACGCCCCGGGCTACCCCGACTTCGTCGGTGGGGCGATCGGCGCCCTGGGCGGGGCGGATGTGGCCGTGATGGTCATTTCCGCAACTTCCGGCATCGAGGTCAACACCCGGCGTTTGTTCAAGGCCGCCCAGGAAAACCGGATGCCCGTCGCCATCGTGATCAACAAGATCGACGGCGAGAACGTGCACCTGGAGGATCTGCTGAACGAGATCACCGAGTCCTTCGGCGCCGCCTTCCGGCCGATGAATCTGCCCGCCGGCGGGGGCAAGAGCCTGGTGGATTGTTTCACCGGAGATTCAGGCGCCACCGACATCGGTGACGTTTCCGAGGCCCACACGCAACTGGTGGAAAGCATCATTGAGAGCGATGAGCAGTTGATGGAGACGTACTTGGGCGGGGAAAAGGTGCCCTCCGAGAAGCTTTCGGCGGCCTTTGCATCGGCGATGGTGGCCGGGACGGTGATTCCGATCCTGTTTACCTCCGCCCGTGGCGAAGTGGGCGTGAGGGAATTTGCCGACGCGGTGGCCAGGTACTTCCCCTCTCCAGCGCAGGTTAAGCCTCGAGCAGTGAGGGAGGGCGAGGCCGCCGACGCGGTGGAACTGGCGATATCCGCCGATCCGGCCAAGCCCTTTGTCGGACAGGCGTTTCGAATCACCACCGACCCGTTCGTGGGCAAGCTCGCCTGGATCCGCATCCTTCAGGGGACGGTTCAGGGCGACACGCAATATGTCCTTCGCGACCAGAAGCGACCGACCAAGATCGGCCATCTCTTCAAGGTCCAGGGCAAGGACACCGCCGAGATCAAGCACGCCATCGCCGGTGACATCATCGCCCTGGCCAAGGTCGAGGAAATCCTGTACGGTGACGTTCTGCACACCGAACTGAAGCCCATGTTCCGCGCCACGCCTCCGATGCCCACGCCGATGTACTCCCTGGCCGTGAACCCCAAGAGCCGCAACGACGAGCAGAAGATCTCCGGCGCGCTGGGCAAACTGGCCGAGGAGGACCGCACCTTCGTCGCCACGCGCGACAGCCAGACCAACGAGACGGTCATCTCCGGCATCGGCGACCTGCACGTGCGGGTGATGCTGACGAAGATGAAGCAGCGGTTCGACCTGGAAGTGGACACCAAGCCCCCCAAGATTCCCTACCGCGAGACCATCGCCACCAAGGCCGAAGGCCACTACCGCCACAAGAAGCAGACCGGTGGGGCGGGGCAGTTCGGCGAGGTCTACCTGCGGGTGGAGCCGATGGAGCGAGGCGGTGGATGCGAGTTCGTCAACGCCCTGTTCGGCGAGTCCATTCCGCGCCAGTTCCTGCCGGCCATCGAGAAGGGCGTTAACGACGTGCTGTCGGCCGGGCCGCTGGCGGGCTATCCGATGCAGGACATCCGCGTCAGCGTCTACGACGGAAAGCACCACCCGGTGGACTCCAAGGAAGTGGCGTTCCGCACGGCGGGCAAATACGCCTTCATCGACGCCATCCAGAAAGCCAAGCCCGTCATCCTTGAGCCGATCGTCACGCTGGAAGTGACGATCCCCTCCAACTACATGGGCGACATCGCCGGCGACCTGTCGGGCCGGCGCGGGCGCATCCTGGGCCAGGAAACGCTTCCGGGAAACCAGTGCTCCCTGCGCGCCCAGGTGCCGCTGGGGGAAGTCATGCAATACAACAGCCAGTTGCGCTCCGTCACCGGCGGGCAGGGCAGCTACTCCATGGAGTTCAACCACTACGAACCGGTGCCCGGAAACGTGCAGCAGCAGATCATCGCCGCGGCCAGCAAGGCCAAGGAAGAAGACAAGGACAAGTGACCTTCATCCAGCCGGATCGTCCGGACCGACGCGGAAGCCTGTGAATCCGCTTTGTTCCGAGCCGCTGCCGGCCAGACAGGAGTCAGACAACGATGCCTCGTAAATGTCCCTTTACCGGAAAGAAGACCACGGCGGGTCGCCAATATGCCCGTCGCGGAAAGGCCAAGTACCTCGGCGGAGTCGGACTCAAGGTCACCGGCAAGACCAAGCGGAAATTCCGTGCCAATATGCAGCGAGTCCGCGCGGTCATCGACGGGCAGACGGTGCGGATCAACGTCTCCACCAAGGCGATCCGCCAGGGCCTGATCGTCAAACCGCAGAAGCGCAATTACCAGGCGCCGGCGGAGACCGCCACGGCGGAATAACGTGCCCCCCAACCTTAGCCGTTGAACCATACCATGCGCGGCGGTCTTTTCCAGGCCGCCGCGATGCGTTATATTGACCGCCGAACATGGACAGGATGGACATCAGGCAGGCGATGGGCGAGGCGACCCTGGGCAGCACGGTGACCCTGGGCGGATGGGTGCGGACGGTCCGCAGCAGCAAAGGGGGCTTCAGCTTCATCACCCTCAATGACGGATCGTGCCAGGAGTGTATCCAGGTCGTCGCCGATGGTGGGCTGGCCAATTATCAAAGCCAGATCGTCCACCTCACCGCCGGCTCGTCGGTGCTGGTGACAGGCCGACTGGTGGAAAGCCCCGCCTCGGGCCAGCGCGTGGAACTTGCCGCCGAGCAGATCGTCGTCCTAGGCCGCTGCGACGCCGAGAGCTATCCCATCCAGCCCAAGCGACACAGTTACGAGTTCCTGCGGACCGTGGCGCACCTGCGGCCGCGCACCAATACCTTCGGCGCCGTCGCCCGCGTCCGAAGCGTCCTGTCGGCGGCGATTCACGAGTTTTTCCAGTCGCGGGGATTCCTCTACGTCCATACGCCCATCATCACCGCCAGCGACTGCGAGGGCGCCGGGCAACTCTTCCGTGTCACGAGCCTGGAGGCGAACAATCCCCCGCGCGACGGGGAGGGCAAGGTGGATTTCTCGCAGGATTTTTTCAGCCGCTCGACGTACCTGACCGTCAGCGGGCAACTGGAGGCGGAAGCCTACGCCTGCGCCCTGGGCAAGGTCTACACCTTCGGCCCGACCTTCCGGTCCGAGAACTCCAACACCCCGCGACACCTGGCGGAGTTCTGGATGGTCGAACCGGAGATGGCCTTCTGCGACCTGTCCGGCGACGCGGCGCTGGCGGAGGAATTCCTCAAGTCCATTCTCGCTTTGGTGCTGGAGCGTTGCCGAAGCGAGTTGGATTTCTTCAACCGCAACGTGGACAAGACCGTCCTCGAGACGCTTTCGAGCATCATCGAAAGCGATTTCGTGCGAATTTCCTACACCGAGGCCGTGTCGCTGCTGGAAAAGGCCGGGCGGGCCTGGGCGTTTCCCATCTCCTGGGGCGCCGACCTTCAGACGGAGCACGAGCGATACCTGACGGAAGAGGCCTTCAAGCGGCCGGTGATCCTCACCGACTATCCCGCGGGCATCAAACCCTTCTACATGCGGGCAAACGACGACGGCAAGACGGTGGCTGCGATGGACGTCCTGGTGCCGAGGATCGGCGAGATCATCGGCGGCAGCCAGCGCGAGGAGCGGCTGGACGTCCTGACGGAGCGCATGATTCGAGGGGGGATGAAGACCGACGACTATGCCTGGTACACCGACCTTCGCCGCTACGGGACGGTCCCGCACGCGGGCTTCGGCCTGGGCCTGGAACGGACGCTGCTGCTGGCCACGGGAATGGCCAACATCCGCGACGTGATTCCCTTCCCTCGGACGCCACGGTCGGCGGAGTTTTGACCGCGCGACGGCGAGGCGCGGGACACGCCGGAGGTGACCATCGGTCGGCGGGGGGGCTTTTTCACTTGTCAGTCGCTCGATTGGTTGCGAACATACGTCTCGACGAGGCGGACCATGCGCGTGGTTTTTTGCGGAAGCGGGGCGTTTGCCACTCCCTCACTGCGAGCGGTGCTTGCCGCGGGACACGAGGTCGTTCGCATCATCACCCAGCCGCCTCGGCCGGCCGGTCGCGGCGGTCATCTCAAGCCGACGCCCGTCTTCCAGACGGCAGCCGAATTGGGCCTCCAGGCCGTCGAGTGCCCGGACATCAATGACCCCCAGGCGGTGGCCGATCTGGTCGCCGCACGCGCCGATGTCCTCTGTGTCGCCGACTTCGGCCAGTTCATTCGAAAGGCGGCGCGTCGCTCGGTGGCGATGGGGGCATTCAACCTCCACGGTTCCCTGCTTCCGGAGCTTCGCGGCGCCGCGCCGGTCAACTGGGCCATCCTCCGGGGCTACAATAAAACCGGAGTGACGACGTTTTACCTGGTGGACCGCATGGACGCCGGAGCGATCTACCTTCAGGCCGAAACGGATATCTCGCCGGCTGAAACGGCGGAAGAACTTCGCAACCGCCTGGCCGAAATCGGCGCCGGACTGGTCTGCCGGACGCTGGACCTGTTGGCCGAAGGGGGGGCATTCCCCCGCGAGCAGGATGAATCCGCCGCCACGTTGGCGCCGCAATTGAAAAAAACCGATGGCCGAATCGATTGGGATACCGATGCGGTAACGGTACGGAACCTGATCCACGGGACTTGGCCCTGGCCGGGCGGGCAAGCGGTCTTCCAGCGGCGCGACGGGAAGGCGGTCCCCGTGACATTCGCCCGCGCGTCGGTGGCCCAAGGGCAGGCTTGCGGCAGGGGGGGCGAGGTGGACCAGGAAGGCTGTATCGCCACCGGTCGGGGGCGATTGGCGGTGGTGGAGATTCAGCCGTCCGGAAAACGGCTGATGAGCTGGCGTGATTTTGTCAACGGGTATCGTGTAACGGAAGGCGATTCCTTCGTGTCCCTCGGAGCCTGAGGTTGCCATGATTCCCAGTGCACGCGACATAGCCGTCTGGGCGTTGTCGGACCGCGCGGGCAATATCTCAGCCAGTCTGGAGCGCCTGCTGGGGCACGGGGGGCTTTCCTCCCAGGACAAGGCCCTGGCCCACGAACTGGCGCTAGGCGCCTGCCGCCGCGGCGGGACGCTTCGCGCCGTCGCGCGGGCCTTCCTGGCGCAGCCCGACCACCGACTGCCCGGGGCGCTCAACGAAATCCTCGACATCGCGCTATACCAATTGCTGTTTCTCAGCCGCGTGCCGGACTTCGCCGCCGTCAACGAGGCCGTGGACCAGGCGGCCCGCTACCACCACCGCCGCCAGAGCGGGCTGGTCAACGGCCTGCTGCGGACGGTGGCCCGCGACATCTCGCCCATGATGACGGGCAACCCGCCGTTATCCGCCGAGATATTGCCGATAAGCCCACAGGGATACCGTACGTTCTCCAAGGCCGTCTTTGCCGACCCGCAAGTCGAACCGGCGGCCTATTTGTCCGAGGCGTTTTCGCTTCCTCCGGCCCTGGCCGAGCGATGGCTGGAGCAGATGGGCGGCCTGGAGCAGGCCGTTGCCCTGGCTATGCATGCCAACACAACCCCGCCGTTGATCGCCCGGGTTAACACGCTCAAGAGCGATCCGGGCAAGGTCGTCGGCCTCCTGCGGGCCGAGGGCATTCAGGCGAGTCTGCATGCCAACGGCGTCAGTGTCGTGATGGACCACTACAACGTCCGTGAGCTGGGTGTGTTTCGCGCGGGCCTGATCCAGCCGCAGGACCCGACAGCCACGGCGGTCGTCCTGGAGGCCGATCCCAAGCCCGGAGATCGCGTGCTGGACCTCTGCGCCGCCCCGGGCACCAAGACCACCCACCTGGCCGAAAGGATGGGCAACAAGGGTTCGATCCTTGCCTCCGACGTCTCGGCGGACAAACTCCAGGCCATCGGGACGAATTGCCATCGCCTGGGCATCAGCATCGTGCAGACCATGCCCGCGGCCAAACTGGCCACCGTCGAGGCCGGCAGCTTCGACTTGGTCCTCGCCGACGTGCCATGCAGCAATACGGGCGTCCTGGCCCGCCGGGCGGAGGCGAGATGGCGATTCGAAGAGTACCGCCAGGCCGAGTTGGTTAAAGACCAGCACACGTTGCTGGCCTCCGCCGCCACCTTCGTCAAGTCGGGCGGGAAGTTGGTCTACAGCACGTGCAGCATCGAACCGGAGGAATGCCGGGACGTCGCCCGCTGGCTGGCACAGCGCGAGCCTCGGATGCGCCTCCTGCGAGACCAACTGACGCTGCCCGCCGGCGCCGAGGACCCGACACGCTGGCGCGACGGGGGATACTTCGCCGTCTTCGAGGCCCTCTGAAACCGGGCATAGCCCCCTGGGGGGGCGAATGCCCACAGATGCGCCGTGCGGGGCTTATTTGCCCTCGGCCATCCACATGAGAATGGCTGTGTCGCCGGGGTCCACTTGCATTTCCAGGCCGCGCTTGGCGAGCATCCGGACCGCCCCGTCCCTGGCGACAAGACCCACGGCCGTGCCGCCTTTCCAGGCGACCTTCAGGGGCATCGGCTCCAAGTAGTCCTGGTTGACGATGACCAGGAAGCGGTAGTCGTCCTTCCACAGTTCCGAGACGATCGCGCCCTTGCCCCCAGCCGACAGCGAGGTGATCGGTCCGCGAGGCTCGTATGGCTTGACTTCCGCGGGTGTCGTCTTGCCGGCGTATCGGACCCGGCTGACGCGGGAACCGACAAACACCCCGCGGCGGGCTTGAAGTTCGGCGTTGACCTTCCTGTCGTATTCGTACGTGGCCGTCCGCCGGCCGTCGGCGTCGATGGCCGAGGCGCGGTGCCCCTGGTAGTACCAGTAGAACCAATGCTCGATGCCCGTGGCGCCGTAGGCCAGGTTCGTATAGGACTGCAATCGCAGGCTGCCCAGGCTTGGTTCGGGGAACATCGTGAAACCCACCGCCGCGAGGTAGGCCCACCAGGGCAGCTTGGCCATCTTCGCCGCGTCCAGCATGACCTGCATGTTCTCATACCAGCCGGGATTCACCGAAAAGCGATGGATGGGATAGTAGTCATACGACAGCACGTTGACGGGCACTTCCGAGAGGAATTTGTGCACGTGCTCGTGGTACTTCTGGTGGGGCGCCAGGCCCAGTTGCTGGTTGTTGGCGTAGTTGGGGAACAGATTGATGCAGTAGACCTTGGAGGGGTCCGGGTCGATGGCCATGATCTGCCGGGCCAGACGGGAGAGTTTGGGGAATTCTTCCGCCGAAGGCTCATCAGTCAGGAAATAGCCCCCCATCGCCGGATGCCGGGCGAATTGGCGGGCGACCTCCGGACCGGTCATCTTGGTGAACATCAGCATCGGGAATAACTTCACGCCCGCGGCGCCGGCGGCATCCAGAAGCCTCTTGGCCTGCCGCGAATCGTTGAAAGCCGTCATGCCGTGCGTAAATCCCGCGGCGGCGAACTCCTGGTAACGTTCGCCCACATCGTCGCTGGCGGGCGGCGAACCCCAGGCCAGAAGGACCAACGGTGGAGAAGAAGGAAGAGAAAGTCTCTTGGTGGACACGGTCAATCTCCTTCGTGTTTTGCCGATGGATGGGAATCGGGCTTGTCCAACGTCCCTTCCCGTCTCAGCGGCAATGATCGACCGGTAAGGATATCAAAGCCGCCGAACCGTGCCAATTGTCCTTGGACCTGTGTCCGTGTGTTTGGCCGGCCCGACATGACAGGAGCGACATGTTGCCCGCCCCGGGTTGGGCTGGTAGGATGTCGTCATGGCAGAGGAGTTCGTCGTCCAGGCTCACAATGACCACGGGCCGCCGCACTTTGACCTGATGATCCGGCGCGGCGGGGCGTTGGTCACGTGGCAATTGACGCTGTCCCCCTTCGAGGCCCGCTCGGATCGGGCGCTGCCCGCCCGGCGGCTGGCCGATCATCGTCTGGAGTATCTGACCTACCAAGGCCCCGTCAGCGGCGGGCGCGGCAGCGTGTCCATCGCCGATAAGGGAATCTGCCAGATTTTATCTGCCGACGAATCGCACTGGCTGATCCACCTGGAAGGCACGACGCTGCGCGGGGTTTACCGACTCCAATACACCGGGCCTTTGCCGGATCAGTGGACCTTTGCCCCGGTGTCTTCGGAGACTATCCCCAAGGATCGCCCATGAAGCTTGCGACGTACCTCCACAACGGGAAGGAATCCTTCGGCGTGGTGGTAGATGGCGGCCTCTGCGACATCCCCGCCCTTTGGCCGGGAGGGCCTGGGAGCCTGCTGGAAGCCCTTCGCTCCGGACCGGCGGTATTGGCTCGCATCACCGAGCTTTCCGCCGCCGATAGGGCGACCATCCCCGCCGGCGGCGTCCGGTTGCTGGCCCCGATCCCCGCGCCGCCGAAAGTCATCGGCCTGGCCGTCAATTACCTGGAGCACCATCGCGAATACGAGCGTGGCCACGCCATGCCCGATGATCCCTCGCGGACCACCACGCCACGGCCTTTCCTCATGCCCGCCACCGCCGTCATCGGTCCCGGAGAGGAGATTCCCTGGCCGGACCATAGCAGGCAGATCGACTACGAGATCGAATTGGCCGTGGTCATCGGCGGCAAGGCCCGGCGCATCCGCCCAGACGAGGCCGCCGGATGCATCGCCGGTTACACGATTGCCAACGACGTCTCCGCCCGCAGCGTTACGCACGCCCAGGGCCGCGCGCCGCGGCCGCGCGACGAGTTTTTCGACTGGTTGCACGGCAAGTGGGCCGACGGGTTCTGTCCGCTGGGACCATGGATCGTGACAGCCGACGAGATCGGCGATCCCATGAACCTCAAGCTGGAACTGAGCGTCAACGGCCAGGTCCGCCAAAGCTCCTCCACGGCCAACATGATCTTTGACGTCTTCGAGATCGTCTCGTTCTGTAGCCACCTGATGACACTGATGCCCGGCGACGTGATCGCCACGGGCACGCCGTCGGGGGTGGGCCTGGCCGACGGGCGCTTTCTGTCCGCCGGCGACGTGATTACCTGTCGGATCGAGAAAATCGGTGAATTGTCCAACACGCTGGGCCGCCCACCGCGAGAAGTCTACACACCATGTGGAAAGTGAGTGATTAAACATGCCATTCCAACGCCGCGCCATCCTGGCTGTCGTTATTCTTTGTTCACTATCCGCGCCCTACGCCTTGGCGCAAACGCCGACGACCCAGCCGGTCGATCTGCTGGAGGGGGCGACATGGAATTGGAAGGTCCATCGCCTGGCGACCCAGCCGTCCAGCGAGGCGGCGTCCCAGCCGACATCGGCGGCCAGCCGGCCCGCCACGCCGTTCCACTTGGTGGCCGAGGCGGAGTTCCAGGTGGCCTATCCGCCGCGTTATACGTCGCTGAACCTCACACACGGCATGTACCCGCTGTACACGATGAAATTCTCCCTCAACGGTCATGCCATTACGCCTCCACTGGAAGGGATGCAATATGAGACCATCCCCGGCATCGACGCATCGTGGTTGACCGAGGGCCGTAACGTCCTGACGGCTGAGGTTTCCTCCCAATTTCCCGCCGGGACAAAAAAACCTCCACGGGAGAACATCAATCGCCTGGAGGCTCAAGGCCCGAAGATGAAATTGATGGCGCTTCGGGCGGAGGACCTGGCGATAGAAATAGGCCCGATCCTGGGGGCCGTCGGAGAGGACAGCTACACCGTCGTCTGTCGAACGAACATGCCCGCCAGGATCACGCTGACGGCAGAAGGCGCCGTTCCCGGCCATGCCGCGACAAGCAGGAAGATCAAGACCACTTCTCAGACGGGCCTGATTCATCGGTTCACCATCGAGGGGATCCAACCGCGGGTCTACCAACTGGAGGCCCGAGCGTCCGATAGCGAGAATTCGGTGAAATTGGGGCCTTGGACCGTCGGCGGGCGCAACGCCGAAGGGAAGTTATGCTTTGTGGCCTTGGGCGACAATCGGAGCAACCCTGTCAACTGGTCCAAGGTCGCCACCGCGGCGGCGCAGGCCAAGCCCGACTTGGTCGTCCACACCGGCGACCTGGTCTCCCGTGGACGCTGCGATTGGTTGTGGCGGGAACAGTTCTTCGCCCCGGCGGGGGAACTCCTGGCGACGGTTCCCTTCCTCCCGGTCATCGGCAACCACGAAAACGAGGCTCCCCTGTACTACAAGCTCTTTCCCTCTCCCGGCGGGCGGGAGGACTCTCCCAACTGGCAGCGGACCGTCGCGGGCGTGCAGTTTGTTGGCATCGACGGCGAGGCGGACTGGTCGGCCGGTGGGGAAAACGCCCAGTGGCTTGAAGGCGTCCTGGCCGGCTCGAAGGCCAGGTTCATCTTCCTGATTACGCACTATCCGGCCTGGAGTTCCTCCCCGCACGGCCGCCTGGATGAAAAGGGCGAAAAGGCCGCGGAACGTCCCGTCGCCCAGGCCCGCGAGGTCATCCTGCCCCTGCTGGCCAGGTACGGCGTCGCGGCCATGCTCGCCGGTCACGACCACAACTATCAGCGCAGCGAACCGCCCGAGGGCGTCAGCGTCATCGTCACCGGCGGGGCTGGGGCGCCGCTGTACAAGCAGTCCGAAAACGCCGAAAAGCAGAACCCGTACCTGAAGGTCTTTGCCGACGTGCTGAATTACTGCCTCTTCACCGTCGATGGCGACACCTGTGTCATGCAGGCCCTGACGCCCGAGGGCAAGGAATTGGATACGCGAACATGGAAGGCGCGGGCCGTTGGCTCTCCGGCGGCCTTGACGAGCGGCGATGAGGGTAAGTAACGTACGCGGATGAGCAACGATACGAACAACGCCTCGACGGATGTGAACCTTGGCCGCCTCGGCGGCCAACAAGGCGCGCCGCTTCAGGCAGACTCGGCGCCCCTCGATGAGGCGCCGGAGGCCAGGCCCGCCGGACCGGTCGATCCCAATCTCGTCGCCACCGTCGAGGCGATCTTATTCTCCAGCGACTCTCCCCTGACGGCAGGCAAGATCGCCCAGGTCGCCGAGGCCCCCGGCACGCGGCTGGTCAAGGACGCCATCGAGACGCTCAACGCCCGCTACGAGCAGGCCGGTTCGGCCTTTCGCATCGAGTCCATCGCCGGCGGATACCAGATGCTCACGCAAAGCCGTTTCGGCGACGTGCTGGCCCGGTTGAACCGGCAAAAAAATGATTCGCGCCTCTCGCAGGCGTCGCTGGAAACCTTGGCGATTGTCGCCTACCGCCAGCCGATCCTGCGGGCCGACATCGAGGCCATCCGCGGCGTGGCCTGCGGAGAGGTGCTGCGCGGGCTGATGGAAAAGCAACTCATCAAGATCACCGGCCGGGCGGAGGTGCTGGGAAGGCCCATGCTCTACGGCACGACGAAGCGGTTCCTGGAGGTCTTCGGGCTTTCGGGCCTGGAGGACCTGCCCAAGGTCGAGGAACTCCGCAGCGGCGCTACGGCGATCCGCCCGGTGGCCGCGACGCAGGAATCCGCACCGACGACGGCGGAGCCTGCCGCCGCGGCGACAGCGACGGAATCCACACCGGTGGAACCATCCACGGGGACTTGAAACAGACCGGAACATAGATCGTTTTTTGGCCGGGCGTGGAAGGCCCGATTTGACGGGCCTGAAGATCCTGTCCCACACATATTTGGGAGACACGACAATGAAGCTTACGACAACGGCCCTGTGCGCGTGCGTGCTTCTGGCGGCGGGGTGCTATCCGGAAACGATCGTCTGGTCCCCCGACGGGCATCAAGCCCTTCTGATGGGCAAGGATTGCCTCTACCTCTGCGACCCCAACGGCAAGCTGACGGACCTGGGCGTCGCCCCGCCTCAATGCATGGCCTGGATGATCGACTCCAAGCGTTTTTTTGCCGCGACGACGGAGAAGGCCGCCGCATGGAAGGACCTCGAAACGCTGCTGCCGGCGGAGGACAAGGACAACATCATCAAACTGGCCCGGGACATGCGGGCGGAAATCCTCGCAGGGGGGAAAGTGGAATTGGACAAGCTCAAGAGCTACCAGGACCAAAGCGGCGAGGACATCTCCGCGGCGAAGATGTACCTGCGCGACTGTAACTCCGAGGGCTTGGCCGAGAAGCTTGGGGCTGCCTGGAAGGAGTTGGAGTCGGCCAGTCGAGAATGGTCCGCCATCCGTGTCTGCGATATTTCCAATGCGGCCACGCAACCGGCACAGGTCATCGCCAAATCGGCCTATCCGGTCATGTCCATCCGCGCGGCCGCCCACGGCAAGGCCGTCGCCTGGTCGGTGGATAAAAAAGGTGGCAAGGATTCCCGTACCGAACTCTTTGTTGCCCCGGCCGATGGCGCGGGCAAGCCCGTCACCGTAGCGACGTTGTGTGATGGAAACTTCGACTGGTCGCCTGACGGACGGTCCGTGGTCTACATCGCCCCGGAGGGAAACGCGAATGAGACTCCGGTGGGCAGGATACAACGTCACGAGGTATGCGCCGCCGACGGGACGCTGCTGAAGGCATTCCCAACTCCGGTAACGCTGGCAGGTGTTTTCAAAGGCACTTCCCGCGTGCGATGCCTCCAGGACGGCAGGATCATCTTTGCCTCTCTCGAGGTGGAGTTGCCCACCACGGAAAATGACCTGCCCGATAAGGCCAACCTCTTCGCCTTCGATCCACGGCAGGCCACACTGACTCGCCTTCTGACCCGCCAGGCCCAATCCGCCGTGCCGGACCTGGTGGACTTTTTCAGCGTCAGTCCCGACGGGACGAGGGTCTGCATCCCCGGCGAGAAGGGTGAGGTGGCCGTCGTGGAACTGGCAACCGGCAAGGTGGACACCATCGTCGGCAAGCCCGCCGAAGGCGGAAAGGAACAGAAACTCCTCACCGTGCCAGTCTGGCGGGCCACCGGCGAACTGTGCCTGATGGTCCCCCCTGGGCATCCCTTTGGCTCGCCCAGCCGCACGGAGATTATCCTTTGGAAGGCCGCGGACAAGGCCCGCTGCCTCAGCAGGGACTGGCCCGATGAGGTCGTCCAGTCGGTAACAGGCGAATAATCGGTGGGCGGTTGGCGTCCACGACTATTTGCCGATCCTGTTCACTCTCGGCGAGCTTGGCGAACGTCAGGATCCGACCCGCCGGACGGTCTTTCTTCGGCGCAACAGGGCCGCGCCGCCGGACATCAGCAGGATGAACGTCGCCGGTTCGGGGACGGAGCAGTAGTGGAGGTATTCCTCCAAATTGGTGTAGCCGTCGGTGTCCAGGTCGCCATTATTGTCGGCTAGCGACGGATTCGTACCGTAGGCCAGTTCCCAGGTGTTGGGCATGCCGTCGTTGTCGCTGTCCCAACCGGCGGGGCGCGTCTCGCTGGGTATCGTCGGATATCCGCCGACTTCGCTCTGCGAGTCGATGATCGAGCCTTGCGCGGTGGCGACATTGTTGATCAGCCGGGCGTCAACGCTGTCGCGGTTCCAATAAAACGCCCCAGCCGTGGCCATGACGGTGTTGTAGGCGTCGTCGGCCGTCTGGGTGGTCACGGGCCTCATGCTGACAGGGGAGGTCAACTTCGTGTAGGTTCCACCGAACATGCCCCAATCGTTGTCGCTGCCGTCGCGGACTGCGTCCAGGTCGCCGTCGGTTTTGTTGCCGGACTGGTAGATGTAGCAGTGATTATCCTCCGATGCCGAGAATGCCTTGGTCAGCCACGTGCTGGAGGTTTCCGAGCCGGCGATCACGTAGTTGCCGACATAGTTCATGTCCAACCGCAGGCTCTCGCCGGTGCTGTAACCGTTGTTGAGATTGTTGTACAGGACGTTGTTGCGTATGTCGCCCTTGACGCTTTGGGTGGCCGTATAGGCGCCGATGGCTGGATTGCGCTTGTAGTTCTGCGACCAGAGGTTGTGGTGATAGCTCACCACTCCGTCTCCGCTGACGGGCTTAATCAGGCTGCCCATGGCGTGGCGATCCGTGCCGTCAGGGGGGAATGCTTCCGGTTCCCACTGCCCGTGGTTCAACCCGGTCAGGTCAAGGGCCTCGGAAATGGTGCAGTACTGCACCGACACGTCGTGAAACCCGCTGGCGGCGCAACTGAGAAGCTCATCAATCGACCAGGACGTGGAACAATGATCCACCACGATGTGTGAACCCCAGATACTGAGGGCGTCACCGTTGTAATTCGGATCCGGGCCTTTCCTGGCGTCCCCCGGACGGACGCGGAGGTGGCGGACGATGACGTTGTCGGCACAGACGAGCATGCCGTAGTTGATCAGGCAGATGCCCATGCCCGGCGCCGATTGCCCGGCGATGGTGATGTTGGGCTTGTAGACTCCGATGCTCGAATTCAGGGCGATGGTCCCGCTGACATCGAAGACGATGGTCCGAGGTCCGCTGGCGTTGTCCAAGCCGTAGCGCAGCGAGCCGCCCCCGGAGTTGTTGAGGTTGGTGACGTGATAGACGTCCCCGCCGCGGCCACCGGAGACGTACATCCCTTCGCCCTCGGCGCCGGGAAATGCCGGCAACTGCGCCAGGCCCGCCGAGTGCGACCACGCCAATGTCGCCGCCACGACCGCCGCCAATAGTACCAGACGACCCATGCCCGTACGGGCAGACTTCACAGACGCCATCATGTCTCCTCCTGTGTCGGGCTATGCCCGACCCTATCCAGGCCGCCACCGTCTGCCGGTTAGCCAACCTGCCGGCGAAGCGGAGTTTTTCTACGTCTTGGCATCGCCATCGCGCCGGCCATCAGCAGGGCGAACGACGCCGGTTCGGGAACGGAGCAGTAGTGGAGGTATTCCTCCAGGTTGGTATATCCGTCGGTGTCCAGGTCGCCATTATTGTCGGCCAGCGACAGGTTCGTACCGTAGGCCAGCTCCCAGGTGTTGGGCATGCCGTCGTTATCGGTGTCCCAACCGGCGGGGCGCGTCTCGCTGGGTATCACGGGATATCCGCCGACTTCGTTTTGCGAGTCGATGACCTGCCCGGTCATGTTCCTGACGTTGTCAATCAACTCCGAATCGATTCTGTCGCGGTTCCAGTAGAACGCCCCGGCATTGTTCAGCACCAGATCGTATGCCTCGTCGGCTGTGTGGGTGGTTACCGGCCTCATCGACGCCGGGGAGGCCAGCTCGGTATAGGTTCCGCTGAACATCCCCCAGCCGGTGTCGGTTCCGTCACGGACGGTGTCCAGGTCGCTGTCGACCTTGTTGCCGGACTGGTAGATGCGAAAATGATTGGTGGCGTTGGCGTCGAAGGCCCTGGTCATCCAGCTAGCGTCAGTCTCCGGGCCGGCGATGACGTAGTTGCCGACGTAGTTGAACTCGATGTAGCTGCTTTCCCCGCTACCGTAACCGTTGCGGTCGTTGTTGTAGATGATGTTGTTGCGGATGTTGGCCTTGAGAGTCTGGGTGGCGCTGTAGGTTCCCAGTGCCGGGTTGCGGTTGTTGTTCTGCGACCAGAGGTTGTGATGGTAACTGACCACCGCGTTGCCCGTCATGGGCTTGATCAGGCTGCCGTTGGAGTGATGTTTCGAGCCGCCGGGGTTGTAGTTGGGTTCCCACGCGCCGTGATACAGGCCGGTCTGGTCCAGACCCTCGCTGATGGTGCAATATTGCACCGTGACGTCGTGTCCTCCGCTGGTGTTGAAACTGAGATTCTCGTCGATGCCCCAGGAGGCGGAGCAATGATCGATGATCACGTGGGAGGCGCTGATCCCCAAGGCGTCCTCGGTGAAACCGCCGGGCCCTTTTACCGCGTCGCCGGGGCGGGAACGTATGTGCCGAACGATGACGTTGTCGGCCCCGATGCCCATGCCATAGTTGCGGAGGCAGATGCCCATGCCCGGAGCGGTCTGGCCGGCGATGGTGATGTTGGAGCGATTCACCCCAAGGTACGTCGACAGGGTGATCATCCCGGAAACATCAAAGACGATCGTCCGCCCGCCGCTGGGGGCGTTGTCCAAGCCGTAGCGCAGCGAGCCGGTCCCGGAGTTGTTGAGGTTGGTGACGTGATACACGTCGCCGCCCCGCCCACCGGTGACATACATGCCTTCGCCCTCGGCACCGGGAAATGCCGGCAACTGCGCCAGGCCCGCCGAGTGCGACCACGCCAATGCCGCCGCCACGACCGCCGCCAACGTAACGAGACGACCCATGCCCGTACGGGCAGACTTCACAGACGCCATCATGTCTCCTCCTGTATCGGGCTATGCCCGATCCTATCCAAGCCACTGCGTCTGCCGGTTAGCCATCCAGCCAAGCGGGACAACCTCCGGGGTGAGCAATCCTCAGAGACTTGTCCGGCCGTTATGCGATGACTTCCTGTATAGCCGCAACCATTTACTACGGCGCAAGATGCAAAAGTTGAGCCAGATCGTAAGGGGCAGGTAGGCTCCTCCTGTAAGAGCTTCGCTGCGCCAGTTGCGTCCCTCGGACAGTACATCGCGCGGCCTTGTTGAAAAATCGAGCGTAAATCATTATACCACGCAATCAAAAATCATCAAGATTGGAAACTTGGAAATCTTCGTATTTCTGTAAGACCAGCATTTAGAATGTGTTGCGACAGCTCATGCGTCAGTATTTACACTCATTATTTCGCGGTATTCCTCCGCTTGCCAAAGCCATGCCACACATTCCTACGACAGTGCCCTTCCATTCCAATGGGAGGCTGGGCATAATGTGCGGGTTCGTGCTTTACCCAGGAGGCGGATATGAGTTGTCAAGTTGTCCTCGGTCGTAGCGGCTTGGAGGTTTCCCCGATTTGTTTCGGGACCTGGCAGTTGGCGGAGCGTTTCTGGGGCAACGTGGATTCCGCCGACGTGTCCACGGCCATTCGCAAGGCATACGATGCGGGGGTGAACTTTTTCGACACAGCCGGGGCGTACGGTGAAGGCCGGGCCGAGTCGGTGCTTGGCGAGGCATTGACGGGCCTGCCGCGAGAGAGCATCGTCATCGCCACGAAGGTTTTTCATCACTTCTATCCTGACGGGCGGCGGCACGGCGACCTGTCGGCGGGGTACGTCGCGGGCTATTGTGACGAGGCCCTGGCCCGTCTTGGGACCGATTACATCGACCTTTATCAACTCCACTCCTTCGACCCCTACACCCCGCTGGAAGAGACCACCGCCGCACTGGACAAGCTCCGCCAGACCGGGAAGATCCGCTGCTATGGCGTGAGCAACTTCAGCGTGGAACAGATTCGCCTGGCGCGGCGGTACGGCGACTACGCCACCTGCCAACCCCACTACAACCTGTTGGACACGCGCATCGAAGGGGACCTGTTGCCCTATTGTGCCTCGGAGAATATCGGCGTGCTGGTCTACAGTTCCTTGGCGCTGGGGATGTTGACGGGCAAATTCGACGGTAGCGAGACGTTCCACGACTTACGGGCGCACACCCCGCGGTTTTCCGGCGAGCGGTTTAAGAAGTTGGCCGCCAAGGTTCGCGGCTTGCAGCCGCTGGCTGACAAATACGGACTGACCATCACGCAGCTCTGCCTGGCGGCCACGCTGGCACATTCAGCCATCCATTGCGCTATCGTCGGAATCAAGTCGGCCGAGCAGATCGTCGAGGCGGCCGGGGCGATGGGCAAGACCATTGATCGAGAGGATTACTTCGCCATTTGCGGCAGACTGCGGGACTGAAACCGTCCCCCTCGAGGCGGGATCCGCTCCGGTCGCCGCGCCCCGTGAGGCCTGAGGCTCCACTTCTCGTCACTGTTGCGACCGGTGCGGATGGTCGATACATACGTATCGGACCGGCGGTTGTGCCCGCTGGATGTGGCCCCGTGTCGTCATGGAGATAACTATGTCGCAGCCACTATTACGTAAGATTGAAAGCCGCAGCGCCATCGTGGGCGTTATCGGGCTGGGATACGTCGGCCTGCCTCTGGTGCGGGAATTCGTCCGAGGGGGCGTTCAGGTGATTGGCTTCGACGTGGACGTGGCCAAGGTGGAGGCCTTGAAGGCTGGGCGTAGCTACATCGAGCACATCCCCTCCTCGACGGTCCGCAAGATGGTCGATTCCGGCAGGTTCACCGCCACCACGGACTTCCGCAAGCTCGCCAAGCCCGACTGCATCCTCATATGCGTCCCCACCCCCCTGACGAAGATGCGCGAACCGGACATGCGGTACATCGAGGCGACCGCCCACGCCATCGCCAAGACGCTGCGCCGCGGGCAGTTGGTCATCCTGGAATCGACGACCTATCCGGGCACGACCCGCGAGGTGGTGCTTCCGATCCTGGAACAAACCGGCCTGAAGGTGGGGCGGGACTTCCTGCTGGCCTTCTCTCCGGAGCGCGAGGACCCCGGCAGGAAGGATTACTCCACCAAGACCATCCCCAAGGTGGTCGGCGGATACGACAAGGCCTCGTTGGACGCCGCCGCCGCCTGCTATCGCATTGCCATCGACAAGGTGGTCCCGGTGTCCAGTTGCGAGGCAGCCGAGGCGGCCAAGATCCTGGAAAACACCTACCGTTGCGTCAACATCGCCCTGGTCAACGAGCTGAAGGTGCTCTTCGACCGCATGGGCATCGACGTCTGGGAGGTGATCCGGGCCGCCAGCACCAAGCCCTTCGGTTTCACGCCCTTCTATCCTGGTCCCGGGCTGGGCGGCCATTGCATCCCCATCGACCCGTTCTACCTGTCCTGGAAGGCCCGCCAGTATGGCCTGACCACACGGTTCATCGAGCTGGCCGGGGAGATTAACGTGTCCATGCCCCGGTACGTCATTGCCCGGCTGATGGACGCCCTCAACGAGCGAGGCAAGGCGCTGAAGGGCGCGCGGGTGCTGGTGCTGGGGCTGGCGTACAAGAAGGACATCGACGACGTCCGCGAAAGCCCCTCGCTGGAACTGATCGAACTGCTGAAGGAAAAGGGCGCGTCGGTGGACTACAACGATCCGCACGTGCCGCGCACCCACAAGATGCGCGAATACGACCTGAAGATGACCTCGCGGAATCTGTCGGCCGTGATGCTGAAGCGATACGACGCGGTGTTGATCAGCACCGACCACTCTTTCTATGACTACCAGTTCATCGCCGACAACGCCAAGCTCGTCATCGACACCCGCGGGGCCACCCGCGGCGTGAAGGGCAACCGGGGCAAGATCGTCAAGGCATAGGCCGTACGCCCGACCGCGGTGTAGAGGCGCTACGGTGAAACAATCGGGCCTTCGGCGGCGAACCGCCGAAGGCCCGTCTTGTCGTCAATCATCAAGGGGCGAAAACGTCAGTCTTGTTGCGAACCCTTTTCGCCCTGTTCTTCCTGTTGTTGAGGCTGCGAGGAGTCCGGTTCGCTGGGGGCCTCCTGCATCGGCGGCGGCGCGGCGCCCATGAACATCGCCGCGATGCCGGAGACCTCCCTGACCAGTTCGGTGGGCACGTAGAAGGCCATGTGCTGGGTAGCGCCCGTCACACTGACGCCGAAAGCGATGGGGGTCTTGGCGGTGATCTGGAAGGGCAAGGACTGGCTTCCTTCCGGCGCCATGGCCGCGGCGATCTTGCCGATCAGTTCAGAGAGGTTTCCAACGTTGAGCAGGCCGATGCCCATCAGGTTTCCCGGAAGGTGTTTCATCGCCTCGACGGTGCCCTCCTCGGAGGGGATGGTCCCGTCGGCGGCCTTGGCAGTCCGGATCGTCTCAGCCATCATCGCCTTGGCGCCTCCGAGGGTCATTACAACGGTCTTCTCGTCCGGGGCGGCCAAGAGGATCTGGAGCTTGTCCTGGCCAAGCAGAGTGGTCAACTGCCCGGCGACCTGTTCCTGCGTATCGGGGGGCAGGGCGATTTCCACCACATCCACGGACACGCCGTCGATGTTGTCGGCGGCCTTGGAGACCACCAGTTGAACCTTCGGTTCCGCCGGTTCGGTGGCGGGCTTGGATTCGGCCTCCGCCTGCTCTGTCGGGGCGGTCTCGGCAGCCTGTTGGGCAGCCTGGGCAAGAGCTTCGGCGCCGCTTTGCCGTTTCTTGTCCTGGATGGCCTTTTCGATCATCTGGTTGGCCAGGGGAATGGTTTTGTCCACGAGTTCGTTTTTAAGCCGCGTGGAGTTTTGGCAGCGAATGACTACAGCCAGACCGACCAGCCCGCTTCCTTCCGGGGCGCCGCCCATGACAAATTGCATCTCGCTGATCTCTTCGTTGGTGACGGTGATAAGTTCCTTGAGCAGGTTCAGCGACTTCTCATCCATGCCCGGGAAGGCCCCGGCCTGCATCATCTTGTCCAGGATTTCCATGCCGCTTTTCTGCTGGGTTGCCGCTAGCGTCTTGCCGTCCTGTGCGCCCGCGCCATACGCCAGGACATAAGGCAGATTCGGCAGGCGATTCAGCGGCACGGTGGCGGGGGCGGTTACGGCGGCCAACGCCTTGCCGATTTCGCTATCGGGCTTGTAGGCGACCATCGCCTCGCCGACCAGGCCGGTCTCCGAAAGACGAAGCCCCGCCGTCATCGTACTGAGCTGCGAGAGAATCTGTTGCTGGGCCAAAATCATCGGTTGCAATTGGCGGGCAAAAACGGCCTTTTTGTCCGAGGCGAGGTTGGCCTGGAACTTCTGGAAAAGCTTTTCCATCGTCCCCGCCGCGGCGGAGAAGTCCACGTGGATGGTCACGAGGGATTTGGCAACAAACTCCGCCTGCTCCTTGTCCAGCCTGGAGGTGATGTCCTTGTCCATCGAGGCCAGCGAGTCCAGCACGTCGGCGCGGGGCGAGAGGGCCACGTATCCGCCGGCCTGGCCGGCAAGCATCTTGCCCATCCGCAGGGAGACCTCGGTGTACTTTCCGGCGGGGGCCTGTTCGTAGTTGCCGAAGACCTCCCCGACACTCGCGCCGGGGACCAGGATCAGGAAGGGCAGCTTCTGCTCAGCCGCCGGCTGGGTCTCGGTGTCGGCCTCTTGTCCGTCGCCCTTGGTCGGAGAGGGCATCAGCTTGTCGATGTCCACGCCGAACTTCTCGAGCGGCAGCAGCACCGCGGCGAACCCGCCATTGGGGTTGAAGCCTTCCCCCAGCATGGCGGCTGACTTGGCGGCGCCCAAGACTCCGTCGGGCATCTTGTCGACCAGCAGCGGCGCCAGCCCGACATCCGATAGGTATTTGTCCAGGTCGGCGGTCATTGCCCCGATGTCCTTGACGATCACAAAGGCAATTGCGTCAGCCGGTATGTGCCCGATGACCGGTTCCAGCGGGGGCATCGCCTTGGCGACCGGTTGAGTCTCGTCGCTGGCGGCCGCGGGGGCGACCTGAGGCGCCTCGGTGGCTTCGGGCTGCGCCGGGGCGACTTCCTGCTGCGCGACGACCGGGGCGGCAAGGGGTAGCAGGAACGTCAGCAAGGCGATTATCAGTCGGATAGGCATGACTCTCTCCTCGTGGTTGGAATTTTGAATGGTAGTTCCCTGGTTTACAGCGCAAGCATACGTATCCCTGGCGTGTGGGACAGTCAAGAAAATTGTCCCGGACAGACAATTGTCCCGGACGGATGGGCCGACCGGTGGCCGAGTTATCCCGACTCTCCACAAACCGCGAACAACGTGAATATCGCAAACGATCTTCCGTGTTCCGAGTTCCGAGTTCGGCATTCCGTTTTTCTTTGTTCGTCCGGTTCGCGTGAGTTCGCGGCTAAATGTCCGGTTGTTTTCGCTTCTTTTTATTAGCCGCGAACATCGCGAACGATCTTCAAAAGCCAAGGGTTTCTGATGGTTTGGGGTGGTCTTCGCGTGGTTGGCGTGTTTATCGGGTAGATGAAACCGGCGGATACCGCGGCTTGGCGAGGATTGAAATCGCACGACCCTGGCGGTTACGATTGGCCCTGCCGCGTCGGGCGCATGGCCTGGCGCGGGTGGGAATCCAGGGAAAGGACGTTCATGGCGCCTTCCGCGGAACCGACGGCGGCCTGTTCGCCCGCGATGGTCGGCGTTCCGGCCCGGTTGCTGGCCGACGGGGAGATCGTCATCCTGGCGATCAAGCCCAGCGGATGGTTTATCTTGCTCCACAGCCTTCCCATGCTGGCTGGCGCGGTGGTGGTGGCGGCGGCGGTGTGGTGCTTCAAGGGTAGGCTGTTTGGCCCCCCGGCCACCCAGACGGCGGTACTGACGGCATGCACCACCGTTGCCTGCGCCGCGGTCCTGTTGTCCGGGCTTGGTTGGATGTCGCGACTGTACGTGCTCACCGACCGCCGCGTCCTTCGCGTTCACGGCCTGCTGCGTGAGAAGGTTTGCCACTGCCCGCTGAGGGAACTCGCCGAGGTGACGTTGGCGGCCAGTGCTCTGGAGAGGTTGCTGGGTATCGGCAGCCTGTATTTCCGTCGGTCCGCCGGACCGGAGGCGATGGACTGGCTTCACATCGCCCGCTGCGCGGAGGTCCGTCAGATCGTGACCGACGCCATCAATCGAGCCAGGTGACCGCCGGTCACAGATGCACGGCCAGGTCGAAGGTGGCGGGATTGGCCAACCTTGCCCAGTCGCCATATTTCATCCACACGGCCTCCCGGTGCGATCCGGCCTGGAAGACGATGTCCGCAGCCTTGGCCAGGTGCGTGTCCACCAGGGTGGGCAGGTCGTAGAGCGGACCCAGGGGCGGTTCGGCCCCGACTTCCGCATCGGGGAACAGCTTGGCCAGTTCGCCCTCGTCGGCCAGGCGGACCTTCTTGGCCTTCAGCGCCGCGGCGACGTGTTGCATGTCCAGCTTGTAGCTGGCCGGCAGGACGCACATGACATACTTTCCGTCGGCCTGGACGACCACCGCCTTGGCCGTGCGGTCCCCGCTGACGTGCTCCTCGGCGGCGACCTCCTGGGCCGTATACACCGCTCGGTGTTGATGGATCTCGAACGCCACCCCTTTGAGCTTGAGGTATTCCTGCACTTTCATGACAACCTTCCTTTCCGTCTGGAGTTGCGTCTCAGACGATGTCAGGCCCGAACATTCCACACCGCCGCGCAGAGGCAATCGCAAGGAGATGGTTGGCGATTCTTCCAGGGAATTCTAGACTCACCCCCCGGGGCGGACAACTCATCCTGCCAGGAAAGGCTTGCGCGGGCTTACGCCAGCATCCTTGCCAGGCGGTCCAGGCCCTTGTCGATGATGGCGGTGCTGGTGGCGAAGCTGAGTCGCACGCAGCGGTCGTCGCCGAAGGCGTCGCCGGGCACCATCGCCACGTTGGCCGACTCCAACGCGGCCTTGGCGAAATCCAGCGAACCGGTCACCTTCGCGCCGCCGATGGTCCTGCCGAAATGGGCGCTGACGTCCGGGAAGCAGTAGAATGCCCCTGTAGGTTCCACGCACCGGACGCCTTTGAAGGCGTTCAGCCGCGCGGCCATGTGTTGCCCGCGCTTCTCGAATTCACGCCGCATCGACTCGACCGCCTCGGCGGCAGCGGGGGAGGTGTAGGCCTCCAAGGCACCCGCCTGGGCGAAGCTGACCGTGTCGGAAGTCTCATGGCTCATGAGATTCTTCATCGCCGAGATGACGTCCTTAGGCCCGGCCGCCCAACCGAGTCGCCAACCGGTCATGGAATAGGTCTTGGACAGACCGTTGAAGGTGATGGTCCGCTCCGGAAGGGCCTTGTCCAACGCCGCAAAGGAAACGAACTTCGTCCCCCCATAGACCAGCTTCTCGTAGATTTCATCGGAAAAGACGATCAGGTCGGTCTTCAGGACGGCCTGCGCGATGGCGCTCAGCTCTTCGGGCGTGTAGGTCACGCCCGTGGGGTTGCTGGGGGAGTTGAGGACCAGGATCTTGGCGCCCTTGGCGGCGTCGAGGACTTGGCGGGGAGTGATCTTGAAGCCGGCCTCCGGACCTGCCGGAAGGACCACGGGTTGCCCCCCGGCCAGGCGGACCTGTTCGGGATAGCTCACCCAATAGGGCGCGGGAATCAGCACCTTGTCGCCGGGATTCAACAGCACCTGGAAGGCGCAGTAGAGGGAGTGCTTTCCACCGAAGTTGATGATGATTTGATCGGTGCCCACGGTGATGCCGTTCTCGTGGGCGAGCTTGGCGACGATGGCGGCCAGGAGCTTGGGGCCGGACTTGGCGTTGTACTTGGTGTCGCCGGCGTCGAGGGCCTTCTTGGCGGCTTCCTTGATGAACGCGGGGGTGTCAAAATCGGGTTCCCCGGCCCCGAAGTTGACCACGTCGATGCCGCTGGCCTGCATCTGTTTGGCTCGCGAGGTGATCGCCAGCGTCGCGCTGGGAGCGACTTGCGAGATACGATCCGATAACCTCATGGTCCGCTCCTAAGCTGGTAAGCGGCCTGTACGTTACCCGCCGAAGGAAGTTTGTCAATCCAGTCGCCCCTGGCAGCCCGAAAAACTTCTTCAACGGGTAACAAGGCAACCGCGACCGGGCTTTTTCGGCACGGCCGGGGGTGGGGTGTTTGCGATTGCCTGCCCGTGTTTATTGACTTGGCGCCACTACCGGGGAATAGCCCACGAACGCCAGGAAACGGTTGGTGTTCAGGATGGGGATGTGCATGTTCATGGCCGCCTGCTTGGCTTCCTGGTAACGGTTGAAGTCCTGCATTTGGCTGTGATAGACCGCCCAGACGGTCTCCTGCGCGCTGTCGGAGGGCCTGGGCGGACGGGGAGGCTCCGAGCCTAGGACGACGAAGTCGGTCTGGACGCTGATCTGGTCGGTCACGTCGCCCCCGGAGCGGCTGATCAGGAGGCGGACTTCCTTGGCGTCCTGTGGGGACGGCTGGCCCGCGCCGCGCAGGTCGAAGAGGCCCTCGACGGCGAAGAGGTAGCGTCGCTGCGTGTCAAAGGCCACGTTGGCGATCAGGTCTCCGGCGATGATGGGATCCTCGGCCTTCTGTTGGATGATGCGGCATTCGCTGACGGAGTCCTGAACGGTAGTGACGACGAGCTTGGCCTTGCCTTCGCCGCTGTCGGGGATGCCACTGGAGGGGTACACACTGAAGGTCAGGCCGGGCGTGACGCGGGCCTTGGCGCCGATGTCGATATAGCAGACCCCCGCGCGATCCAGCACCCGCATGATCTTTCCGTCGGGCTTGCGCGAGGCGATTTCCGAACTCAAAGGCCCGCGCTTCTTGTCCAGTTCCGCGCGCAGGCGGGCGATCGCCTCGTCCTTCTCGCGCAACTGTTCCTCGGACTCATTGAGTTGCTGGTTCCGACCGGCGATTTCCTTGTTCAGCTCGGAACGGACCTTCTCCATCTCCCCCCAGGCGCGCTGCTGGTCTTCCAGGTAGCGCTTGTGACTCTCTTCCACCTGGATCTCCAGCGCCTTTTTCTGGGCGGAAAGCTCATCCAGCTTGGCGGCGAAGAATGCCTTGTCGTCCTCCTGGGCCTTGCGAAGCTGGGCCAGTTCCCCCTTGAGTTGGGCTTCCCGGCTGTCCCGTTTCTCCCCGGCGGCTTTCATCGCCGCAAGTTGCTGGTGAAGTTCCCTGGCCTCCACGGCCAGACCGCGCCCGGGCGTGCTTCCGATGGCGGCGGCGGCCTCCTCGGCCTTGGCCTTGGCCTCGGAAAAACCGCCCCGTTCGCCCGTGAGCAACTGGCAAAGCTCCTCGATCTGGGCCGTCAACTGTGTCACCACGCTCTGCCTGGGCTGGCCTCGCGGTGGAGCGTCGTAGCGCCCGAAAAGCTCCCGCAGCGCCGCGCTGGGGCTGTTCCGTTCCTGGGGACCAGCCAGCTTGTTGAGCATGGCCTCGGATTGCAGTTTCTCTCCGCGCATCGTGTCCTTCTGCACCCAGAAGACAGCCGCCGTCGCCGCGGCGATCAGGAATAGGATGACAAAGGCCACCAAGAGGTATGGGGGGGCCTGCCGCTGGACCATGCGTGCCATGCGTCCGCTCCTCAGAAAATCACTTGGGCGCGCCGCGGGCTAGCCCTTACCGCCCCGCCGCCGCGCCGGTATCGACGAGTCTCTCTCCGTGGCCAGTATCCGCCATCGCGGTGGCAAACTCAACTATTTTTCCCCTTCACTCCGCTGCTTGGACCCCCAGCCTGGACCGCAGGAGCCGCTGAACCTCAGCCGGTTGTGCCGTGCCCCGGGACAGTTGCATCACCTGGCCCATGAGGAAGCCGAAGGCCTTCTTCTGCTGCTTGCCGCCTCCCTGGACGTCGGCCACCGCCTGGGGATTGGCGGCGATGGCGGCAGCGACCCACGCCTCGATCGCACCCCCGTCGCGCACGGCCAGCAGGCCCTGTTCCTGGGCGATAGTCTGGGGCGAACCGCCTTCCAGGACCACGGTATCAAAAACTTTCGCGGCGGCTGTGGCATTGATGGTTCCAGCCGAGAGCATTCCGGTCAATTCCGCCAGGGCCGCGGGCGTGATTCCGATCTCCGCGATGGAGCAGCCCCGCTCGTTGGCGATGGCTGAACCGCGCCCCAGGAGCAGGTTTACGCAGCGTTTGGCCTCAGCCCCGGCGGCGACGGCCGAATCGAGCAGGTCGCCGGTGGCGGCGTCTTGGGTGAGGGCGTCGGCCTCCTTGAAGGTCAGCTTGTAGCTGTCCATGTAACGGCCTCGCCGGGCCAGGGGCAACTCGCCGATGCCCGCGCGAACGCGTTCGCGCCAGGCGATATCCACCACCACGGGAACCAGGTCCGGGTCGGGGAAGTAGCGGTAGTCTTGGGCTTCTTCCTTTTCCCGCTGAAAAACCGTCTGCTCGCGGGCGTCGTCGTAGCCGCGGTTCTGCTTGCCCAGTTTCTCCAGGCGGAAACCCTCGGGGTCCGCCTCCCACGCCTCGTATTGGCGGCGGATCTCGTATTCAACGGTCCGCTCCAGGGCGCGAAAGCTGTTGAGGTTCTTGACCTCCACGATGGGCGTTTTGTGGGTCCCTCCGCCGCGGGCGACGTGGAGATTTATGTTCGGTTCGAACCGCATCTGGCCCATTTGCATGTTGGCCTCGCTGGCGCCCAGCCAGCGGACCAGCCGGTGCATCGCGCGGGCGAAGGACAGGACCTCCTCGACGGTGTTCATGTCCGGTTCCGTGACGATTTCCAGCAGCGGGATGCCCGCGCGGTTGAGGTCGACGCCCGTGTGGGCGGGGTGGTCGTGGACGTTTTTCCCGGCGTCCTCCTCCAGGTGGGCGCGGCGGATGTGAACCTTTTTGACCGCCCCGTCGGACAGGGGCGCCTCCAGCCACCCGTTGACGCTCAGCGGCAGGTCGTACTGGCTGATCTGGTAGTTCTTGGGCAAGTCGGGGTAGTAGTAGCCCTTGCGGTCCCACTTGGTGAATTCGGCCACCGTGCAGTTCAGGGCCAACCCCACCTTCATAGCCAGTTCCACGGCCTTTCCGTTCATCACCGGCAGCACGCCCGGCATGCCGATGCAGACGGGGCAGACGTTGGTGTTGGGCGGGTCGCCGAAGTGATTGCGGCATCGGCAGAACATCTTGGTGGCGGTGGCCAGCTCCACGTGGATCTCCAGGCCGATGACGGGCGTGACGTTGTCGGCGGCATCGATCATGGGATCAGACCTCTCCTTAACCTGGATCGTATCCTGGATTTCCAGGATGGCAACGTCATTTGCGATACGATAAGGTTTCCAGTGCGGGTAATTCCATTCCCGCTGGCTCCCAAACGTCGCGGCGATCGCAGGAGCATGATGGCCGGAAACACCGCTAATCCACGCGAGAGACTTTGCCTTGTCCTCTATGCCGCGATGTTGGCGATGGCGATGGCATTGATCTGGGGGCATCGGTTCCCTCCCATGCAGGACTACCCCATCTGGTTGTCGGAAGGGGAGGTTTTTCGGAGGTGCCTCAGCGGTTCGGCTGGCGACAACTTCTCCATCGTGCCTTATCCGGTCCCCAATACCGCTTCCACCGCCGTCATCGGCCTGCTGGCCTTGGCGATGCCCATCGAGTCGGCGGGCAAGGTATTCCTGTCGCTGGCGATGGCGATTTACGCCGCCGGGGCCTATCGGATCACAACCCCGTCGCCTGGGCAACAGCGCGGAATCCTGTCGCTGACGCCCCTGGCATGGATGCTGGGCTTTCCCTTCTTTCACGGCAACATCAATTATTACCTGGCGGTGGGCCTACTCTTGGTTGGCGGCGGGTACCTGATCCGCCGTGCGGAATCCCTCTCCTCCGCGCGGTTGGGGCCACTGTTGGCGCTGTCGCTGGCCTTGTTTTTTTCGCATGCCCTGGTGTTGGCGGCCTGGGTGGCGCTGTTGGCGGCTTACTTGGCGGACCGCCGCCGCCGAGGCCAGTGGAAGACCGCGGCGTGGTCGCTTGCGCCCGTGGCGGTCTTGTGGGTGGGTTACCTGGCGGGCCGGGTGGTCCGGCCGATGGTCCCGCTGTACGGGCCTGCCGAACCCGTCGCGTCGGTGACGTTGTGGGTGAAGAACAAAATTACGGAACTGCTGTATTACCTCTGTCCTTTCGGGCAGTTCCACCTGTCTTCGCCTGGTGCCTGGCCTGTTGCCCTGGCTGCGGCCAACGCGGTGGCTTTGGCGGGTTTGGCGGTCTTGGCCGTGGCGGTGGCATGGCGGACGTCGCGAGACAAGCACGACCGCTGGTTGCTGGCTGGCTGCGGGGTTTATTTGCTCGGCTGGATGGTAGCGCCCCTGTATCTGGGTGGCGTGAGTTCCCCGGGTCAGCGCCTGGTTCTGCCGGCGCTGTTGGGCGGCCTGAGCTTGGCCGCGCGTCTGCGATGGGGCGCCAAAGCCCGCATTGTCGCGGGTGCCTGGGTCGGGGCTTTGCTTATCTTCACGGCGGTCTATTGGCTGGTCTACGTCGGCGGCGTTTCGGAGAAGATGGCCGATTGCCATGCCCGCCTGCGCGACCTGTCGCTTCCGGGCGATTGTGTCCATGTCGATGAAGGCCTGTTTCGTTTCAAAGGCCCTCTGCCGTCCTGTCGCCGCCAGTCGATCTGGCAGAAGGCGTTGTTGGGGGACCATTCCGTCCTAGGCCGGTTGGGCTATTACTTGATTCTGGAACGGGGCGGCGATGGGGCGGTATTCGGCACCAGCATCCTGCGGGCGCGGCGGTACCCGCTTGTGCCTCGCACGTTGGAAGAGCTGCGCAACGCGGCGCCGAGTTGCCTGGTCCTGGTGGGATGCGACGATGGCAACGTCCTCCTCGCCGAAGCTCTCTCCGTGGACTATCGTCTTACTCAACGGCAGGCAAATATTATGGTTATGGAGAAGATGTCCGGGGATCGGCAAACCGCGCCATAACGTCTAGGCCAGGGATGACGTTGGGGTTCAGGTTGTGGCCATCTTCGGACGGAGGCGAGACATGCCCGAGGACTTCTCATACATCCGCCCGGCGCGCAGGAGAAGGTCTTCGCTGAAGACCGGTCCGATCAACTGCATGCCGATGGGCAGCCCCGCCTTGGACAGCCCGGCTGGGATGGACAATCCGGGCAGTCCGGCCAGGTTGACGCTGATGGTGTAAATGTCCTCCAGGTACATCGTCAGCGGATCGGCGGTTTTTTCGCCCAGTCGGAAGGCCGTCGTTGGGGCCACCGGGCAGAGCAGCAGGTCGCAGTGGCCGAACGCCGCGTCGAAGTCGTTCTTGATCAGCCGCCGCACCCGCAGGGCCTTGAGGTAGTAGGCGTCGTAGTACCCGCTGGATAAGGCGTAGGTTCCCAGCATGACGCGGCGCTTGACCTCCGCTCCGAAGCCCTCTTCCCGCGTTTTGCAATACAGATCGACGATGTCCTCGACATTCCGTGCGGTGCGATGACCGTAATGAACGCCGTCGTAACGGGCCAGGTTGCTGGAGGCCTCCGCCATGGCCACGATGTAGTAGCAGGCCACCGCGTAGGAACTGACCTTGCCCCCGCCGTCCACGTCGATGCGGCTGTGAGGCAACGACACATCGACGATCGTGGCGCCCAGGGACTGATAGACTTCCGCGGCCTGGCGTATCGATGAGGCGATCTCGGCGTCCAGGGCCTGGGAGAAGAACTCCCTTGGCAGACCGACGCGCAGGTGTTCGACGGGGCGCTCCAACTCGGTTAGGTAGTCGCCAGCGGGGCGGTCCAGGCAGGTGGAGTCGGCGGGGTCGCCACCGGCGATGGCGCCCAGCAGCAGCGCGCAGTCGGCGACATCCTGGGTGACCGGGCCGATCTGATCGAGGCTGGACCCGTAGGCCACCAGCCCGAAACGGCTGACCCTGCCGTAGGTGGGCTTCATCCCCACCACGCCGCAGAAGGCAGCCGGCTGGCGGATCGATCCGCCCGTGTCGCTGCCCAGCGCCGCGGCGCAAAGCCTCGCAGAAACCGCCGCCGCGGACCCGCCGGAGCTTCCCCCGGGAACGCGGGAGGTGTCCCAGGGGTTGGCCGTGGGGCGGAAACCGCTGTTCTCCGTGGAGGATCCCATCGCGAATTCGTCCATGTTGGTCTTGCCCAGGACGATCGCCCCGGCGGCCTCCAGACGGGCGACGGCGGTGGCGGTGTAGGGGGCCTGGAAATTGGCCAGCATTTTCGACGCGCAGGTCGTACGGCCATAGGGGGTGCAGAGATTGTCCTTGATGGCCACGGGCACGCCGCCCAGGGGGCCGAGGGGCTGGCTGTTCTGTCGCTTGTGGTCGAGGGCCGCTGCCTGCTCCATCGCCCGCTCGGCCAGCACTTCGTTGTAGGCCCCAATGGCAGGCTCGCGCCTGGCGATGGCCTCCAGATACGCCTTGACGGCCTGCACCGCGCTGACGGTCCCGCCGGCGATGGCGTTGCGAAGCTCCAGGGCGGAGAGGTCAGACAGATCGTTCACTGGCTGTCTCCGATGACCTTGGGGACCATGAAGAAGTCCCCGTCGCGGTGGGGCGCGTTGGCCAGGGCGGCATCGGGGGCAAGCGAAGGCCGGGGCGTGTCCTCAGCCAGCACGTTGTGTATCTCCACGGCGTGGACCAGCGGCTCGACGTTAGCGGTGTCCAGTTCCGCCAGCTTGTCGAAATACTCCAGGATGTCCGCCAACTGGCGGCCGAAGGTTGCCAGTTGCTCCTCGCTCAGTTCGATGCGGCTGAGCTTGGCGATGTGACGCACCAAGTCCGGTTCGATGGTCCTGCTCATCGGACGCTCCCGCTATCGGCGGGCGGGCGTTTCCCGCCGGCCGAGGTTGCCCTATCATTGACCCAAAGCCTTGCCAAGTCAATGTGCGTCAATTCCTTCATTGACGGAGGCTTCCGGTGATGCTATATAATCATGCCATGCCGGGGCCGGGCCTGGGGGGTGATCCCGCCGCCCACGCCCCGGAAGGAAGACTATGCCGCGAAGCGATTCCATAGAGGTCGAAGCCACCGTCAAGGTCGCACTGCCCAACGCGATGTTCCGCCTGGAAATCGAGATGGGCCAGACCAAGCATCAGATCATCGGCCACATTTCCGGGAAGATGCGACGCAACTACATCCGCATCACCCCTGGCGACAAGGTTCTCGTCCAACTCAGCCCCTACGACCTGACCAAAGGCCGGATCATCTTCCGCCAGCGGTAGGTTTCTTCACTACGTCTGGCGGGCACAATTGCAGTAGGCCCCCTCGACGATAATTCTCTGGATATCCTTAGCCTCCTGGAGCGGCCGGGCCGTCTCGATCCAAAATCTCCCGACGAAGTCCAGGCCGTGCACGTCGCCGGTGTTGACGCAGGGCAGGCCCAGTTCCCCGGCGGTCCGGAGGGCCAGCTCGGCCACCTGGCCATCCTGATTGCATGTGCGATGCTCGATGGCATCGGGCCGAAGGCCCTCGCGCAGCATCCGGGAGGCCTCCTCCCAGCGATAGGGATGAGCCAGGATCGTCAGGCAACCGTCCTGGCGGGCCTTGGCCAGGATGGCTGCGGGGTCGTCGGACATCGCCAGGTACTGGCGGTCATGCGTGCCCAGGACCACCAGATGCTGGAACGAACCGCGGGGCAGGCTTAACTCCACGCCGGGGAAAATCCGGATCGCCGGGAACTGGCCCCCAAGCTGCTCCAACTCCCAGGGATTCCAGAGGGTGTCGTGCTCGGTGATGAAGACCGCCTCGTATCCGGCGGCGATCAGGGCCTCCATCAGTTCGGCGGGCGTGGCGGTGCCACAGGCGCTGTACCGGCTGGTGTGCAGGTGTAACTCAACCTTCATGACTCTCTATATGCTCCAGCCGCCAGGACAGATCAAGAAAGAATGGTCTTGCCCGCGGGATATGCGGGCCTTGACAAGTCGAGTATAATGCTCACCCGCCAAGATGTTCGTAGGTCCTGTTTTTCAATGGGGATTGAACATGGCCAAGCGCGATGTCGATCGCAGACGCCACAAGCGATTTCCCCTGCCCTGCCCGGCGAGGATCAGCATGGAAGGGGGGCATCGGGACCTCCGCGCAAAGGCGGTCAACATCTCCGACGGCGGCATGTTCCTGACCGTCCCGCTGACCTCTCCGCCGCCGAAGCGCGACGAAGTCGTCGAGGTGGTTTTCTCCCTGCCCCGCTCCACTCCCAACACCCGCATGCTGGAGGAAGTTCGCTCGACGGGCAGGATTCTGAGGCACCAACCGCTCAAGAACGACCGCCTGGCGGGCGTGGCGCTGCAATTCACCCATCCGTTGGACTTGGCGGTGGAAGCCTAGTTACCGCGTGGCGATCAGGCGGTTGTGGAGGCGTGGCGCACTATGTTTCCCCGCGGGCTTCCAGGACGCGCACCCGGTTGCCTTCGATCCTCAGCCGTCCGGCGGCAGCCAACGCAACAACGGCGGGCAGGGCAATGCATTCCTGCTCAAAGACCCGATCAGCCAGCGTTTCGGGCGTGTCGTCCTCTAATACCTCTACGGTTCGCTGGAGGATGATCGGGCCGCGGTCGTATTCGTTGGTCACGAAATGCACGGTGCAACCAGAGACTTTGCAGCCGGCTTGCAGGATCGCCTGGTGCACGCGGATACCGTACATCCCGTGGCCGCCGAAACTGGGCAGCAGGGCGGGGTGGATGTTGATGACCCGGCCGGCGAATTGCGGGGGAATCTTCCACATGGACAGGAAGCCCGCCATCACGACCAGCTCCACGCCCGCTTCGGTCAGCCGGGCGGTGATCTGGTCGGAGTAGTCCGCCGCGTCCCCGGCCTTCTTAAAGGAGACGATGTGTACGTCGAGCTTGGCCTGGCGGGCGAGTTCCACGCCCTCGCAGGGGCGCGAGGCGATGACGACGGCGACGCGAGCGGGCAGTTGCCCGGCTTGGATGAGCCGATGGAGATTCATCAGCGACCGTCCGCCGCCGCTGATGAGCACGCCCAGGCAAAGAGGTTTCCTGCGTTGACCGGTTGCCGTCACGAGGGGATTAGAACCCAACGCATCGGGGCGGTCAACGATGCGTCCACCTGAGACGTCTGCGCCTTGTCGCGGCCAGCAGCGCCCCAGCCGCCAGCAGGCTCACCGAGAGCGGTTCCGGCACCGATGGCCCCGGCACCAGGATGTGGTGTTGAAGCGAGCCATTGCTTGGCGGGTCCGTCGGATCGGCCTGGGCGAATCCCGCGTTCCATGCCGTCGGTCCGGAGGAACTGGAGCAGGAATAGAAATCGCCCCAGGTGGGCATGTGCGATGTGTCGAACTGCGCCACCACCTCCGTCGGCGAACCGGCGATGTTGAACTTGATACCGTAGACATCGGAGGGGAGGTCCGGCAGCGTGGCGGCGTCGCTGGAGGGGCTAAACGCGCGGACCTCGGCGGTCTGTCCGGCTTGGCCGGTCCAAACCTTGTTTACGATGTCGCCGATAAGCACATGAAACTGTAGCTCCACCAAGAGGTTGTTTGCCCCCGCCTGCGGAGCGGAAAAGGTGTATTTATATCGCCACTTGCCGCTGGGTGTCTCGGCCGGGTCGGTCACTTCCCAGGCCAGGCGGGTGTTGGGATCATTCCAAAGCCCCGAGGCCACCAGTCCGCCGTCGCCGACCGACAGCCCGCCGGACAGGATCGCCGCGACGGATTCCTCCAGTGGGGCGAGACAAGGCAGGCAGAGCAATACAAAGACAATAACCATGCGCTTGAGCATGCGCATTTCCTCCTGGAGCGGCGCCGGCAGCTTCTGTCCATGTTCCAGCCGTCAACAAGGCGGCCTGAGCGTCACATCCGATGCCTGAGCGGGCATCTATGCCGCCACGGCGCAAGGCAAATAACCGCCGATTGCGCATCCATAGCGGGAAGTCGCTGCCGAAAGCCCTACAACCTCCATAAACTGTACATCATTATAATAGACACCCCGAAATCCGTCAATGGACGTTCCGGAGCGGTTGGAAGGCCGCGCACGGCCCCGATGTAATAACCTTCGTCTGTTTGAAGAGGTTACTTCACCCAGGGGGTCTGATTGCTCTCGGGGCGGTATTCCTGAAGCTCGATGCGGTTGCCCTCCGGGTCGTTGACCCATGCCTGGAGGGCGCGGTCGGAGCCTGTCTGGATGTCGGTGACCTCGATGCCGCCGGCGCGGAGTGTCTCGACGGTGGCGCGGAGGTCGTCGCACTCCAGGCAGAAGTGACGGTATCGCTGCTTCTCGGCGGCGGGGTTCAACTGCCCTTTGAACAACTCCAGGAAGTTCCGCCCGCCGATGTGCAGCATCACGCCGAAAAGTTCCCCGTTGTCGCGGCGGTAGTCGTAGGCGTGCGTGAACCCCAGCTTCTTGTAGAACGCCGCCGATGCATCCAAGTCACCGACCGTGAAACAGATGTGGGCAATGCATTTGATCATCGGCGTACTCCTGCGATGTTGCGTTTTGCCGGCCGGGCCTAGAGGGTCGGCAGCAGGGCGACCAGTTCGGGATGCGGGCGGGGGATGACGTGCCTGCCGATGAGTTTTCCCACTCGTTCGGCGGCGGCTGCCCCGGCGTCCACGGCGGCCTGGCAGGCGGCCACGTCGCCGGAGACCATCACGGTAACGTAGGCGGCGCCGATCTTCTCCTTGCCCACCAGCGTGACGTTGGCGGCCTTGAGCATGGCGTCGGCGGCCTCGATGGAGCCGATGAGTCCCTGTGTCTCGATCATTCCCAGTGCCTGTTGGGTTGGCATGGCGTCTCCTTGTGCCCGAACTTCGGCGGGCAACATCTGTTCTCGATTGTCCAGCGAGGCGTTGAACTCCGGGGTGGATTCGATCAGCCCGCGGGCCTGCGCCGAATAGCGTGGGAACGCGGAGGCCTGGCATTGGGCGTGCATGGCCTCGGCGGTTTCCTGTCCGGCCTTCATCGCCGCGCGGACGGCGGCGGTTGTGCCCACGACCTTGATGGCCTGCCCACCGGCGGCGTTCATCTCGATGCCCGGCAGGCGGACGTCGGCGGCCTTGATCATCGCGTCGGCCACGACGATGGCGACGGTGAGCTTTCCGACCTCCAGGACTCCGGCGCTGAGGTCAGGCATGTGCGGCCCCGAAGGCTTGCGTACCGGCGTTATCGGCGTTGTGGCGCATTTCCATGTCGCCACTATACTCCCCGATGGGCCGGGACGCCACTTTTCGTTGGGTCGGAGTCGCCCAAACCGGGCAATCGGGGTATGCGTTCGGTTTTTCTTTCGACTTAACAGATGGGGCAGGGATGGAAACAACCCGCCCTCAAATACGAAATTCTCAAGGAATATGGTTGAATGACTGCCGGACGGCTGTACTATCTACTGGACGTGTTCGGTATTACGAACACGGTTGTTTCCAGGTGGCCTCATTGGGAATGACCGCCGCATGGAACCCAGGGACATCGGCAAACGCATCCGGCAGGTCCGCAAGCGCGCGGGGATGGGCCTGCGCGAGCTGGCCCGCTCGGCGGGTCTGTCGCCCGCGGCGCTGTCGGCCATCGAAAAGGGCGCCAGCAGCCCGACACTGGCGACCCTGCACAAGGTGCTCAAGGCGATGCGCAGCGACTTCACGGAGTTCTTCAGTGGCGATTCCTCCGACCCCTGTCCGGCCTTCCCTGCCGCCGACATGCGGACCATCGAGGACGCCCACCGCAGGTACGTGCTGATGTTTCCCAATCAGCGAGACTTGCGATTCGAGATGATCCACGAGACGATCCATCCCTCGGAGCGTCGCAGCCAGTGGGAGGTCCACGACATAGACCTGGGCGGGCACGTCCTGGAGGGCGGTCCGGCCCGGCTGGAGGTGGACAAGGTCGGCGCCTGGACGCTTCGAGCGGGCGACGCTTTTTACATCCGGGCGGGCCAGAGGCATCGCCTGGCCAACCTGGGCGTTTCCCCGCTGAAACTGATCACCGTGGCCGATCCGCCACGGTACTAACCAACAACGCCACGTTACTAACCAATAACTTAAGGACGGAAACACAATGGGCAACGAGAAACTCGCCGTGGAAGGCGGTCTCCAGGCCGTCGCCAAGCTGGGACCCTACCCCACCAAGATCGGTCGCGACGAATTATGGGGCATCATCGACATGTGGGACTTCTCCCCGGGGGTTAAGGACAAGCTCCGCACGGTGCTCATGGGCGCCACGGATGTCCACGGCCCGCACCTGTTCCGCTACTACAATCCCAAGCCCAGTCGCGTCGAGGCCGCCGAGGCGGCCATGAGGCGGTTGATCGGCACGAAGCATTGCCTGGCGGTCAACTCCTGCACCTCGGCGTTGATGGCCTCCCTGCGGGCGCTGGGGATCGGGGCCGGCGACGAGGTGATCGTGCCCGGCTATACCTTCTTCGCCACCGCCGCGACGGTTGGGGCCTGCAATGCACTGCCCGTTATCGTGGACGTGGATGATTCGCTGAACATGGACCCCTCGGCCGCGGAAAAGGCCATCACCAAGCGCACCAAGGCCATTATCCCGGTCCATATGCGCGGAGCGCCCGCCCAGATGGACGCCATTATGGACCTTGCCAGGCGCAAGGGCCTGCCTGTCCTGGAGGACGTCGCCCAGGCCGGAGGCGGATCGTTTGGAGGCAAGAGGCTGGGCAGCATCGGCACCATGGGCGCCTTCAGCCTGGACTACTACAAGATCTTCGTCAGCGGCGAGGGCGGATTCGTCACCACCGACGACGAGTGGCTCTTCACCCGCGCGCAGAGCTTCCACGACACCGCCGCCTGCTGGCGCCCCAACCGCTTCGCCCGCGAACGCCGCGAAGGAGAACTGTTCTGCGGAGAGAACTACCGCATGACCGAACTGGAGGGGGCGGTGGCGTTGGTGCAGATCGGCAAGGCCGACGAGATACTGGCCGGCCATCGCCGCGTCAAGAAACTCATCAAGGGAGGCATCGGCAAGTTCCCGGGCGTCCGGTTCCGCCGCATCACCGACGAGGCGGGAGACACGGCCTCCAACCTGGTGATCTTCCTGCCCAACGCCGACGTCACGCGCAAGGCGATGGAGGCCCTCAAGGCCGAGGGCGTCCCGGCCGGGGGCATCTACGATTCCACGGTCCGCGACTGGCACGTGTACACCTACTGGGACCACGTCCTCCAGCGTCGCGCCGTCGCCTCCGACGGGCTGCCCTGGAGTGCCGTGCCCAAGGAGGAGCTGCCGCATTATTCCCCGGACATGTGCCCCCGCGCGTTGGATTACCTCGGCCGCTCGATCGTGGTGGAGACCAACCGGCACTGGTCGGATTCGGACTGCCAGGCCATCACCAACGGCATCAACAAGGTCCTGAGGGCTTACGTGAAATAACGACCAGCCCCCCGACAGACAGGAGCGAATCATGGAACTGGGATTGTGCATCGAGATGGCGCTGACGGACCGTCCCTTCGAGCAGCGCCTGGCCGCGGCGGCCGAACTGGGCTTCAAGAACGTTGAGATGTGGTTCATCGACCTGTCCTACAAGGGCAGCGGCGAGGACTTGGCCCGCCTGGCCCGCAAGCATGGCGTGAAGATGACCAATACGGTCGTCGGCGCCCCCGACGGCAGCATCGGCGGCGGGCTGACCGACCCGCGAAAACGTCCCCAATGGCTGGATCGGACGAAGATGACGCTGGCTTTCAACTGCGCCGCGGGCATCCCCGCCACCATCGTCTGCACGGGCAACGAAATCCCCGGCATGTCCGACGCGCAGATGGCGGTGTCGGTGGTCGAGGGGCTGAAGGCCACCGCGGAACTGGCGGAGAAGGCGGGCGCGACGCTGCTGCTGGAACCGCTGAACACGCGTTACGACCACGCGGGCTACTGGCTGGCCGGCAGCGACCGCGGGGCGGACATCTGCCGCCAGGTCGGCTCCCCTCGCATGAAGTTGCTCTTTGACTGCTATCACATGCAGATCATGGAGGGAGACCTCCTGGGGCACATCCATCGCAACATCGACGTCATCGGCCATTTCCACTCCGCCGGCGTGCCAGGCCGCCACGAGCACGACGACGGCGAGATCAACTACCCGTTCCTGCTGGACCGCATCGAGTCCTTGGGCTACAAGGGCGTCTTCGGCCTGGAATACGCCCCCACGGGCGGACACGAGGCATCGCTCAAGAGGGTCAGGAAGTACCTGGGCGGTAGGTAGTCGGCCAAACAGCGGCGATCGGAGCCACGTATGGACAGAGTGCCGGCATTCGGTTGTCATCCCGGCTGCCATATTGAGAAACGGCAAGGATAAGGGAGACATCACCCATGAGACTGGCAAACCTGTCGGTGCTTTCGGACTCAGAGATCGCCAAGATTCACGAGGCGACGCTGGAGATTCTCTCCGGCTGCGGCGTGATGGTCGGCAGCGACGAGATGCTTTCACGGCTGGCCGGCAAGGGCGTGACCGTCGATCGCCAACGGAAGATCGCCCGCTTCAGCCGCTCCTGCGTGGAGGACGCCCTGGCGAAGGTCCCGCCCCGCTTTGACGTGTATGACCGCACCGGTCGGCCGGCGTTTGTCCTGGGCGACGGGCGGTCGAAAATCGCCGCCGGGCACAACGCCGTCTTCTGGGTGGACAGCCGGACCGGTCAAACGCGCAAGAGCACCGTGGCCGACGTGGAAATGTTCGCCCGCATCTGCCAGCAACTGGAATGTATCGACATGATCGGCATTCCCGTGATGCCCCAGGACGTGCCCAACCCCCTCGCCACGCTGCTGTACGGTGTGCGGGCGGTGGTGGAAAACAGCGACAAGCCCATTTTCTTCTCCACCGACAACGCCCTGGTCAACCGCGCGGTGATCGATCTGGCCGAGGCGGCCTACGGCGGCGACTTCCGCTCGCAGGTCTATGGGATCTCGCAGCTTTCTTCCACGGCGCCGCTGTCCTGGGAAGGGGGCGTCTGCCAAGCCATCCTGGACACGCTGACAACGAATGTTCCGCTGGCCATCCTGCCGGAGCCTAACGCGGGGGTCTCGGCGCCCTATACGCTGGCGGGACTGCTGACGGTCAACAACGCCGAGTGCATCAGCGGATTGGTGATGATCCAGCTCCTCAAGCCCGGCCACAAGGTCCTGTACGCCAACTCCTGGACCACCACTGACATGCGGACTGGTGCGGCGCTGGTGGGTTCCACCGAGACCAGCATCTGCCGCATCGCCGGGGCGCAACTGGCGCGATTCTACAAGGTGCCCTCGCACACCACCGCGCCCAACAGCGACAACCACGCCCATGACGAGCAGAACGCCTGGGAGAAGACCTTCAGCACGTTCTGCTCCGTGGCGGCGGGCAACGATCTGGTGGTCAACTGCGGCATGTTCGCCACCGGCATGACGTGCAGCCACGAGCAGTTGGTGATGGACGAGGAGATTTCCGCGATGGCCCGGCGGATCGCCGAGGGCCTGGAGATCACCGACGAGACGATCGCCTCCAAGCTCATCCAGGAGATCGGCCCGCGAGGCGAATACCTCACCTGCGAACACACGCTAAGCCGCCTGCGGTCGAATGAATACCTCCCGCCGCGGGTGTCGGTTCGCGGACCCCAGTCGGTCTGGGAAGCGCAAGGCTCCCTGGACACCTACGCGCTGGCCAAGCGGAAAGCCCAGGAACTCGCTGCCTCCCCGGCCACCCCGCTGGACCAGGCCCGCAAGGCCAGGCTGGCGGAGATCATCGCCGACTTCCAGTGACCCAGCCGCCCGCATCCACGCCGCAGAGCGGGAAACGCCGCCTCCGCCGTTGACGGCGGGGACGGAATGGGTACATTGCATTTACCTCGGTGCTTGGGAATTATTCTAGAAATCCCGCCTGATCCAGAGGCGCCGGGATAATCGAAGGAAAAACGATGAAACATCCGTACCTTTGGTGGCGCAAGTGCGTTGTGGAATACGAGCGGCGGCACGCGGTGGAGGAAGGACGGGACATCGCTCCGCTGGCCGGGGAGTTCGCCAGCCTCCAGGCCGCCGAATTGCCCGAGGATGAGGCGTTCCAACGCCGCGTCAACGAGCTAATGGACCGCGTGGCGCAATTGCCCATCCGCGGCGACTTTCCCTATCGCGAGCCTTCGGACCTGGAAGGCATACGCGCTGAACGCCCCGCCGGTCCGCGCCGCTTGGAGCTGAAACTCACCGACGAGGCCCTGCTGGACCGCCTTCACGGCGCCTGGTTGGGACGATGTGCCGGTTGCCTGCTGGGCAAACCCATCGAGGGCGTGCGGACCGACGCGCTGTGGGGTCTGCTGAAAGACGCCGGCCGCGACGGCCTGAGCGACTACCTTTGGCGGATGGACATCTCGGAGGAACTGTTCGCCAAATATAAACTCGCCGAGAGGGTGCTGAACTTCGGCCGCTCGGTCCAACACATGCCCGAGGACGACGACACCAATTACACCGTCACCGCCCTGGCGATCGTCAAGAAGCATGGGTTGGGTTTCACCAGCGAGGACGTAGGCGATTTCTGGATTCACAACATTCCACTGATGCACACCTGCACGGCTGAGCGGATCGCCTACCGCAACTTCACCGCCAACGTCTTGCCGCCCGCTTCGGCGGCCTTCCGCAACCCCTGCCGCGAGTGGATCGGCGCGCAGATCCGCGCGGACTTTTTCGGATACCTGGCCGTGGGCGACCCGCAATTGGCGGCGGAGCTGGCCTGGCGCGACGCGTGCATCTCGCACACGCGAAACGGCATCTACGGGGAGATGTGGGTGGCGGCGATGCTGGCGGCCGCGACGGCGACGGACGATCCTGCCGGGATCATCGAGATCGGCCTGTCGGAAGTCCCCGCCCGCTCGAGATTCACCGAAGCAATCCGCGACGTGCTGGCCTGGCGGAAGCAGGGGTTGTCCTACGCCCAAGCCGTCGATCGCATCCACAAGCGGTGGAACGAGCACGACTGGCATGATTGGCATCACACCATCGCCAACGCCCAGCTTGTTGCCATCGCGCTGCTCTGGGGCGGGGCCGATCTGGGCGAAGCCATCACCCGCGCGGTCTACCCCTGTTTCGACACCGACTGCAACGGCGCCACGGCCGGTTCGGTGGCGGGCATGATGCTGGGCGCCTCGCGGCTGAAAGGCAAGTGGACGAACCTGATGAACGACACGCTGCACACCGGCGTGTCCGGCTACCACGTTGTCCGAATTTCCGACCTTGCCGCCGAGACGCTGAAACTGCACAAGGCCAACAGAACGTAGAGCGGGGCCACGGCCTAAAGCAGTTCACGGTTATTGCTACAAATAACCGTGAACTGCTTTAGCCAAGAAGCACGGGTTGGCCGGGTAAGGCATACCTGAGTAAGGCCAGCCCTAGATATTGCATCCCAAAGAAGATGACTCCACCAACAAGAAGGGATAGTAGAATTCGCGGCACTGTTGTTGACCGGCGGCAGACAAGCTGGAAACCCAGGTAGCCCAGCAGAGGGGACAACCCACCCAGCAATTCCCCAAGATGAGTTGCAACCGGATGAACGGATGCGACGTGGCTGTGACCCGTAGCGCCAGTGAACATGAACAAATAGCCCAGAGTCATAAGACTTGCCACTGACCATCCCAATCGGGAATCAAATCGCCATCGCTTCGAGCGGATCTTCTGCGGTATGGCGGAATCTGGCAGAGTCTGTTCCATGCAAGTTTTTCTGATAACAAAGAAGCCCCGATTGTAATCACTCTCTTGGTGCAGGCAAGCAAGAGAGCGGTATGGCCACGACCCCGCGGTCAACCGACGGGCGAGGCGCCTCCCGCCGGGGCGGTGATATCACAAGGCCGTCACGTCATCGTCGCTTTCGACGGGGCGGTCGGAGTCGGCGGCAGCTTCCGTGTCGTCGTCCTTGACGGATCGGCCCGGTCGATTACCGGTGTTGTTGTCCACCAGGGCGGAATCCTCCGCGGGCTTGGCCTGCTCGTCGGCCTCGGCGAGTTGCTGGGCGCTGTCCTCGGCCACCACGCGCGCCACAGCCACCAAGCGGTCGCCTTCCTTGAGGCCGATCAGCCGCACGCCCTGGGTCGCCCGCCCGATGGTGCGGAGTTCGTTGAGACCCGTTCGAACGATCATCCCGTGGAAGGTGATCAGCATCAGCTCGTCGGCGTCGCGGATGGACTTCATGGCCACCACCTTACCGTTGCGGGCGGTGGACTTGATGTTGATGATGCCGTATCCGCCGCGGGATTGCAGGCGATACTCGTCGAAGCTGGTGCGCTTTCCGTGCCCGTTCTCGCAGGCCGTCAGCAGCGTCGCCATCGGGTCCAGCACGGCCATGGCCACCACTTCGTCGCCTTCGCGGAGGTGAATGCCACGCACGCCGGCGGCGGTTCGACCCATCGCCCGCACGTCGGTTTCCTGGAAGCGGATGGACTGGCCCTTGGCGGTCCCCAGGACGATCTCGTCGTTTCCCCGCGTGATGGCCGCTCCGATGACCACGTCGCCCTCGTCGAGTCCTGTCGCCTGGATTCCCCCGCGCCGCGGGTTGGCGTAGGCGGCCAGGGGGGTCTTCTTGATCTGGCCCTTGCGGGTGGCGGTGACCAGGAACCGCTCGTCGAAGTCTCGGACCGCCACCACCGCGCAGATGCGGTCCTTGGAGTCCACCTGGAGGAGGTTGATGATCGCCCTGCCGCGGGACTGCCGCGCCATGGAGGGGATGTCGTAGACCTTCAGCCAATGCATCCGGCCGTTGTCCAGAAGCACCAGCAGGTAGTCGTGCGTGGAGGCGATGAACAGCTCCTCCACGAAGTCGCCCTCGCGGGCGTCGCTGCCGATGATGCCCTGGCCGCCACGGCCCTGTCGGCGGTAGGTCGCCAGCGGCATGCGCTTGATGTATCCGGCGTGGGTGAGCGTGACGACGACGTCCTCGTCGGCGATGAGGTCCTCGATGTCGAAGTCCTGCGCGTCGGAGACGATCTCGGTGCGCCGCTCGTCGCCGTACTTCTCGCGGATCTCGATGATGTCCTCGCGGATGATGTCCAGCAGGCGGGCTTCCTCACGGAGGATGGTCTCGTAGTCTTCGATCTCCTCCACCAGCTTGGAGTATTCCTGGGCGAGCTTCTCCACCTCCAGGCCCGTGAGGCGCTGGAGCTGCATGATCAGGATGTTGTCGGCCTGGACGGCGGTGAGGTACTGGTCGCCGGAACTGACGCGCTTGACGAAGGTCTTGGGCAGCAGTTTCCGCACGGTGGCCGACTCGGTGAGGCGCAGCTTGCGGGCCATCAGACGCTGCTTGGCGGTGGGCACGTCGGGGGACTTTTTGATGATCTCGATGATCGCGTCGATGTCCGCCACGGCCAGGATCAGGCCTTCCAGGATGTGCGCCCTCTGGCGCGCACGGCGAAGGAGGAACGAGGTCCGCCGGCGGATCACTTCCTTGCGGTGGTCCAGGAAGCCCGCCAGCATCTCCTTGAGCGACAGGGTGCGGGGGGCGCGGTTGACCAGGGCGATGTTGATGATGCTGAAGGTCGATTGCAGGGGGGTGTACTCGTAGAGCTGGTTGACCACCAGTTCCGGTTCGCTGCCCTTGCGCAGGTCCACCACGATCCGCATCCCCGTGCGGTCGGAGTGGTCCTGAACGTCGGTGATATCGGGGATCTTGCCCGCCTTGACCACCTCGGCGATCCGCTCGATGATGGTGGACTTGAGCACCTGGTAGGGGATCTCGGTGATGACGATCTGGCTCTTTCCGCCGCGGGTCGGTTCGTTGTGCATCCTGGCGCGGACGATGATGCGCCCCCGTCCGGTGCGGTAGCCTTCCAAAATGCCCGCCCGACCGCAGATCAGCCCGCCGGTGGGAAAGTCGGGACCCTTGACGAATTTCAGGAGTTCATCGACGCTCGCCTCGGGATGGTCGATCAGGTGCGCCAGGGCGTCGCACATCTCGCGCAGGTTGTGCGGCGGGATGCTGGTGGCCATGCCCACGGCGATGCCCTGGCTGCCGTTGACCACCAGGTTGGGGAACTTGCTCGGCAGGACGGTCGGCTCGGTCAGCCGGTCGTCGTAGTTGGGCTGCATGTCCACGGTTTCCAGCGAGAGGTCTTCCATCATCTCGGCCGTGGGGGAGGTCATGCGGGCCTCGGTGTATCGCATGGCCGCGGGAGGGTCGCCGTCGATGGAGCCGAAGTTGCCCTGCGGGTTGATCAGCGGGTAGCGCAGGTTCCACTCCTGGCCCATGCGGACCAGCGTGGGGTAGACCACCGTGTCGCCGTGGGGGTGATAGTTTCCGGAGGTGTCGCCGACGATCTTGGCGCACTTGACGTGCTTGCTGCGCGGACCCAGACGCAGGTCGTTCATCGCCACCAGGACGCGGCGCTGGGAGGGCTTCAGCCCGTCGCGAATGTCGGGTAGCGCCCGGTCCATGATGGTGCTCATGGCATAGGTGAGGTAGCTGTCGCGAAGCTCCTCCTCGATGGGCTGGTCGGCGACGCGCTCGTTGGGCATCACCACGTCGATGGGTTCCGCCGGGGCCTTGCCATTGAGGTTCCCGGCGGGGACTTGGTCCTGTCCGTTGCGGCCGTTTTCCGTGCGTTCCTCTGCCACGATGGATGCTCCCTCGGATTGATACCCAAAACCAATGCCAAGCCGATGGATGGGCGCGAAGTGGCGGCTCCCTGCCTACGACTCCGCCTCCCTGCGAGGCGCATTATGCCCCATTTCCCCCGCCACTTGTAGTGCAAAATGCCTCCACTCGGCGTGCATTTCCACGTCGCCGGGGCGGGGAGGGGCTATAATCCCGGCGTGGACTTTTTCCGGGAGGCTTGCCGCCCCCGGCCCGCGCGAGGAAAACCGATGCCGCCGCATAGAACCAGACTGGCGCCTTCGCCCACCGGGGCGCTGCACCTGGGCAACGTCCGGACGTTCCTGGTCAATTTCCTGCTGGCCCGCCAGAGCGGCTGGCAAGTCCTGATGCGCGTGGAGGACCTCGACGGTCCTCGCGTACGCCGCGGCGCGGCTGAGGGGATGCTGGAGGAACTGGCCTGGCTGGGATTGGCCTGGGATGGCCCGGTGACCTACCAGTCCCAGCGCGGCCCAGCGTACCAGGCGGCGTTGCGGCAGTTGATTGAGATCGGCGCCGTCTACCCTTGCACGTGCAGCCGCAAGGACGTCGAGGACTCCGCCGGAGCGCCGCACGCGGAAGATGCCGCCGTGACGTATCCGGGAACCTGTCGAGGTCGTTTCGCCTCAGCCGAGCAAGCCTCCGCCGCCACCGGCAGGCCCGTCGCATGGCGCGTGCGGGTGGAGGAGGAACCCATCGAGTTTCGCGACGCCTTCGCCGGGCCGCGGCGATTCAACCTGGCCAGGCAAGGTGGGGATTTCGTGGTCTTCAAGAACGCCGATCAGGCCGCGTATCAGCTTGCCGTGGTTGCCGACGACGCGGAGGCGGGCGTGGACCGCATCGTCCGCGGCGACGACCTGCTGGACTCGGCCGCACGGCAGATTCATCTCCGCCGCCTGTTGGGCCTTGGCGGTGACGTGGAATACTGGCACCTGCCGCTGGTGGTCGGTTCCGATGGCCGGCGGCTCGCCAAGCGCCACGGCGACACGCGGCTGGCACACTACCGCGCCGCGGGGGCCACGTCCCAACGCATCCTGGGGCTTCTGGGTTACTGGTCGGGCCTGCTGGACCGCCGCCGCGAAGCCGACGTGGACGAACTACAATCCGCCTTCGACACCGGCCGCCTCCCGCGCGGGCTTGTGGTGTTCGGCCGCGCCGACGATGATTTCCTGCGGGGGCGGTGAAGGCCAAGCCGATGAATCGGACATCGAGCCGTCCATTTGGTCGTTGGGACCGTCCATGAAAATTTACGGAAAAAAGAGGGGTTTTCTTGCCGAGTCCCCCTGGGGGGGGTATTATTCTCACGCAGAAGCAAGACATGGGGTTGTACCTGCGTGTTCGAGGCAGCAGTAAAAGGGCGGTTGGGGTAGACAAAGCGGGAAGGAGACATATCATGAGTCCTTGCAAGCGGGTGTCATTGAAAGTGGCTGTTGGGTACGATTTGTGCGAAGAACGGATGGAGTCGGAAAGCATCCCCAGAACAACAAGAATAAGAAGTGGCCGCTTTCCAATACCAGGGGAGCCGGCAGTAAGACGAAGCTTACTTGTGAAGCTTCTTGCGATCTTGGTGGGTTTTATGGTTCTGGCGCCTTCCCGCCAAACCTTGGCGGAAGACAATCCGGGAGGGTGGGTAGTCTTCGTATGCTGGAAGTCTGACAGCAACGATAAGGGGGCAGATGGAGTGGAATTTTCAAATTGTGCCTGGGATCCAGCACGTAGCGGTTGGGATTCCTGCTATACGGAGCATGGGAACAAGTTCCAGCACGCACACACCTCTCATGGGTTTCCATATACGCATGTCCAAGACGGCAACAGTTTTCAGGTCACAGCTTCCATGTCGGATAAACATTGGGATGAAGAAGTCTACAAAGCCCCGGCCTATTCACGCCTTTCTGGATCGACATGCTCGCGGAATTGCTTTGCATACGCCACAGGCAGAAGTTATTGGGTTATTGGCATTGGCAATATTTTGACCGACGAGTGGTATGCATTCGGATCACCTATAGTTCCTGGAGTGGTAATGGATGACCCCAATGACCATATGCTCAAGATAACCGGAGTCGAGTACCGTAATTATAGTTGCGGTGGTGGGGGATTCATGGTAATAACAGAGACGGAGGAGAAAAATGGCACAAGCGGCGTGTATAAACGATCATGGGGGGACCCAAATACTGGATGGCAACCATCGGGTGATGTGTATAGAGAAGACGGTAATTAATAAAAATACATAAATGGCGAGTAGCATAATAATATGCTTACAATATAAAGATGCTCCAAGATATATGCTGTGATGTGATGATTTGTCGCATATAGTATTAGCTAATGGTTAGCCCATCTAGTACAAAGTAAAGGCATGCACAAGAGTTGTGTTGGCCTGAATAGCTAGTGTATGACATAACAGAAGGGACGGGAAGGGCCATGTCAATCACGGGTGACAGACGGGGCGGAAGAACAGCGACGTGGGCGGTTGTCACGGGCGTCGTTCTGGCAACCACATGCCTATTGATCCTGGCGTGGAAGGTCTTCTGTCGAGAAAACGCGCATGCCACGGCGGAAAGTCGCGACGGCATGCATGAGAGTTCCTCAAAAGTGGCTACCCATGCTGTTGGCATGAAACCAACAAGCAGGACCAGCGGCGAGTCCGTAGATGCAGGTGCGAGGGATCATGCCCTGGATAAAATTGTCGAGGATTACAATAAAGCAATGTCGGCGAGACCTCCGTGGGTCATGGAAGAGATTGGCGGTATCGTTGCTGTTCTTTCCCGTGAGTCGTTGGCGGAGAGTCTCGCTGGGCTGGCGAAAGCGGAACCGTATATCCAGCATGTTCCTTTTACCGGGGGGTTTGCAATACATTTTCCTCCTGACAGAAACCTCGGAAACAAGGACGCCGAACGGGTGTTCAGCAATCGCCGCTTCCTGAAAGTGTATGGTGAACTGGCCGCGCTTCCAAGACAGGAGGCGGCCACGATCGTATCGGAACAAATCCAGACGTGTTTGTCATTAATAAAATCGGACCTGTCGGAACGGCTCGAAGGCAAAGGGAGTGGTAGCAAGGATATGTATTTAATGGGCGTGTCATTGAACGACGATCCTAACGGAAAACCGACTCACCTTGGGCTTCGCTATCAACTGTATTCCCTGGTCATGATCGCAGGAAACCTACAGTTAGAGCAATGCCATGCTGACGTGTGCCAGGTTGTCGCTGAGGCGTGCAGGCAATATGACTTCCTTTCCCGTCCCGATGGCTTCGAGATCAGTGAAGAGGCGATGTCGAGAATGCAGGAGTCTCAGGAAGGACTCCGAAAGAAATCAAGGCCGGAGGTCAAGAAATTCATTGGATTAAGCCGACTGTTGCTGGCCAGTATATACAGCCCCCCCGTCTTGAGCACCGGATTGATCGGTACCATGGGAAAAGGCATTTCAGATGTCGAACTGCCTCCCGGAACCCACTGGGTGACCAAGCGCCTCACGACCTACGATGCCCTGGCAACTCCCTATGAGAGTCGCATCGCGGGTCCGGCGGATTACTCCAAGGGGGAGTTCGCCCTTCGTTACCTCTCCGGCGTTGGCAAATCAGAATTGGATCAAATACGCCTGAAATATACCAACGTCGTGCTTCCTGACTCCAGTGAAACGAGTGGTGAGACGAGCCCAACCGGGCCTTGATTGGGGAGTATACTTTACCAAAGCGACGCTACCAAAGGGAATTCGGGCCGAGGGCCGGTGCCCTGCCAATGCTGGCGCGTTGGTTCAGTTCAACCGCCAGATGGCCAGGTTCAGCATCCAGGCGAAGCTGACCCACAGCAGGTAGGGTAGCAGCAGCACGGCGGCCAGGGGCCGGATGCGCAGGAAGAATCCGATGGTCGCCAGGATCGCCAGCCACAGCAGGGAGATGTCCGCCATCGCCGCCAGTGGGCTTTGGAGGGCGAAGAACAGGCTCGTCCAGACGGCGTTGAGGAGCAGTTGGACGACGAAGACCGCTATCGCCCGGCGGCATTGTGGGCGGGGGCGCTCCCGCCAGATCAGCCAGGCCGACACGACCATCAGCAGGTACAGAATCGACCAGACCGGACCGAACAGCCAATCGGGCGGGTTCCAGGTGGGCTTGTGGAGCGACTCGTACCAGGATCGGTCCGACAGGCCCATCGCCAAACTTGCGGCCAAGGCGGCGGCGAAGACGATGGCGATACAGACGGTCAGTTCCAACCACTTGCGAGGCGCATCGTTCATGGCACGCACCTCCATGCAGGCTGGGGCGCGGGGCTACTTGGGGAAGTAGTCGTAGGTTTCCGGCAGCAGCCCGGTGACGCCGTAGTAGATCGCTCCGTAGATGATGAACACCGCCGGACCGATAAGGTCCCCGGCGATCAGTCCGATCATGAGGGGTTTGGCCTTCTGGTAGGTCCGGTGACCTCCGATCCTGCTGACGGCCGTCTTGACGAACCAGCCCAACAGGAACGAATGGCTCAGCGCGCCCATGGGGGCGGTGTCCCAGACCAGGAACATCACCGGGTGTAGCGGCCACCAACTGAACTTCAGCCGCAACATCCCGACGATCAGCACCATCGCCACGCCGATGCCCGCCGACCACAGGAAGCGATCGGAGGGTCGCAGTTGGGTCAATCGTTCCAGGGGTCGCAGGGCCTCCGAGGCGGCCAGTTCTCCGGAGAGTTTCAGGTCGGTCACCTCGCGGTTGGCGGCCATGAAGACCATCGAGGGCACGCGCTTGTAGGACCAGTCATAGGACTTGTTTACGCCGAAGTTGTAGATCGCCCAGAACGCCACGATGACCGCCAGCACGAGGGAAACCATGTATGTGCCCACGGCGGTCCATCCCGTGCGAGCGGGGGCGATTCCTGCGTTCTGGCAGACCTTCAGACCGTTGATGATGTAGGGCATGAGGGACTGGCTGATGTCCAGCGTCAGCACGATGCTCAGCAAGCCCACCAGGATCAGTGCCTTCGGTCCCAGGGCATAAGCGCCCAGGAAGCCCAGCAGGACTCCCAGGGCCTGCCAGCGGGCCTGGAGGAAGAACAGCCCGGTCTCAGCCACGATGCGCGAAACGCAGAGGAACAGCAGCATGATCATGGCGAGGGTCAGGATTGCCAGAGGCCAGTCCAACCCCAGGGCGATCATGATGGCCAGCATGCCCCCCAGGGACAACAGCAGGATTCGCCCCGCCCATGCGGCATAAGGTTCCACCCCCATGGAAGCGCGGAAGCTCAATGCGGCTTGGAGAACAGCGCGGTAGTAGCGCCTGCCGGTGTAGAGGACCATGAAGCCGAAGGCCATGTAACCCCCGGCCCGCATCCAGCCGCCCGGGCCTCCGGTGAGGAGGTCGGTGGACATGTCCACCCCGCGGGTGACCAGGATCCACGCCACCGAGAGGAAGATGACCTGGCTCAATCCCAGGCTCAGTGACACCTCCGAGGCCAGGAAGAAGCTGAAACCGACCACCAGCGGATAGACCTGGGGCATGGTCAGCCGAACCCCCCAGGGCAGATCCCGGATGATCGGCCATTTGGTTCGGATAGCGGCCAAGTCGAAGGCCAGGGGGATCTGGATGAAGGTCCCGTTATACCATTTGTTGATGCCGTTGATCAGGTGGATGGCCACCACGGCCGCCAGGCCGATCCAGAAGATCTTGCTGCGGAAGATCGGTCCCACCACGCCCTGCTGGGGGGGGGCCATCAGGGTGGAGGCGAACTCGGCGATGGGATAACGCAGTCGTTCATGCATGGACCACTGGCGATGGACGATCAGCGCCAGACAGATGACGCTGACGGACATCAGCACCACCAGCGGCATCCAGACCGTCAGGCAGTCGCGCCACTTGCCCCAGGGCACCTGGCTGATTCCGATGGGCGCGCTGGGCTTGCCCATGCCCGTCAGCATGTTGTCGGTGGCGGCGGGATCGAGCTTGCCGCCGGCCGGCAGGAGCGCAGGGGGGACGTAGGACAAAAGGTTGTTCTTCTGCCAGCCGGGATTGACGTTGTTCCAGTGTGCCGGCAGACCCAGCGTGGTGGGAAAGTTCTCCATCAGGCCGCGCAGCGGAACGCTGCAAGACACCAGCATCATCAGGACCACGATGGCCGTCTCGGCGGGCTTGAAGCCCCAGGAGCGGCGCGTCAGGAGAAGCAGCGGATTGACCACCGCCAGAAAGACCACCAGCGGACCGAAGACGCCGACGGGGATCTGATGGCCGGAAATGGGGCTTTGCCCGAAGAGGCCCAGCACCTGGTCGTTGAAATACGAGACGCCCGCGATGAATAGCGCCCCGATGAGTCCCACAAGGATGGCCCGCACCGTCATGAGAGCCTGCCTTTCGTGGAGGGGGGTGCGGCATCGGTGTATGCGACAGGCGGAATCGCCAGGCAGGACGGTACGGCTGTTTTCGTCATCAGTAACTTCCCAGTGAAACAGACGCCCGCCTGGGGCGTCATGGGCACCTGTATAAACCAATCGCTGGGGCCGGTTCAAGTGGCTGGGCCTCGGCGAGGGCCTCTTGAACCTCCGAGAGCAGCCCGCGGCGATTGGCGATCTGGATCGCCAAACCCGCCCGCCCGTTGGCTTCCAGCACCACCGGACCCCGGGCCGCGTCCAACATCAGGTCCACGCCCAGATAGCCTAACGCCACGGAGGAGGCGAATCTTTCCGCCACGGCCAGCGCCTCGTTCCAGCAGGGAACGACCATGCCGGAAAGGCCCTTGCCGGTGTCGGGGTGGACGGATATGGCCCGGTCTCGCCAGACCCCCCCGCGCGTCCTACCGGTGGCCAGGTCCATGCCGATACCCAGGGCGTCCTGATGCAGATTGGCCCTGCCGCCGGAGCCTTTGGTGGGCACGCGGAGCATGGCCATGACCGCTCGGCCGAGCAACAGGACAATTCGCAGGTCCGCCGCGCCGCTGCCGGCAAGATCCCGCAGGGCAGGATGCGAGGCGATCCGTTCCTCGATGACGACGCGGTCGGGGCGCCCGCCCTTGGAAAAGGCCCCCGACAGAATCATCGCCAGGTGATGCCGGACTTCCTCCTGCCCCATTCGACGCCCGCCGGAAGGGACCAGGTCTTCTCCATCCCTTCCAAGGACCACCAAGACTCCTCTGCCTCCGGCGCCGCGGGCGGGCTTGATGACGAACTCTTGTCGGTCCCCGATCCACCGGTCCAGCCTGCGGATGTCGGGGAAGCGTTCCAGGACGGCGTAGGTCTCCGGGACGTCGATGCCCAATCCACGGCAGATTTCCTTGGTCGCCAGCTTGTCGTCGACCAGGGCATAAAGAGGCTTGGGATTCAGGCGTGTCAGGACATGGATATTCCGACGATTGATCCCCAGCACCCCGGCGCGACGCAGTTGCCGGGGCCAGGCGAAAGGCCGCCACGCGCGCGGGGCGTTCACGTCGGTTCCTCCCCGTCCTTGCCCAGGTCGCGGAAACGCCGCAATTCCGTCAGGCGATACCCATCGTAGCGCCCAATCAGGATCAGCCCGATGGCCACGAAAAGCTCGCCTTCGGGAAATCGCACCGCCAGACGTCCCATCGCCGCCCATTGGAGCAGGGCCAGGCAGGCCAGCGACACAGCCAGCGTTGTGGCGAGCGACTTCAGCGACTGGCCCAGGCCGTTTTCCTCGATGGAGATGTAGAACCGCTCGACGAGGATCGTCAGGACCACCATCGGCAGAAGGATGCTCGTTGTCCGCATGGCCAGGCCGAGGTGATCGGCCAGCGAGATGGCGACAACCAGGCACAGCACGGTCGCCGTCAGGACCAATCCCAGGCGCGGGCCGATCAGCAGTCGCAACCGGCCGACTACGGCCCTTCCGCCCAGACCCACGAGCATGACGACGGCGAACACCCCCGCCGCCGTGGCCCAATCGGTCTCTAGAAAACTCAGCGCCAGCAGGTTGGGCATCAGCGTGCCGAAGGTCTGAAAGCCCACGACGTTCCGCACCAGCGAGGTCAGGACCGCCCCCAGCGGAAGGATCAACAGCACGGCCAGCACCTCCTGCGTTTGCCTCGGCAGGCGGGTAAGGTCCAGGATATCGGTCCAGGGGCCGTTCATTCGGGGCGATGCCCCCGCCATGCCGGTCGCCAGCCTCCAGACGATGCACAGAATGCCCGCAAGAGCCAATATCACTACCGTCAGCGGGATAGTCCGAGGGCGTCCCAAGGCCTGCCTCCTGGGCTTGTCTGTTTACTGTAAGGAGAGGAAGTATACGCTGGCGGGTCCGAGGGGCCAACGGCTTTGTCGTCTGGTCTCGTCCGTATAATGCCCCGAACACATCCAAGACCGATCGGGGCGCCACCGGCCATGATAAACCTGTATATCCGATTCGGTAATCCGACCGCGATACTGGCCGTGGTGGCGGTCCTGGTCCTGGCGGCTGGGAGTTTTACGTTCGCAAGGATCGCTCCGACGGGGGATAGCAGGCTTCCCAAGGGCTGGAACGGATGCCGCTTTGCGACCGGTGACGCCAAAAGCAGGCGGAAAAACGTTGAAAAACACCCCGGGTTTTGCCGAAGATAGCGGCCCGATGAAACGACAGATGCGCCAACGGATGCGGCGGTTGCTGGCAGGGATGCCAACCGGCGAGGCGGAGGACAAGAGCCGCGCGGCCTGCCGCAGGATCGTCGCCCTGAAGGAATTCGCAGCGGCGCGCGTGGTGATGATCTACGTCCCGCTGCCGGGGGAATTGGATACGACCCTGCTGGCCCGCTCGGCGCTGCGGGAGGGCAAGACCATCCTGGTGCCGCGGGTCTATTGGGATCGCCATTCGATGACGGCTGTGGTATCCGACTGGCCCGAGGAAGAACTGCCCGTCGACAGTCACGGCCTGCGTCAGCCCACCGATGGACAGCGCAAGCCCTTGGACGAAATCGACTTGATCATTACTCCGGGCCTGGCGTTTGACCGCCTGGGCAACCGCCTGGGCCGCGGAGGTGGATATTACGACCGTTTTCTGTCCGGTGACGGGATACGCGCCGTGACCTGCGGGCTGGCCTTCGCCGAGCAGGTTGTCGAGACACTCCCGACAGGTCCCGGCGACCGCCCGGTGCGGATGATCGTGACAGACCAGGAAGTGCTGAGATTCCCTGCTCCTTGAACCGCGCGGCCTGCGCCTTGCGGCTGGGAGCAGTGTTTCGTAGTGTCAAAGGACGATAAGCCCGCCGGAAACCGCCGCGGGCGCGATGGGAGACCTGGCGTGAAACGTGGATACAAGCAGTTCGTGGGCGTTGTGGTTCTATTGGCGGTGACGGCCGGTGTTTCGTACATCGTGGCTCGGATGGCCGTAATGCAGACTGGGACGAGGGAAACCCCCAGTGCGCAGGCGATCCCGGTCGTTGCGGCGGAGCCCCAGCCCGCCTTCGCGCCGGTAAGGTCCGAAGCGCCGGGGTCCCCGGTCAAGCCCGTCGCGACCACTCCGGTGGCGCCGCCTTCACCGTTCGACTCCGCCTCCGCGCAGGGGGCCTTGCGACGCGGCATGGAACTGCTGGCCGCTCAGAAGCTCATCGAGGCCCGCGGGGAGCTTTCCGCGGCCATCTTCTCCGGTGCTCTGGACGAGGCCCAGGCCCAACAGGCCCGTAACGCCCTGGAGGACCTGGCCGACATGACCATCTTCTCCTCCCGGATCCTCGAGGGCGATCCCTACGCCATCCAGTACACCGTCGAGCAGGGCGAAATACTGGACAAGCTGGAACGGCGGCTGCAACTCCGCGTGCCATCCCCCATCCTGCTCAAGATCAACGGGATTCCCAGCGCCTCGTCCATCCGGGCGGGCCAAACGCTCAAGCTGATCCAAGGACCGTTCCACGCCGTGGTCAGCAAGAGTGGATTCACGATGGATATCTTCCTCCATCGCCCCGGGCTGGAGAAGGTCTACATCAAGCGGCTGCGCGTCGGGCTGGGCAAGAACGGTTCGACTCCAGTGGGATCGTGGAAGGTGGGGCTGGGCAGGAAAATGAAAAACGCCATCTGGTATCCCCCGCCCACCAGCGGAATGACGCTGGCCCTCCGCCCGGGCGACAAGGACTACCCCCTGGGCACCGCGGGCTATTGGATCGGTCTGATCGGGACCGACCCCAATACCAGCGGTTTCGCGGGCTATGGGATACATGGGACCAACAACCTCGCCAGCATCGGCAAGGCTGAAAGCCTCGGTTGCATCCGCCTGGCGGATGCGGACATCGACCTGGTGTTCTCGCTGCTGTATGAGGAGTGGAGCACCGTCCGCGTGGAACTGTAAAGCGATTCGGGGGCGTCCGTGGCGGAAAGGGTGTCCGGTCTGTCTACGGAGATACCACTAAAGGGTGGCGGAAGCAGGACCGTTGGCCGTTGGGGGAAGGAATAGCCGAAGTGGCCGGCCTGCCTTGTATAGCTCGATGTCCCGGCGGATCAGAAGGATCAGCGGATCCCATCCCTTTTCCGTGGCGATCTTCTCGGCCTGGCGGGCGGTTTGGATGGCCTGGTCGAATTGCCCCGTCTCGGCGTAGGCGGCCGCCAGCGTCTTGAGCATGTCCGGGTCGCGGTAGTTGGTGGCGGCGCAGGCGCGGCCGGCCAGGTCCATCGCCTCTTGCCCATTGCGGACGTTGGGGTCGTAATGCGTGGCCAGTATTTCCGCCAGGCCGTTCATGGCCATGGGGGGATCGGGACTATAGAGCCTCCGGGCGACACGGAGGATATGGCGATATTGGGCGACGGCCTCGATGGGGCGTCCGGCGCGGGTCAGGGCTATCGCAAGGTTGTAGCGGGCCTCGATATTGTCGCCCTTGCACTCCACCGCCTGGAGGAAGTGCTCCATCGCCTCCTGTTCATGCCCAAACCTGGCCAGGTCGCAGGCGAGGTTGTTGTGGGCCTCGGAATAGCCCGGTCGAAGCTCCAGCGCCTTGCGGTAGTGCAGGATCGCTTCCTGGTTGCGGCCCTGATCGGCCAGGAGCCGCCCGCGGTTGTACCAGGCTTCCGGGCAGGTGGGGTTGCGTTCCAGTACGTCTTGCCAGAGGGTTTGGAGGCTTTCATAGATTCGGCCCTGTCGCCAGGTCAGGTTCGCCAGGAGTCCGATCGTCCCGACGGCCAGGAGGACGGCGGCGACACGGGCGGGCCTGCCCCATCGCCACGTCGCTTTTTTCACCGCGACGACGACCAGGGCGATGGGGGCAATGAGGGCGAAGTACTGGAAGTGGTCGGCCACCAGCGAGTGTTCGGCGAAGGACATGTTGAAGAATCCCAGCACGGGGAACAACATGACCAGGTAGTAGCCCAAGACCAGCAACGGGGCCTTGCCCCAACTTCGTCGATACACCCAGAATATCGCCATCGCCACCGCCAGCAGGGCGCCTGGAACATAGGACAACACCGAGGCCGCGTTGACGTTCCAGCGGGGGTACATCATCACCAGGTTCACCGGCAGCATCGCCTTGTAGAGGTAGAACCACGGCGCCATCCCGGCCGTGGCCAGGCGGGAGAGAAAACCTTCCGGCCGGATGACCGTCTCGCCGATGGCGCGGTGGTTCTGGAACCAGATCGTCACCGCCGCGATCGCCAAAGAGAGGACAAAAAAAGGGATCACCGCCAGGCAGTCTCGTCGGGTGATCTTTCCTCGCCGCCACCACGCCAGCCCCAGCAGCACCACCGGGGCCGTCACGACGGCGGATTTGCTCAGCAGCGCCAAGAGGAAGACTGCCATCGACGCGGCGTACCATCGCCAGGCCCTGCCGTCGTCGAAGCGAAGGTACGCCAGCAGCGCCAATAAGTAGAAAACCATCGACAGGGTGTTCTTTCGTTCGCTGATCCACGCCACCGAGGCGACGGCGACGGGGTGGACCGCGAAGATCATCGCCGCCACCGCCGCGCCCGGGACGTTCAAGCGGCGCAGCAGGAGGTAGGTCAGCACCGCCGCCGCGGCGTGCAGCAGGACATTGGTGACGTGATAACCGGCCGGATCGTCCCCCCAGGCTCGCCACTCCAGCCACAGGTTCGTCCAGGTCACCGGCAGATAGTCGTACGGTTCAAAGGTGCACCAGAAACGGTAAAGCCCGTCGTCAGCGTGGATCAGGCGGTTGTTGACCAGCAGGACGTCGTCGTCCCATACAAACCCGCCCCGCATGGCCGGGATATAGGCCAGCAAGGTAATGGCGATGATCGCCATAACGGCAGGAAATGTAGGACCAGAAACCCTCATCGCCGACAGACGTTACCATACGGATTCGGCCCCGTCGACAGCCGCCTGCGTCCCGAGTTTGCGGGCAGGGCGACGGATATGATCCTGGACTTCCTAAATAAATGGCCACGACGCTACTGGCTATTGACTATAACAGGATGTAGTCCAGCCGCAGGAACAAGGGTTTTTCTAAACGTTGAGACACGCAAGTCGCAAGAATCCGATGGATGAAGGCTTGAAGCATCATGGAAACCGGAGATAATCAGGCCCCAACAGCCCGCGACGGGCGCAGGCCAAGGGTTTATGGCAAATCCCAGGATAAAGGAGCCGGCATGACCACCCCCACAAATTCGACGGCGTCGCAGCATGCGGTTATCATTCATAATCCAACGGACGAGAGCATCCTGATGCTGGTCCCGCCGGGTGAGTTCCTGGCAGGCGGAACCCGCAACGACGAAGGCGGCGGTCTGTACAAGGTGACCTTGCCCGGGTATTACCTGGCGGTCCACCCGGTGACCAACGCCCAGTACAAGCGGTTTGTGGAGGCCACCGGCCACCGGCCGCCTGACCATGCCGATCATGGTACGCCGGTCTGGACGGGCAAGGAGTTCCCACCAGATAAGGCGGATCACCCGGTGGTGTGCGTGAGTTGGGACGATGCTCAGGCCTATTGCCGTTGGGCGGGGTTGCGCCTCCCTACCGAGTTGGAGTGGGAGAAGGGCGCCCGGGGCACGGACGGCCGTGAGTATCCCTGGGGCAATGACTGGGAGGGAGGCCGGCGGTGCCGCAACGATGAGAACGCGGGCAATGAGATGACCTGTGGCGTCTGGTCGTACCCGGAGGGATGTAGCGTGTGGGGGATGTACCAGATGTCGGGCAACGTGTGGGAGTGGGTCGAGGACTGGTACGACAGCGCCGCCTGCGAGCGATACAAGAAAGGCGACCTGACGCCGCCGGCCAGTGGCAACGGCCATGTGTTGCGCGGCGCCTCGTGGCACCGTGGCGCCGTGGGCCGCTTCCGGTGCGCCAACCGCCGTCACGACGAGCCGACGATCCGGCACCTCCCCGTCGGTTTTCGTTGCGCCAAGAGCCTGTGACCGCGATGGGTACTTTGGGTTCTTTGCCCTTTATGTTGCCGGTAACGAAGTGAACGGCTCGCGGCGGGTAACGTTTGGCCTGGTCGTGTGTTTCCGTTAGGAAGCATCGAGAACAGACATGCTCACGTGGCCGGAGCCATGAGTATGGCACCGGGCAACGAAAATTCCCCGTTTTTTACGCTTGCAGTTTTTTGATTTCCCTATATAATATCGCCATCAACCGTGTGCAGGGAAACCGGAGCATTTCCCCGCATCTCACACCGGAGCGAGCGGTTTCTTGTAAGGAAGGATTTAGGAGGTATAGGCCATGCGCATTGCATGTCTCCTTGTTGCCCTTTTGCTGTGTACTGCTGTTGTCCAGGCGGGTTCGCTGGACCTGCCGAGGAATCATTATCCGCTTGTCGTATCGGATTGGATCAGCATTAGTTACGATCCAAACGGCGGCGGAGGCGGCAACGGGCTGTTTACAGCCAGCGGATTCACCAACGTTGTCGAGATGACCGCGGAAGATACACATCCGGCCCACTTCGGCTCCTTTGAGTTGACGGCGGTGATCGATCCGAACACGGGCCAGCAGAAAGGCGGCTCGCTCTTTTTGACCGAGTTGGACGATTACGGCGATCCGACGACATTGTTCAGTTCCTCCAGCATACTGAATTTCGGTTTTTCCGCCGAGGATCTCTTTGAGTTCACCTTTCAGCAGGAATCCGGCACATTGGCGCCGCTGGGCGCGACCGTGGGAGTCATCCTGGACGGCCGGCAGATCAGCGAGTTCAGCGAACCGAGATTCGACATCAGTTTCTCCGGTGACGGCAGCGCGACTTCGGACACTTTTTACTTGCCCGAACCGGCCAGTGCGTCCCTGTTGATTCTTGGAGGGCTTGGCCTGCTGCGGCGCAAACAAGCCTAGCAGGCGGCATTGACCGGAGATTCGGTTAGAGAGGGATAGAGTAGTTTTGTGTATCGAGGAGTTGTTACGTCACCGACCATTCTGGAGTATAAGGAGGCACACCCGTGAAACGCGTCCCGAGTGAATTGCGCGCACTTCGTCCACCCATGGTGGAGCAGCTTGAAGATCGGCTCCTGTTGTCCTTGCTGGGGGTCAACATCGAGTATCCACAGACCACCTATGACGTAGTGGGCACGCTGGCCTACAACGCCACCGCCCAGACGTTCGACAGCCAGGCCCTGCCGACGGCATTTCGGTTGTCTCCCACTACCGCCCCGGTGGTCGTCAAGGCACCGCGGAATTTCCAGCTTCACTTCCGGGCGGACAACAATGGCAACGTCATCGGCGGCGTGGAAGGCACCGATCTGTTGATCGAGGGCCAGATCGACATCAACCGGGACAACATCATCGACTATGACGGCGTGTTGCTCACCGCGGAGATCTACCAGTTTGGTTTCCTCGATGCCGGGGTGACGGACCAGTATGATTTCCGCCTGATTCCCACCGGTGGCGACTTGCTGCCGTACTTTGCCGGCCAGGATGTCGGCATGCGAATGACCAGTCCCAATTCCACCTTCACTGGCAGCTTCGGGATCAACTTCCAGGGCGAGGCCCATGGCATTTTCGGTCCCATTGACCTGCTTGCGGAAGGTTCCATCGCCGGCAGCGTGTTCGTAGATGCTGACAATGACGGCAACAACGATGCAGAGGCAGGCATCCAGGGCGTCAATGTCACGCTGACCGGGACGGATTATCGCGGCGCCTCCGTCAACCGGACGGTGACAACGGCGGCGGACGGTACGTACGCCGTGGCCAATCTTTTGCCTGGAACCTATGCATTAACCGAAGCCCAGCCGGCGGCTTATCTTGACGGTTCCGACGCGGCTGGGACATTAGGCGGCCTGGCGGGCGACGACGTGATCAGCGAGATTCAACTGACCGGCGGGCAGAACGGTACGGGTTACAACTTTGGCGAGGTTGCGCCATCCAGCCTGTCGGGACAGGTTTTGTTGGGTTCCGGCGGCATAGCGGGCGTAACAATCAACCTGACGGGTTTGGATGATCGCGGCGCCGCGGTAAGCCTAACCGCGCAGACGGACGCCAACGGCGCTTATGTGTTCGACGCGCTGCGTCCGGGCACGTACACGATTAACGAAGTCCAGCCGGCGGGGCTTATGGACGGTTCCGACTCAGCCGGGACATTAGGCGGCCTGGCGGGCGACGACGTGATCAGCGAGATTCAACTGACCGGCGGGCAGAACGGCACGGGCTACAACTTCGGCGAGATTGCGCCTTCGAGCCTGTCGGGATTTGCCTGGGTGGATTTCAACGACGATGGCGAGATTGACTTCAACGAAAAGGCCATCGAAGGCGTGACGGTGAACCTGACGGGCGTGGATGATCGCGGCGCCGCGGTAAGCCTAACCGCGCAGACGGACGCCGACGGCGTGTATGTGTTCGATGCGCTGCGTCCGGGTACGTATGCCATAAGCGAAATCCAGCCGGCCGGGCTGATGGACGGTTTGGAGAGTCTGGGGACCGCGGGTGGGATAGTGGGCAATGATGTCTTCCAGCAGATTCCGCTGGGCGCCGGAATCGATGCCGTCAACTACAACTTCGGTGAACGGCCCCTGGTGGGAACCACGGTCATCGCCGGGCAGACAGCCACCATCGGTTTCTGGCAGAACAAGAACGGCCAGGCTCTGATCCGCGCGTTGAACGGCGGAGCGACCGCCACGCAACTGGGCAGTTGGCTGGCGGCGAGTTTCCAGAACCTCTATGCGAACCTGGCCGGCATGACCAATAACCAGGTGGCGGATTACTACCGAAACCTCTTCAGCGCCAAGTCCACCGTCCGTGGACCGGCCAAGGTGAATTGCCAGGTCATGGCCACGGCATTGGCCGTGTACGCGACCAACTCCTCGCTGGCGGGCACGGCGGCCACGCGGTACGGTTTCCTCGTGACGGATAACGGTGTTGGTATCGCCACATGGAACGTGGGAACCGGCGGTCTTGCCTTCGGTGTCGCCAATAACACAACACTGTCCATCATGGACCTGCTTCTGGCGACCGATTCGCAATCCGGTAGCGGACAGCTCTACAACCTGAATATACTCCTGCGAGAACTGGCCAACGCTGTCTATACGGCCATCAATGAGGCCGGAGACATCGGCTAACATTGGCCGAGAAGTAATAGATTGTTTGTTTCGCCGAGCGCGAAGCCCGAGGGCCACTGGCCCCGAGGCTTCGCGCTTTTTTCCGGCGGGGCGACCGCTAAGCCGGGCCGTTGTTATTTATCCAGTTCCGCCAGTCCCGGTTGATCGCGAACCACTTCCATCATGGCGATGAGGTTTTCCGGCGGGACGTCGCGTGGGACGCTGTGGGAGGGAGAGAAGATATAGCCTCCCTTGGCGCCGGCAGCCAGCAGCCTGGCCGTCATGTCGCGGACTTCCCGCACCGTGCCGAACGGCAAGACCTTCTGAACGCTCATCCCGCCGTGAAACGCCAGCCGGCCATGGTAACGCGGCAACAGCGAGAAGACGTCCATCACCTCCGGCTGGAATGGATTGAAGATGTTGAGACCGATTTCCACCAAGTCGTCAAAGAGACTGTCCACGCGCCCGCAGGAGTGCATGTAGACGAACTTGCCCGCTTCACGGAACGGGGCGAACATCCGCGCCAGTCGCGGCTTGATGAAGTGCCTCCAGTGAGGCAGGCCCATGATCAAACCTACCTGCATCCCGTAGTCGTCGCCGAAGTACATGCAATCCACGCCTAGGCGCAGGGCGTGGCGAACCTGGTGGAGGTTGTTTTCCACGATGGCGTCCAGGAACTCCTCCACGAACTCCGGCCGCTCGATCATGTCCATCAGCAGCGCGTCCATCCCGCGCATGGTCCAGGCCCGCTCGTAGAGCGAGAAGCCCAGGTAGTAGATGCTGAACCGGTCGTGATGCCTGGCCAACTCAGCGGGAACATGTCGGTAGGGAGACTCACTGGCCGTGTCCGGCCATTGATAGGTTTTGAGGTCCTCGGGTCTCTTGATGGGCCAGTCGCAGGGCGTGCCGATGTCCTTGTCGACGGATCGGTCCCACACCACGCCGTAGGGATCGCGAAGGTGATCCCTGTCAAGCCAGGCCCCGCCAGGCACTTGGCAGCCGACGCCCAGGAAGTGGCCGCCCAGAAAGCCGCTCAGATCGTCGGTTCCCAGCTTGGCCTTGAGCTTCTCCGCGCAGTCATGGGTAGGCCCCCAGTCCCAGGGGACATAGGGCGGCGGGCGAAAACGGAGCGCCTCGATGACGACCTGCCTCTTGGTCATATTCACTCCTCGGTTGTCGGCCAAATGCCCCGCGCGAAGGCGGCAATTTACGTTCGTCGGGCCGGTGGGACCAACATCAGGTCTTCCACCCGTTGAACCAGTTCCTCATCGCCAATGATCGGAGAAAGGTAGACGTGGCCTTTACCGACGGGGTCCGGCGACCAGTAGTTCTCGCCTGTCTGGGCGGAGTAGGAGATGGCATGGCCGCGACCTTCCTGGAAACAGTCCGCCGGACCTTGGGCGGCGTAAAGGGCGGCGAGTTGGTCCCAGCTCTGACGGTCGGGGGATTTTCCCGCCAGGAATATCTCGAAGGATCGGCGGATGGGATTGGAGGGCGGGGCCTGGCTCATCAGCCGCCGACCCGTGCGGACCGTGCTGCCCCAACTGCTGATGGCCAGCGGGGCCGGCCAATGGTTGAGCACATGCTCGCTGGAGCGGCGATCCATGCCCCAGTTGAAGGTGTCCTTGCCCTGGGGGAATCCGCCACCGGCCATGGTCACCAGTTGACGGACCTTGCGCCCGACCAAGTCCCGCCCACTGAGGGGCGATAGGTCGTCGGGGGCGGATTGCAGCAGCCGGGCGAGGGCCTCCAGCAGCCCCACCACGCAGATGACCACACTTGCGTCGCCCTGGGAGGCTAGCGTCCGCCGGTAGAGCCGCACGGCGTCTTCCGCCTGCCAAGGGCCGTGTCGCGACAGCCATTCGCCGCCCAGGACGTCGTTATACAGCGGCATGTTGCGCTCGCGGATGACGCGGTCCCGCAGGTCGCGGTAGGCGGCGTAGCGGGGGTTGTCCCGCCAGGGGGGCTCCCGGATGGCCCCGACGGGAATGTCATCCCGCCCGTACCACTCGTTGATGGCCCGGACGCAGGCGGGGCAGGACTCCACCGGCACGTCGCAGATGACGGCCAGGATGTCCACTTCGCCGCGATCCGCCAGGACGTGGAGGATCGCCAGCGCGCCGGCATCGTCGCAATCGGTGTCGATATCCGTGTCGAAAATGATCTTCGTGGCTTGGCTCATGGGGTCGCTTTCCTGTCCAACAGACCGCCTCTTGCGGCGGGGTCTCCGCGGCGGGCTTGTTTCAGAACCATCCTTCTTCTTGCCGACCTATCTTATTGTGGAAGGCCCCTTGGCGGGATAGCATAGCTGCCGGGATGCGTCTAAGCGACAGGCTGGCGGCCTGGGGACAAAGGTTTTTACCATGCGGCGAATCGACGGATGGAAACGAAGGGTCCGGGCTTGCGACGGATCGTCGCCCGCGGTGGAAAGGCGAGGCGGCCCCTGGGGCCTCCGCGCCCTGCTGGCGACCCTTGCCTTGGCGGCGTCGGCGGCGCCGGGCCTGGCCGTCGAGGCCATTACCAAGCCCAGCGGAGACGTGAAATTGGCCTTCGTCCGCCCGGGCCTGATCGGGCGGGTACTGGTCAAGGAAGGCCAGACCGTCCAGGCCGGCCAAGTGCTCATGGAGCAGGACGACGCCGCTGAGCGCCTCCAACTGGAGCAACTCCAAGTCCAGGCGGAGGACCTCACCAAGGTGGAGTACGCCCAGGCGCAACTGGAACAGAAACAAGTCTATCTCAAGCGGATCAAGGAAGCCGGAACGCTGGGCACCACTCCCACGGAAATCGAGATGGCGCAACTGGACGTCAAGGTCGCCGAGCTGTCCCTGCGGTTGGCGCAGTTCGAGCACACCCAGGAACAGCGCAGGTACCAGGAGGCCGCGGCGCAGATCGAGCGAATGCGGATCCACAGCCCCATTGCCGGGAAGGTCGAGCAGATCTCGCTGAAGGCAGGCGAAGCCGCCGACGCGCTAGCCCCGATCGTTCGCGTGGTCAGCATCGACCCGCTGTGGATCGACGTGCCAGTGGTCCTGGGCGAGGCTTGCGGGTTGTCCGTTGGCGGTCAGGTGGGAGTGGTCTTCGCCTCCAACGCATTGCCCAACGGTACGGCATCCGCCCCGGTCGCCAGGGTGGAAGGCAGGATCATCCACGTCGGCGCCGTCGCCGAGGCCGCCAGCAACACCCTGCTGGTCCGCGTGGAGGTGGCCAATCCCGCCGCCCGGCCGGCGGGAGAGCGGGTCGAAGTGACTTTTTCGTCGCCGGGATCCTCCGGGGGTCCGGACAAGCCCGCGGCGTTTCCGACGACACAACCGGACATGACATCCCATAGCGAGAACAACTAAGGAGCGACTCATGGTGAATGGCTCGACCGACCCCGCCGGCGAGAGGCCCGTGGAACAGCAGGCGCGCGAACAGACCGGTCAGCAGCAGGTCCGCCTGCGAGTGGACGAACGCAACATGACCACCAGTTACGCCAACGCCTTCCGCACCAATGGAACGGCCGAGGAGGTCCTGCTGGACTTCGGGCTTAATTTGGTCGTGCCCTCCACCCAACCACAGGGTCAGCCGGAAATCCTCTTCCAGGTCAACGACCGCATCGTCATGAACTACTACTCCGCCAAGCGCCTGGCGATCACGCTGAGCCAATTGATCCGGCGCCACGAGGAGCAATTCGGCGAACTGGAAATGGACGTCAATAAGCGTCGCAAGACGTGACGCGATTGTCCGTTCTTTCGGCAGGACGAAATTGGATGACGCCCGACGGCGCGCGCATCTCCGAGAGCAGCGCACAGGACCGCCCGCCTTCGACGGTGGAGCTTGTGGACCGTCTCAGCCGGTTTGACGGTCCCCCCGAGCAATTCCTGCTGAACCTCCTGGCGGTGCAATGCCACATCGCCACCGCCGACGGCGGGGCGATCCTCCGCCCCGCCGGGCAGCAGGGTCAAATCGAAATCCTTGCTGTCTTCCCCCCCGTGGCGCAAGGCTCCGCCGCGCCAGTGTGGTTGGCCCAGGCGGTCGAGAGCGCCCCGGTCGTGTTAGGCTCCGGCCAGACCACCATCCGGGCCTTGCAGGCGCCCGATGATCTTTACGGTCAGCCCGCCCGACAGCACCTGGTGATGGTTCCGTTGCGGGGCGGCGGGGCCGTTCGTGGGCTGGCGGTCTTTGTCTTCAGCGCCGCCGAGGCGGATGCCCTGGCGGCAGGACGCGAACGATTGGAACTGACCGTCAGCCTCCTGAGCCTCTACGAGATGCGGCTGACCCTCCAGCGCCGGCAGTTCGACCTGCGGCGGATGAAGCTGGCGTTGGAGACGCTCTCCGCCGTCAACGAGCAGCGGAAGTTCACCGGGGCGGGCATGGCGATGTGCAACGAAATCGCCAGTCGCTGGCAGTGTCATCGCGTGTCCGTGGGCTTCCTCCAGGGCCGCTACGTGAAACTGGCGGCCATGAGCCACACCGAAAAGTTCAGCCGCCGCATGAGGCTGGTGCAGGACATCGAGTCGGCGATGGAGGAGTGCTGGGACCAGAATGTCGAGGTGATTTACCCGGCGGATCCCCAGGCCACCTATGTCAGCCGGGAGGCGGTCAAGCTGGCCAAGCGGCATGGTCCGACTTGCCTGGTGAGCCTGCCGTTGCGACGCGGGGAGGAAGTGCTGGGCGTCCTGACGGCGGAGCGGGCGGCGGAACAACCCTTCGATGTGGAAGAGATGGAAGCCCTGCGCCTTTCCTGTGACCTGTGCACCCCGCGGATGGCGGAATTGCACGAGCAAAACCGCTGGTTGGGCGCCAGGGCCGCCGCGGCGACGAAGAAAGCACTGGCTTCCCTGATCGGCCCGCGGCACACCTGGGCCAAGGCCGCGGCGATCGTGGCCTTTCTGGCGTTGATGTTTGCCTTCCTGGCCAAGGGCGACTACCAGGCCGAGGCGCCCTTTGCCCTGGAGGACACGCGCCTCCAGGTGGTCCCCGCGCCCTTCGACGGTTTCCTCAAGGAAGTCTCCGTTCGTTTCGGCCAGAAGGTGGTACAGGGCGATGCTTTGGCTTCGCTGGACAACTCCGACCTGCGCCTGGAACTGGCTCGCGCCAAGGCCGAGAAAATCGGTTACGACAAGCAGGCCCTTGCCGCCGACCAGGCGGCGGTGGCCACCCAGGACGGATCTAAACGCGCCGAGGCGGATATCGCCCGCGCCAACGCCGACCGGGTCGCCGAGCAAATCAAGCTCCTGGAGCATCGGATCGCCCAGGCCCGGATCGTCGCGCCCATCGCCGGAAGCGTCGTCACCGGAGACCTGGAACGGCAGGTGGGCGCGCCGGTCAAGATCGGACAGGTACTCTTTGAGATCGCCCCGCTGGAGTCGCTGCGGGCACAGTTGAAGGTGCCCGAGGACCAGATCGCCGATGTCCAGGTGGGACAGGGAGGGGAGTTGGCCACCGTCGGGCATCCCGGCCAGCGCATCCGGTTCGTCGTCGAGCGGATCAATCCCGTCGCCGAGGTCGTCCAACAGGACAATATTTTCAAGGTCCGCGTGGAACTGAAGGACCTGGACCTGGCGGGCAGGCATGCCTGGCTCCTGCCGGGCATGGAGGGCGTGGCCAAGATCAATATCGGTCGCCGCAGCTATGCCTGGCTGTGGACCCACCGCCTGACCAACTGGCTGCGCATGAAATTGTGGCTGTGAGATGGACCGGAGGACCGGAAGACCGGAGTACCGAATACCGGTTGGTTGAGACACCATGCCCGTGGATCGTCCGACATTCAGCGAATCCTGGTATCGCGTAGCCGACTTGCGGCCTCAACTGCGGACCACGGTTGCGACGCATCGCCAGCATTTTCGCGGGCAGATGTGGCACGTGGTGCAGGATCCCACGGCCAACCAGTTCTTCCGTCTCAGCGAGACGGCCTACCGTTTCGTGGCCATGCTGGACGGAAGGCGCAGCGTGGCGGAGGTCTGGCGGATATGCAACGAACAGCTTGGCGATTCGGCTCCCACTCAGGGCGAGGCGATCGAGCTGCTGGGCCAGCTTTATGCCTCCAATCTGCTGGCGGCCGAGCTGCCCCCCGACGCCGCCGGTCTGCTGAAGCGATACCAGCGGCGGCGACTCCGCGAGGTTCAGGGGTTCCTGATGAACCTGCTGTTCGTTCGGATTCCCCTCTGGGACCCCGACAGTTTCCTGGAGCGGTGGGTGGGTGTCGTGGGGCGGGTGTTTTCGTGGTACGGACTGGGCGTCCTGGTGATGTTGATGGCGGGGGGCTTTTATGCCATCGCCGGCAGATGGGGCCAACTGGCCGATCGCGCCCAGGGCGTGCTGGACCCCTCCAACCTGCCGCTGCTGTACCTGACCTTCCTGGTTGTCAAGGTGTTCCACGAACTGGGACACGCCTTTGCCTGCAAGCGGTTCGGAAAGATCGGCGGCGCCGGGGGGGAAGTCCACGTGCTGGGCGTGATGTTCCTGGTGTTCACGCCCTTTCCTTACGTGGACGCCTCCTCCATGTGGGCCTTCCGCGACAAGTGGCTCCGCACCGTCGTCGGGGCCGCGGGGATGCTGGTGGAACTGGCCATCGCCTCGGTGGCGGCGATGGTCTGGGCCAACACCGCCGAGGGCTCGACACTCCACGCCATTGCCTACAATGTCATGTTCATCGCCAGCGTCTCGTCGCTGCTGTTCAACGGCAACCCGCTGCTGCGATATGACGGCTACTACATCCTCAGCGACCTGGTGGAAATCCCCAACCTCTCGCAGCGGTCCCGGGACTATCTCCATTATCTGGTCCGCAAGTATGCCTGGTCCGTGCGGAACCCGCGCAACCCCGCCAACACGCGGGGGGAGCGAATCTGGTTCGTCGGTTACGGCATTTGCTCGACGATCTACCGTATCTACATCTCGTTGCGGATCCTCCTGTTTGTCGCCGACAAGCTGTTCCTGCTGGGGGCGGCGCTGGCGGTGGCCGGGGCGATCTCGTTCGTCTTCGTCCCCCTGGGGAGGTTCGTTCGCTACCTGGCCACCAGCGGGGAACTTCTTCGCATGCGAAGCCGGGCCGTCGGATCGACGCTGGCGGCGCTGGCGGTGGTCGTGGTGGGGGTGGGGCTGATACCCGCCCCCGATCGTTTCCGCGTCGAGGGCGTGGTGGAGCCAGCCAGCCTGGCCATCATCCACGCCGGGGCCGATGGCTTCATCCAGGATTTCCTGCCTTCGGGCACGGAGGCGACCCCCGAGGGTCCGCCGCTGATCCGCGCGGTCAATCCGCAACTCCAGGCCCAGGCCGCGGCGCTGCGGGCCGAGCGGCGGCGCATCGAGGCCCAGCGAAGGCTGGCGCAGACGCGCGACGTCGCCTCCGCGCAGGTCTACGGCGAGCAATTGGCCGCCCTGGACGGGCAGATCGCCCGAGTGGAGGAGGAACTGGCAGCCCTGACGCTTCAGCCTCCTTGGGCGGGGCGATGGGTCTCGCCCGACATTGACCGGCTGCGCGGGGCGTATGTGCAGCGAGGGGATAAACTGGGACTGTTGACCGGACTGGACGCGGTGATCGTCCGCGCGATGGTCGGGCAGCGGGCGGCGCCCACCATCGTCACCGAGGCCGCAGGAGGCCCCGACGCGCCGCGGGTGGACATCCGCGTCCGCGGTCGCCCGGACATGGAACTTTCCGGACGCATCGGGAAAGTCCTTCCCGCGGGGCAGGAGCAGCTTCCCTCCGCCGCGCTGGGCTACGCCGCGGGCGGGTCGATTCAGACGGCCGCCGACGACCCGCGAGGGACCAAGTCCGCCGAACAGCTTTTTGAAATTCGCATCGATCCCGACCCGCAATCTTTCATTCGCCTGCTTCCCGGCCAGCGGGTGGTGGTGCGGTTCCACGCCCACACCAAGCCCCTGGCCGCACAGTGGTGGCGGGAACTGCTGCAACTGGTTCAACGGAGGTTCCACACCTGAGTGTCGCCACATCCGGGGACAACCTGGCGCATGCTCTCTCAACGAACGGGTGGTCAAGAACTCCCCCGCGGCCTGGACGCCGCCTGGGACGCCGCCACTGGGCTGCTGCGCCGCCTGCTGCCCCTGAGGGAACGATTCCTGCGCCGCGCGGAGCGGATCGTCTCGCTGGAGAAGCGGTATTCCGACCTCAGCGAGGCGCGACTCCGCTGCCTGGCGGAGGAGTTTCGACATCTCTTCCGCCGCGGGCGCCAGGCGCCGGCCGATCTGGACCATGCCTTCGCGCTCATCCGCGAGGTGGCCTGGAGGCAACTGGGGGAAAGGCCCTTTCTGGTTCAGGTAGCCGGGGCGCTGGCGATCGAGGCCGGGTGCGTCGCCGAGATGGCCACCGGGGAGGGCAAGACCCTCACGGCCACCCTGCCGGCCGTGATCGCCGGATGGTGCGGACGCGGCTGCCACATCATCACGGTCAACGACTATCTGGCCCGTCGCGACGCGGAATGGATGCGGGGCATCTACGCCGCCTGCGGGCTGACGGCGGCGCACGTGGAAGGGGGCATGAGCACCCCGCAGCGCCGTGCGGCCTACGCCGCCGACATCACCTACTGCACCAACAAGGAAGTGACGGCGGACTTCCTGCGCGACCGCATCGAACTGGAGCGGGCCGGCGTCCGCGGGCTGTCCTCGGCGCTGCTGGCCAGGATCGTCGAAGGCTCCGCCAGCGCCACCGACAGGCTGGTTCAGCGGGGGCTGCACCGCGCCATCATCGACGAGGCGGATTCCATCCTCATCGACGAGGCCGTCACGCCCGTGATCATCTCGGGGCAGGCCCCCAACCCCGAAGCGGTGGAGGCCTTCCAGCAGGCCGCGTCGCTGGCGGAACTGCTGCGAAGCGGCGATGACTACAAGGTCAGCCAGCGGTTCCGTGAGGTGGACCTGACGGAGGAAGGCAAGAGGCGGCTGGCGGAACTGGCCGAACCGCTGGGGGGCATCTGGACCGGCGCGCGACGGCGGGAGGAAATGCTCACCCAGGCATTGACCGCTCGCGAACTATACCTCCGCGACAAACAATACGTCATCCAGGAAGGCAAGGTGGTGATCGTCGATGAGTTCACCGGAAGGCTCATGCCCGACCGGGAGTGGCGCGACGGGCTTCACCAGGCGGTGGCGGCCAAGGAGGCCGTCGAAGTCCAGTCGCCCAAGGAGACCTTCAGCCGCGTGAGTTTCCAGCGGTTCTTCCGCCTGTATCAGAGACTGTCGGGCATGACCGGAACGGCCAGGGAGGGTTGGAGGGAGTTCTGGCAGATCTACCACGCCCAGGTGGTGGTCATCCCCACCAATCGCCCCTGCGCCCGGACGGTCCTGACGGACATGGTGCTGGCCGACGAGGAGGCCAAGTGGGCGGCGATCGTCGAGCAGATCGAGGAGATTCATCGCACGGGACGTCCGATCCTGGTGGGCACCCGCAGCGTCCGCGCCAGCGAACATCTCAGCGCAATGCTGACGGTTCGCGGGCTGGACTATTCGGTGCTCAACGCCGTTCGCCACGCCGAGGAGGCGCAAATCGTCGCCGGGGCGGGGCAGGCGGGGCGGATCACGGTGGCCACGAACATGGCCGGGCGCGGGACGGACATCAAGTTGGGCCGCGGAGTGGCTCAACTGGGCGGGTTGTACGTACTGGCCACCGAACGGCACGAATCGGGTCGGGTGGACCGCCAGCTTTTCGGCCGCTCCGCCAGGCAGGGCGACCCCGGGACTGCCCGGGCTATCGTCAGCCTGGAGGATGAACTGGTCCGCCGGTACGCCCCGGCGCTGGCGGCGTCGTTTCGCCGGCGGCATGCCCACGCGCGGGGGGATATCGTTTCCCGGATGGTCCATGGGGTCTTTCAACTTGCCCAGCACCGCGCCGAGCGGTTGGCGCTGCGCCAGCGGAAGGCCGTCCTCCGCACCGACGACTGGCTGGACCAGTACCTGGGCTTCGCCGGCGCCGAGCGGTAAAGCTCACCCCATTCGGTGGTTGAAAGGGCGGGACAAAGTAACGTCGCTCTCTCTCCCGTAACCGGGGGCAAAGGGATGAATTGCGTTTGACAGAACCCCTTCCCGCTTGATACCCTCAGAGGGTGGTTTTATGGTTGTTTCCGCTGCTGTTGAGGGAGTAGCTTTCCGTCGCGGCTCCGTCGGCCTTTTTGGAGCCTCGGACCGGCGAGAGAAAGTGCGCTGAGGAGACCCGAGATGTTTGTGCACCCCCCCCGTAGTAATCGAAACCCCGCCCCGCCCGTCCTGGAGAGCCTGGAAGATCGTCTGTTGCTGACGACGCTGACCATCGACGAGGAAGGCATCGACCAGATCTTCATCTATCGCAACAGCCAGGACCAGGTCTGCCGCATCACCCTTCGCGGCGACGTGGGCGACAGCGTCGAGCTGTTGAGCTATTCGTCGTACAACCTGCCTCCCGAAGAGGTGGAGGGGGAGGAGACTGAACCCTACGTTCCGGATTATCAACTGGTGGACCTTGTGGGGCTTCATCGGACTTCGCTGAACATCAACCAGAACTTCGACCCGGAGGAAGACGAGGGCGACATCGTCACCTGGCCGGGCGGCGACGCCAACGACATCATCAATTGGGAAGTCTCGACGGAAGGGGTGATATCCGGCATTGAATGGACGGATTACTCGGATACCGGCGAT
>Ga0315284_10000180_pt1 | contig 86603 bp, 143 predicted proteins | sample YL17G09_16_MG_FD_203696 | JGI IMG/M metagenome (GOLD analysis project Ga0315284, IMG submission 203696) | Sediment microbial communities from Yellowstone Lake, YNP, Wyoming, USA - YL17G09_16 | ecosystem: Environmental > Aquatic > Freshwater > Lake > Sediment | place: USA: Wyoming | collected... | reverse complement strand
TGTTGCAATACTGGAATGTTGTAACGCAGGAACAATCATGTGTTGTTCTACTTCCCCTCTCGTTGCATATCCATAAATGGTAGATAATGTTTCATCATAATTAAAATATACTGCTATATATAAATCATATTTTTGTTTTAAATCATTCTCGAATATTGTTAATAAATAACTATTAGGATTAGTAAATACAGATACTCCTCTATTTTTTCTATCCTTATCACTTAATGTTATTATATCTACCAAATACTTCATATCAAAATAAATTTTCCTGTGCTAATATTCTTTCCGATAATTTACAATAATCCTTTTTTATATCATATCCTATATAACTTCTTCCTAAATCTTTTGCCATTCTTAAAGTAGTTCCTGATCCACAAAAAGGATCTAATACAATATCTTTCTCTTTTGAACCATATAGAATAAACCTTTGAGCTACTTTTTCATACATTTTAGCAGGATGCACTTCTTTCTGGTCCTGGGTTTTTCTTGTTACTAATAGATTATCATCTTGAGATTTAAAAGTATTTATTAAATCTTCCATATCCCATACTATGTTACCTGGATCTGCTCCAAGAGGATTATATTTGAATGCTCTTTTATCATGACCATCCCATATTGAAGGAACTCTTATCGCATCCTTGTAAACAATATACTTTTCTTTATCCTTTGCAAAATGCCATATTATTTCTAATACATTCTTTAATCTACCTTTATAATTATCAGGTTGTGTATTACTTTTCCACCAATAATGAGGTTGTATATAATAATATCCTAATCCCTTCATCGCTATAGGAATATAATGTTCAGTTAAAGAACTTTCTCCGTCTACTATTTGTGCTGAAAAATTAAGAAATAAATTACCTGTTGGCTTCAAGATCCTTAAACATTCTTTCATTATCGGTTTTAGCTTATCAACAAATTCTTCACCATTATAATTTCCTATATCTTCCGGATCATCTGAATAAGTTCTCTTCTGTTCATAAGGAGGAGAAGTTAAAATAAGATCGATAGAATTATCTTCTACTTCTTTCATATTAATTGAATTTTGATTATATATTTGATTTAGTTTCATTTAATATGGTCTTAAATATTTAGAATATATCTTTTTGTTACCGAAAGTTTTTGTGCGCTTATATATTCCTATTGGCATTTTATCTCTATTTTACTAATATTATTTATTTTTTCTACTTCAATTATTCTGTTACAGCATTCTGATACTTCTTTTTTGTGAGAAACTAAAATTATTTGCATATCCAATTTTTCTGCTATAGTTTTCAAAAACTTGGAAAAATTACCTTGATAGTTATTACTAATAAACTTTCCGCTTTCATCAAGTACTAATATCTTTTCTAATCCTGAATAATGCAAAAATACAATTCTTAATACAACAGATACTAAATCAGCAATCCCACCACCAAAAGAATTCAAAATATCAAATGTTGAACCATTAGCTAAATCATATATCTTAAACTCTACTCCGATAACATTTCTTTTAGCTTCATAAATTACTTTAAATTTTAAATTAGGATTTTCTAATACTTCATTTAATGCTTGTGTCATAATTATTTCAATTTGATCAACAATAGTGGTTTTTAAATTATCTTCTAATTTCTGTAATAATACCGAACATTCCTGATATAATTTATCTAACTTTTCTATTTCTATGATCCTATCGTTATCTTTCTTTAATTGTAATTCAAGAGATTCTTTTTTACCTATTTCAAACTGGTACTTATCTCTAGTCTCTTGATATTTCGATTTTAATTCTACCATACAGGTTTATTCCCATTATTCAATATACTATTAACAGATGACAAATTCTTCATTATATTATTCTCAAGATTTGTTTTCGTTTCTCTCATCTGATTTAGCTTGGATACCAATTCAGTTGAATCCTTTAATCCAAAGTGTTCAAGTTTTAACTTTAATTTATCCTTTTCTTTATTCAAAAAATCCAATTCAGCTCCTAATTTTATCTTAGCTTCCTTTATTTTGTTAATTGACTTTTGCAAGCTCTCTATGTCCATCAAGCCTCCTTTTAATTTCATTTATTATTTCTTGTGAGATATTATTTTCTTTGCCTATCTTATCTACTTCTGCAGATAAATCCAAACTAGAAAATTTAACACTCCGTATAGAATCAACAAATTTTTCAAATGTTTTTTCTTCCTGAATGGTTTTAATATCAAAAGCATTCTCTGGAGTAGATTTTAATACTATCTTTTTAATCTGATATTTCCTATGCTCTATCTCTAATAAAATAACAGAAGGTTTTATATCTCTTTCATTCGAATTATGTCTTATTATTATTCCGGGGTTTATGAATTGAGTATGCCCTTTGTAAATATCAAATGGTATGTGATAATCTCCTGAAATTATTAAATCAGCATTTGTTACAACTTTTTCAATTGGAGTAGATTTAAATATACATTCTTCTGGAGTAATCATATCATGAGAACATATTATCTTTAAATAATCCTTGTAGCCATTTGCAAACTGATAATTCTTACTTGAAAATGCATGAACTCCTTTTATTATAACTTTTTCATCTTCTATTAATTTTTCATCTAATATATGCAACATTCCGAATTCAGATAAAATACCTGAAACTGTTCTATATAAAGTACCTTCATTTAAACCGAAAATATCATGATTTCCTACTAATGTATATTTTAATATAATATTTTTTTTCAATATTTTTATAATATCGCATAATGTTCTATAAGAAAGTTCTGGTTTATGAACTATATCTCCTAAAAATATATAAAAATCTACTTTATTATTTTTTCCTATCTCCATTATCTCTTGAATCTTGTTCATCTGAGTTTCATTGAAATTATCTATCCTCATTTGAGGTTTTAAGTCCGATGCATGCAAATCCCCGATTACTAGGATTTTAATCATAAACTACCTCTACAATAGCCTTCTTTAAGGCAAAAACACCTTAAATTTGAGTTTATATTGGATTTAAAGTATTTCATATCAATTGCTCAAATCAAATGCTTTAAAATAAACATTCCACAATAAATCTTTTTGATATTGATTATTAAGTAATAACATAGATTCTATTGTTACTCTCAAAGCATGAACTTGACCTAATTTACTCATATCATTAGTTAAATAATCTTCCACAACATCTTTTATATGTTTCATAATTCCTCCACGCATTTCTCTATTATCTTATTTGAAATTTCAGAACCGCATACAGGGCATTTCTTTTGCTCCCTTAACCAATCAGTATATTGTTCTTTATAATCTTTATATTTATTATTCTGTTCCTTTAAATCAGTAGTTACTCTTTCCGTATTCAATTCTACTGCCGATAAGCTATTAAATAAATCCTCTAGCATTTTAAATTCTGATAATTTATTTAGGTCCTGCTGAAATGAATCTATATCTATTTTATTAACAGTTTCATTTTTCTCTTTAATATTTGTATATTGTTCTTTCCATTTTTTAACATCCAATGATAAATCTTCTAGTTCTAAAATCTTCTTATCCAATTCTTCTATCTTTAACATCTCCTGTTCTATATCATCTAGAATAAATTTTGCCTTATCTATGTTCTTATATTTCTGTAGATCGAGTTGTATCTGATTTAATTCTAAATCTATCTTTTTTCTCTCAGATGATAAGTTTCTTTTATCATTATTTAAATCGGAAAGAATAGCATCCACCATATCTATCCCGGATAACTTATTAAGCAATCTTGCTCTAACGGAAGGAGATTCAAATAAAAGAAAAAGCGGGTCCAACTGATTTGCAATATGTAAATTGATTTCCTTATCCTCAAGCTGATATTCTTTTATATTAGTTTCCTTTAAGACTTCAAATGGTATATCACTTCCAAAATTTTCAAACTTTTGCTGATTACCATTCCTCCTTAAAGTTATTATATTATTTTCTCCTTTAATCCTTGAAATTCCAAAATCATTAAATTCTAAATCAAGCATAGAGTTTTTTTGATTAGTTGTTACAAAATTTCTTTCCCAAGGACTATTAAATAATATAAAAGATAAAGCTCTAATTACAGATGATTTACCAGAATCAGTTGAACCCACTATAACATTAAATCCGGGTGAAAATTCTATTGTATTATCTATGTGAGCTTGGAAATTCTTTAACTTTAAAGATTTTATCATTTATATATAAAATATAGATATCACTAAACGATTATTAAAAACACTTTGTTTTATAAACTTTATCCATTCAACATCTTGTGTTCCTAACCAATCATTTATATCTCTTTCCGTAAATGAATAAAATATTTTACATTTTAAATGAACCGAATTCCCTTCCATTAAGTCTCCTTTCTATTTCCCTTTTCTAATCAAATCGTACAATTGTTTCTGCAATTCTTTGTCGGATTTAATATCCTCTCTTGCCTTATCTTGACCTATCCATTTATGATTATTAAAAGAATATGTTTTACCTTCAAGTTTTATAACTTTTTCTTCTAAAGCAACCTGAAATATCTCACTCATATTATCAATTCCCTTTTCATAATATAGATCAAATTCTCCTTCTCTTAGTGGTGGAGCTACTTTATTTTTAGTAACTTTAAAGGTAATTCTATGACCAATGATCCTATTACCTTCCTTTATTTCCGAACCACCCTTTCTTCTAACTCTAATTCTAATTGAAGAATAAAATTCTAATGCTTTACCTCCAGTTGCAATTTCTCTTGGTTCTCCTGAATATGGAGAAGTAATAGCACTTATATTAGATCTTACTTGATGTATAAACATTACAACTGCATTAGAATCCTCTACTAAAGGAGTTATCTTTTTCAGTGCTTCATTTATAAGTCTGGCCTGCGATGCAATTAAAGCGGAATCCTCCAAAGATCTTTCCATAACTTCCAAAGGAATTATAGAAGCAGTAGAATCAACAATTATTAAATCCGCACCTTCTTTTACAAATTTTACAACTGTTTCCATTGCTTTTTCTCCACATTTTGGCTTAGAAATAAAAAGCTTTTCAATATTAACCCCATGTAATTGTAACCATTTTTTAGATTCTTCAGATTTATAAGCTCTTTCTAAATCTATAATACATGCTATCCCTTTCTGTTTCTGAATTTCTTTTACTGCAAGAATAGAAAGTAAGGATTTACCCGTAGAAGCATTACCCCATATATCTACAATTCTACCCTTAGGATATCCACCTACCCCTGTTGCTAAATCTAAACTTAAAGAACCTGTCGATATTACCTGCATAGGTTCTTTCATGATTTCATCAGCCTGAAATATCGTGTTGCCAAATTCCGCTTTTTTCATTGCTTCACGAATACTCTCAAACTTTTTGTCCTTAACTTCTTCTTTCTTTTCCATGAATCCTCCTTTATAATCATTTTAAAGTTCTGCTCCCGATACTTCTACCGTACCTATATAATTTCTGTTCGTTAACCTAACAACATCTTGTGGAGTTTTAACTACTTTTTTAAGTATACCCAAATTAGTCATCTCTTGAATTACCGAAAATTGTCTAGATAGAGCATCATAAGTATGCTTTAAATCATCTAATCTAATTTTTATAGTACTTAGATATACTTCTGCTTTACTTTTTATAATCCTTTGTTCTTTGATTTCTTCATATTCTTTACTCAATTTAAGATGAGCAGCAGCATCTCTTAATGATTCCGATTTTTGATTTCTTACACTTTCATCATTGATTAATAAATTTTCTACCTTTCTCTCAAAATCTTCTTCTAATGTTAAAAGTATAATAGAATGAAATTTTTCATTCTTAATAGCATCAGTATATATTACTCCCACTCTTTCAATATATGCTTTTAATGTTGCAATATGTTTGTATATAATTTCTAACGATAATGAAGTAGGATCAGAATCAAGTTTAACACTATACCCCTTTATTTCTTCTTCTAATTTAGTTCTTTCTTCACTTGATAATCCCGTATATTCCTTATAATTCATACGAATCCTCCTGTACATTTTGTTTGATAATTTGCTTTACGGTTTTATCTACACTTTGCGAAGAACTCGGAGATTGATTCATAAGAAAAACTGCATCAACTACATTCATAGTTTTTCCTCTAATAGGTTTATTGGATACTTTAATCTTTGCAGTTCTATGTAAAAAATCATATATATCCAAATTTTCTATATCCTGTCCGTTATTCAACATAACCAAAATATCATATAAAAAACTACCTTTAACAAGACAAGGATATCCTTCCTTATCATTTGAAATAAAACAAAAAGCAGTAGCACATTCTCCTTTATATTCTCCACTTATAACCTTAAACATTAACATATACGCATCCCAAGCTTGACCATCTCCCTTTGAACCGGATTTAGATTTAATCCTAAATAATTCTGCTTCATAAAGCCCCTCTGGTAATACTTTGAATGCCTTTCTTTCCGCTCTCGTTTCTTCTTGTTCCCTAACCCTTATCTTCATTCCTTCCTCCTTTTTATATATCCCCCTCTACATGCCGCACAATTTTCATTGCTTCCGCATACTGGAAAATATTTACAAGTTCTTTTTGATGTATTCATTTTTTAATATAAATCTATTTTATCTACCTATATATCTATGTGTAATTATACCATAGATTTATTGTTTGTCAAGTATCATTTATTTGAATCCGTTAAGTATCTCTTCTGAAGTCATTTCACAATTCAAATTCTTAATTTCCCCTAAAACAATTGTAATATTATTTAAAATACCATAAAACTCTGGAAGCTTTTTTTCTCTTTCCGCCATAGGGACATTATTATCATCTAAATATATTTCTACTCTTTTATAAGAATTAACTAAACTATTATATTTAATCTTTAATTCACTCAAATTCATATTCTGATCTTATTCCCATATCTTTCCACCAATTCTTCTTTCGGGGATTCTGCCGGGTCCTTAGAACTTAATTTCATTATATATGTTTCTTTAAAATAATGTCTTAACTTTTTAGCTATTTGTATTGAAGCTTTGTTTCCTACCTTTTCAAAATCATTATCTAAACATACAACAACCCTTTTAGAATTTACATTACATAACCATTTCAATTGTTCTATTGATAATAAAACTCCGAATATAGCAATTGTATTTATAAATCCCTTTTCAAACATAGACATTGTATCAAAAACTCCTTCAGTAATAATAATCTCTTCTTTAAACTTTTCCAAATCTAAAGTATTATCATAAAAAACACATTTACTCTTTTTCCAGTCCGTTGGAAAAAGATATTTCGGTTCTTTACCTATATAATCTCTAGCCATAAATCCTACTATCTTCTTATCCATTAAAATAGGTATTATAACTCTTTCTTTAAATTCTTCACAATATCCAAGTTTAAAATGATCTATAGTTTCCCATTTTAATCTATTTAATAGATACACAGGACATTCTTCTTTATTTTCATATTTTTTGAAAGTATCTGGAAACATAGGTATAATTTTATCAGCTTTTCTTTCTTCCGAATATAAAGTTTTATGTATCCTCATAGATATATCTCCCATTATATTGTCTGGTCTCTCTACTTTTTCAAATGCTTCTTTCATTGAACATTTATCCAATTTAGATATCAAATCAATTATATTGCCCTTCTCTCCGCACCCAAAACAATTATAAATTCCTCTTGTTAAATTTAAGCTCATTGACGGAACATCTTCTTTATGAAAAGGACATAAAACTTTTATTTGTTCCTTTCCATTACCAGAAATATTAAAATATTTATTGAATACTTTATATATAGTTTCTTTATCAAACTCTTTAAATGCCATAAATTTTCATCATATCAAAATCAGCTTTTAATGGAATCTTTATTGCTGATATATGCCTTTTTTTAGTAAATTCAAATTCTAAATCTTTATTTAATTTTTCTGCTTCGGATTGGTTCCATCCTATAACATAATCGGCATTTTCATTTATTGCTTTAGCATATCTAGTTTTAACCTGTGTAATATCTTCATTTTCTTTTGTAAAATGCATCTGACAAGCAGATATTATTGGTAATTTCAAATCCCTTGCCAAACATTTTAATTCCCTTGAAATAGCCCTTAAAGCTTCTTCTGTATTCATACTTCTAACCGGAGAATTAATTAAAGTAAGATAATCAATAACAACAAAAGATATATTACATTTCTTCTGTAAATTCTTAATTTCACTTTCTATTAATTTAAGAGTACAGTTTCTTGGTATATCTAAAAAGTATATTTTATGTTCTCTTTGTTTAAAATTTTTCTTACAATATTCCCATAATTCTTCATAATTAAATTCAGTTAAACTATAAACATATTCATAAAACCTTTTATACTCAGAAGGTAAAAGTTGTCTTGCTATCAGATTTGTATAATAATTCTTTAACTCATCACCATTCAACTCTCTCTTTCTTACTTTATTAAAAGGAGAACCTGAAACCATAGAATGATAACGATCCATATTTTCTTCATACGACATTTCTAAACTCATAAATATTCCGTTATGTCCAGCTATGTTAGCATATTCTGTTTCATTTAATAAAACAATCGACTTACCATGGCCCGATTGAGATAGAAACACAATTAATTCTCCTGGATGCCAGCCATGTGTTTCTCTATCCAATGCAGGTATACCGCTGGTAATCCCGGGTTGAGTTAGCTCTCTCCTTTCATAATGTTTTAATCTATCCAATACATTCTCCGATAAATCAAATCTTCTTATATGACTTTCATAGCTATCATAAAAAAACGTTTCCTGCATATCATTATATATTTTTCTTATATTGTTTGGAGTTACTTCGGAAGTTTTAGCATCTAAAAATAACCAGAATTTTCTATATAAATACATATCAACTAAATAATCAATAGTAAAAGTCAGCTCTTCATACTTAATTTCTTCTTTTCTTAATTGTAGTATTAATAATTGAAATTCTGAAATCTTATTTATATCCTCATTAAATTCCTTCTCTAATATCTTTGTAAAAATTTCATCTGATGGAATAGACACATACTTATTCCAATAATTCTGTAATAGAATAAATACCTGCTTTATTTGCAGATCATAAAACATATCTTCTTTAACCTTTTCAAAGATCTGAATAGTAGCTTCTGGATTTTGTAATATATATGCTATTGTCTTCTTTTCGTACTCTATATCATAAATCTTCATAATCCATCCTTAACAACCTTTATTTGTTTTCTCCTGAAATCTGAACCCAAAATTGATAACCATATATAAGTTTCTGTAATACTTTCAATACCAGATCCGTAATATTTTTGAAATTCATTTTTATCCTTAAAATTAGTTGTTATGATAGTTGGCAATAAATTTTTTCTTCTATGTCTAAAAAGATAATCGCATTGAGCAATACAAAATTTGCCAATATCGGCAGGTCTATATTCTCCTCCCATTTCATCTAATAATAAAAAATTAATATCTTTTATTTTGTCCATTATATTAGTTTTTTCTTCTAGATTATAATCATTTTGAATATTAACTAATAATTCTGATAAAGTAATTTTATATGCTTTAAAATTATACCTTAATGCTTCTTTTAAAAGTAAAATCCCAGAAAAAGTCTTGCCAGTACCATGGCTACCAAAAAATACAAAATTAACTCCTTCTTTTGCTATATAATCTATCTTTTTCAAATAATTTTCTAATTTATGTTTAATTGTTTCATTTCCTTTCCAATCCTTTAATTCTAAATCCCAATATTCTTTTTCTATACCTGCATAATTCATCTGAACATAAAATCTGAATTGTTTAATACATTCACATTGTTCATTGTAATTTCCATTACAAATTTTACAGGATTTTATCATTTCCTTTTTTAAATTTTCCAATTGTTCAAATGTCATGATTCCCAATCCTTATTAAACTTATCGAAATCTTCTTGTTTTAATGAATCTACTGTTATATTCCTTTTCTTTAATTCCTGTTCATATAACTTGGTCCAATCTTCATTTCCGGCCCATTTCTTTTTAATTTTTCCAATTAAATATTCTCTCAATTGTTCTTCTGAAAGACTATCTCCATAATCCTCTTCTTTATATATTTTCTTTGCCCTTCTTTCATCCATTTCCCTATGCTTTTCAAATATAACTTTATTAATATTTTGCTTGAGATATTTGAGTTCTCTAATATCCGTAGGCCACGCTGTCTTGCTTTTAAGATACGCATGTATATACTCTTCTAATTCTCCTATATCATATTCTGATGATAATTCCTTTACGGCATCTTTATCTTTTTTATCAATAGAACCCCTTTGTTTAAATTCTTCAATATAAGCATTTTGCCAAATCTCCATTACTTGAATTACTTTTTTATCTTCTCCAATTAATATCTCTTCGGTTAAATCTGTTTTCTGTCGCCATTTCCGTTCTATTTTATCATCATGTATTACGATATCTCCTCTTTCTTCAGCTAATTTTAATATTTTTGTAATATTTTCAGGTGTACTTCCCAATAAACTTGCTATAGCTCGAATTGTAATACTTGTTTCTAAATTGTGAAGACGATCAATTGCCGACAAAGTATTTGTGATGTTTCTATCTATTTTATCGCCTATCTTATTTCTATTAGGAACTATATTAAACTTTTTAGAATATTTTTGAGCCTGCTTTAACCATGCCATTGGTAATAATATATATCCTTCATCATATGGATCTTCTAGAAAAAATTCTAGCTTATTATCTGGATCTAATTTCATATTATATTTTAAAAAATCATATAGTTACCTTTTTTTCTTTAATCTTATTCAATACAACCTGTAATCCACCATTCTGAATAATCAAAGCTATTAGCTTATCTATATCATCTTTCTTTTGAAAATCTAAAGCTTTTTCTCTAGCTATCATATTAATTGAATGATGATAATTAGCTGCTATAGATCTGAAAATCTCTTGAGATAAAAAAGCTAATGAAGTTATTTTCCATGCCTTAAGTTCTTCTTCACTTAATAACTTTTTATCCGTTATCAACTTGGACATATTCTCAAAAACAACCATAGCTCTTTTTGTATTGGCTTCTAAAATGTTTTTCCTTAATTCTTTTTGCTCCTCTTCTTCCAGAACAATATCCATCCATTTACCATCCACATTACAATTTATACATTCTTTCATTTCAATCCACCTCCTCCATTTTTATCTTTTCTAATATTTTTGGATCTTTATTATCCAATATTCTACCTTTTTCTTCTACAATAGAAACTTTTTCTATAGGAAAAGTTTCCCAATTATTATACCAATATTCTTCAATTACTTTAACTAATAAATCTGATACTTCATCCCTATCCCAAGTATATGGTAATTTTGTTTTTATATATGCTTCATCTATAAGTTTCTGTAATCTCTCTGCTTCTTTAAATACTTCCTCTAATTTGAATACTCCTCTACGAATATCTAATAACTGTTTATTATAAAATCCCGGTAAAATTAAATTACAATCATTCAATAATTCTATTCCTTCATATAATAATCTTATACAATGTTCAGCAAATTTGACATCATAACCATATTTTTGTATCAATTCTAATCTTTTACCAGTTATATTAATTTCTGGTCTTTTAAGTTTTTGTAATTGTGCAAAAGAGTACCCACAACATGTGTAATATACTTTTTTAGATAAAAATAAACCTTTATTTACTAATATCATCTTCCAATAATCCGTTGTATATAAAACGCAATTTTCAGGTAAAAAAAGTAATTCTATAATATTTGGATTACATCCTACGGCCAATTCAAAGAATTTCTTTATATTATATATCACTATATCTTCTTCTTTATTTTCATACTGATCAAATCTCAATAATCCATAATAATATTCTTTTGGGAATATAGTAATTCCCCTAACATCCATATCACTATCTTGATGATTAGTTCCATAGGCAATGCTTCCTGCATAACCTTTAAATATCAAATTATTTTCTGCTATATCTTTTTCATTCATATATTATTATACTTTTCTAAATCTATTTCTCCTATATGAAATATTTTCTTATCCGTAGTTTTAAAATCAAATAACTTTCTAAAATCTTCCATGAACTTTTCTGGTATAAAAAATCTAACTTCATCCACAGCATAAGGTTGATCTTCCCTATGTATTTCTATTCTACCACCCCTGTATCCAAAATAATCTTTATTCATAATAGCTTCTTCCACTACACTGAAAAAGTATTTATGGTTTGATTTTTTCTTTGTTTTCTTTTTCATAAATATTGCCAATTACTTCTATATTTTCTATATCTATATCATATATTAAATAATGTATTTTTGAATTGATATAAAAACTACAAAACCCATATTCAACAACTCCTATCAATCCAACTTTCTGATAAGTAAATTTTAAAATATCTCCGACATATATTTCTTTATCATTTTTATCTTTTCTTCCTATATACTGTTGAGTTCTTTTTTCCATTTCTTTTATATCCATAATTTCAATATTTTGTTGAGGAATACCACGAAACCCACCATCTATAAATCCCCAATAGTAAAATCTATCTTTTATCCACATTCTAAACTTTATTTCTTTATTCATTTCATTATTTCCAATCCCATTTTTTTATAATAACCCAATCTTTTTTTACCTATATTTGATAAATAAGTACAATCATCATCTATGTAATCACGCAAAATCGCTTCTTTCTTACCTTCATATACTCTACGAATTCTACCTACTCTTTGTCTTAATAATTCATAATTATTAGATGGCATAATTAAATGTAAACAATTAAGAATAGGAATATCTGCTCCTTCTCCAATTAAACTTGAAGTTGCAATTAAAATTTTAATCTTATCCTCCACTATATCTTTTACAATTTTATCCCTTTTCTTATTAGAAATTTTACTTGTAAGCATACAACAAGGTACCAAATTATTAATCTTTTCATATAATTCTCTACAATGTTCTTTCCTATCAACAAAAACTAATACATTATATTTCTTTGAATCTTCAATTACTTTTTTTATGATTATTTTATTTCTATATTCATTAATAGATAATTCACTAACCATTTCAACAAAATCATTTTTAAACTCCCATTTAAAACCCGAAAGATATATTGGATACACTTGCACTGGAACAAACTTATCTTCATCTATTAATTCTTGTTCCTTAACTTCTACTATATTATGAGAAATAGTATTAAAGAATAATACTTCTTTCTTATCTTTTCTTGTATAAGAAGCCGTTGATCCAAACCTATAAAACGATTTAAATCTATTTATCACTCTATTAAAAACAAATGCCGAAAGATGGTGACATTCATCTATTATTACATTACCAAAATAACTATTTAAAACTTCATAATCATTCCAAGTAAGATGATCCAATGTCTGAATAGTCGATACTGTAATAGGATATAGATCATATTTACCAGCAGTTATCTCTCCGATTTTTGAATTATATATCAAATTCTCTTTTATTTCTTTTATCCAATGTTTATATATTGCAGAAGTATGCACTATAATTAAAGTTGGTTGTTGTAATTTTGCTATCAATGAAACCATAACTTTGGTTTTACCCGCACCGGGCGGAGCAATTAAAATAGCATTTTCATATTGTTCCAATTCACTGAAAGCCCTTTTATTGTATTTCCTTAATTCTAAATCTGGATTTATCATTATATTTATATTTTGTTTCTTAACTCTATTATCTTCGAAATAATATTCTATTCCCCATTCCTTCAATAATCCTTCTAACTGAGATACTAAACCCCTACTCAAATATAACCACTGCCCATCTTGAGATTCCCAATACGATCTTATAGTTTTCATGTATTCCGAAACCTTTTTACCAATTGCTTTTAATTGATAATATTGATTATTAGAATATGTAAATTTATCCTTTATAGCTTTTATATGCAAATCGGATAATTTGTATTTATTTATCCTTATAAAATTATCTATTATTATACCTATCATTTATTTATTAAAATTATGTTCCGATTCCGATTCTGATGTCGGTTTCGGTACTAAGAAAATCTTATCTTTTATTCTTTGAACTTGTTCTGCAAATCTTTTTGCATCAACACTTGTTTCACCATCAAAATATTTATCAGCATCCTTTTGAGCGGATATATCAAAAACAAACCATACTATTTTAATATCTTTTGTATCCCTACGATAATCCTTGATCTCATGTTCTAATGATAAAAAAGCAGCTTCATTAAGATTTTTAGTAATGTACTCTTCGTTCATAATATCTTTTATAATCTATATACTATACTACTATTTATATATTATATCTTATATGTTATACAAGAATATCCTATATGATTTTATTTCGTAATAATTTAATTTGTTGTAGTGGATCAAGTCCATCTAAATATAATATTATTTCTTGTATTAAATGGGTCCTATCAAGACTAACATTTTTACTAATCTTATTCAATTTATCCATTACTGAAACAGGTACCCAAACTGCTAATTGTTTTTTACCTTCTTCGTCTTCTGTTAAGGCTGTTCTACTCATAGTATTATTATATAACGGATTTTTACTTTGTCAAGTATTTATTTAGTTTCAAACCAACAAGATCCCTAAGTTCCCCTATAGCCTTTACTTCAAGCAATCGAACCCATTCCCTAGTGCATTTCATTCTCTTGCTTATTGATTCTAATGTATGCTCTCTAAATCTTCCTAGTCCATATCTCTTTTGTAGTAGTATTCTATGTTTTGGATTTAAAAATTTCATGTATAATTGCAGGATATTAACCATTTCTCTTGCCTGTTCCTTCCCATCATAAACAGGACTAGAAACTTTTAATCCGTATTGAGTTCTAATTTTATCATTCATATACAATTCTTCCGTATTCATTTTTACCTCCCTTTATTTTATATTTAAATACTTTTTAACTCCATTCTCATACTCTTCTTTAGTAAAATCTATCCCAGAAGGACAACACATTATAGGCTTCTTATCTTTATCTTCACCTATAATCTCATCACAAGAAATATTTACAAACCTCCCTGTTTCCCTTACCTTTAATCTGTGATTACATTTATATTCACGATCTAACTTCCTACCCCGGTAATGCACAATAATCTCTTCTAACTTCTCAATTTCACATTTCATATTATCCTCCTTCCTTAACAACTCTACAAGTTCTTGGAGTATGCTTACATAATACCCCAACAGTCATTGTTATTTTTTTATTAGTATCATAATCAACCAATTCTTTTGTTTTTTTAGAGTGGAATTTAACACACCATTTATTTTCTGGTAATCCGCATTTATAAAGCTTCATTTTATTTCTCCTTTCTTATAAATATTAAATATTTTATATAATCTCCTGATATATTGTTTTGTAGCCTTTTCGATATACTTCATTAAAATAATTAAAGAATAATTCTTAGGTAAAGTATTATCAATTACATTATAAAATTTTCCATTAATTAATTTATTGGATATTTTGATATTTATAGTTCTATCCAAAAAATCATATATATCTAAATTCTCTATATCCTGACTATTATTTAATCTGATTAATATATTATACAATGGACCATCTTTAACAATACATGAATACCCATTCTTATCAATTGAAATAAAATAAAAACCATTAGCACATTGCCCCTTATATCTTCCTTTGATAATTTTAAATATTAACATAAATCCATTCCATATTTTACCATTGTTAGTGTTCCCGGATCTAGATTTAATTCCACATAGTTCTGCTTTATATGAACCTTTAGGTATTTTCTCCCCATATCCTCCTATTATTTTATCTTCTCTAAGTCTTATTTTCATTCTACGCCTCCACTTTTAATGGAAGCACAAACAGGAAGTGGAGTCGCACCCAGACAGTGCTGAACACCTGCTCGGCTCCCAATTTATTCTTATTATTATTAACTCCACTTTTCACATCTATATTATATACAAAATAACTACTTTGTCAAGTAGAAACTTAATAAAAAATGATAATTTATTTATATAGTAAATATAATGGTTTCAGAGGGATTTAATCTAAAAACTTGATAAAATAATCTTTCAATCTATTTTTCTTAATAAATTTTTTTATCTTTATAATAGTTTCTTTTATTTTCTTATTAACACCGGGCTGGCTAATCTTTAATATTCTTGCTATCTCAGATTGATTTATTCCGAGTTTATAATGTAAATAAAATACAAGATATTGCCTTTCAGTTAAAATTTTTTTAGATATATCCCATAGCTCCGATATTTCTTTATGTAAATATTCTCTTTCTTCTCTGTTTTCTATTAATATCTTCTCTAAAAAAAAAGGATCCATTATGATTTCTTTCATAAACTTAATTATACTTCTTCATTTACTAATCAATACATCTCACCTTAAACATATCTGTTTTCATATCTACTGTTCTTCCTAATAACGGCAATTTATATTCTATTATTCCGTTTTTATAAATTGCTTTAACTTTAGCTCTAAAACCAGCAAACGGACCTTCTATTATTTCAATAATTTCTCCAACTTTAAAATTTTTTATGTTATATTCATGTGAATCTAATAATCTTTGAGCTTCTAAAACATTATTTACATCTTCATCTGAAAGTTTATATGGTTTCCCCTCTTCTCCTAATAAGGTTACATGATGATAATATCGTTTTATAAGAGTAAAAAATGAAGGATCTGATATAAATACATATCCCGGGTATATGGGTTTTTGACATTCTTTAAAAGTTTTCCTGATAAATTTTCGTTCCTTATATCTTGGAATCCAAGTATTATCATCGGAATAAGTTTCTATTTTTCTTTCATCAACTGCTCCCAAAAATACCACATACCATTCCTTTTCTTTCACATTCATATTAATCCTCTCCTTTTTAATTCTATATCCAACTCTTCTTTTAGCCACATTAATTTATATTTATCCAAAATAGTTAAATTTATATTATTGGTTATAAGAACAAATTTTGATTTTCTAATTCTTTCTTTTAACAATTCATTTATCTTATAGAAAATCTCTGGATTCGGAGTATCAATCTTTAAAAAATAAACCACATTATCTATATCTTCTATTTTTTTATCTAATTTAACTGTTATCTCTTCCATATCACTCCTTAATAAAAAAAGGGACTAGATTCTTTTGAAATCTAGTCCCTCTGGTTTTTCCAGTTAGAACTAAACTAAACTGGAATAAATACTACTATTTTTTAGCTAATATCTATTTCCTTCTTACTTAAATTCTTTTCTATCAAATGATGTGTATATAGTACTATATGGCAAAACTGACATCTAATTATATCTTCCGCAAATACTTTACCTCCTTCTGTGAACACTTTATCGCTTTTTAAAAGCATTCCTTTATATGGTTTTTCTTTAAAATAAAAAGCGGGTTCTTTACAACTAGGGCATTTTAAATAATAAACTTCTTTCTTCATTTATTATCTGGATTCATAGGTTTAGGTGGTGGTAATTTAATCTTTAATACAGTACCACACTTATCACACTTATATAATCTATTTTCTGAATCTGTTACCTGATAAACACCACCACAATTACATTTTATCTTCTTTATAACTATACCCATAATCTATTTCTCCTTATCTTTATAGTATGGAGTAGGTCTAATATCAACTATTTTCTTATCTGCAAATTTAACCGTAATCTCTCCGAAACCTGTTTTATTTTTAATTAAATGACAATGACAAAGCACAATTATATCATCCATATCCATATATTCCTTATAAGCTTCTGGTATAATAACCTTAACAATTTCTTCATCTATCCCAAATTTTTCCATCAAATTTAAACAGAATCTTTAACTCCAAAATAAGCCAGCGATTGTTTTCGCATATATTCATCATACTCATCTTTATGAACTTTACATAAATCTTTTCTAACTGTATCATAGGAATAAGCATTTTTTTCAGGAACAGATATAACTTTAGAACTAATTGGAATCTTGATCTTCAACAAAAGTGGAAAATGATCCTTCTTCTCTATTATATCCATTCTACATTTATCACAACTTATGCTCTTCATTTATTCCCTCCCCTTTCTGAATATCGGTTACAATTACATCATCATCTTTTACTTTATTTACGATAGGTTTCAAATCATTATAAATCTCTTTCAATTCTTCTTTATTAATCAAATTCTTCTTCAATAAAATATACTGTAATCCAAAAATCATTATTCTATCGATTTGGGCCTGTTTAGCGATCTTAGTAATATAACTCTTTAATCTATCCGCTTTAGTATTTTTCATGATAATCCTCAATCTTAACCCGAATAGTTATTCCATCACATTGGTTACAAAATAATTTAACTTTCTTATGCTTCCCATCTACAGCAACTTCGGAATCACAACCCTCACATTTAACTATTGTATAATCTTCCATATTTATGATATTTTAGAATTTATTTTATTAATTGTTTTTTGTTTGTATATAACAAAAATATCAAACAAATACCCTATTAAAAAACCTATCAGAAAACCTAAAAATATATTCCAGTTCATTTTACTTCCTCCTTTTTTATCTCTTTATTTTCTTCTTTCTGTTCAGTTTGCACTGTTTGTTCTTGTTGTTTTTTCTGTTCTTCCTGTTGCTTTTTAATCTGTTCATCTAATTTTTTATTATATTCTTGAACTTTTTCATCGTATTTATCTTTTATTTCTTTCTTTATATCTATCTCTGCAGGACCTAGTAATCGTTCTTTTAAACTTTTTTTACCAAACAAATCAGCTAACACATCTTCTATTGATTTAATTTTTATATCTATTGAAATCAAAGAAGATTGAAGTTTAGATAATATTGAATTTGAATGTTCTATAACCGATTGCCTATCATATTCCTGTTTCTTAACTGCTAAAGAAACTTCTTTTTCAACAAATTCCCTTAACTTCTGTACCGTTTCTATTATCCTCTGATCCGTCATTTACTTCTCCTTTCTAATTATCTTCTATATACATTGCTATATCTTCCCATATAACAAATATATAATTTTTAATTTCAGGTATTCCACATTCAGGAAATCCTTTACTTGGACAAACAATTTCTACTTTAGGGACTACTCTAAATAACATTTCTCCTTTATAAATAGAATTTCCTTCAATCAATAAAGTAAAAACTTTATTTTCTTCTTCTATTAATTTATTCTTCATATCAGAGAAAAGTTTTTCAAATTCTTTAAAAGATATGGAATCCCATTCTGTTAGAGTTAATTCTTTTTTAGTTGATATTGGAAAAGTAGATGGATACATTCCTTTAGATATCCCATAGCTTGTTTTATCCGTTATAATAAATTTAATTGATTTATTTATATCTATTGCTTCTCCACATGCTAATTCTCTAATAATTAATTTTTCTCTTGGTAAAGATTTTAATTTGATTGTTGGTTCTAATGCTGGTATTAATTTTCTTGGAGTATCTTTTATACTCCTAAATATTTTTTCTTTATTTTTCATTATTTCTTCCTACTTAATCCAGTTTAAATATATCTATAAACTCCTGAACCTTATCTGCTCTTAATACCATAATTTTATTATCATTTAAATGAAAAATTACAGATGCAACATTATCTCTAACCTTAAATTCTATTTTATTTGGATAAAATACTTCCATATCAGCACCATTTTTTATCAGTTCTATCTTCATTTATATCCTCTTAAAATACTAACTCTAAATCTAAAACTCTCTTTAGAATGCTCCTGACAAAATCTTTTTAAACTAGTTTTATTACAAATAAATCCTTTTTTACAATCAGACCATTCACATTCCCTTCTCTCTTTTTTTATCTTATTCTTCATTCTACAATAATATTAAAAATAATTTGAGAAATCAAGTAAATAGAAAAAGAAATACCTATAATCCACACTAGAATTGTTAAAGATTTTGATAATCTATGTTCCTTTTTAATAATTTCCATTTATCCTCCCATCCATTTTCTATGTAAATTAGATTTACGATAGCATTTCTGTGAACAAAAATTATGTTTCTTAACATGAGAAGGAATACGCTTTATAGGTTTTTTACAAGTTTCACATTTTACAGTCTTAAACTTTACCATTTTACTTTTGGCTCCTTTTCAATAAATAAATTTCTGATTATAACAACAGGTAACATAATTATACCCAAAACTAACAATATAAACATACCTATAACAAACTTAATAATATCAAATACAGCTCTCATTTTTCATTTCTTAAAATAAGCCCCACAATCACATCTATAAATAACCTCGTCATCATTACTTTCAAATTTTTTACTTGTAACCTGTTCATTCTTTAATCCATTTTTACAGACATGCCCCCATTTTTCTTTAGAATACATCTCCTTCCATTTCTCGGATTGTATGTAAAAATTATGTATATAATAACCTTCTATTGCAATAATAATCAAAAACAATGACAAAATAAACATATTCATTTTATTCACCTTCCTTTGATTTCTCTTTTAACAATTTTTCTTTCTTGTATTCAACTTGTCGTAATCCCGCCTGTATTTTTGATTCCTTTTCCCTATTATCAAAATCCTTAATAGTTTCAATTCTAAAATAAGAAAGACAATCTTTGCAACAAAATATCTCAGATCTTGTTGGTTGCCCCGCTGCCACTGCTCCCCATAAATTATTATCCCAACACCAAATTTTAAATGTTGTTGCCATATTATTCTTATCTAACCATACTCCACATCTTTCACAATTAATCAACTCAACAGGTTTCTCGACTTTAGGGTTATTAAATTGCAAATTTACAACTAATGTTTTATTGATTATAGATACAAATACAGATACTAAAAGAACCGCAAGACAACCTATAAAGATTGTCCATAAAGTATCAAAACATTTTTGCCTATAACTTTTCTTCTTCATTCTTTATCTCCTTTCATTTCGCAAATGGATCTTTTGTTCTTTCGTTTAATTTATATCTCACTTCAACATCTCCAATTGATAATGATGTGAATTTTGATAATTATATAGATTATTTCCGTCTTCATAAGGAAATATTTTATTATCTATTTCAAAACTTTTACCAAATCCAATATTCCCTTTTTTAAATTGTTCTGCAAATTTATGATATTTATTCCAAGTAGTATCTAATCTTGCTACTAAACCCACATAATTACGCTTTATCTTTTTAAAAAGGGGGTCTTCAATCCAAGAAATACTAATTTTCTTTCCCATATTTTCTTTTATAAATTTTTCTATTTTCTTACCACTTATATTCATTTTATTCACCTTCCTTTAATTTTCTTTCGTTCTTCTCCAGTTCAACTTTTCCTCTTTCATACATATTCTTAAGCTCTTTACTATGATGTTTAATAAATTCATCTCTAAGAAAATTTAAACAATCTTTACAACAATATCCTTTTCCGAAACTTTATTTGGAAATGACTGATCTATTTTTTTTAATTCTCCAACATGACCCATAATACTCCTCCCTTATTTCAACATTTTTAATTGATAATAATGACTTGAAACTGAACTAAAATAAACATTATCTTTATCAGATCCGTAATAACGGCTTGTGCCTTTTCGGATATTTTTCAAGGCTCCGTACTGTTTAAGTAAAGCACATAACATATGCACACAATTCTCTGGATCACAAATAAACTTAATCTGTTCTTCTTTATCTTTTGGAAACTTTAATCCTAATAATCTACTAATATCTTGTGCTTCCGACTTTAAAATTTGTGCAGGGCCAATAGCAAATTTATGAGATATATACCAAGTTCTTTTACCATCCTTAATCCAAACTCTTCTACAATGAGATTCTGTCCACAAAATAGATAAAATCCAATCAAGATCAAATTGATACTCTTTTGAATATTTTTGAATAGCTTTTGCCATTATATCCACTTCTGAATCTGATAATCTTTCAGCTAATATAACTTCTGATTGAATATGCCTTATTTTATCTTCAATAGATTTAAACTCCCTATCTATTATATCTTGTGCTTCTTTTTTGATATTATCTCTTTCATTCGTAACAGTTTGTAATTCAGCTTTTATATTAGAAATCTTCAATTCAAGACTTAATTTCTCCTTTTGCTCTACCGTGGTGATGTGCCATCCGAAATAAAATACTATTAATGCTAAAGCCGGGAAACTACTCATAAAACCAAAGAAGATAAACATGCGTGCAAGTCTTCTATATTTCTTAATTCTTTTCCGCATTAAAGTATTCGATACAGTAAATATTAATATACTTAAAATCAAGATTATCCACCAATGTTTCCATATAAAGCTAAGGATTTCTATCACTTTTTATCTACCTTCGTTTTTTCTGCATTTAAAAATAATTTTCTAAGTGTTCTATTCATTTCTCTCATGCGTTTTATATCTTTTTTAATCTCTATTTCAGCCTTCCTTAATTCAACCAATTTCTTTATTTGCATATCTTTATAAGCAATTATTCTATCTTTTTTATGTAATTCATATACAAAACCAATAAATAGAATAATAATAACAACATCTATAAATCTAATCACTATTTTGCTATTCACAAATCACCAACATATTAGGATGTCATATTTGCTGACCTATAATATTTATTCTTGGTTCTATTTTAATCCCTTGATAATCAAATTTAAATTTTCCAAAATGAAATATTTCATCACTATATTTCCCACAACCTAACATTCTTCTATCAATTATTATATGTTTTGGAGTTAGCCTCTTCCCCACATATTGTCGCATAGTATCATGTATATCTTGTCGTAATTCATTTGAAATCTGAACACGCATTTTTGTCATTTGGACTGGGATACGCCCAAGCAGAGTGCCTTCATACATACGACTCCCTAAATCTTCCCCTTCCCACATACTAAAACTCATGCGGTCTGGCATACAATATTTACATAATCGAACATAATCTCTTTTGATATGTTCTCTCCATTAATAAACTTTTTCACATTATTACATATTAAACTTGATACTCCTAAAACATTATATATTATAGCTTTATCAGTGCATCTTTCCTGAGTTGCTTCTTCATCATCATATAAATTTTCTTCATAAATCTTAATTCCATCCGGATCAGTTGGTCTTATTGAATAAATTCTGAATACTTGACCACCCATTCTTCCATCTATATATAAATCTATGTTAGGATTAAATTTAACTCTTTGCCATATTTCTTTTCTTGTTTTCATAGAATCAACTGCCGAAATAACCAATCCTTCTAATTTTTGCTCTTTAAATTTATTCCCATTTAATAATATGTTAGTATTCATCATTTCAAGTACATTCTCTGCCACTGCTTGAACTTTCAATTTTCCCATATCATTTACTTTGAAAAATTGATTGGGTAAATTGTGTCCGTCCACAGTATCGTCATCATATAATATTAATTTTCCCACTCCCATCTTAGCTAAACTTAAAGCTGTAAATGAACCTATACTTCCAACTCCAATTATAATAATTGTAGTATTTTTTAAAACACCCATTTTAACAATATCTAACTGTCTCCAAAAAATAGATTCTGATGAAAACAATGAATTTTTATTTATAACCATAAATGGGAGTTTTCATATTTTCTTATTTTATCTAAACATTCATTTATATTATTTTTAATATCGTCTTCCCATAATCTCAAAACCTTATAACCAAGCTGTTTACATCTTTTAGTTATTATTCTATCTTTTTTTTGTATATCTTTAGCTTTTAATCCTCTATACATAATATTATTAGCTTTATAAAATTTAGGATTACCATGCCAATAATCTCCATCAACAAATATTAAAATGTTTTCTTTGGGTAAATATCTATCTATTAATCCAATCCCTTTTATTCGTTTCTGTTTAATAAGAGTAATATTCATAATGTATCCAATTTTAATTAAATTATCATCTAATAATAATTCTGGTATTGTATCTTGAAATTTACGATTGAGACTCAATTCTCCATTAATCCATTTAGTTCTCATAATAATACTCATTTTTTCTCTAGTTAACTTTGAGGGATGTCTCCCTACCATCCATTTTCCTACACCAGACTTTTTGGCTGATTCCATATGTTTCATTGTGGTTTCATTGGATGGATGTTTCCCCCAATTGGGATTATTTTTACCGGATTTAGATATGCTCTTTCTTTTTCTAGTTTCATTCGAAGGATTAGAATTTGCTTGGCTTATTTTTCTTTTAGTTTTTTCTGAGGGATGTTTTCCAAAATTAGGGCTTTTTTCACCAGTCTTTCCATACATAGGATTATTTTCATCTTTACGGGAACCGTCACTAAATTTTTTTAAAGTTTTTTCAGAGTGATGTCTACCCTGCATACTATGTCCCAAAATATATCTATTTGGTAAACCACTTAATTTACCAATCTTAACTTCTTTTCCACATCCGCAAGCACATAATTTATCATAAAACCCCGTAGGTTCTATGGGCATAGATAAGGCAGGTATTAACCGCTTACCTACGGGATTATTAAATTCAAAACTCAATTGTTCTATGCCCATATTAGCTATTATTATAGCATAAAATATTGGGTTTATCAAGCTAAATCTTAGCATTTTAATAATCCCATATAATCCTTATAATAATCATCAAGTTCAAAACGGAAACCAGCATTCTCTAATAATGCAACAGCAAGATTTTGTTCTTCTTTTTTAACCGGAATATTAGAAATAGAAAAATCTATAAAAGTCTTAAAATCAATCCTGCATAATACTTGTTCCCTTTTATTGACTACCATAGAAATCATATAGAAATCTTTCTTTCCAAATTGAACAAAATTATCTATAGTATCTAAATCTATACCAGAAAAGAAAACTTGCATATCAGCATGGCTATGCCACCACAAACGCCAATTCTCTGAATCTAATCCTCTTTTAGCCATTTCTATCATCATTCTTGATATATATTTAGAATTAATTATAGTGGAAGCTCCAGTATTCCTTTGTTCAGGACAAAATATATCTTCAATACAAAATTTATTTCCTGTTTTAGATACCTTACCAAATCCAGATACTTCTCCTTTTGCATCATTAACAAATTTGAATAATTTATCATAAACCTCTTCTTTTATTACTACTTCAAAATCATTAAGCCTGACTATCACTTATTCCTCCTTGATCCGTATTTTGTGAATTTTGTTCTGTATTTGGAGTATCAGATCTTAACTCATTAACTGGTTGCCGATTATTTTGTTCTGGATTTTCGCCGGTATATCCAGCCATTAATTCTCTATCTGACGGACGCCAAATTACAGATTGCGGATCGGTATTAAGTCCTTGCCGAAGCATTTCATATGCATGTCGCAGATTTTGTTCTGATAAATGATCATGTTCATGAACATACCTAACTTGATTTGTCGTATATTCCGATATTGCTCTTTCCATTCTTATCAAAGTCTCTGCAGTCATAGGTTGACCACTAAAACCATTTAATATTTGGCTGATTTCAGGTGAACTGCGAGCCATCCTTATTATTCTTTCAATTCTATCTTGCATTGAATCAATTGGGTCCATTTCGGGATGCCGATGTGAGCCAACACCATGTACAGGTGCCTCATCTGTTTGCATAGATATAGTATCTTCTAGTCTCGCTCCAACTCCTGGCCTTGTTTCAACCGCAGATGTTAATATTTCCCCTTCTTTTGGTTTATACTCTTTATCCCACAATTTAATATCATGATGTTTACTATCTGGATTATAAGAACATAAAAAGTTATATAAAATCTGAAATACTGAACCATATTGCTCCAATCCAATTAATTTAACTATATCAGTTTTAATATTCCCTAAACACGGAATATTACTATTACTTACCTGAGGATGTATCGGATTTTTTTCATCTTCTCTTGTTATGTATATAGAACCATTAATAGGGTCCAATTTAACAATAAAATTTCCTAAATCATACTTCTTATTTTCGAAATCTATTGTTATTAATTCCGTATATCCAATTAAATTATTATGTGTTCCACTTTTTTTTATCTGAAAATTCTTATAGAATTTATTCTTTATTAGATTTTTTAATAACTTATATTGTTCTATTATATCTTTCTTATAATCATTTTTCCTGAAACTATCCAACTCATATTCTAATGATTTAGTTGCCTTCATTCTACCTATTAAATCCTGTTCTATCTTATTAATACTATCATATATTTCTTTAATCTCTTTTTCTTTTTTATTAATTTTATCTTGGATATTTACTCCACAAATCTTATGAAAATTATACAGAATAAAATCTCCTTTTAATTTCTTCTTATTCTTATTAATTAATTTTATTCCTTTCTCTATTATATATTTTAATAGAAAATTATAATTCTCTCTAAACTCGTGCAATAAATCCAATAGAATATAAATAGTTTGCTCTTCAACAAAAGCCAATATTATACCCTTATCATCTAAAACTTTAAATTCATTTGAAACAAAATAATCACACCATTTCTTTCTTTTTGGATTTTCGAAATCTTTTATAGTTTCATATGCAATTTTTACTTCTTGTTTATCTATAGAAATTTTATTATAATAATCCATATCAATTTTAGTTTGATCTAATATAAAACCCAAATTAATAACTGATAAACCATTAATTGATAAATGGCGATCTGATTTAAAAACTGAAAATATATCCATACCTTCCTGCGTACAACCATTGAAATTAAACAAATAAATATCTCTATCATGTTTTTTTGCTAATTCTTCTATAGTCTTCTTATATAAATCTCCTTTACCGAAATTATTATCTATACCAATCTTCAAACTATCGGATACATTTTCTAAAATAAATTTATCATCTTTCCAAACTTCCTTTTGTTCTACTTCAGCATAAGACGGCGCAGTTTTAGCATAACCATCTGGAATTTGTTCATATCGTACCCCAACCGTTCCGGTACTAAAATTATTTGAATCTATCCAAAAATCAGTATAAGCAGAAGAAGGAATATTAACAGAACTATCAACTTCATAATTATTACTATGATCATATAAGGACCTAGTACCTGGCATATATTCCTCCTTCTAAATTATTTTATTTATTAGATTTATATAAAATATTCGTAATATAAATCTATCAGTTCCTGAACCCCACCCTTTACTTTCAATGCTAAAGTAATGTAAGAATTATTCTGTGTTACTTTATCATTAAATTTTGCAGGTTTCATGTTGAGTCTCAAATCCAATTCCTTGGGGGATTGAGAAGCATCAAAATCTATGTCCGCCTTTTTTAAGCATTCAGCAATTGTCATTCCCCTTTTTGCAGTTATAACCTGCATTTTATCTGCCTGCTTTACTATACAAACGTTTAAATCATTCTTCATACCTTCCTCCTCTTTTTATCTCTCATTATACTCTAATGGAGATATTAAATAGTTATACAACAATTCAAATGCTCTACCCCAATTACAATCCTGTATGGATTTCATTATAAGGTCCCGAATATTCCCAACACAATTTTGTCTACCAATAGTCCCATTCATTATATTTTTAATATCAAACTTATCTTTATGAATAAGAACCTCAAATCTACCAATTAATTTAGATTCTTCTCCTTCTTTATATGGAGCATAAATATAATTAGTTTTACCAACTATTGAAAAATCTTCATTAGATCCATGCATTTCAAAATCTACATATATCTTTTCTTTTATCAACTTTTTCAAATAATTATATTGTATATTTGTTTCTTTTGTTAATAATGTAGACCCATTTGTATTGCCATTCATGGAATTCAAAAATGATTTCATTCCTGCTAATTCCTTTTTTAAATCTATATATTGTTTTTCTAAATTAGCTATATTTTTTTGATAAAATTGTTTTTTAACTTCTATAGTTTTAGATATGACATCAGCAAGTTGAACTTTATCAGGTAATTTAAATATTAATCTTTCAAATAATTTATATATAATAGGTTGAAACCATTCACACCAAATTAATTTTCTAGAACCTTTATCATCTATTATTTCAATCCTACCACCACCATCTACAATGGATTTTTGTTGAACTACATATCTAATATTATTTGAAATATCTGGAACAGGTATATCTTTAATAAAAGATACAAAATCTCCCGGATTTAAATTGTCTACAAAATCTTTATAATCCTTATAGATATTTTTTTTCTCGGTCTTATTTGTTTGTTCATCTTTTCTATTAAATATCCTATCTAATATTTTCATTTCTTACCTTCCTTTTTTAATGTTTTTATAATAACATTTAAAATATTCTTGAAATGTTTGCAGTATATACAAGTAATATCATAATTACAATGATATAATTGTTCCTTTTCCTTTTTAGTTAATTTTATTGTGTATTTCATTTTTTACCTCTTTCTACTTTACTTAAATCTCCAAAAATTATTTGTTTTGTATGATAATCAACTACTTTCTCACTATTAAATTTTTTAGGATCAAATCTTATTTCTTCTACATATTTCAAAGTAACAATTTCTCCAACTTTACATCTATCATATATTTCTTTACCTTTAAAAGCAAATGTTTTTTTATGATCACATCTAAATACAACCACCCAAACTTCACTTGTAGTTGAACTTCCGTAAACTATTCCAATACCTCCACTACCTGTCATATCCATAGATAACCCTGATACACTACTTGTAGTAGAAGGAATATAAGACAATTGTATTACTTCTGCTTTTTCTTCTTTTAAATCTGAAAATTTTGTTTGTTCACAACCAATTAACATTAAACTAAAAATCATTAAAAGTATATGTTTCATTTCTTCTCCTTTCTTTTTTTTACTCTTCCAACATTTTTGTTATAAAAATGTTCTCTTATAAAATCTTTTACATTCTCAAAGCATTCGCTGACATATAATTGACGAACAAAAGGAGCATGCCTATAATTCTGCATTAAATCATAAAATTCCTGCTCCTCTAAAATATCTTTATTCATTATCAATCATGTTTAAAAAAAGATAAAATAATCACAAATAACATCACTATAGCAAATGATATCCAAATCGGAGATAGAACCCAACCCCATCTCCAATTGATTACTTTACACAATTTTAAAACTATAAAAACAATAGTCAACAATCCCGCAAATCCTATTCCACCACTTTCACTACTACCCCTATTATTCATGCCCCCTCCCTATTTATTTGTATTAACCATTATCAATCCCTTATCACCTAACATCATAGTTGGTAACTGCCCATTCCATTTCTTAATCCACTCCAACGAAACTATATCTGCTGTAACTGTTTTTCTTATCAATTCCTGTTTAGTTGCTTCTGCTTGAGCTTCTAAAATAGTTTTTTGTTTATATTGCTCTGCCTGCATTTTTTGATATTCAGCTGTTTTAATTTTTTGTTCTTCTATCTGTTTTTGTTCTACGATTTTACTAAACTCAGCACTAAAAGATATATTAACAAGATTTAAAGATTCTAATACAATATTATATTTAGTTAATCTTTCAGAAAGGGATTTTTCTATTAATTCTTTAAGTTCTTGTCTTTTAACTATTACACTTTCAATTGCAAATTGTGCTGTAGCTGCCTTAACACTTTCATTCACAGCAGGTTCAATTACCTTTTGTAAATAATCTTTACCAACATTAACAAACAATTCATTTACCTTATCGTGTAATAAATGATGATTCAAAACAACATGAACTTTTATTTCCTGTAAATCCTTTGAAGCTGAATCTGCTTCTATATCAACTCTTTGTGTTTTAACATCAAACTTTGTAACACTTTGGATTAAAGGTAATTTCATATGAAATCCTTGTGCATGACTTCTCGTTACACCACTCATCTGATTAAATGTTACTCCTACTTCTCCAACCCCAACAGAAAACCAACTACCAAAGAAAATTATCAATCCAAATATCACTCCAAAACCAATTACACATATACTTAACCAACCCATAAAATCTATTTCTCCATCTTTTAAATTAATCATTTTATTCTCCTTTCTTTTTATTTTTTAAAAACCCTATTGTTACGCCAATCACTATTCCTAGAAACAAAAAGAATAGTGCTACAGCTCTTCCTCCTTTCAAAAAGACTAAATTTTTTCATTTTTCTTAATATTGTGTAATAGAAACATTATTAGCATTAATTATAACTATGTATCTTTTACCAGTATCTTTATCTACCATAATAAATAAATCAAAATTTTGTAGCACATGACTAGTTATAGTATCTTGCTCATATTCAATATAAAATCTTTTATCATTTTTAACTTCAGTAGTTTGAATATTACTAGATATATTAGACATTTTATATTTATTTATAGCTTCTGGTTTTTTTGATTTATCTAACATAGCTGATAATACGGCTATAATCGCAACTATAATCATTATCCCTATAAGAGTAAATCCTTTATTCTTCATTTCTCACTTTCCTTTTCTTCTTCATAATCTGCACAAGTTTCTGGCGAACAATCTTCTATTAAATCATTAGGTTTTTCACGCTTTTCACAGTTAAGACCCCTACAATGCATACAATCCCAACAATACTTCATCTTAAACAGCATTTCTTATACTTTTTCCCACTACCACAAAAACAAGAATCATTTCTATTTATATCTTGTTCTTTTCTAATCCCGGTAAATTTTCTATCCATAAAAAGTATGCCATCCAAATGATCTATTTCATGTTGAATAGCAAATGCTTCAATTTCATAAAATCCTATTCCTTGGGAATATAAATCATCTATAACTGTTACACCTTCATATCTTTGTGTGGTAATTCTTATATCAGGAAAACTCAAACAACCTTCATCCGTATGCATAGCTTGATCATATACCTCTGTTATTACGGGATTAATTAAACCTATTTCTTCTGGGACCCTTTGAGATTTTAAATATATTACTCTTTTAAATATTCCAATTTGAGGAGCGGATAATCCCATCCCTTTAATCTTTCCATATTGGTTGTTCCATTCCAATTCTTTTTTTAATTGTTCGATTATTTGTTTACCTTCTTCAATAGAACAACTTTCAGATTTTTGCCTTAATAACTTTTCGTCTGTTATTATCATTTAATAAAGAATAAATAAACAGTCCCCATTAGAGATAAAACTAATAATATTCCCCAACGAAATTTATATCTTCCTTCAAAATCACAATCAATTTTTATCATTTATCTCCTGATACAAATTTTGCAAAAAAATTACTTGTTATAATTTCTTCTTTCTCGATATCTTTTGATTCTTTAGTTTTAACTACTTTATTACAAATATTACAAACCTTCACTTGCCTTCCTGTACAATGAGCCGGTGCCCACTGCTCTTCCATCCAATTAGATAAATCTTTATGTTTACATCTTTTCTGCAACTTCATAATATCTTTATCAAATTTTTCTTTCAAACTATTATATGTTATCATTCTTTACCTCATCATTTTATATTATAGAGATGTTTTTCTTTCTCTTTATCAAATCTATATTTAGTAAATTTCAATAGAATATGTTTTATCTTCTTCAAATTCTTGGCTCCCATTTTGCAGTAATCAAAACCACCATCAACCGAACATTGATTATCACATTTACACAATTGAAAATCATGCCTATATAGCGAATAAATTATTTCCTTACATTGCAAACACTGTATAGCGTATATCTTAATTAACTTATTCTTTCTTTTAACAATTTTCTTTTTCATAATTATCCTCCTTTATCCCTTTATCACTGCCAGAGGCTCTAATTTAACCAATATCTCCACTAGATCCTCTTGGCTTTTCATTACTTCATCTATATCCTTATAAGAACCAGATGCTTCATCCAAATCAGATACATCCCTAATAGCATGTAAAATCCCCTTATCATTCAATTTCTTTTGTTCTGTAATTAAATCTAAATCTTTTTTAGCTCTAGATCTGCTCATAGACCTACCAGCTCCATGGCTACAACTATCAAAACTTTCTTTATTCCCTTTACCTTTAACAATATATGAAGAAGTTCCTTGAGACCCAGGAATAATACCTATAGTTCCTTCTCTGGCTAATGTAGCACCCTTTCTATGTACCATAACATTTTTTCCGAAGTGATTTTCCATTATAACATAATTATGATGAATATCAATCGGTTTCTCAAAATTTACTGAAATTTTATTATTTAATAATCCAGTACCATTACACGGAATACATTTAGAACCATCTCTTCCACCTTTCCCATTACAAAAATTACATGGAACATCTATAAAGCTTTCCTTTATTCTTTCTATCATTAAATTTCTATTTTGCTTGGCAAATTCTAAACAGTATTCCATCTCTCGTATATACGATTGTCCTTCTTCACTATCTAATGGCAAAAATGCCAAATCCCACTCTTTAGGAACTTGTGTATACCATTTTTCATTTAATTCAACTGCTAATTTATTATAATATTCCGCTACTTTATATCCTATATTTCTACTACCCGAATGAACCATTATCCATATAAACCCATCTGAACCTTTCTGTATTTCACAAAAATGATTACCTGAACCAAGCGTACCCAATTGTTTTAACGCAGAATTATATTCTCGAAATGCTATTGGAAAATCATATTTACAAGGTTCACCATTTCCACCTACATTTTTTAGAACATTTGGCATCAAACTTTCATCTTGATTTTTACTATGATGATTAAATCCAACAGGAATTCTTTGCCTTATTAATATCATTATTTCTTTTAATCTTTCCATAGTTATATCAGTCAAATTAGTTTTAACTGCTTGCATTCCACACCCTATATCAACGCCTACGGCATCTGGGATTATTACTCCTTCTGTCGCCAATACTCCACCTATAGGCATTCCATAACCTTCATGACAATCTGGCATTACAGCTATATGATGAAAAGCAAACGGAAGATTAGCCAAATTAAAAATTTGTTTTTCTGCCCCTTTTTCCGGATCTTTACACCATGATTTAACTGGAATTCTAATTGGAAGAAAAGAACAATCTACTTCAAACCCATTTTCAAATTCTACCCATTCCATATATTTATCCATCTAATATCTTGTATCATTTTTTAAAATAAAAACTTAACTTTTCCTAATGCAGATAAATCTTTAATAAATAAACTCACTACCTTTTCCCATATATGATATCTATTAGCTAAACCAAACCCCAATTTACTTATCAAATATGTTTTATCCTGATGTTTTATCATTTCGGCACCTAATTTCATTACTTCATTACAATAAACAGGAAAATATTCATCTGGTTTATAAAAAGCATTGTTCTCATTTGTTGGTTTCTTCTTAGTAATAAATCCATAAGTATTCGGTAAATCTCTTAACTCGGCTGCACCACCATACCCCTTTCTAAGTAGATTATCCCCAAATACAAATACATAATTAGAATTACTATTCAAAAACTCTTTTGTAATAATATTAGGTATCATCTTATTTTTATTAAACCGTTAACAACATCTTTTGTTTTTATAAGTTTTTTATGAACTTCTTCTAATAATACCGGCATATAATTTGTTCCTTCTTTTTCTAATATAAACAATAAATGCTTATCTCCTATTTGAGCTTTCAACTCCTTTTCCCAACAAGAAGTATCATTATTATGAAAATGCCCATGCACATTACAGGATATATTTGAACTTAAAAACCAATGAGGTATAGGTTCATGAGATAACAATATATTGCTTATACATATAAATTTACAAACCAATATAAAACCATTATTTATATAAAAAGTATTGGTTTCCGTATCATGCGAACCTTTAACCAGTATCTTTTGACCTTTCAAAGTTTTTATAATACCTATTCTATCTTTATCAAAAATAACATCTCCAAGATGAATTACCAAATCTTCATCTTTAATTGTTTTATTCCAATTATCTATTATTAATTCATTGAAATTATCTGGACGATTACAATATTTTTTTATGTTGTTATGGAACAGATGCGTATCAGCGACTACATATATATTCATAATTTATTAAATGTTTCTTCTAATTCTTTATCAAATAATCCAAATAATTCAGGCTTATTCTTATACAATCTCTTTAACATAAATACAATATTTTGTAACTTATTATACAAATCCAATAAACTTATTTCTCCTTCTTTCATCTTTTAACTGTATACAATATCTGTTGTAATGCCCAATATTCCGGATTTAGAATAGATGCTAAATATGTATTAATATAAAAAAATGCTATCATTGTTAAAATAAACAATATTACAGAAGTTATCCCTAAACTTATTCCCCACACCATTTCTTTATCATCTTCATAAATCTTCTTGTGATTTTTTAAACAATATCTAAAAAGATTAATCCAAACAAAAACAGCTATAGCTAACAATAAATATTGAATTGTTGTAGATATAAAATCAATTCTTGCCTGTTTAATCAGTACTTCCCACAAGTATTTTGTAGTAGTTCCTAGTTTTTCTGCCAATCCTTCTAACAATTGTGTTAATTCTTTCATCATTTCCTCCTTATAAATGTAACCATATTGATAACAATTTATCTCTACCGAACTGATCGATAGATTTCTTAGTAACATTTTTATATCCGCTTGCGGTCCATCTCTTATAAATATCGGAAACCAATTTTTCTCTAGTAAGCCCCCTGAAATTCCCAAGTCTTCGTCTCATGTACTTTCCTTTGTTCTTATAAAATCATTCTTTATATATAATCCTGCAGGCTCTGTGGGAACAGATAGGGCAGGTTTAAATTGCTTACCTACAGGATTATTAAATTCTTTTTCTGTTCCCACGTTGTATATTATACCGAAATACAGTATGAATGTCAAATAATATTTCATTTCTTTATAGTTATAAATATCTTACCTTCTTTGATATAGCTAACATGTTTCGCCAAACAACCATTTAAATATACATTTATAGCAATATTTTTATACAACTTATCCTTTACTTCTTTTATCTTCATATATTGCAATAAAGCATAATTTGCTATATCCAACAATTCTTCTTCCGTATCTTTACCTAAATCTTTTAAAAAATAATCATCCTTATATTTTTTGTGTCCGTCATCTAATCTTGTGATTAATCTCCGACAGAATTCTTTTGCTAGTTTTTTATTATACATATTTATATTATTTAAAGAAACGCTCCAAAAGTTCTATTATCACACTATTCATACTTTTATTCTGGTTAAATCCATATTCCTTAAGCTCGAGGAATAATTCAACCGGCAATCTAACCGATAAAGGTTTTTCTCCGTGATCTTTATCTTTATTTTTTTCCATTTCTAACTACCTCCTGTTCTTTTGAAATTTTTTCTATAACTTCTTTCTGTTCTTTTGTAAGTTTTATTTTCATATCATTATCTATACAATATTTAGACCACCCAATCTGAGCCAATCCGAAAGCATCACAAACATTATTCGCTTGTCCTTTAAATTCTGTAAAATCAATTTTCCATTTTTTATAAACATTCATCAACATTAAATCTTTATGAACATTCCCTTTTCCTGTTACAAATTTTTTCAACATTGTTGGTTGAATAACCAACAATTTAAGATTACTTTCCATAATAAATGCTCTCAAAATTCCGGATAGCATTCCGAGATCAAACATAGCCATTCCTCTTGCTCCAAAAGCGAAACCTTCTATAACAACTGAATGAATAATATTTTTATTCTTAAACATAAATATTCTAATCTGTTCCCTTATATCTATTAATCTATTTATATCTTTATATTTTGAAATTACTACTTTACTATCCACATAATCTCCATCCTCTAAACAAACAATACCTGTCCCAGTTAATGACGGATCAATTCCAATTATATTCATTTTTCTTCTAACTTATTAATTTTATATACTATCACAACACCAAATGTTACAACTAAATCTTTTAAACAATTAATATCACTATTATTATGCCATAAAATATTTATCTGCAAGAAGTAACGATATAAGCACAACACATAATTGCACTACATCAAACATCGCTTGTTTCATTTTTTAAATTATATCCTGACCTTGAATAGTTTTTCTCTTGTCATCTTTTGCTTTCATAACTGCTTTATCTAAAATTTCTTGAACTTTTCTATTTAAAATATCCGTAACTTCTTTACTGGTTCTAAATCCTAAACCTTTAACATATTTCTTAATTAAAGAAAATTTTACCATTAATCCTCCTTTTGAGCTTCTGCCCATTTTTTAATTTTAGGTTCTATTAAATTTTTCATACGATTATTAAAACAATCTAAACAACAAAAATTACTTTTTATTATATCTAACAATAAACAATCCACACTACACAAATGATAACACTCTTCTTTTTCTATTACAACATACTGATTATCTTCATCTATTTTTTTATCACATTCAGAACATTCACAAATCTTAATTTTATCATTCATGTTTTTTCTCCTTTCATCTTTTTATTTTCTTTTGTATCTTTTAAAAGTCTTAAAATTGTTTTATATGTTTTGTAATCTATTTTCTTTTCAAGATACAAAAATTTTATACATCCAATTACTTTTTCTTTTGTCATTGAACAATTAATCATATAATCTCATATTATTTATTTCTATAAGTAATTATATCATAAAAAAGTTGTTTGTCAAGTATCATTTTAAAAATAATTTTTAGATATGAATTATGAGCAGGAGCGCTTCGTCAGATATCTGACAAAGCGCCTATTAATTTAAAATAAGGTCTTAAATGGGTAAATTTGAGGTTTTCAGGATTTAAGGAAGGTTTACCTTAATTAAACAGCACAAACTCTGTGAACGGTGTTTAAACGAGGATTTAGGCTATTGTGGAAGGTGTCTGTGGCGAGCTTTACTTAGGTTTTAAAGGACTTAGATTTTGAGGTCATAATACTAAGAAATATTAAGGAAAGAAAGATTATATATAAAAAAGAAAAAAATGATCTTTGATTCTAATCTTTATAAATACAATCTTTATTACAGGTACTATTTAAGTACTTAGTACAGTCTTTACATTTCTGTACAAATTTAGGAATAGATTGTCCCATTGTTTCTAGTTCTTGTTCATTAGGATATCTATTATATTTTTTATTGAATGAATATACTATACAAGGGTTATTCATCTTATTTCTCCTTTTATATTAAATAAATGATCATATACTAGATCCTAGTACATATCTTTTATATTTATATCTATATTTATATTTAGATTTAGATCTATATTAATATTTAATATTAATATTATTGATCATGATCTTAATCTGTTCTTGATCTGTTCCCTATCTGCGCCTGATCTGCTCCCTATCTGCGCCTGATCTGCACCAATTTTACCTGTAACACTTTAACCACACTATAAAATCCTTTGCAGTAGTTGAACTTACATTGGTATATTCAATTCTAACAACTACCCCAATTGGAATAATTGCATAATCATTAGTGCTTATATCTACCTTATTGCTTCCTACCACATATAAAGTTTCTCCATATTTAATTATTTCTATCCAATCTTCTCCAACATAATATCCAACAGAACATTCAATGTAATCTCCTATATCTGAATCTTTCCAAAAAGCAATTATTCCAACTAATTTCACATCATAAGCAGATTGAAATTCTATCTTTCCAGTTGAACTAACAGGAACATTTATTTTATCTCCTTTAATATAAAAACTATCTTCTACTTGGTATAAACCAGGAGCTTGTCTTTGAACTCCATCTAAACTTCTTGGATCTAAAACTTGATTTGCATTTGTCTTATAATTAGTTTCAAAATCTAAAAGATTTGCATCTTCTCCTTCTTTATTTGGATAATCTTCTGGATGTTTTAAAATACTTGTTTTATATTCTATTAAGCTATCAAAAGCAAAAATATCATAACAACCAGATGTCTCTGTATATTGCCATAATAAACTTTTTGCATTTACTATTGTTTTAAAATCTATATAATTTAATATTATCATAATTTTTACCCCAATATCATTGATAAACCAACTTCGCTTGCAGCTGAAGTAGTTACATAAACAATTATATTTGTATTAATCCATAAGTTGTTTACAATCGGTATAGGCTCTGTTCCTCCCTTTTTCCCGTATATTATAATGTCGGGCGCAGAAGTCAGACCACCTACTACATCTTGAGGAACATCTGTTAGTATATAAGATAAACTTGCCGTGTTTCCTATTAAACCTAACATCCCGGGTCTTGTCGATGCATATATATTATAGCTCGCTGCACCTGTAACTGTCGACCAAGATACTGTAACTTTATTAGTATCTGTAGTACTTGTAACAATAATAAATTTGTTTCCTAAACTGGGTGTTCCTTCAAGGCCATTTGCATCTATTGTTGTTATTCTTACATATATTTTTGTATCTCTAGGAATATTTCCTCCTGTAGTTGCTTTTGCTAAAGTTGGTTGATCGGGAATTTCTAAATTATTAATATATTTATCTATAAAAATTTCCCAGGTCCCATCTCCGCTTTTTGAAGAAACTGTAATTAGAGTAATTGGTGATGATAAATCAACATCCAATAGTCTTGTTCTTACATTTCCTGAAATTTGTGAAGCTGTCGTTAAATTAAACATAATTTATATTAGTGTATAGGTTAAAGATATTGATCTTTTTATTGCTGTTACACTAGAATGAAATATCTCTAATACTATAGTCCTATCTCCTGCTATTCCCATACCATCAATTTTCGATGAATTAAAAAATAATGGATTTTTTTTATTAATAACATCTTCTGTATTTTCAATTAATATTTCAAATCCTTGAATAGTCACTTCTCCAATAACTGAAGCATTATCAGTTATATTAGTTACTTCTAAAACTCCATAATCATCTCCTTGTAAAACTAAAGGAATTGATCTTTTATTTACACTATGAGTTGTTGAAAGAATAGCAGTCGCAGTTCTCCCAGTTGTTCCATCTTGATTTGTATAAGTAATTGTCAAAGTCACATTTCCTGCTATTGATGTTGTTATTAATACATCTATATTACTAAAAAATCTATTTGTTTGTGAATTATATAATTTTGTAAAAGTGTTGGTAGATGTATTAAAACTAGCTAAATTCTCCTTAACAGCGAATCTAGATTTTGTTCCTGCTGCTGCTGATAATGAAGAAAACAAAAGAACTATCATTTGTTTATCAGAAGGAATAGTATAAGTTGCTAATGCTCTCCAAGTACTTGCTATTAACGGCGATATTGCCTTTTCTACAAATATAGAAGAAGCTGATGGCATTGAAATTGGAGTAATCTTCTTATTAGCAATAGATTTATAGTTAGTTTCAAAATCAGCAACATTTAATGCTTCTTGAACCATATCTATGCCGATAGGAACTAATATAGATGTTGATTTCAAAACTGTTGTACTATATTGAATAGTTTCATCTATTGTATAGATATAATACCAATTTGTATCTTCGCTATACTGCCATAACAAAGATTTGGAAACTACTAATGCCTGAAAATCTGTATAAATTAAATTTTGTTCTATCATACTAATAACTCCCTACCATTAAATCCTACTTCAAAATATTTTGAACTTCCATCCTTATTTGCTACATATATTCTAACATTTTTGCCTGCTGTAACTGGAATTGGTGTTGGAAACATTGGTTGATGGGGTAAATACGAATTTGAAAAAAATTCATCAATAACACTTTCTGTAATTCCAGTTGCTTTTTCTATTAAATCAAACCAATATATCTCTCCTGTTTTTTCTTGTCCATAAGCATTGATTATTATTTCAATTTTATCTATTAAAGTCTTATTCACTTTAGTTGAAATTTCTGCTGTTGGAAATGAATACTTCTTCCAATCTGTTTGTTGAACTATTATTCCTGACCATTCATAATTATTACCACCTTGATATATTTTAAGTTTAAATAACTTCCCAACATAGTCTGTTTTTAACCATACACTTATTTCTTCAGAACTACTTAAATCAATAACAGGTGAATAAACTTTACTTACTCTTATTTTATCATTTTTATGGGGAGCATTTCCTATTATCTTCATAGAACCTGTACCTTCATATTTTATAACTGTATCTAATGTCAATGATGATATCTTCTCTTGAATAGTCCAACCAGTAATACTATCTAAAGTATCAATGGTAGTTGAAATTGCCAAACTATCGTCATATTCCGTCATCTGATAAAATCCTTTTCCTTCTCCACTTCCATTCCAAGATGTTATATACCACTTCTTCCCTATAGGGACTTCGACATCAATCATTACCGTATCTACACCTATATTTAAAAGTAATTCTTTATGTTTAGGTTTTTTACCACCAGGAGCAATTTCATTAAATTGAATTGCTCCTGCAATAATTTGACCACCAAGTGCAAGTATTATTGCATCTAATTTAAGTTCAAAATCATTATAAATATTAGTTGCTACAGTTAGAATATGTTGATCATGAACTAATAACTCATAATCAGGATTAACATCAGTTCCATAGTAATCTCCAGAAGGATCTAATGTTACTACTCCTTTAATTCTGACAGGTATCTCGCCTTTTTCTTCTATATCAGCCATTTATTTTCCTAATCTTACCTTTACTAATGCAATTAAAGCATCGACTTTTTTCTCAGCTCTTATAGCAGCATCTCTGCTATCTTGCAATAATTTAAAAGCTACAGCCATAAAATTTGTAAAATCAACTTTAATTACCTTTCCTTCTTCTTTATTTTCATTCCCTGTTAAAGAAGGAATTGTTGCACTTTCTCCTATTACATTTCCATTCTCATCTTTATTCAAATCTGGATTCATTTCTGCTCCTTTCAAAATCGAAGCTACTCCTAGCTAATCTAGAGAGCAGCTCCATTATTATGTTATAAATCAAATTACAACTCCTTGTATCAAAGTATAAACATCTTGTGCTTGACCTTCTTTATTCGTTCTTATAATTTTTACTTGTTCAGTACCACCTGCTTCAGTTATTTCAATTGGAGGATCAAATTTAAAAACAACATTTGGTTCAGCAGTTGAATTAAATTTAACCATTTTAGTAACTAATGTAGCAACAGGTCCTACTTGTACTTCAAATCTTCCTTTACCAGAAGCAGAACCATCAACTTGCATTAATAGAAGTATTTTTGCCGAAGCTGGAGTAATTGTATAAACATGATTTGCAGATAATCCACCACCAACCGCAACTGATTGCAAGTAATCATGAACTTCTCCACCTCTTGGTCTATTTACTTGGAATACATAAATAGGATTTGTTTCAGCATTTACATTATCATCTTTTGAGATTTGAACTTTACCGTAACCACCAGAACTAATATCCCATCTATATCCATCATTAGCTCCTGTTATTCTAACAAGAATTTTTCTATCAAGAGTCATTCTTGGAATACCAATATCTCCCTCATCAACACTATCTGGAGATGTTTCATCTGCTAATGCACCCATTGCAACTACTTTCCCAGTTGCTATCCCAAATGCTGAATCATCTACATAATCATATGGCGGATCAAATGTAACTATTATCCTACCATTTACATCTGTTAAAAATGGTGTTGCGTCTCCGTCTGTATAAGTTGTTGGAGCAGCTTCATATTTTCCAGCAATTGGTAACACTGAAGGTGTAGCGCCATACGCACTATTAATAACAACTACATCTAATGTATCAGTACCATCCCATATTTTAGTTTTATCAAGAGTTACTGTTACCGTTCCTGCAACATTAATACTACCATCATTATTAATAGCAAGAACATCAACACCATCGGATAGATTTACATAAATAACATTAGCAATTGCATTTGCATTTAAATCTTTTGATACTTTTACTGAATTACCTTCCGTTATACTTTGTATTGGTAACGAACTATTACTATCAGCCATTTTTTATTCCTCCTAAATTTTTAATTTTGTTAATTCTTCTTGTAAGCTTCTTGTATTATCCTGTCTTTGTTTTATTTCGCTTAATACTTGATTTTTTTCATGTTCAAGTTCAAGAATTCTTAATTCTAATTGTTTAATCCTAAAATTATTTTGAACTATATCTAGTTCTTTTCTTTTCAATAATATTGCTTTAACTGGTTCACAATCTCCCAAATCAGCCATTTTCTACCTCACTTTCTAAATCCAATAAATGTCGCATTAAATTTTCTGCTCATCGACATATAATGAAATACTTTTAAATCTATTATATCTCCTACAATTAAAATATATGGTGTAGAAAAAGGTATTTCTGCATTTTTCTTTGCAGCTGAAGTTCTTTTTTGAATTTTCAACAAAGAATTAATATAAAATCTATATTCAGCATCACTTTCTCCGCTTCCTAAAACAGATTGTAGATATAATTTTGTTCCTGAATTTGTATAAGATAAAATAGATGTTTCTAAATTTCCAATAACACTTCCAACTTCATTGTACTGAATAAAATTTATTGTATCTTTTTTTAATTCATTTAAAATTGCCTGAACAGTTTCTTCGGTTGCAGGATTTATTTGTATACCTGTTACATTCTTTATAGCCGAATAAACAAGTAAATGATATCTACTATTTAACTGTTGTAACTCTATTAATCTGTTATTAGTTCCATCATTACCAAGGATATAAATACCATTACGGTCAGGAGAATCTATTAATGCACCATCAGTTACAACATCTAACCTTAAGTTAGAATCGTTATCTTCAAGCTTTACAGCTCCTATTGTAATACTACCCGGATCTACTGTTACTGATAAATCTAAAGACCATGTTCCGTCAAAATTGTTCTTTATCTTTAACGGAACTATTCTTTCTTTTGTTCCATCTTTAATTCTTCCTACCAAAAAAGAAGGAGAGGCTTCCGGATAAGTTGTAATTTCTTGGATTTCTGCCATATTGAATTATTTTTAGAATTGAAGAAAAATTATGCTGAAACTTCAGTAACTTTAAATATTTCTTGACTACTGATAATTTCATTTGGACTTACAAGTTTATCTGTCGGACCTTCTGCTGATAAAACAATTCCCGCATCTCTCCATGCTTCTGCAACCCATTCAGAGCAACCTTTAGTAGAACCTATTATACCAAAAGTTAATAATGGAACTAAATCATACAGTTCTCCTAATCTTCTATTACATGCAGTTACAGCTACAACAGCTCTTGTTGTTACAACATTTTGATTACCGAACCAATGCTGTACTTTATTATTTAAATCTTGGGTATTTACAATTTCTTCTGCTTTTTTTATTCTCCAAAGTTCAACTTCTGGGCTATCATAATTTATTTTGTGTCTTCTTGATTTTGGCCATGTCATCTCTAATTCATATTCTTGATTTTCCGCAATGGCTATATGCCCATAAGTTCTATGATACGATCCGCCTTCTCCTATAAGAACTTGAATAACTCCTATTAATTTACCAATAATTCCTGATTCCTTAACAGATTTGTAGGCTAATATATCGCCAGCCTTTATAAACTCTTTTTTAATTGCCATTTTTTATTACCTCCGTTTTATTATTACTGATTAAAACTGCTGCTGCAATTACTGTAGTCCATAAACCTTCTTTAGAACCAATTGCTGATTGAGTAATATTGAAACTTCTAACTATTTTTCCTGACATTTTATAAATTTGTTCTCTTTCATCCCAATCTTTTTCTGCATCAAATTCTACCCCTAGAGTAGTAGCTAACATAGAAGAAGCTAAATCTTCTGCATATTCACCGGCTTCTTTTTCATTTTCACCAAAACTAATATGTTCCGATAAGTATCCGTATTGATTATTGGAATCGGTTGGGAGCGCACAACCTATTGATGATGCTATTAATCTTGAAGGTTCATTTGTTTCATTCCTTGCAATAACATAAAAAACTATTTCTCCGGGTTTTAAAATCTTTAAACCTTCTTCTTTTGTAATTTTTTTGCAACCTGGTGGAAATATAGAAGAAACCTTAACAAGATTAAAAGGGGCAATTCCGGCATCTCTTAAGCTCATCTCAAATGCAGCTAGCCGTTCTTTATGAACTCCAACCCCTTTTGTGAAAAATATTTTATCTGGTATCAATTTATTTTAAAAATCTAAACAGAAGTTCCAATCTGAAAATGCATATCATCACGATTCTTAAATTGCCCACCCCAATAAAAACCGTGTTTATCTGCTATATCAATTATTTCCTGTGGCATATTCCCTTTAGTTCCCATTTGATTTGTAAACGGCATTAAATCTATTGCACCCCCAAAAGAATGAACACTCAAACTCCTATTAACATCAAAAGAAATATGTCTTGCTGCAAAACAACCCCCATTAGTTTTAGTGTCTGTAACATCAATATCTGGGTCAGATAAATCTTCATCTAATTTCTCTGGGCATTTTTCTTGTATTTCTTTAAACATAGCCACAAATCTATCTTTTACTTTCTTATGACATCTTATTTTCCCTATTACTCCTAATTCTACGGTCGCTATATTTTCTTTAATCCAATTAGGATCTATAGTAATCCATCCAGTATATTTTCCATTTTTATCTTTATTATCTGTATATGTAAATTTTCCTAACATATCAGATATTTGAATTACAGTCAAATATTGTGCATGTTGGACTATTTCTAGATCTAATTCATTCTCTTTAGGTTTATTTTCAGGAATATTATTTTCCATATTTGATTTTGTATATATAACAGATAAGATTAAATCAAATATATTTTTCATAAAATCAATGATCCAATTCAGCATATTATCACTTATACATCATTTTTATTAATATAAAATATCACCTATATATCATATTTAAAATTTAAATGATATATAAGGGCCGTAACTTGATTCCTTGTTTTCAAAATTATATTTTAAATTTGCACCAAAAAAAATATCTTTTATAATTGATAAACCTAATCCAACTTTGGGTATCTTATTGAACAAATCATAATCCACTAGAATATTGAATGGTTTAAAAACATAAATTGCTCCTATTTCTACTCCGAATTGTTTCTCTCTACTATTTGAAAAATCATAAGTTACTATTCCGATTGCTGTCAATTCATTTGATATGTTGAATCCCATTCCAACTCCGGGGATTTTATTATTTACATCAAAATCAGCAACAAGGCTTAAAGTTTTATAATCATTCCCAACCGTAGTTAAACTGCTTGTTATTGTAGTCTTTTCTCCAGTTTCTGAAGTCGTTGTTTTAGTATTTGAAGTTTCATTAGAAGTAATTGATGTTTTATTATCTACTTTTATTTTAGAAGTATCCTCTGTAGTTTTAACAATTTCCGTAATCTTTTCTCCTGTTGGTTTTTCTGTGATCGTTGTTTTTTCTGTTGTTTTAACATTCTTATCAATGTTCTTTGTTAATTCTTCTTTAATTGCTTTTTGAACTGCCGTTTGAATCTCCTGAGAAGATAGTTTAACTAATTTTTCCGTTGTTATTGTTTTTACTTCCGTAACAACTTTAACTTTTTCTGGCTGGAAAGTTTTATATGCCGAATAAACTGCTAATAATATACAAGCAATTTGCCACTTATATTTCATTATAAAATTTTTTATATTCATTTTTCCTCCTAAATTAATATATTATTTTTGTTCATTTTTATTTATTTCATTTCCGAAATTACTTTTATGAATATTATCACCATTTTGTGCTTTATGTCTTAATTGTAAATAATATCCAAGGATTAAAGTCCAAAAAGTTCCTACTGTTCCTACTATTGTTGAATTTCCTGTTTTCAAAGCTATAAACATAAAAATTGATGTAACTATAATTAACTTATTCCTAAAGCTACAAAGATCCTCAATACTTTCATATAAAAGTCTTTTTAAAAGTTTATAAAACATAACCTACCTCCTTTTTAAAATTAATTTTACTTATCATTAATTGTGTAAAATACTCCCTCCAATATTTACGATTATAATTTACTTTAGTATTGCAACTTTTACATAAACTTATTAAATTAACTTCACTTAAATTATTTTTAATATAATCTATATGGTGAATAGATAATTTTGTATTACATTCTATTTCTGGAACTTTACATAATCGACATTTATAGTTATCTCTTTTTCTTATAAATTCTTTCAATTCTTTATTAAAGTCAAAAGGATATGGCAATTTGCCAATACCACCTCGCCAATTGGGATGTTTCTCCTTTGATTTAGCTAATTTCATCTTTTCTATTGTTTCTTTCGTACGATGAATACCCGTTTTAGTTATTCGTATTTTTTTTATTGTTTCTTTTGTATGGCTATGATCTACTCTATTATGTCCGTGAATATAATCAGGGATGCCTTCCCATTTATGATAATGTCTAACAATTATTCTATTATTGCAGCCACATTTACAATATTTGATTTTTTTATATATAAACTCTTTTTTATAGATTTTACCTTTTTTCTTAATAAATTTTCAATTAATTCAATTTCATTTATATTTTCTTGTTCAACTATTTCTTCTATAACTCCTGAATCAATCCCTTTTCTTTTCAACTCTATACTCAACATAGATTTGCCAATAGGTCTATTTTGAAGCCTGTTCCTTACCCAGCTTTTTGCATATTCCCTGTCATTTATGAGTCCGACCCTCTCCAAGTTATCCAATGTTTTCTCTATATCTTCTTCATTATAATAACCTTTTCTTTGTAACTTTTCTTTCAGTTCCTTTCTTGTCCTTGATTTTATAGTAAGAAGCCTTAATGCATAAGATTTTATCTTATTTTCCACATCGGAATTATAACAAATACTACAATGGTTTTCAAATATCAATGAAATATTAACTCAACTGGAAAGGCAGCTAAAACTTATAAGACAAACTTATCTGATGAGCCTGACCTAAATCTCCGAATGGAATCCATGCATAATCAAGTCCAATACCTTTGAACCCAAATCCTATGCCAGCAGAAATTCCTGCTAAATTTCCAAGTTCTTTTGATGCTCCTGTATTGTATCCTATTCTTCCTGCAAGTACATAATCACCAAATTGATACTTATATTCTCCTCCTGTTGCAATATTTGTATTGCTTCCTCTTGGGAAATTCACATCGATTGCTAATGTTAAACTGTCATTTAGTAATCTGTAACCTGCTCCTACTTTTATATTCATTGGTAATTGGAAACTTTCATTTACAAATTTCATTGTTGTTCCGAGGTTTTGTAGCACAACACCTATAGATAAATCTTCTAGTTTATATATACCACCAATATCAGCAGCTACTGCTAAACTGCTGTCATCATCCAGTTTTTGATAGATATTCTTTAGGCTTAATCCTACAAATATTGGATTTCCTGTTATTGGTTCTGTTAGTTTGTGGCTGTATGCTATGGAACCTACTATATCATAATTAGTGAATTCATTTGTTTTTATTCCGTATAAGTCATACCCTTGTATTTTTCCTGTTGATAGATAACTGATACTGCTTGCTATTGCTCCTTCTCCTAATGGATAGATAAATGCTATGTAGTCATATGTTACATTTTGAAGCCATATATTGTGAGTGAATGCTAATTCCATGTTTTTTTGCTGTGCCAAGCCTCCCGGATTCCAGTATATTGAGTTTACGTCATCTGATATTGATGTTAATGCTCCTCCCATTGCTACTGCTCTTGCATTTACTCCTATTTTCAAGAACTCTGCTGTTGTTGTGCCTGCACCAAATACTGTAGCCGATTCTAATATTAGAAGATTCAAGATTATAAGATTAATTATCAACTTTTCAAATCTTCCAATTTTTAAATCTTCAAATCTTTTAATCATTTTATTATTACTATTTTTCCTGTGGCTTTTTCTCCTTGATTGTTTGTGACTAAATAAATGTATGTTCCACTTGCGATTGCTTCTCCGTTGTCATTTTTTACATCCCATTGATATATCCCATCCCCATCTGTTTCTTCATATTTGTGCACTAATTCGCCTGTTATTGTGAATATTTTTATGCTCGCTGTTGATGTTAATCCTTTGAATGTTATGTTTGTATGACCTAATCCTGAATTTGGCTTGTATGGTGTTGGATATGCTATTACTTCTGATAAGTTATTTGCTGATACTAATTGTAATAACCTGAATTTTGATAAGTGTCTTGTTTTGCCTGTTACTTTCTTTTGATCAGTATATACTGTGGAAGGTATGTTGACCCAGTTTTTGTTATCTTCGTCATAGTAGGCTATTACTAACTTTTTTTCTTCTAATCCATATTTGGTTAAATCTGAGTCTTTATATCCCATGGTGATAGTAAGTTCTTTTTGAGGTTTTATATTTTTATTTAATAGGACTTCAATTCCTATGTCTGATTTCTTGAATGTTGGTTGGGTTACATCCGGTAATGTTATTGTTATGGAAATTGTTACTCCTACATCTTCTTGAAATGTGCCTGCTGGTATGTCAATTGTTACTACTATAGTTTGTGAATCGGTTGTAATTTGAGTGCCGTTTCCAGTAGTTACAATTTGAGACATAACATCAGGTGCATCTACAGAACTTGTTGGTGTTCCTGGAACATCTTCATTGTTTGAATTTTTTGCTTCAAAGTAATATGTGTAATCTGTGCCTATTGCTGTTAGAGTTGTAGAATAACTATATATAGCTCCTTCTGAATATGTGCCACTTATATAACTCATTGTGAATGGACTGCCAGAGATTTCACTCCCTGCTTTTTTGATGTGTAATTTTGGATATCCTGTCGCAGGTGTATTATTATATATATCAGTATATTTTACTCTAAATGTGAAAGGTGTGTTTTCTTCTCCTAGTTCTGGGTCAACACCATCAGACATGTAATTTGTTTTTCCTGCCCAGGATAATTCAGGTTTGGGAGTAGCATATTTTAAAACATTACCATCTGGATAACTTATATAACTTATATGAACTTTATTATTACTATCTATGGCAATAGCACAATTCCTGCCTTGTTCTATCTCAGAACATTTCCATGAACCTGAAGCATTTGTCATATATTTTATGTAAGTGTTGGATTGATAAACAATATGAACCTTATTATTATTATCCGTGACAATGGAATGTTCAGGAGAAATAATGAAGCCTTCACCAGATTGATTGTCATTTAAAGTTGAATTTACCCAACTACCAGAAGAATTGGTTGCATATTCTAAAGTATAATCCTTCTTGATTACCGGGCTGTGATATGTGTGGTGAAGAATATGAATTTTGTTATTTCTATCTATTGCAATTGAAGTCCCACATCCGCCTGCACCCAAAATTGAGTATTCCCAACTACCAGAAGAATTAGTTGCATATCCCAAAATACTCGGGCCTGTGTCACTAGCAAAGCTGATATGAACTTTATTATTACTATCTATTGCAATGGAGGATGGATTTCCACCGCCAACCAGAGTAGAAAATACCCATGAATCAGAAACATTGGTTGCATATTTTAAAGTATAATTCAAAGAATCATGATAACTGATATGCACTTTGTTATTTCCGTCTATAGCTATTGATGGCGTGTAATAACCGCCATGGTTTGAAGTTTCTAAAGTTGAAGTTACCAAGGAACCAGAAGAATTGGTTGCATATTTTAAATTAATCCGATTTTTATCATAACAAATATGGACTTTATTGTTTTTGTCTATTGCTATTGATGAATATAAATTATCTCCAGGTTCTTTGTCCACAGTTGAATATAGCCAGCTATTGGAAGCATTAGTGGCATATTTTAAACCATCATGCCACCTGTTAGAATTCTGATCAACGAAAGCATAAGCAATATGAATTTTGTTATTGCTATCTACAGCAATAGAAGTAGGCCTATCCGCTACACCATTAATAGTATCTACTCCTTCTATTTTCCATCCTGCTGTGTAACTATGTGTTGATAATAATGTAAATAATATAAAAAATATTATGTTCATATATTTTGATACACTTTCCACTTCTTTAAATATAGCATATTTCATGCCAAAATTCCTCGTATTCCCTTATTCACAAGTTCTTTTGTTTCAAGTGTTTTTCATATTCAATATCAACTCATTATTTTTTACTTGTGAATTACTTTCATAATTTACGGAATTTTTTCCATAATTTATCTTTCATTTATTCATCTACTTTTTCTATTGTTATACTTACAGTAGTGTAATATGTTGGTTCTGCTCCCAATCTCCAGCCACAAGCACAAGTTCGTTCTTCTCTTGATACTCTTCCACCATGTCCATTAATAAATTTTCTTTTTTCTTTTATTCTACATTCAAAAGTTTTATCACAACCACAAATACAAGTTCTCATTTCTAATTTTAAACAATTATTACAATATATTTGATTATTTGTATTAATCTCATTAAAAGACTTTTTGCAATTAAAACAAATTCTATAAATTTTTAACTTTTTAATCTTTATATTTTTTCCACATATTCTCCTCCTTTTGAATTGTTCATTTTGTTCAAACAACAATTAATACATCTATAACCTTCTTTAAATTTAAATAAGGTATTAACTTTAAATCCACAAACCGGGCAGGTTTTCTTGATAATAATTTGTTCTTCTTTATTCATTTATTACAAAATAAATATCTTTATGATCGCCATTCATAATTAAAATTAATCCTCTTTTTCGTATGAATTATCACATTTTGGATTACTACAAGTATAAAGATAATTTTGTTTTTTACTGCCACTTAATCCCCATTTTTGTCTTTCCATTTTATATTCCATTTTTTTCTTCAAACATTTCGAGCATCCCTCATTAGTTGATTCAGTTTTTTTCATTTTAATAAACTGAGATATCTTCTACAGGAATTCGTATATTTTCTTCTTCTTCAGTTTTAGGATTTATCCTTGTACCACTTCTTGCAGGGAATTTAGTTATTTTTGTCATTTCATTACCACACTTTTCACACCACATTTAACATTGGTCCTCATTGTAAATTCGTTCTTAAAACTAATTGTGCTGTACTCCTAAATACTCTAACATTATCCCGCCAATCAAAATTACCTTGTAATTCTAATCCGAGATCTTTTGATATTTCAATTTCATGTCCTAAAAAAATGGTCTGTAAAAAAGTTTTTCTATTATTGCTAGGAGTATTCCATATCCAAGTATACTGGAATTTATACCCACAAAAAATTGACCAACCAAATGGTCTTGTATCAACAGTAATATCCCCTCTTAAAGCAGAATCATATCCAAATTTATTACTATCTTTATCAATAAATTTGATTAAAGGAATACCTGAATTTCTTTCAAGATTAAGAGAAATATTAAATATATGTAAAGGATATTTTTGATTTTCAAGTCCAAAATCTGATTGTAATATTAATTTATTTTCAAACATAGCAACTTGATGACCCGACCAAGTTTGCGCAGACCCTTCAAAATTATAATATAAACTACTATTAAATACAGTAAATAATGGCAACATCAAACCTATATTTCCTTTTATAATTTGCAAACTATCCGCATATGGAATATAAGGAAATGTTTTAAAACTTCCAGAGAAATACAAAGGAACATATTCCATAAATAAAAAATTGAATTTAATTCTTCTTAAATCTAAAGTAATTTCTTCTTGATGTCCCCAACCTTGAGGAGAATAAAAATGTCCATAAGGACTTTCATATTCATATAATTTTTCTTCTCCACTTGAACTTGCTTCAAACCCAATAGCAATCTTTAATAATTTGTAATTTGGATTTACTAACTGATAATATTCTTTTGTATAGCCATTAGCATTTATAAAAATCAAAATAACTAATAATTTAATATTCATATTTTATTTTTTTCTATGACATCTTTTACAATAAGTTATTCCATTACTTATATCCCAAAGAGGAGTATATAACATACAAGCATCATACCAAGATAACAAAGACATATATTCTTTTGCTTCTTGGATTAACTTATGAAATGAAGTTATATGATGTGCTTCCAAATAAATTGTATGTCCACACCCACTTTTAATTTTACATTCTTGGCAAGTAAAGTTATCACGAATAAAAATTTGTTGTCGCCATTCTTGATATTTAATACTATTTCTTATCTGATTTACTAAAGGTGTAATTCCACCTTTCCATAATGGATTATTTCTCCTTTTCATTCGTATAAAAGGTTTCCCCTTATTCCAGGGAATTGAACCTTTTTTAAATTCTGTATTAGGATTTGAATGTTTACCTTTATTTTTCAAACTTATTTTCTTTCTCGTTTCAATTGAATTTAAAAATCCCAATCTCTCTTTTCTTCTTAATCTACCTTTGCTTATTTTTTCTTTTGTTTCTTTACTTCTAATCTTGTTCTTATTAGATTTTGCAATTTTATTTTTCCATTCTTTAGATAATGAATTTCTTTTTTTACCTAACCAGTATTTTGCATTATTTAATTTAATTTTTAATTTTGATAATTCTGTATGTTTTTGTCCTATTTTCATATATTCTTATTAACTAATTGATATTGTTCTATTGCAAAAAGATTACACGCAATAGCAAGCAAAGATATTATTAAACTTAACCATTTAGCATTCTTTTTAATAAATTTTTTCATTTTATCTCCATCATTTATTCATCTATCTTTTCCATTGTTACACAAGCAACACTACCTATTGGTATGGCTGGAATTCCCCCACCAAGTGCCAATAGAATGTTTGCACTTGGAGCAACAAAATTTAATGTTACAAATACTCCTGTTGATACATCTAAAAATACAATAGCACTTCCAGATAAATCATGGTTAATATTTCCAAAAGCATCTATATAAGTAACTGCTAAACTACCTGGTATTTCTGTTGCAGGTCCACCTGTTGAGGTTGCTAATCTCGCAGCAGTTTGATATCCATCATCAGTTGCACCATTATGACGAATTATAATATGATACCGAATTTTATAAACTCCTGAGTATACAGGATATAAATAAGCCCAATTAGCCACTGTATGTATTATATTTTTTTTATTTACATCACTTGTTAAAGGAACATCTTCCCATGTCCCTGGAGTAGCTGGAGATAAAGAAGATACTCTATATGCCTCTAAATAAGCAGGAGCAAACCATCTATTTGTTATTATCCAATTAGTTCCATCTGAAATTACTGATACAAAAGCATTTTGACTATATAATACAAAAGTTAAAGCTCCACCAATAGTTTCACTTCCGTATGCATCTAATGTAACTGAATTAGCAGAAACATCTGTCTTTATGATTATATATTTTTTCCCAATATTCCCTACCGCCGTAGGTAAATTTACTATTGATGCTCCATTTGTTGCATTATAACTAATCACTTCATTTGTTAATAATGCAGTATAAGGAGAATCTACAAAAACTTTTGATGTCATAGCAATATCAACATATCCTCCAAATTGTCCAGTTTCTAAATTACCATTTAGTTTCATAATGCACCATACTCCGTTATTTTAGTATCCCTCAATGCTATCAATTCATCTCTCTTTGCTGTCATTGCTGTTACATCAAAAGCTGGATAAATTATGAGATTTGAACATGCATCAATTTCCTTCTGCAAATCTATAATCTGCAATTTAAGATTCTCCTTCTTCTCAGCAGTGTCTACTACCAGTTTTTCTTGTTCTGTCATATCTACAAAATTATCTTCTGCATCAAACTTTTTATACCTAACATCGGCATCATTTGCATTAACTTCAACCTGCTCATATACCTCAACATCAAATTGTCCTGTAAAATCACAAAATCCTGCACTTATTATTTCTTTTGTAGTTTTATTTCTCACTATATTCATAATTACTCCTTATTCTTTATAATGCGATATATATATCTCTGAATTACCACCACCACCACTGTTTATGTAATACATAGTTTGTGGAACTGCTAATAACAATTCTGGAAATGGATTATAACTATTCGCAGATTGAAAAAATGGTTTATATAAACTTCCATCTATAACTGAACTTATTTGTAATTCAACTGCTGCTCCAGAAACAAAAACACCCCAAACAGAAAAAGCTAATGGAGGCACTTTTATAGACAAATCGAGTGCACCCCATGCTGTAGCAGAACCTCCTGTAAGAACTGTTGCTAAATTTATTAAATATATTCCATCCTTACAAATAAATCTTCTTATAACTGCACCATCAGTAAATATACTACCTAAATATCTGAAATTAGTAGCACCTGCAGGACTAATTTCTACCCAGTCACCTTGAGCAAGATTTAATGCTCCACCACCATAAGTTACATTTGATCCACCATTAGCAGTAATATTTCTAATAGAACCTTTTTGACTACCAGTTAAAACTAACAATTTACTACCAGTATAAGCATTAGTAAATAATTCCATATCTATAAGACTTGCAGGGTTACTATGCTGACCAAAACCGATACTTGTTCCTGTATCATTATAAACTCTTATAAATGGAGTAGATCTTAACTTGAACCCACCTAATCCATCATCAACTGCAAAAACATTATACCAACTATTTGCATATAAAGTAGTTCCATCTAAATATCCATATTTCTGAGAAGGACTTGTTGGAGGAGTAAATGAAGCTATGTGTAAAGGAAAACTTAATATTTCAATTTCATCTATTTTACCATCCCAAAAAAGACCTACACCATATCCTGCTGCACCAATAGTTATATTTGATAAAATTATATTAACTGTTGTAGCATTATAAGAACCTTCTAAATTACCATTTAAGAATAATCTATAAGTCGTTCCATCAAAAGTTAATTCAAAATGATACCAAGTACTATTAGATAACACAGAACTTTGTATTCTTACGCCTGTTACATCACTAAATACCAATCTATTACCACCTACATTCTGTGTATTTATTCTTACTGTCGTCCCACCCGTATTATTTCCATAATCTACAATGACTCTCGTTTGACTTACATCTGTAGAATAAAATTTTCCTCTAATAGTAAATGGATTCAAACCACTTGGTAAATTTTTAGGTGTGATTTTGCCTAAGAACTGGGAACTGCCTGTAACAAAATTAGCACAATTTCCAAATCCAGTATCTCCTGGAACAAAAGTAACACCATTATAATTTGTTAGATTATTTCTACCATATTCATCATTGAGATTATCTAAATGATATAAGGCAGACTTTAAATCTAAAATAACATCATAAGTATTTTTTATTTCTGCACCATTAGATCCTCCTAATATATAACCTAAATCTTTACCCCCATATAATCCATCTGCTGTAAATTTCGTAGAAACATCAGAAGTTGCAGAAATTTTAATAGCACCAGTTCCTAAGTATTCTATATTTTTAGTATTATGTTTGCCTGTCAAACCAACTAGAAATTCTGTATTTCTTATTTTAGCCATTTATTCTCCTTAGTTAAGAACTACATAATCTTTTAATGAATTAATGTCAAAGTTCTTTTTAAATGTTTTCCCATGACATCTTCTACATAAACTTATTAAATTTCTTGGATCATTATTCTTTTTATTATGATCAATATAATGAATATTTAATTTTTCTATACATTCAATTTGAAGGCACCCACACAATTGACATTTATAATTATCTCGTTGTCTAATTACTTCTTTTAATTGTTCGTTAAATTCTTCAGGATAATCTATAAAAGTTAAACCACCCCTCCAATTTGTTGCTTTTTCTCCAGTCCGTAATTTAGCTTTTTTTCTCATTCTATTTTTAGCTTCTTCTGAATGATATTTGCCTTTCATACCATAATTAGGATTATTTTTAGCATTAATTATTAAAGAAGATGCTATTTTGATTTTAGTTTCTTCGGGGCGTTCTTTATTTAACCAATACATATGGTTTTCTTTATTATAAGATAAACTCATTTTTTTTCTATCTTCCTTAGAGCGTTTCTTACCCAACCAATATTTAGCATGATGTTCTCTCATTTTTTTCTTTTGTTCTTCTGTATGTTTAAAAGCACGTATTATTAGTTTAGTCTTTTCAGAATGATGTTTGCCTTTCATACCAGAAGATTTTCCTGTTCTAACTTTACTCATAGTCTCACAGAATTTTTTATAATTTTCTTCATTTTCGATTAAAGTTCTTCTCCACTTATCTATTGTTTCTTTAGTTCTCATATTATCTTTATGAAAGAACAACAAAATAAAATCCAAAGTTGAAATCAATAGTTGTGGCATTTTTAGCCACTCCAATTTGCATAACAACCTTACTTGCTCCGGTTGGAGCTACATTAGTTAACCCACCAGCAGTCCCACTTACATAAATTTTATCTCCAGGTGTCCAAGCCCAAGCAGGATTTGAAACTAATCCAACTTTTAATACATCAACATTTTGACCACTACCTGAAACTTGACTTAAACATAATCCTACAGCAGGCATTGTTGCTATTCCATCCGAATCAGCCTTATCAACCTGATCTGCCACAGTATTTTTATATACTACATCTGTAACATTTAATGCTATTGCTGATTTATATTTATTTACAACATCATTTCTTCCAGCAGAACCCGATATTGCAATTATAATTCCCGATTGAGAACTTAAAAATGTTACTGTAACTTGATTAACTGTATTATGAACTATTGTATTTGAAATTATAACATTATAAGAATTATCAAGAACAGCTATTATTGGATAGTTTGCTAGATTATGGTCAAAAGTAACAGAAGTTTGACTAGTAAATGATACAACTGCTCTTGTTGTACCCCCACCCGGGACTACCAAAGCCTGCAAAACTTCCCCATTAACTAGGGCCGAAGTTAAAGTAATAGAAGTAGTTGAAGTTTCTGCATAATCATCAGTAATTTTTTGTAATAACCCATCACCACGAAATACCATCAATGAATCATCACCTTGAGTGTAAGAGAAAGGAAGATTGATTACTGTCTCTCCACCTGCAGGAGATTTGAACTCATATCTTCTTGGAGTTATTCCTGCACCACCTGCTCCGCCACCCCCACCGAATCCTCTAACATCTTTAATATCAGAATCTAAAATTATTACATTAGCTAATTCTGTAATCGTAACTTCTGTTATTACCCTTTTATCCGAAGGATATGTTGAAGGAACAGGAGACACAGCTTCAACACCTTGCTGAATAAATAAAGTTGCATCATCTTTTAAACATAATAAATCAATTCTTGGATTCACTAATATAACAGGGAATACTGGTGAGGATCCTCCTGCAAATGTAATAACCCCGGACCCATCACTTTTAATTACTACACCCGACTCTACATAAGCTGTATTATCTGGAACTGTTTGCTGATGGGGTCTTAATTCATTTAATTTAGGTCTTGTTACTGATCCAGAAGCTAATCCAGTTGAAGATAATTGTTTACTATTATTTCCAGATGCAGAATGATCATGTCCTGTTGAATCATTAAATTTATTCCATAATCCTTGTAATGTTGAAGGTAATGTATCTAACCAACTTGTCCCTATTCCAATAATATTTTTTACCCTATTTACAAATTGATCCAACCTATTTTTTAAACTAGTTGCTGTAGTACCAGGAGTTTGTGTATCATCTAATCCTGTTTCTTGTGCATTTACTTCACTAATAATATTATCTAAATTGCCACCATCTACTGAAACATCTCTACCATCAACATTTCCAGTTGTAATTAAATTATTAACTGTTAAATCATCATCCGTTTTTAAACTATTTGCCCCTAATCTATATAAATTAGTATCTACTCCTATTACAATTTTATAAGCACTTCCAAGAGTTAAATCTCCCCCTAATACATCTAAACCTAAAGCAACTTGTAATTGATCATCGGTCTTTAATATGCTAGAAGCAGATCTGTAAAGATTAGTATCAGATCCCCATACTAAATTACCCGTACTTTGAATTACTAATTGATTTACACCTGTTCCTAATATAGAACTTCCTTCTATAGTTAAATCATTTTTAATATAAAAATTACCTGTATCTAAAATTCTAATAAGTTCAGTTCCAACATTATCTTTAACTAATAATAATCTTCCTGTTTGAGAAGCTATTTTTTGTATTATTAAAGTATCATCAGTTGTCAAAACTGATTTTATAGTTGATTTAATATTTAGAATATTAGATAAAGTATCACCAATAATTAGATCTGGATATAATTTATCTGATGTTACAGCGTTATTTTTTAATTCATCTGTTCCTACCGATGCATCAGCTAGATCTATATCTAAAACAACATTTAATCCTATATCTTGTGATTGTATTTGTGTTAATGACATTTTATACTCCGTTATGCCTATATATAAATATAAGTGAAGTTGTACTTACATCAGGCGTATAATTAAAAGTAACTATTTTACCCGATATAGTATAATCATTAGATGCTCCAATTCTCCTTACAATTCCGTTATGAATAACAAAAAGCGTGTTAGCTATTGGTATAAAGCTTAAAGTAAATGATGTGAGTATCCCATTTACTAAACTTGTTAAATCTTCATATCCTTGATATAATCCGATCCCAGTTAAAATAGCATTTTTAATTGTAATAATCATATCATGATCTAAATAGATATTTTCACCAGTAACCGATTCCGTAAGATGACCTTGATTTAATATACCTATTCTTAAAGAATTTAATTTGATATCTTCATCCTGCAGTTTTCTCATATTTTATTCCTTTATTTTTTCTCTTTCAAAGCTAATACTAAATTATTGATTGCTCCAACTTTTTCTGTTTCTACAATTACTTTCCAATATTCTGAACAATTACCTTTTTCTACTCTTTTTGCATTGTCATTTTCATCTGGGCCGAATAATTTCACCCATTTTATGCATTTATCTTTTATACATCTTTTCCTGAAACCAAATATATTATTTTTATAACATTTCATTTCTTCTCCTTTCTATCTTTAGATAGAATATTCAGCAGGAAGTTCTGCTAAAATTTCTTCTTTTGTTTTTATAAATATAGAAGTAATAGATTCTTCAATTATTGCGGATTGCAAAAGTTGATTAACTATTTCTCCAACTTTTTCTATAGAATAATCTTTTGTAGGAATTATATAATTTACAGTTTTATAAAGAGTTCCATCATCTTTTTTAATATTTATTGAAAAAATGATATTTATTTTATCATCTGAAATCTGCACATTAGTTATATATCCTTTCATTTTTTTCCTCCTAAAATTTAATACAAAATTTCAAAGGGAAATAAGGTGGTATATTAGAAGCAGACCCTGTAGCATCAATAGAAGGAACAGAAGAACTTGCTCCGTGGGAATGGTCTCCTACAGTTTGTGTATAATCAAGAATAGTAGTTCCAAAGCTTGGACCGCCAGCGCTAGGAGCATACACTTGCATTCTACCTAAACCATCTCTTATAATAACCCCTACTAGACCGCCATAACCAATAATATTACCAGCAGGATCAACTATACTATGAAAATGGCCCCCAGCAGAACCAACTCCTATCGGATGAGTATGTGCCGATAATGTATGAGTATGAGTACTTACTCCACCAACTGCTCCCACATTCAAAGCTCCCCAACCCCAATTAGTTGAAGGATCTGCTCCAACAGGGAATCTTCCTTTCATATTTGGCAAAGATGCAGTATCTCCACTTCCGAATCCTAATCCTTGTAAATAAATAATTAATCCTTCATATTCTGGATTATCGATTTTGCTTTTAACATCTCCATTACATTCAAGCCAACCAGGTAATACAGATAAAAATTGTGCTATCATTCCAACCGGAACCAAACTTTGACCTTGATAATATCTTCCTTGAGCTATATCTTTACTTCCTATACTTCCAAATACTCTATCATCATATAAGGTTGCAAGTAATGAACCATCCCAATAAACTGTTGCAATTTGTAAATATTTATTTGAAGTAATTAAAGATAAAGATTGAGTTTTATCAATCAATCCATTAGAAGCTAAATAAAAATAATAATCTCCAACTGATTCTGTTGAAAAAATAAATTCTTTATAATCTGGTATAATTAATGAATTTATAGAAATTATTGTTTCTCTATCTAATCTATTACCAGCCGATATTGCATATTCTACTAAGGTTAATAAATTATATATTCTAATTTTTGTTGATGATGGTATTCCATATATTGGATATAATGCTCCAAGAACATTATTTCTATCACTTGTTATTATTCCATTATTATGCATTTCAGATCTATGAACAACTATATCAGCACCTGTATATCCAAAATCATAAATAGTTTGCCCATGTGGATTATTAGGAGTTATTAAATCAGGATTAGAAATTGCTCTTATATGATCATCTAATAAATATTTCTTTCCTTTTATATAATCTGTTGTAACTACACTTATATCTACTGGAGTTTGTATCCTTGAACTTAATTCTTTTAATGCAAAATATTTCCTTTTATGAGTTGTATCTGAATAAAATATATCTCCAGTTGTTAAAACTACAGAAGGTCCATTTGCAGTAACTTTTCCAAGATAAACTGCTTTTGCATAAGTATTATGAGTTACATATCCATCAGAATCAACTGTAACATTTGCTAAAACTTCAACTATAATTCTATATCCATTTCTTTTATACGGATATTTAATTTTCGCAGTTTCTGTATCTAATGCAGTTTTTGAGTTTGGAGCTGACCAATCAGGAATTCCTGATATTACTTCAATTGTTTGATAGTAATCTATGAATATAAAATTAACTACATCTAATGTATAATCCTTTAATGGAATATGAATATTCCCCGTTGAATACGGAGTATCTTCTGGTGGAGATTGAACATCTTGTTTAAGTATAGAATTAGTCCATGGGAAAGGATCATAGGTTATAGATTCGGAAGATAAAATTTCAGCTCTTTCTCCGTCTGTATTATATGCGGTTCCATATCCTATATCTATTTTTGTTGTATCTGAACCATTTACAATTATCTTAAATTCGCCTGTTTTATCAGCAGATCTTAAGAAATTAATTCCATTTTGATATACATCTGTTATTCTATTTAATATCTCTGTTCCTTTTGATTGCTGTATAAAATTTAAATCCTCTATTAAAACTTCTTGGTTTGTTATAAATAATTCTTCTTTCATATTTTTATCCTCTTTTTATATATTTTTATTCATGTAATCCACTTGAAGGTCTTGCCCCACAATTGGTGCAACTGTTAATGTATACTGTGTATCTGAAATTTCTATATAATCCACAATTCTTCGCAACCTTTTTCCATTTTCATAAACTCTTAGTGTATTTGGGAAATAAGGATGGGTGGATGTAAAAACCATTGCAACTCCATTAACTTGTGCCGTATGGTTTTCTCCGTATACAAACATAGTAGAAATAATTACAGAGAAATTAGTATTTATTTCAGCACTTTTTATAACTTTTCTTGGTTTAAAATCTTTTTTATATGGCATTTTTTTCTTCCTTTTTAAAATTAATTTTACTAATCATTAATATTGTTTAGGAGATTTATAGGATTCTTTATTACAAACCCGACAATTAATTATTTTACCTATTTTATCCATAAATTACCGTGTCAAACAAACTTACATCATATCTCCCAACAATTTCATCAGCTACCTCTACTTTCTTATCTTGTATATCTCCAAAATAATAATCAGTTTTTTCTGGTGTTAGATCCGACTCTTCGCTAAGTGTATTCACAACAGATATTTTATAAAAATAAACTATTCCATCATCAATTTCAACATCTACAAAACATGTATCTACATCTCCACTACTATCAGTTGTCAAAACCTCAAACAATAAATCATATCCATATCCATTAGTTTTTGAAGTTCTGTATATTTCATATTTTTGGATAGTAACTGGATTACCATTTATATCTTGAGTAACTTTATCCCATTTAAGAATACTATGATGTTTTCTTTCAATAACAAAAAATTTTTCTGGAACTTTTGGCTTCATTTCCTCTTATTATATAGATTAAACTATAACCTCCCACAGAATCATAAGTATTTATAGACAATTTTTATATGGGCTGGTTTTATTAATTCTCCTAAATATTCTATAAGTTCTTTAACTGTATAAGTATAATCAGCTTCATAAGTTTCTCCAGTTGCAGGTCCCATTCCAATATTCCACAGTATTTTCCCATTTGTTCTATCTGCTAAGAAATCATTCAATGCGCCTTCAGTATATACAATTACTCCTTGTGTTAAAGTAATCGGACCAGAAGTTAAAAACTTATTTCCTAAATAATCAATATTTCCTGCCCTTATAACTAATTCATTAAATACATTTCTTGTTGAAGAATTTACAAAAATCTTAATCCAATTATTCTTCTGAACATATGAATACATTTTTATACCCGGTTTAGCTCTTGTATTAGTATTAATTCCTTCAACATAATAATGATCTATACCAGGATCATTATCAGTCCAAGGTGGATTATAAGTCCATTTAAGAGAATTATATACTACCCAACCTTTTAATGTATCCCAAGGTATTATATCTGGATCTGTTCCAGTTATAGCTTTTACCATTGATTTTATTCCCTTATAAGTTCCTTGATCTATAAATGCAGTTCTTAAAGCAATTAATAAATTTCTATATTCTGTATATGTAAAATCAACTGGTTTATTTAATTTAAATAAAGAACCAAAATTATTATAAATATTATCATCTCTTACCTCATTTAAAAACAAATCATTTTTCGATCTTAAAGCTTCAATATAATTATTCCTATAAAGATTTCCAAGTGTTTCATAATAAAAAGGTATATTTATACACAAAAATTGATAAGATTTTAGAAATAAATCTGCAGAATTAGTTACCATTATATCCGTATATCCATACGGGAGGATTATCTCTGCATATATAGTCCCAATCTCATCTACTATTTTAACTGATTTAAAAAATGTTCCATTCAACCATATTTTTAAATAGGTATCAACACTTTCAACAAATAATTCAGGAAAGAAATCTACAAATAATTGTTTTTTAGTTGGTAAATAGGGCAAAACATTCCAATCCGTATTATATACATCCGAATCGGGAAGCCTTTCTATCAAGCTCCAGTATTGAGAATTTTTACCTTCAGTATAAACTTGGCCCATACTATTATGATATATTTAGATTTTGTAATCTTATATATTCTCTTCCTTCAACATTTATTGTATCCACTACTCCAGTTAAAATTGTTCTATTAAATTTTGTCATTGGAAGTGTAACTTTATCTACGCCAGCAATTGTTGTTACTTTACTAATAACATCTGATTGTTCTAATTTCGCACCAAGTTTTAATACATTAATATAATTAGTTAAAGCAGTTCTAATATTATCTATAACAGTTGATTTCGTATATCCAGAAAATACAGATAATAAAAATGATATATCTATTGGTACTTTAATGGATTGTTTAATTAAAACAAGTTTATCTTTTCCTGCTAATATTCTATTTACATCTTGTTCTACTAAATTTTGAACCGTTTCTACATTCGCATTATAATTATAAGTAATTACATACGGAGTCGTAGGGGCAGTTAGCCAATGAATTCTTGCATTTGCTAATATTGAACCTTCATAGATTTCAATGTTATTTGGTTCTAAAGCATAAGTAGCACCACCATGACCCGTTATAGAAACAAGTGAATCAACAGGTTGTTTTATTAAATTATGATAAGTTTCAACTATACTAACAGTTTCTCCTGTTTGAATTATATTATTTTCTAATATATAAATATCAATTGCTCCACCATATCCAAGATCTCTTATCATAAAAGGATCACCTGCATAAGCAACATACACATCTGTAATTGGGGTTTTTTCTAATATTAATTTTTTATATCCATCTCTCGAACCAAGATTATTACCTGTATATACTAATTTAATTCTTCCAATTAAATCCTCATCAGTTTCCTCATCTACACCATTACTAAATTCATCTTTATTTATAACAACTATAAATCCGTTCACAGAAGATACGATTTTATTAATAGATTGTGCTATTTGATTCCCTGCTGAACCAATAGTCAAAGCTTGAACTGGAACCGGTATAACATATAATAATAAATCCGGGTCAAAATAAGTCGAACCTAATGACCAATACATAATAACATCAGAAGTAGTCTGATATTGCTGACCATTTATAGCTTGAACAATAGTTCCTCTAAGAACTGTTTTATCTCCATCCGAAATAGTTAAAATTGTATCTCTTCCAAAATAAACTATTCCAGAAGCATAAGTCGATGGTTTCTTTGTTATATCATAATTAGAAGCATGATTATTTATAGCGGTTTTTAAATCGGCTGTTATATCATCGACGGTTCTTCCGTATGAATAAGCTACAAGAGCTAAGTAAATTTGATCATTTAATGATGCTAAAATTTCATCTAAAGATTGTAATCTTGATACATAATCTTCGATAATTGTTTGTTTTGATAATTCTATGGATTCAGGATTAATAAATATATCATTAATTGCAGAACCGGGCTGTAATACCAAATTAGGATTTTTTGCTAAAATTTCAGTTTTAATATCATTGTATACATCAATAAAAGCTTTTATCATGTTATTCCTCCATAGTTATAGTAATTTTACTACCATCTTTTAAAGTTATTGCTAATTTTATATATGTTTTTCTTGGATCTTTTGAATCTTGTGAAAAATCTAATGCATCTATAGTATCTATTAATTCCGAAGGATCCGTACTGGTTTCTAATGTATTATAATAAGATAAAGCCTGAACAACCGCATTTATAACTCCTTGCCTTGTTTCCTCGCCAAATATATTAGTAAATATAAAATTTTTTAAAGTAGCACCATATAAAATAAAGGAAGTTAAAGAACCTTGCCTAGTTATTAAAATCTTAGAAACCCCCTGTTTTACTCTCGGATTTCCTTCTAATGTTTTGAAATCTCCATTAGAATAACCAATATCATTAAAAGTTCCATAAAACTGCTTTTCAGCCGTTCCTAATAATTTTAAATCTTTCATTTTACGATTCTAAAATTAATATAAATTCATCTATTTTCTTATGCAAATCTTCCAATCCCGATATTTTTAAATCTTGATTTTTAAGCATATTAGAAAGTTGTTCTAATCTATAATTTAATTCATATATTTCGGTAATTAATTTACTACTTTCATTTGTTAGTATTGGTATATAATTAGATAAATCAAAATCTTGTAATAAAATTTCCGATGGTAATATTTGATTAACAATAACAACATTATCTATGATACCGGTACTATAATAACTTATTCTATTATTTAATACTTTTTGAGTTAATTCATTAGATGATCTTTGATTCTTTACATTGTCAATTTCAGATGATATATATGAATTTAAAGATTGTAAAGCTGATATTAATTTATTCTTATTGGTTTGTATATTTGTATTCTTAGGGTCCTTTAAAATAACTGCTGTATTGCTATTTTCTATTTGTTGTTTATCCGTATCGGAAAAATTAATTTCATTTTTAACATAAACTGAATCTAAAATTAATTTTTGTAAACCCACATTAATCATGATTCTGCCTTTACTATCCCCGAACCAGGAATAGGTTTACCCGTAACATAATCAATAGCATATGTCCCAAAAGGTCCAGATGTTACAACATCTCCAAATTGTTCTTCGTTATCCGTATTTTTACCTATATAAACCTTATCACCTTTTACCGTTATATTATTATTTACATCTATTGTGATTTGCGCGGCCAATGTATCATCTTCGGTAAATCTTTTAACAGTGATTTCCGTTGCTTCAATTTCAATGATATTATTCCCCCTACTTATCTTAATGGAATTTCTCATTCCCCCATCAACAATGGATACATCCCCATCCGAATTAAGGTATACATATGAACCACCAGATGACTGAAACTGAGCTTCTCCTTCTAATAATCTACCCGTATCTCCTCTTAGTAAAATCGGATCAGATTCCCAAATTTTAATCACTCTATATATAGTTGGATTTATCATACAAAATAGAACAAAATCATCTTTTTTAGGCATAATCTGCTGTTGAGTAATATTACCTAATTGAATAGGTATATTAGATGCTACTTCAGAACCATAAGCATAAATAGAATTATTCTTTGTATCCACATTGAGTATATGACCTAAATATAAATTAACCATAAATTATACCTCTATATGATAATACCAATCATTTCCAATCCAAGAAAGATCCGTATTTATTTGTTTCCCATATTCCGCAAGTTTACTTGCTACAATAGTATACTTAATCCAACGGCCCATATATGGATATTGGATTTCTGGATATGTAAGAAAAATACCTAGAATATTTAAAAAATCACTATTAGGAATTAATCTTGCATTATCAATTATCCTATAATTTGTTAAAGCAAAATCAATTGCCCTACCCTTCGTATGAGTGTCTTGTGAAGTTTTTCCGGTTGTATTATTATTATTAATAATTTTTTGAGATTCATCATTTGTTCTATAACCAGCAGTAATCATTCTATTGTTTACTATATCTTTTATACTGATACTAGTTCTCTCGGTTACAAATAAAACAGCATCGGGAGTTACATCTCTAGCAATTTCTGTAAAATTTTCATCATAAAAATCTAATTTTATTCCGACCCTTACAAGAATAGTTCCATTTATACTTATCCCACCAGAAGAAAATTCGGCAGGCGATTTAAATAATTTCCCCGGAGTTAAATAAATTTTTTTGTATGTTAAATTATTTTTTACAACATCTTTTGTATCTACAGAAAATTCAAGATATTTATTACTAAAAGTAAAAACTATTGGATTCCAAGAACTTAATTTCCAATAAAATGTTCTGATATTTACTTGAAAATTAGTTTTTTCATCAATTCTATTGTATATTCCTGAAATATCAAATGGAAATCTCATATCAATATCAATCATAATCAATTTATTAATTAAATTCTGAGATATTAAATTTTCTCCTTGAATAGCATAACCAAAATCCTCTATAGTAAACGGAGTTTTAAAAGCAAAATATTCATTTGTATCATCTCCTTCTATGGAAGTAGTATATTTCCCAATAGGATTTGATTCCCCCGTAATGTTATTATATACTGCAAAACCATTAAGCTTTATAGCACTCGGAGAATTTGCTTGTAAAACAGGGCCGTATCCTAATACTTGAAATAAATCAGAATAATTTGATAACGATAATTTTTCTGCAAAAAATAATGGAAAAGGAATTATTGTGGGAAGCGGTGTTCCAAAAAAATCTATTATTGTACTTCTAATTATTTTACTTAGTATTCCTGTGCTTGTAAGATAACTATATCTACCTTTATTTGTAAAAATTTTATTATCATAATAATAATAATATCCATCAATTATCTTAGCGTATTCTCCCTTCTCCTTTAAATCGGGTATTAATTTTAAGGCTTCTGGTGGCAATGTTTTAGGTTTAGTACTTTGATTCGATTTATCTTCGGGATGTTCTTCAACACGATATATTAAATCTAGAATCGTAGGTAATACTCTAAAATAAACAATATCTTTATTGGGATGTTTAAAAACATATGAAAATGCTTGTTGTGTTCTAAAACTAGTTAAAATTTCTTTATTTTTAAAATCTTCTAAATTATCAGTATATTCATTAAATATATTTTCTCTATATATTGCATAAATATTTTCTAATTCACTACCCAAGTCTCTATTCCCTATTGAATTAGTAGTTCTTCTTTCTGTTTTTCTTACATATACAAAACTAAGAACATGATTAGATACAGAACCGTATTTAAAATCCGTTTCCATAGAAATTAAATATCCTACAAAAATATTATTTTCATCAAATTCAATTAAATATAATCTACCTAATTCATAATTTCTATTATTATAAACTTGCAATGTAAGTGTTCTAGTTAAGGCATTTTTCCTCTGTAAATATAATGAAGAAAATAATCTAGCTAATATTTTATTTGTAACATTAGGATTGGTGGACGGTTTTTCTACTCTTAATCCGTATTTGAATAAAATACTAGGATCGGAATACCAGCTACCAATAATTGGAACTTCACCAATAAGTTGAAATAAATATTGTGCATCAACCCTTGAAATTAATCCCATATCATTTCGATTATAAGCAGGTTTTATTATATCCGCTATTTTAATAACAAAATCACCTATAAAATTCCCGCCAGTATCTACAGGATTAATAGATAATTCATTATACTTAGGAGGTCTGCATATAATTTGGCCAAGCCTATTTTCAAAAACATCATATAAAGTAACATCTTTGATATTCGCAAATTGATCTAGAGGCCTACCTACAGTTGAATACCACAATTTAAAAGCTCCGCTTCTAAGCATTTCATTATAGGCACGGTGTTCTCCATGCTCATAAGAAGCTAATAAATTTTTATCATGATAATCCTTAGGTTGGATTAAATATTTATGAACTAAATAAAATGTTAATATAAGTAAATATGCAGTTCTAAAACTATTAATACTTTTTAATTTACTCTCATCAAATTCAAAATCCGTTTCAGGATAAACAGAAGATACCTTTTCGTATGATAAAACATTTTCTACTATCCTTGAAAAAATAGTCCCAGTATCCAAGTTATTAAACACTGTCTGAAAAATAGTAGGATTACCTTCCGGAGTAATTTCTATTCCATTTTCAAACTGATTATAAACCGCTTGATCTACAATTAAATTTGATAAAGTTAATAATTTAGATATACCTAAAACTGTTATATCCATTTCATTAACTTTTCCATACTCAGCACCTTGATTAATATTAGCTATAAATCCTAAATATTCAGTATAATAAGGTCCATTATTCCTACTTATTTGAATTTCAATAATTTGATTTTCAGATATATCTAATACAATTTTAGTAAAAGTTCTAGGATCTATATCTCTTGCCACAGTCATAGATACAGAATTAGTAAAATCCTCTAAATTATTGGAAAATCCTGCTACTGTTTTTATATTTCCTGTTATATCTATTGTATCGATCATACTAGGATTCAAATTATTTGTTAATGCTGATATTAAATCTGTTTTAAATTTACTTAATTTTGTTTTCCATGTATTTTCATAAGTTGATTTAGTTATATTTCTCCAATAAAGATCTGAAATCGGATTATCTATATCTACAACATCTCCTAAAGGAAAATCTGGATTATTAATATTTAAATCCTCAAATTTAAATCTGTGTTTCTTAATTATAAAACTTACTGGAGTTTCCATTTATGCTTCGCCTCGTGAAATTGATATTTCATATAATTCATGCATTTCCATTAATTTTTTATCTTTTTGAACTTGAGAAGGATTTTCTTGAATTTTAGTATTTTCTGCATCATTTTTCCCATTTTGTCTACTATTATCCATTTCATATTTACCTACAAATTCTATTGTATAATCCAATAAAAATGCTTTTGATAAATTTTCAGAAAATGAGAAATCTTTTATAAATCCTCTAAATCTTTTTGTATTATTTGGATTATTTGTAATTTCCAATCTTATTGGCATTCTTAAAAATATTGAATCATCAGATTTTATAATATCATTATATAGATTACTAGCTACTTCTGAACCAGTTGGAATTTCTTTCAAACCTCTATCTAATCTATAAAAAATATCTCCTATATCATTATCAGGATTGGAAACAAAAGGAAAAGCTCCTATATAAGAATTTCCCCTAATTGTAATATCTACTGGTTTTATATACCAAGGTTGTATGAATGCAACTCTAAGTCCTGGTTCTACTGCAATATCGGCAGAAAATTTAAAAGAAATACTTTCAACCGATTTAAGCTCAATATAATCTATACCTTTAGGATATAATGTAGATGTAACAGAAACTATGGGAGCTATTGGTAAGATTTTAGTCATAGTTTGTACTGCTTCCCTACTAGCGCTTAGTTGCTTAGCAATACCATCAAAAGAATTCGGAGAATATATATTCGCACTATTATAAAATGATAATCTAACTGTTCTGTCCTGTGGATTTAATATAGCCATTTTAATATCCTGTTTTAACTTTAAAATATCTATCACTTATAGGAGATTGACCCGAAGCTAATGCATGACCTTGCTCTAAAGTGGTTGTTATTCTTGTTAATCTTTCTTTTTCACGTCTAGATACAAAAAATGCATATACCTTACCTAATACAGATGCAGTTAATTGTGTTGCTTCAACTATAAGCTCCAAGGGAGATCTCATTATACCCATCTGTTCCGCAAAAACTTTTACCATTCCTTCTTGACCTGGAAACATTTTTTTTAATGCTTCTAATTGTTTTTCTGGATGTTCCTTTGTTTTTTCTAAAGCCTCGAATCGGCCTATTCCATATTTATCTATTGATTCTAATATACGCATATTAGCAGCCGCATGAGGTTGTAAAAAAGGCATTGTACTTACCATTATAGCAGCCCAATCTTCTTTACTTTGTTCTTTGAACATCTTACCAAATCTTTGATATGTAACTATCATTTTTTGAAAAGGATCAGCCTCTATACCTTCTCTTAATGCTTTTCCTAAATCTTCTCCAGTTTTCCCAGCATAAGCAACATATTCTAATGGAGTAACTTTAGCAAAAGATTCAAAAGCTATTCTTAACATGTCCGCTAAATTTGCTCCAACTTTAGTAATTCCACCAGATGCTTTTGTAGATTCTTCATCCATCTGACTAAAAGCTTTTAATAATTCAATTGCTCCACTTGTAATACCCTCAAATCCTGTTCTTGTATATCTTAATTGTTCTGAAACTGATAATATTGGGTCTGCTAATTCTTTTATATTTACTCCAAAATTCATTGCTAAATTAGAAAGAAGTTCAAATCTATTACTTGTCATATCTAAAGGAATTCCATATGAAGTTCCTATTTTAGTTGCCATTTCTACTGCTTTTTCTCCACCAATTCCCATCAGTCTACCAATTTGTGTTAAACTTTGAGCTTGTTCTCTTACATGATCAAATCTTTGTGATGCTAATCTACTTTCTAATCCTCCAGTTTTATAAAATGATTGCCCTAAACCATACATAGCAGCCATATGACCTTCAACTGCAATATCTAATATTTTCGTAAAACGGTCATAACTCACACCAGCTAACATGGCTGAACCTCCTATATCTAAAAGTCTACCTGCCATATCTGTAAAAGAACCAGATGTTATACCACCTGTCATTGCCAGAAAACGCATAGATTGAAATGTTTGTTGGGCCGTAGCACCAACAAGTTCTAAAGCCCCTATAAGAATTCCTATAGGGCCAGCAGCTTTTAAGAAACCTACACTTTGTATCCCAAAAGTTTTAGAAAAAAATTCTTCAGTTTTAAGAGCTGCTTGTTGGTATCTAATTGACATCATTCTACTAACCAATCCACCATGTTCTGCTTCAATAGCTTGTTTTTTGAATTCATTTTTTGCTAATTGATATTCAGCTCTTTTGTTTGCTACTTCTAATAATTTATATCTTTCATTGCCACTCTTTTTTAAAGTTTCAATTTCTTCTGTTCTCTTTTCTTTATTTAGTTTAATTTTTGCTATTTCCGATTCGGATAAAATACCCAAAACACTAGATGTTGAATATTCGTATACCATGCGTTCTCTTTCCGTTTTCCCTTCTGTTATCTTCTTTTCTACTTCTTCATTCTTTTGTTTTATTTTTATACTTTCTTCTGTTCTATTTTTTTCTAATGCAAGATAATTAGTCCTATATTGTTTGAATGCATTTATTGAAGCAGATTCAGCCTTTTCTAATTCCTTTTTCTTATCACTATATGCTTTTGTAACTATGATAACCTTGTCTTCTATTATCGTTAAATCATCTAATTCCTTTCTTAATTTTGCAATTTCTTCAGTAGTTAATTTAACGGTATTTTTTGTTGTTTCTAATGTTTGATAATAAGATTTCGTAGCAGCATCAAGCTCTTTAGCTATATCTTTTTCTTCCGGCATTTTTACTCCTTAAATATATCTTCTCCATGCATATCTCTTTTAGCCATTTTCATAAATTCATCTAAATCATCCATTCCAAAAGTTTTCTTATTAGGATCTTTAAGCTTTTCATTTATTTCTGTTGTTTCACGATTTAACTGTAAAACATACCAATTAGCTTGAATAGTTTTTAATTTTTGAAAATCCGGGTTTGAAGGAAGGCAATTTGATGATTTTAGAATCGCCCATAGAACTCTACTTAAAGGATGATTAACTATTTTTTTTTTATTTCTTCAAAATCAAAGAGTTCAAATTGCTCATTTACCAATTTATTATATTCAATATATAAAACTTCAATGAGCATATGTTGGGCCTTTCTTAAAGATTTATATAGGTTTTGTCTATCAGATTCTGTTTTAATCTCTAATTCGTTAATTTTATCTATCGCATAAGTTAAAACTGGAACTTTAAGTTTTTCAGGATCATATCTAAAACCCGGGATTAAATCTTTTTTCTCCGATTTAACCAGCTCTACTATTTTGGCTGTCTCATTTTCTTTTGCTAAATCTGTCGCTTTATCCATTTCTTCTTCTGTTAAAGTATGCATAAATATACTTAATCCTTTTATTTTTGTTATTTCCTTCTTTGTAATTCCCCATTTAACAAATGGTTCAATATCAATCATTATAATTCCAGAATCCGATTGAACATTTATACCTGTTTTTGTTTCTTGTATCGGTTCTTTATTTAATAAATCTTTTTCATTTTCTTTTTCATCTACAATTTTCATTTTTCTATTCCTCCATTTTTAAATTTTAATTTTAGTTCCTATACCTGGAATACCTATTTTGGCAACTTCTCCCAAAACTGTTCCGGCTATATTTTGTATACCAGACGATGTAAAATCGAAAACTAACATTGAACCAACATCTAAAGCATAATTATTTATTACCCATTGATCTGCTTCATCAATATTATATTGAACTGGGCTAGTACTAAACCAACAATCCAAATAAAATATAACGGATTGTTGTCTAAGATCATTAGTAGGATTATTTTTCCATTCCATTATAATGAATGGAAACTGTTGAAAAAGTAAATTTTCTGGAAAAAACATAAAAACTTTATTCAAAGTATTCTGTTTTTCCGAATATAAAATAGCTTTTTCAATAATCACAGTTGTTTCAATTTTACCCGGTACAATTTGAAAAGGTGTAAAGGCATTTCTTCCTAAACTATACCTTCTTATATTTTCTCTTTTATGAGATTTCGAAAATTGTCTTACTTCTCCTATTCCATATGGGCCAGTACTATTATTTTGAATTTCTGAAGCAAGTATTATTCCTTGAGCAAGTTGAGCAAATAATGTTGGTTTTTGCCCAATCAAATTAGACGAATTTTCAACATCAGGAAGAGCAAATATTCGAATAGATCCTGAAAGCCTAACTCTTGTCTGAGGTAACTTAACTTGTAATGCCATTTTAAATTCTATAGTTTCGAAGAATCTCCAATCACAACTCCAGCAGCCGTTATACCTATAGTCTGAACCATTTTTAAATCATCTTCATTAATATCAAAACTTAATGGATTATTCTTGGCCCAGCATCCATGAAATGTATAAGATCTAACTTCGGATGCCGTAGAATTCATTGTACCTGGAGCAGGTATACTATCTTTAGGTCTATACAAACTTAATTGCAATAGAAAAGGTGATATTTGATTTGCAATATCTTCTTCATCATATCCTAAAGATTTTAAAAATGTTGTTTGTGCTAAATTATACAAAATCAAATTATCAAGCACCAATTCATATGTTGATAATCCTGGATAAGTTTCCTGAATTAAACCACCCGTATCAACATCTAACATTCTCCAATGTTTTATATCTCTGGTATTTGTATATGCTACTTTTTGAACTGATCCTAAAGTTATGTATGAACCTGGAATAGTTGAAAAATCTTTAAAATCTTTTGTCCCATCATACGATAATGCACCTACCTTAATAAAAGGCTGTAATCTAGCCCTTGTTCTTGGTATTCTAACTGATAACGACATAATTTCCTCCTTTTTAAATTATTATATAGAAACGCCGAACTGAACGAGTATCCAGTTGATATCCCATACCGGCTTAATTTGAAATGATACATCAATTTGTCTTGGTTCAACTAAATTTTGAACTACACCTAGATTCTGAAAAGCAACTATATCTTTCGATAAAATTGTTCTTTGAAGCAATAAACTTATCGTTGCAGATATATTTGCTAATGTTTCATTTCCAACATTTCTTGTATTTATATAAGCCGATTCTAAATTCCTTATTATAAGATCAGATAAAACATCTTTTATTCTTGTTACTTTTATTTCTTGAGTTACTGCTGAAGAATTATTAGTTGACAAAGCATGTCTAATCTTAAACAATCCATTCTTATTTTCAACAACCATAACTCCTTGTGCAGCCATTTGGTTCTTTTCAGTTCTTGTAAAATTATCAGTAATACTAGAAAATCCTGATAAAATTTTTCCTGAAATTGGCTCACCAGAAGTATATAATGGATTAGTAATTATTCCAGCAATAGCAGCTGCACCATAACTTCCATCAAAAATATATTCTGTTGAACCGAAAATCATTCCCCAGTTAGATGGAGCTAAGTAACCTACTCTGCTATCAGATAATCCGCTTGCTACCGTTACATAATCACCGAAACTAGTTGTATTCAAAGGTGCACCTAAAATAGAAATTCTGTTTCTTCTTTCTACTGGCTGGCTCATCAAATCTATATGAGTTTTGATATCTGCTATTAAAGGATTTCCTGTGGCTAATCCCTTCATTATTAAAACTACATAACAAGTTTGATTTTTTAAACCATCAAGAGATGCTTTATATTGTGTATATACATCATCAATTGACTGAGTGCATAAAACCATTGAAGCTCCATTGTTAAGTGTAATAGAAGCACCAATCGATAAAGTATTTTCAGAAATATCTGTAATACTATATGTTGATGTTACATCTGGAGTTGTATCCCAATTAGGTGCAATTGTTAAAGCAGTTGCTGTATTACTTTTGATTAATCTTTCCTGACCAATACCTACTCCACCAGTTATTTTCACATACATATATTGATATGCATTAACAACCCATGCTTTAGTTGAATCAACAAGTGTTGAAGATGTTGCAGAACTTGTTGTTCCATAATCTAGTTCCGATGCAATATCTACTGGACCAAATTCAGTTATAATATCATCTAATCTTGATAACAACATTGGCTTATAATCAGATGTTCCTTTTAGGTATGTATATGTTACATAATAATCTAATCCAGTTGCAGGTTCAGCTCCACCTAAACTCCAATCAACTTTATCGCTTGTTAATTGATAATCTACTCCTTTTATATAAGTTGTTTGATTTTTATCAATTATACTAACAAGATCTATAACTGGAGTTTTTAATAGAATATCCTGACCATTATTAACTCCCTTTTTAACTGTTTCTACAATTGTTATAGTTTTTTTACCAGTACCTATAACTGCTGGTATTAATAATCCTGCAGGCGCAGCAGGTATTACTACATCCTGTATTTTTATATACACACCTGGTTCTGTATACACACTAGATATTGTTAATCCCATAATTTCCTCCTTTAAATTTTATCTGAGCTAAAAATCTTTTCGCTCTTGTTTTTTAATTTTTTATCTTCCATTTGTTCCATCCTAATCATCCCAAAACTAATTAAATCATTTATCTCACTTGGAATATTTTCCGTTGTTATTGTTAAAACTTCTTTACCATTCAATATTTTGTTCAAACTATTCAATCTAATTACTGAATTAGTTTTATTGAAAATTTTATAAATCATGTTCCCACCTCCAATACTTCTACATCAAGATTTATCTTATCTATTGTATTGATTAAAGAAGCATCTAATTTAAATTCATATTCTGAATAACAATCTATTTTAACTGAATTTTTAAATATAGATTCATTATCTCTTGTTTCTTGAGTTTCACCTCCGATTAATATTTTGGTAAATGCAAAACCATATTCAGAAAATTTATTTCTAAATATATGTCTTACATAGATCATTGTAAGATCAGTTAAAATTTCGCAATCGGTTGTTGTTCTTGCTTCTATGTGCATTGATATTGGAATTTTTAAAGGACCAAAATAAATTATTGATTTCAAATTTCCCGATTCATCTCTTTCTTCTTTTAATTCTTCATCACCTAAAAAAGCAATAGAAGCATCAATCGGATCTGCCTGAACAACAATTTGAGGATATCTTAATATCCTTGATGGAAATCCTCTCCATATCCATAATTTTGATAGATTTTCATCTGCATTATATCTGTATTCTTCAGGAGTCGCAGAATCCTTATAAGCAGCTCTTAAAGCGGACACGCAAGCCAACTTAAGCCAATTTATTTGTTTTAAAATCATTTTAATTGTTTTTCTGTTTCTTCTTTATCTAATATTTCTTTTGCTTCTTTGAATTTCTTGAACAATTCCATAAAAAGTTCAAAATCCTTATCATTCTCAAACTCCAATTCAATTTTTATCTTCATTCTCTTAATATATAGCTTAAACTATAACTGATTCCTTCAAATATGCCTATATAATGCATTCTAATAGGGTTTAAATCAAAAATTAGAGGTTTTTATGAATTATTGAACCTTTGTGTTACATCCAAGCATTCCAACCAGCTTTTTGAAATTCAGGTAGATTCGCTTTATTTATAGCAGCCCAAATCCTATCATCGGTAATCTGATATATTATATCCGTTCTTGGCAAACAAAGAGTTTTCATTTCCTGATGCAATATAATACCACCTCTTACAGATGTTTCTCCTACATTTTGAATTGAGAATCTATCTCCATCAATCAATCTTATCAAAACATCATGTTCATGTAATTTAGGAGACCATAAGGTCCAGCTATCAAAATCATGAGAAAAATCTATACCAGATTTCGTCCAATGTGCTGTTCTAACTGGTAATGAACCATACCTTATTCTTATTTTAATTTTTGGATAATAACCACCATAAATACCAGTTCCAAAACAATCCAAATGTCTACCTCTACCACTATAATCGGGATCTGAATTTTGAACAGTATCTATAATCTCTTGTTTCTTTTCTACTAACCCAGGATCGGAATTATCTATTATTAATTTTGTTGATTGATCAACACAATTACATGGTTGACCGGACCATTTCCTTAAATATAAATAAAAATCTTCTCCATCAGTTTCTATTACTGCTTTATGTCTTCTTCTTATTTCTTCAAATCTACTTCTTATATCTTCATCATCACAAATATAATCATCAACTAAATCCTTGCTTCTATAATCCGTAAAAAATTCCTTATCAAATAAAGTTGTCGGTTCTAGATCTATAAAAATTTCATTACTATTTGAATCAATATATGATACCCAAAAATGGAACAAAACATCTTCCGGGACTATTAATGGTGAAGTAAATATATATTCCGCACTTGTAACTTCAGCAACTTTATTTTTATAATATGGAGTGGGAGATACATAAACCATATATTTAGTCGCACTTGGAATTGTATTCCAAGTCGCTTTAATTTTTTCAGCACTATCATCAATAGATTCTAATGATATTTTTGCTCTTTTAATACTTGGGTCTAATCCCCTGGTAAAATTATTATTCATTTATCTTTAAGAACTCCATTAGGTTTTTTAAGAATTCCATTTTTCGAAACAATTCTGGATAATTCTTGTGCTTCTCTTTTTACTGCATAAAGAGCATTACTGACTTTATGATGACTACAACCCGACATTAATTCAAAAACAAGAATAACTATCGCAAAAATTAATAATGAAATTATAAAATATATTGTACCCATCCTAATCTTTCACTCTTTCTTTTATTATCTCAAGAGTTTTAGCAATATCATTCAAAACATTAGTCATATCCCTCATTCGCTGTTCATATCTCCAAAGTAAATAAATAGAAACAGCAATTGGGAATCCTACACTTTGAATAAGCCTTACAAAATCATCCATTTTAGTCCTTTCTTATATAGTAATAAATTCTTGTAACCAATTAGTTGTTATAATTCCATTATCCCATTTTATTCTATAATTATTTTCTTTTTCATTTATTCTTATAATTTTTCCATTATTCTTAGAAGCAATATGCTGTATTTTATCCCCAATTCCAAATTCTTTTGTTTTTAACTCAGGTTCCTTTTTTACACCAGTGATCCAATTATTATCAAATTCATCTTCAAATTTGATAGCATTCTGTATATTAGCTAATGTTCGATGAATTACTTCTCTTTTCTCTAAATGTTCAATAGCTTTTTTTGTTAAATCTTTAGTTTTATTAACTTTATCATCAAAAACCAAAGTATTCCAATTATCAGATACTTTCTCTAATTCAAATTCCTTAATATAATAAGGTTTAGTATCTCCTAAATCCACTTTAATAATACCTTCTTTTTCAAACCCTATTACTCTTCCAACGGTATAAAACCGATCATTTTTAATTGAAACCGAATCTCCTCTTTCAAATTTGGAAGCTGCAATCTCTATAACGGAATATACATTAGAACCAGTAGATGTTTCCTTTACAGCATACTTTTTACCGGGATTAGCCGCCTGAAGTTCCGACCTTTTAGTTTCTGCTTCTGCAAGAGTTAAAGCAATTTTTGTCATACTCTCTTTATTTATTTTAAACCAATTCATAGTTTTCCTCCCTTTGTTTATCTATAAACTCTTTTCTTAAATTTGAAATTATTTGAATAATTTCATCATAAGTTAAATCCTCTATTTTTTTATCAGTACTTAATAACGAACTTTGAACTAATTCATAAACTTTTTTATTGAAATGATAATTTGGAACTTCATCTATATAATCATAAACCGCATAACTTCCAGTTTTTGCTACTGCTTCATTTACTACTTCAATAAGCAAATTATACGCTTGTTTTAATTTAGGATTATTTATGAATATCCATGCAAATGGAGATACAAAATCTAATACCATTTTTATAGTATCGACCCATGAAGCTTCCTTAATACCGTAATCCAACCTATTTTTTAAAGGTTCAAAATTAATATATTTTTTTGCCGTATAAATCAATTCTTCTAAACTCGATTCCACTTCTTTTGCTTTTATTAAAAGCCATTTCCTATCTTCTGTTCTTGTTAAAGTATACATTCCTTTAATATTTTTTCCTTTCAGTTTAAATTTCCATTCATTATCATTTTTTTCAATTATTTCATATTTTCCGCTATCAAAAATAGAAACTTTTCCTGCTCCATATTCACCCTCGGGAATCATCCCCTCAAATTCAGAGTATTTAATCGGATGCGCTTCAACCTCAACAGCTAAAACCTTATTTGTTTTTTCATCCAATAAATCTTTAAATTTAGGTATTGCCCAACTTTTTAGAACCCCCTTATCGGATAATCTAAAATCATAGTGTAATCTCTTGAATTCAGACATTTACAACCTCATTATTATCAAAATCCCAATATTTTTCTGCATTTATAAAATCATAATTTATTTATATGTCCAATGCTCTTGAATAACAAATATATTTTCTTTCATATCTTTAATTTCAGGTTTTGGTTCAGGTGTCTTTTCGAAATCTCTTTTCTTTTTGTATTCTTCTAATGGCTCACTTGCATAATGCTGACTAGGTTCAGGAGATGTAAACTTATCTACTTCTTCTTGATAAATATCACTATTCCCATCATGATGACCATTCCCATTCGATATATCTTCCGACCATACCGTAACCCTATTTCTACCTTTTGATTTTGATTTATATAACGCTTGATCTGCAAATTTAACTGTTTTATCCCAATTATCTTTATCAACAGAAGCAACTCCAATAGATACCGTAATTGGAATTTCAGTATCACCAGTAGTATCCTCAACAGCTTTTCTTATAGTTTCCGCTATATCAAACCCATCAAATACTATAAACTCTTCTCCACCGTATCTAATTAAAGGTTCTTTTTCCGATATAACATTTTTGATTATCTTGGTTACTCCTACTAAAATTCTATCACCAGTATCATGCCCGTATTCATCATTTACTTCCTTGAAATAATCTATATCAATTAAAATTATATGAGAAAAATCCTTTAATAATTTTTCTTTATTATCTTCTAGGTATCTTCTGTTATAAACCTTCGTTAAAACATCTTCGTAAAGTTCCTCTTTTAATTTCTCTATAGTTTCTTGTTCTTTTTCAGAACTAGTTATTAAATTTTCACCTGATAATTCTAAATCCACTTTAAACACTCTATCTATTATTCCAACTTTAATTTTATCAGTTTTATAATATTCATTCAAATTTTCTATTTGTTCTTTAGAAATATCTTTACTAAAAATAACTCTTGCAGTAATTTCATTTATATGATTTACCATAAAACCTATAACTTTTATATCTCTTATATTTTCCGCATAAAAACCTTTATCTAATAACCATTTATAAACTGTATCTTTAACCTTATCCTTATCTGCATCTGTAAATTGTAATTCTTCTATATCGGATTTAACTAACATAAGATTCGATACTTTTTCTAATTTATTAATATCCTCTATTGTAGCTTTCCAATCAGTAAATCGAATAGCCCTATCATCTATATAAATATCTGCTATAGGTTTACTTCCAATTGCAATCAAATCATAATTTATATCATTATCTTTTAAAAATTGTTCTATTAATGGATATTGTTCTTCCTGTCCAGAACTAATTCTTGCAGAATATATTATTATTCTCCACCCCTCATCCCTTAACTTATCTATGGATTCTTTAGTTCCTTCTATCATTTTACCGATTTCAGGAAAATTGTTCTCTGCTATTACTCCATCAAAATCTATTGCAAGAGATTTTGGTTTTACAGCTTTTTTATACCAACCCATAAGATCTTGATATAAACAATGTTTTAATTTTACTTCTGGTAATTGATTATATGCTAATGTTATTAAATTATCATATTGCCCCTTTGCTAAAAATGTATCATCTTTAAAAATTTCATAATATCCATCTTTCCAATAATCAATATTATAAATATCAGGATATACTCTATATTCAGATGTTATTGGTTCTTCATCTGCTTTTATATGTAATTTACTATATACTCTAGTTCCTTTCATATAAAATATTTTTGCATCTTTATGTAAATCATAATCAAGTTTATTCTTTTTAAAAAATTGGTCTACAGTTTCTAAAACTCCTCTAATTCTATCTATGTTTTTTACTGTATGTATTTTCTCTGGATCTGCCATAAATACAAATGTATCTCCTATATCCAAATCCATTATATATCCAATTTGCCATTCTTCATCTGCCATTCTCCTATAAGCTTCTAAATAAATTTCTTCCGATTCAATATATGACTTGAATTCTAATGGATATTCTTGTTTAACTTCTTCTATTTTTTTATCTAATTTTTGTAAAAATTCTACTACTTTATTCCAGTATGGTTCTAATGACTTATCCCAAATTACAACCTTATTTTTACCTGTGTTCTTACCGAGAGTAAATGCCATGTTTGCTTCTAATGGAGTTTCACCAACCCCTACGGTCGCCGTATGTCCAGTATTCTCCTTATAAATATCTATAAATTTATGCAAGGTACCTAAATCTGTTTTTGGAATTTGTGCAAATGTATTATCTCCACCCTGAAATATTAACTCTCCGTTTAATTCTTTTATCATGTCTGCGATTCCAAATTGTGCCTTATCTATTTCTTTTGATATTTTCATAGCTTCCGGAACCCCTTTTCCCGTAATGGCTTCTTGAACTTTATCTCCTATATCATCTCCATCTATGGAAATATAGAATTGTTCCGTTTGAGAGTTTACAATCATTTTTTATCTATAAACTTATTAAGGTAATGCAGGACCTCTTTGGAGATATTCGGTTAAATCTGTTCCCGCTAAAACCGCAACTAGATATGATGTTAAACAAGCTTGACAAAAAGGTAAATTACTTGTATCTGGTTCGGTTCCGGGAAGTGGTGGTGTTCTCCAACAGAGTTTTTGTTGCACCCATAAACATGGTTGTTGTGCCATTATTTCCTCCTATTTCTTATGTTTACTTATTTCAATTGCTTGTAATTGAGCTACTGCTTCTTTTTCTGTATCATGTTTTCCTAATTCTTTTCCAGATTCAGAATAAACAATCCATTTATTATCTACTTTTTTTATATATGATTCTTTATTTAATGAAGATTGTTTCATTTTTCCTTCAACTAATCCTATATAAGCCATTCTGTTCTTTCTTAAATCAGGCAATAATTCAGGATAGTTTACAGAAGCTGATCTTTCTAATACATCAAAAATCTCCTGATAATAATCTTCTATATCTTCTCCTAAACTTGAAATCTTACTTAAAACAGCTTCTACATTAGGATCATTATATAAATAATTCAATATCATTAATCTTTCTTCTTTTGTTGCATCCATTTCTTCTTTCACTTCTTTTTCAATTTGTTTATCAAAATCTTCTTGGTATTTTATTTTTTCTTCTAAGAATTTTTCTCTTACTTTTTGTAATTTTTCAATTTCTTTTTCATCTTCAACTTTCCCAATTTTATTAACTTCTGTTGGATGGACTTCTGTAATTTCTTCTCCAGCTACTTTTGTATCCCACTTAATAAGCAAATCGGTGTCCCCGGGTTTATCTTTATTGGTTTCAATCAAAGTCCCTTCTATCCCATTAGTTAATAACCTAACCCTATCCCATAATTCAAATTCTTCTGTTTCAATAGTAGCAACTTTCTTAATATCAACATCTCCAAATTCCTTTAATGAATACTTGAATATCTGTTCATCTAAAGCTACATGAACTTCATTTTTCAAAGGATCATATTGAGAAACAATATAAATAGTTTCTGGAGTTTCTAAAAATGCAAATTTATCTCCTCTTTTTAATTCTTTAAACTGAACTATTTCTTCTCCTATAACAATAAAACTTTCTTTTTTCTTTTTCTCTTTATATCTTTCTTCTTTTTCTCTTGTCATATTAATTTCATCTCCTTCTGATATCTCTGGAACTCCTTTAAATTTATCTTTAAATTTGAATTTTACAGTTGAATTATCCGATACATTTATATTATCTATATTAACAGTTGTATCTGATTGTTTATTTATTGAGGATTGTTTACCGCCCCATAATGGAATAATTTCATCAAAATTAGTAGCAGTTACTTCTGTTGCTCCTATATTTTTCCACCTTTCTAAAAATTCACCAAATTCGATTAGCTCTTCTTGGGCGCCTGGTAAATCCTCAACATTTACATATTTCTGCACATTTTTTATTACTTCATTAATTGGAACTACTTTTTTTAAATCCTTCCAACTAATTAAAATAGTATTAAATCGTTCTCCTGATTGTTTATCTAATGAAGCTTCTTCATAAATAATGCTATTTATCAATTTAGATGCTTTTTCTTCATCATATCCATATTCTTCAATTAATTTATTTTTTATAGTATCAATACCCATTCCTCTTGTATACCATCTATTTATATTTGGGACTTCTAATTCTTCTGCATTAACTTTAATCTTTAACCAGTTCATATTTATATCCTCCAATATACAAATCCAGATTTTGTTTCATGAGATTCACCATCATAACTTGCAATAAAGTGTTGCCAGCCATCGGTTGCAATAGCATCATTTTTTGCTTCTGTAATATTTATTCTAATAAAAGGAGCTTTTAAAAGTTCTTCAATAGTATATATCCCCTTGTCTTCAACAAAATACTGAATAGGATCAGATAATTCATCATATATCTTATCTCCTTCAAGTTCCCTAATTATTTCTTTAGCTTCTTCAAGTAATTCTTCCTGTTCACTTTCATCTTCTGTAGCATTATAATCTTCTAATTTATCTGCTTTCTCAAGTATATCATCATCATCATAAACTTCATCAACTAAATTATCCGCTTCTTCACCTGATATCATTCTTCTATCAGTATCAGATATTTCAATAAATTGCATTAACCAATCTTGATTAAATAATGAAGGTTCATTTTCTAAATCCTCTTCAACTCTTTCAAGAGCTAAACTTTCAGCTTCATCTTCACTCATTGCTATTTGATATTCTTCATCATTTACTTTAACATCATAAATTTCATATCCTGAAACTTGATCTTTAATCTCTATATCATCAACCTCTACTTTTAAATCTTCAGCCAATTCTTTTTTAATGTTTTCTTCTGTAAATTCTGTTGCTACTTTTAACCATGATTGTTTTATTGAAGATGTTTTCCTCAATTCAATTGCCTTTTGAACATCTTCCGGCAAATCCTTTAATTCCACTTTTTTACCTAGATGTGGACCATGTTCAATTTCTTCACTTGTTCCTATATATTGATTAAATCCACTTGGACTAAGCGGAGCATTGTTCATTCCATATACAGCATTTCCAATGAAAATCGTATACCTATCAATCGATTCACCACCATTATCATAAATTTCAATATTTGATTTTTTATTTAATGAAGATTCTATCTCTTCTTTTACCTTATATAATTCTTTAGTATCCATATTAATTGCATAATCATACATTCCTTCATACGGACTTCTAAATAAATCTTCTAAATCTCCATACATTCCTCTATCTATCTTTTGATCACCTGTCCATAAATAAAACTTTGAATATGGAGCATTCATTCTATACATACTTCCCATCATACCTAATACATCTTTCTGTAAAGATTTCGGAAGTTTATTAAAATCGATTTTGTCAACTTTTCGCATTGTTTCCTCTTCTGTCATCGATTGCTTATTTTTTGTGCTTCTCCAATATCTTTTATCTAAATCCTGAGGATTATTTATTGGATTAAATGGTTCACCATGACTCGGAGTATCTATGCTTCTTGGAGATTTTACTTCTGGTCTTGGAAATATTTTATTCTTTTCCATAACCGTTTTTTCTCTTTGTGTTTGACTCATATCTGTATTCGGAGTAAGAGTTGGACGATAATTTTTCTTATTTCCACTATCCAATTCTGGAGATACTACAGAAGGAACTGTTGGCCCAAAATATTTTAATTCATTGAACCCACCTGAATCGTGAGGGTACTTCATTGTATCAGTTTCAGAAAATGCTACTCTTTTAATTGTCGATTGATTATCTATTAAATTTATTACTTCATATTGTTCTTCATTCCATCCAAATCTATCACCTATTTTTATATCTTTAGGTTCTTTCCCAACCATTAATCCAGTTTCCGTTAACGATAAAACCTTTTCCTCTTGTAATTTCATTTTAATCCTCCCTATATAATACCTTCAAAATTTACTCTTATAGTTTCCAAATCAGGTCCACTTACTTCTAATTCACAGCGGTCATTTACATGCCCATGCTCGAACACCGGTGCTTCATGATCTAATCCGGATATAAAATCTTTCAAATCCCATTCCTTATCTTCTAAATCTCTACAAATTGCACATGGTTCAGAACTTACAATCCATTTAACATTAGTATATCCTGCATCTAATAATCTTTCTAATACAGATAAACTTTCATCTGTTTCAGCACCTATTCTTAACCAATTCATGTTAAAGGAACTAAAGCTCCAGGTGGAGAATTAGGTGGAAGTGGAAATTCTGTTGGTGTAGTTAATGTTATTGTTATAGCTCCAGGAACGATACCCACAGTCGTTCCGGTTAAAATTGTTCCAACAGGTATTGTTACTTTTTGTTTGCTTTGCCAATCTATCCATGCTTTTTCCAATCCTTCTGCTAATGCATCAATAATTTTATCTAAATTATTTGGAAGATTAGATGTTCCGTCCTTATTTTTTTTCTCTTTTATTGTTTTCGGTATAGGATTCCCCTGCTCATCTTTATCTACAACTTGATTATCAACAAATCCTCTCGACAATAAAGCATCCTTGAAAGCTTTTTTTAAATCAAATTTTTTTATTGCTGGCATTTTATTATTGTATTAAAGGGCTAGTCAAGCCTCTTCATTATAAATTATATAATCTATGTTTTGCTCCCTCTAGCCCTTTAAAATTAATCTTAAATTAAATTACCATACAAATATCGTATTTCTACTAAATGTATGATAACTATACTGTTCCTGCTAATATAATTTTTAAATTAGCAGTTGAACCAGAATTATTAGATATGTATATTGCGGTAGTTGATGTTGCTATAAGTAATAAATTATATACTTTTATAGCAGTATTTCCTGTACTATCTAATTTAATAGTAATATTTTTATCCGATTCAATATAGATATATTTTACTGTTGTTATTCTACCAAAATTTAAAGGTGCATTACTTACTGCATCTGCAATAGAATAACTATCATAAAACTCAAAATCAGTAACAGCATTATCTGTAAATGTAAAAGATTTAATTAAACTCAAAATACTTGTTTCTGAAATTGTTATTGTTCCATCTAGTTTTGTACTGAACATAATTTTATCTCCTTACAATACGATTCTTAATAACAAAAACATGTTCGGTCTTTCTTGCTAATTTTTCTAAATCTTCTGGTTTACATATTTCTTTAAATAAATTATCTTCTAGTTCCGTTGCTAATTTATCCAAATTTTCTGTTTGTAATGAAGCTTCTGGATAAGGTTTTTCTTCATGTTTAGGTTGCTTTTCTTTTTGTCCTTTAGTAAGTTCTTTCTCTATGTCTTCAATTATATCCTGTATATCCTCAGAAATATCTTTCATTTCAGGTTTTAATTTCAATAGTTCTTCTGCATCCCATGATAAACATTCAATTATTTCATTGATTGTTCTAGGTTTTTTCTCCTTGACTTCTTTTGGTAATCCTGTTTTTGTTTCTGCAGAAGATTTTCTTCCGTCTACTGGTTCACCTTTTTCTATCATATCCTGAACCTTTGACACAGCAACTGCAAATGCAGATTCAATTTCTCCTGCCTTTTCTTTCGATTCTAAATTTTTTGCCATTTCTTCTACTTTAGCTTTTTGAGCATCTGTCATATCCTGAAATGCAGGTCTTGCTGATTGCTTTTCAACTGAACCCTCATTGGTTTTTTCTACTTTTTTTTTCTTAAAAAAATCAAATATTCTCATACCTTATCCTCCCTTATTTTAATTACGGATTATTTATTACAAAATTCTAATACTTTATTCTTCCATAAATCATCTTTAAATTCATGACCCCATATTTCTAATGCTTCCCAATGACCAAATTCTTGCAAGCTCTTAATCTTATCTTGAGATCTTAAATATTCCTTCTTTCTTTCTGGAAAACATTCAGGACATCCATGCCAATAGCAACCGTTTACTTCT
>Ga0315284_10000179_pt1 | contig 86773 bp, 119 predicted proteins | sample YL17G09_16_MG_FD_203696 | JGI IMG/M metagenome (GOLD analysis project Ga0315284, IMG submission 203696) | Sediment microbial communities from Yellowstone Lake, YNP, Wyoming, USA - YL17G09_16 | ecosystem: Environmental > Aquatic > Freshwater > Lake > Sediment | place: USA: Wyoming | collected... | reverse complement strand
TCGTGACTCACCTGAATAACCACGTGAGTCATCTCTCGGATGTAACCCCTCTCTACTTCTTTCCAGTACTCAAAGTCGTCTTTCGTAACGGTAATTTCGTTCATGAAAGAATTACCGCATTCCTACTCGAAGAGTTGACATCGTTCTGCCTCCAGGAGGGCCAGTGCGACGAGCTCGAGACTCTCCCAACACCGGTTTTTGCATGATACTCTTCCGATGCGTGAACCACAACACACCGTAACCTACAGCATCACTGGCGTGAGACGCCCAATCATGCTCGGGTTGTTCTCTGTTCATTCCGTCTGGTGTCTGAGTCCAGCGATAGTTCACTAACCGTTCCCAGACATTCACACATCTCTCAGAAACGATGAACTTGTTCCGTTGTGGATCCATCAACTTCTTCGTTGCAATAATACGATCTAGAACTCGATATCCTGTTAACGGAGTGAATCGCATATTTCGAAAGCGACGATCAGTTACTCTACCTGTCGTAGGATCACGACCAAACTCAGCAGCTCTCAGAAACTGATCTCGCACAGAAGCCTTCGAAGTGATGCTGCGTTGAGTGGTATCTGGACCACCTACGTTGATCAACTCTGCGTAACCGTATTGTCGTGACCTCTGTAAAAACCCTAAGAACATCTTCCTTCTTTCAATAGGAAGATAGGGTAGCTCCTTCGGTTCGGATCCACACACCAACGAGATATAGAAGCGAATCTCCTCATCGGTACCTACAGCCTCATCTACGATTCCGATGTTACCTTGATTATCTTGCTGCATCACAACAGCGAAGGTCTCATCTGAAACACCCAAGTCCCAAGCGATAATCGAGTTATGCTTCCACTCCGGATTGAAGTCGAGAGGCTTCAGATGTACGGTCTTGATCAGTTTATCGTAGACGCGACCTTCCACAGAGGTCTCGTAGTTTATGTCAACCTCTTGTCCGAGTTCGGTAGGAGTGAGTTGAGACTTCATCCTCTCGTACCACGGAGAGGTAGGCACACCCTCTATCCACTGAAGTCCAGCGGCTTTCTCTGGATGTTGTGTCCAGTGCAGCGTATGAGTCTGGAATCCAGCGTTCGGATCAAATCGCAGTCGAGCAAAGACGTTGCCTTTACCTCGAACGGTAGAGTTCAGACACTGACACTTCACGGCTTGCTGAAACGCGGGATAGATCGTCTCACTCTTCGGAGTGCTGGCGGTTTCATCCCAGAGCCCGATCTTGTACGTACCGCCTCTACCTGCATTCGGGTTAGTCGACTCGCCGACTAAGTACGCACCCGTTTGTCGGTTCGTAATCAGCAAAGACTTGATTCGCAGCAGACCATGGTACTCTTTCTTCTCGATCCGCTCGTACATGAACCGGAGTTTTCCGAAGAGCGAGTTCGGTGACGATTCGATTCCACCATCGTCTACCAGATCCTCTTTGTAGCTCATCGAGAAGCCGGAAAAGGAAGGATCGTGCAGAAGTCCCCAGAGGAAGAACGCCATGTATAACCAGCTGATCCCCATCTGTCTGGACTTCTCGTCTATGATGTCTTTCTGAGCCCGATAGGCAGCATAGAGATCCTGAACAAACTTCTTCTGGTAGTCGTAGAGCTGAAACGGAATCGTCGAGGGTTCTCGGTCTGGGTTGAAGATCTTCAGCTCATTCTCGATGAACGCGACCGGATCGTTGACGTAACGTTGATGTTGTAACTCTAACGAAACTCTACTGAGCGACTGTTTCTGCTGTTCCTCGTTCTTCGCGCGATCCGCTTCCAGAGCTGATAATCGATCGCGGTCGTTTGATCGAACCATCTGGTTGGACAATTCCGTATGGACCGAGGTCAATATGTATGTTATAGGATCGTGCAATATCTGAGGCGTACTCATACGCATCCTCTCTCGTCTCAATACTCCGAGACGTCACTGTTACTTTGTCTTCGTACTTTCCGAAGTAACGCAGAACTCGATCGATCGCACCGAGAGAATCTGCATCCTTACCATCCAGCAGAATATCGCGCAATCGATCATCTATGAGACTCAGCAGTGACTCCATCCGCTGATCCAGAAGAGCATCTCGGCGAGATCGCTGGAACTCTATCTCTTCTTGAAAGATTCTCTTTCTTGTCCATGAGTAGACCGTCTGTTCATTCACCTCTAACCGGCGAGCTATTTCGGCTTGACTTACTCCACCAACGAGAAGTCGTACAGCAATTTTCTGCTGTTCGGTCAGCTTCATTCGTCTTCCTTTCTCAGTCTCAGTCTGTTTCCGCGTGAAGAAAGTAAAGAAAAAACTAGGATTTCTCTTAACGTTCTCTAGATGTCTCAACTGATTCTAAGCAGATTTTTTGTGAATCCGAGATAAAATCGTAATTATCTCTTCATCTAAACGTGTAGTTTCTTTAACCCAACGAAGTATAGAAAAACCTAGACTCTGTTCAATAATCTGCTGTCGTAAAATCTGCTCCGAACGTAAAACGTGCTGCTTATCATACTTCTCAGTTTGCAGAAAACTATCCGCTTCAATCGCGAGACGAGCCTGCCCATTAAAGAAGTCGATATAGTAGCCAGCAACACATCGCTCGTGACTACCGTAATAGCTATCTCCAAAACCCAACCTTCGTAACGCACGAGCTAACGCCCGAAAGCTGGGTTGAATCCATCGATCGTAGGACATTCCACCTTTACTACGAAGAGAAGAAAGAGAGTCTACACCCGCAACCATTTCTCTCTGTCGTTGCTCTTTAGCACGCTCACTATAGATCTTACGCAAAGCCGGATCTTTCTCAAAACGCTCCACGACTCGTTTTCTCTGATCCAAACGTCTTTCAGGATGCTCATCATAAAATCGACGCAAAGCTTTCTTCTGATTTTCTATTGCGTACTTCGGACGCTTACAGCCAAGACGCGCTCGACCTACTCTCATACCGGCTAATCGGCGTCGCTCTCGAGCTTCCGAGGATAGTTTCGTTGCTGCCAACTTCGCAGAAGCCGATCTCTTTTCTCGCTCTTGCAAAGGTATTTCCCGTCTTCGACCTAACGACTTTCTACCTCCGGCGACGGCCTCGATGTGAGCTTTCTCAGGATTCTCCATTCGATACACAAAGTTTGCTCGTCTTATCTTCTCTTTAGTTTCTGAGCTGCTATGACTGTGTCGAAGATATGCTTTACCATCAGCCGTCTGAGTCCACGCTTGATAACTCTTCACTCCCTCAAACTCCGGATGTTCAACGCGAAACTTGTCGTACAAAGCTCTCCACTCCGGTAACATTCTTTTCATCTCAACGATATCCTTAACTCCGTAATCGCCTTCTGTACCTCTCCGAGAAGCAGCAGTTTTCCTACAGCCTCGATTAGCTTCCGCTGTTCCTGGATTAGTTCCGTTGCATCCCGAAGACAACTCTCCTCACTGTTCGTCGCAATAGCTAACTCGGTGTATTCAGGATAAACCGCCTCTAGAAACTTCCTCACCGTTTCTGGTGATGCCTTCTTCTTCACGTTCTCTCTCCTCTCGATCGTGCTGCTGCTTCTCGAACTCGCTTTTCAGCCAGGTGAATAGAAGAATCTCCGCTACTACCATCAAAAAGAGGATCATTACGAAGACACCCTCAACGTTCATCTCTCCTCCGAATTCTCTTCTTTCTTTATCGCAACTTTCCTTACAAGAGACTCTAACGCCGACCTAGAGCAGAAGTAAAATCATATTCGTGAATACCCGCTAGTTCCTTCCTTTTTTGTAGTGCCTTCTTACAACACTCACACAACTCCAAGATTACTAACGCCCCTCTAAAACTGATCAGAGCTTTATTCATCTCACCACAATTGCTACACCTTATCTCTTCCTCTATCATCATCCTACTCTTCCTCGGTTCATCGAAAGAGTTTTCAGCACCTTTTCTGCTCTCTTCCACCAATCCGGACTCTCATCCGTAATAATTCTCGCCAGCAACTCATACCGAAGTGGTACCGTGTTTATTGTCTGAACGTGATAGCGACCGTCGCAACTGTGTGTCTCATTAAGCGACACTCCGATACTTCCTGCGTGATGCCTTGGAGACAAAAGAGTGCGAGGTACACCCTCATCTCGTCCGATAAAAAATCGAACGAGTGGTGGATAGTAACCTCGCAGTTTCATCTCTTACCTCTCGTACAAAAGCACCTTCCCGTTCCATCGAAATCGAATTCGCTGACCATCCGCTATCAGAACGTGCGGAAGGTTATACCGAGAGAACCTCCATCCGACTCCGACAAGAGGTCGTTTCGAAATCGTTAGCGTGATGTCGTACAGACCCGCATCCAAATTGAATCCGATACCACCGAATCTCTCTCTTCCGGAAAGATTCAGATAGCCATCAGCAGTTCGTCTGTGATCGGCATCGAAAACGATGACCTCCGTAATCACCTGCTGAAACGCAGAGTTATGAATGGTGATCCCTGTTCGCTCTCTGCGGATCATCGGACTCGGTAACGTTAAGCAGCTCGATAGTATGAGCGCAAGACCGAACCACAACCACTTCTTCTTCATCTCTCCTCCTCAATCGACTTGTGAGTGTTCATCGAACGCCACATCGTCACTCCGTAACTCACCGTCTCGTTTAACGTATAGTGTGCGTCATTCGTTACATCTCGTCCACCCTGCGCCTCGTACCACCGACCATCGTAGACAACCCACCCATGACCGGAAGTATCATACTTCCCCTTTGCCAACTCCGGCCAGCCGCCTAGCTCCTGCCGAATTAGGTACATCATCAGCACTGCAAAATCCTCACAATCTCCCGCTCTCCAGACATAGGTCTGATCGGGAGACTGCCAATACTCACTCATATCGTGAATATCATCATCGACCCAGCGAATATTCTGCACCAACCACCAGCCAATCTCTTGTGGAGAATCCAGATTCAATACCGGAATCTCAGGGAAGATCGGGTCGTAGTCGTCTTCCACATTCCACCACGGGTCACAACTTATTAGAAACAGAATCGGCAACAACAACCAGATCCTCTTCATCTCTCCTCAATTCAAGCTCGGTTTCGGATCGTCCGCTTCTTTGACTGGTATCAACTTCTCCATTATAGCTCGAAACGCACTGAGAGAGCCAAGCAAATCTGTGAACGGTTTCGCTACCTTATCAATAGCAAGGAGACGAGAATCATCCTCGCTCACTTCTATTTCCGAGATCGGTAAGATCCACGACTCTAAGAAGAGACACACATCTTGTCCATCTACAGTTCCGATGTATCGATACTCAGGCATCGCATCGGGAGCTCGAATGAGAAGAATTGGTAGTTTGAACTCTGCCCATCTCTTCATCGCTGCAGAGTAGGCAGCGTCTCCTGTAGAAGTGGTCAGACGAAACTCCTTCACAGGAACCCGCGTACCTAAAATCTCCTGAGGTGTAAGTGCAACTGCCATTAGAACTTTAACTCTCTTTTCGCTCATATAAAAAATACCGGAAAACGCAACAATAGTAAACAGCAAAGTAATATGAGTTATCTCTTTAATTTTGCGATTACCGCCTGAATCGCTTCCTTAACTCCTCGTATATAAAACTGCTGAATCCAATCCTTAACATCATCAGAGAGACTCCTATTCTCTCCAATCGGATATTCCTTACGACCTGAACCCCACTCCGCATCTGTAATCCTCTGAGTTTCTACAGAAAAATCTATCCCTGCACATAGTTCCTGAACTACAGAGTCCGCGTTGATATCCGAAGGATTTAACAGATTATACGACTCTTTCTGCCATAGGATCGTATCTTCAGTATGGCAAAGTCTCATACCCTCCATCGCAGTAAGAAGACCCCTAACATCGATAAGTTGTAACCTCATTTCTTCTCCCGGTACTCTCCACACCCATACTCATCCTCTCGAACGGGAGGATGACTCCACATAGTCGAAAACTGCTGAGGACTTCCTATAATGCCTTTAATAGGAATAGAGACAACTGGACTCTTCGGATATCGACGGCAGTGATGATCCTTCTCAAACCTGCACTTCACGCAACATCCTATAGAAAACTCATCACTCACTTCTCACCTCCAAACCGCTTTACGAACTCCGCATCAATAGATCGTTCGATGCGTAACACATTTGTAACGTGTCGTATACTATGATTCTTTACAGCGTTAGTATTTCCGGCGTTGTACGCGATAATCGCTTCTTCCCAGTTACCGTACTTCTCGCGCGCGTTAAGAAAGTGCTCGGCTCCTGTTCGAACGTTCCACGCAGTGTCCTTAAATTGTGCAGATGAAACTCCTGAGTAAGAGGCAGAGTTCAGCATCATCACGCCTCTATCCGTAGTTCCGTTTCCGTTCGAGTTCTCTCGAGAGTTCACGTAACCACTCTCCCACTCAGCCAAAGCAAACAGCAGATTCACCGGAATCCGTGACTGCATAGCTGCACTCATCAAATAGAACGAGACTTGTCTATCTCGTGTTCTACTGTCATAGAACAGAAGCACATCCTCAACCCGACCGGAGATGATCAGATTACTTACGATCCCGTTTACAGCCTCTCGAGTGATGTACGAATAGTTCGCAGGAGTAAGCTCCTGTGGAAGCGGATAAGCCGTTCGATATCCGAAGAAGGCTGAACCCAGAGCAACACAGATCACGAGAATCAGAACAATCGTGATCTTCACGTCGTTTGACTCTACTTTCCGGACAAGTCTTTCCACAGGTCCCGGTCCTGACACCATAACACGCGGTTTCTGATCAACGCCTGCCATATATCCTCCTTCAACCTCTCTTTATACCACTCGTGAGCTGTCGCTAACACAACAACATCCGCGCGAGGCGGCAACGTTGGATCGTACAACGGATCATGTACAACTACATGATACTCTGCGTCTTGGAGTAAATCGCGCAGAGCAACCGATGGAGAATTCCTTTGATCTTTTACTCCTGGAGCAAACCCAGAGCCTAATATCAGTACGGTCAAACCTTTTACACCGCGCAACGCCCTCTGCACATCATGCAACACTACTTGACGAGCAACTCGATACGTAATGTGAGACGGCATCCAATCATTAACCTCTCGAGCACTCCGAACCACAGACGGCACACTCCCAAGGAAAAGACGAGAATACTCTCCTCCGTGCAACAGCAACCTCGAGTCTTTCGGAATGCAATAACCGCCTACTCCAATTCCTGGAATATGCATATTACGAACGGGGTTCGTCATTCGGGTAACTGTATCAGGTATCTCGATAGAAGGTAGGTCGTTCACACATCGACGTACCTCTAATACGTCCACACCCAAATCGTAGCATATCACCGACACTTCGTTCGCGAAGGCTATATTGACGTCTCGATACGCGTTCTCCGCAACTTTGATCATCTCCGCAGTTGTCATAGAACTCACAGATACCACCCGATCACAAACCTGACTATACAACAACAGGCCTCGCCTCAAACTTTCTGCATCGAACCCAGAAATAATACGAGGCATCACGCGAATACTCGACAGCAAACGCCCCGCGGCAACTCTTTCAGGAGCGTAGACAAGTCTACCTTTATGAGCGAAGAAGGGAGCTACTTTTCGCTCCATCGTTCCCGGAGGGAGAGTCGTTTCTACACTAACCAGTACTTCAGTATCAACATACTCTCCGATCTGTTTCATAAGACACAGAAACTCTGCATCTTGCAACTGCCCGTCTTCCCAAGTCACTCCGACACACACAATTACGTTATCGACTTTTTGCTGTATCTGCGCAAAAGTAGCTGCTATACGAAGACGTTCATCTCGAAAAACTGCGTGCAAAGCACTCTCTAATTGAGGTTCCTGCTCATCAGAAAGATCTCTATCTAAGATGCGTTTTCGACGATCATCAACACGTTCTACTCCTATTACGGCATGACCTACTTGAGCGAACGCTACAGCAACTGCTAATCCAACCGTTCCAAGACCGATAACGACAGTTGTCTCGCTCACTGTTCGATCTCCATTTCTACCCACGCTTCCTCCGGATCGGTCAACGACTGATTCTCCACCAACGCTTCCTCCAGAGTCATCAACCGATAGTCTACCGGTGTATCTGGATCATCGCAGCGTACTCGTGCAAAGAAGAGCCTCTTTTCAAGAAGCATTCGACGCGGTGGAGATACCACTCTCTTTAGATGTTGTGCTAGTTTGTAGGTCAGATTCACATCCGACATGGCATCGTGTAATCGACTACCCTCTGTTGAGATATGACACTCCGTAACAATCGTACCGAGTTGTCGATTCGCGGGTACCGGAATCTTTCCCATCCACACTGCAACGGTCGTCAGATACAAAACATCTACCGGAAAGTGAGAGAAATACGAGTAGAAGTACTTGTCTCCACATCGCAACCACAGAGCCTCAAGAAAGTCCAGATCGAACTTGACGTTGTAACCTGCCGGAGTAAACTTATCTGCTCGGTCGTAAGGATCCACGTACTTTTGCAGCACCGCTCGGATCATCGGCATCGTGTCTCGATCTGTCAGTTTAAAAGCTCGAACTAGCTTCTCATCAAGCATGTGATTCTGAATCAGCGCCGGATCAATTTCGCTATCCACGGGATTCATCGTGAACTGCGTTCTCTCCGCGATCACCTTGTCGATCTCGATTAGGAACGCGACTTGCCAAATACCATGCGTCGCTGGATCGGTACCAGTTGTCTCAACATCAACCCAGCATACCTTCATCCCTACACCTCCAACTCTGCCTCAAAATGCTGGAATTGACAACTATTCCAAGGATGCTTCAATCTCGTTTTCTTGACCATCACGACACAACACGGATAGTTAGGACCGGCATAGTCACCATAATCCTCAGTCACTATTTCCAAGGTTGATCCGCATTCCCTACATTTCCACTCGCTCATTTCGGTTCCTCCTTCTCCCCCTGCTGCGGCTTCTCCCCGGCTCTTGTGACGGGGGGCTTGCGGAGCGTAGTGCATAGCAGCATCCAGACATCCCGGCGCAATAGCTGTAGGTCGATGAGGATAGCTTGCAGCCAATACCCGGGCGTCTGCTTTGCTCTGGCGGTTAGATCGGCCCACCATTGGCAGTTATTCCCCACGGCCCACCTTCCGGCCCCGGGGCGGCTCCCGATCATCACGCAATTTGATTTGATCAGCTACAAACACAACGTTGACGGATACCATGTCCTGACTCATGATCTGGATATAATCTTGCTTCCCGTCGGAAGTTCTCGTTATTTGCACGGTCAGTCGTAATCCGTTCACAGCTTCCCGCCTTCCCCCGGCTCCCCGGCGAGGGCCGCATCGGCGCGGGCGATTGTGATATGAGCCCACTCAAGGGCTCCGGCCAATACAAGATAATCTTTGAGATCTTCGGCGTCGCACATCCCCTGTAGTGAGTCCCGCAACTCCTGTACCAGCATTCGCATATCGCCCATACCCGCCCAGTCCTTGCCCGTAATAGCCCCGCACTTTTCGCATCGCCAAGGTCCTTGCCATTTACTCACGGCTCGCCTCCCTCTTTCTTCTTCTCCAGCCGTTTCTTATTCTCAGCGTTCATCGTAATCTCCTTGCAGGATTCCCAACCCACACCTCTCTCGGAGGTACGTCCTTCGTCACAACAGAACCAGCTCCAATTAGTGCTCCTTCTCCAATAGTCACACCGCTCACTATCGTGCTGTTAGCTCCAATAGACGCACCTCTCTTAACGATCGTCGGAACGATAGACCACTCTCCAACCGCTCGAGGATTGCGATCGTTTGTGAAACAAACGTGAGGACCTACGAACACCTCATCCTCGATCTTCACTCCGAAATAGATCGAGACGTTATTCTGAATCTTGCAACGACGACCGATATGAACGTCATGATCGATGTACACACCCTTCCCGATCCTCGTTCCCTCACCGATTGAAGCTCTCTCCCGAATGTGAGTCCAGTGCCAAATCTGCACGCTCTCCTCAATCAATACACCAGTCTCGACGACAGCGAACTTGCTGATCTGACGTCCGTTACCTACGTCTTCCATCTCATTCATATTGAATCCTCGTAGCGTATCCGTCGCGAGCTATCCGTACGGCATCTGCAACCGCGAGAGACTTCAAACCTAACTGATCATCTGGTGGACGCTCTCCACCGCGATTAACCAAGTGAAAGAACATCTCCAACTCAGCTAACACTGGTTCTCCACCTCGAGCTTGCCACCGATATCGCTCGCAGCGCTTCTGTCGATCGAACCACACGATCTCAGAATTCAGCAGATCGGTCTGGATCACAGAGTCCTTCGAGTACACACAGATCTGTCTCGCTTTCGATACATCGATCCACGACAGTCTCGTGTTCACGCTCAGACTCGCATCGAGTCGCAGATCAACGCTAGCAAACACATCAATACCATTCGAAGTAAGAACTAACGCTCGGTCGATCCAACTCGGATCTCCAAACAGATGAGTGATCAGATCGAAATCATGAACACCGAGATCTATCAACAATCCCTCTGCTCTATGAACTGCTACGTTATTGACTCTGGAAGTTGTGATGAAGAGCGGAAGATCGTTAGTACGAGCGGTAAGCCTCAACAACCTTCGCAGCTCTTGAACGATCGCGCTGAACCGCTCCACATATCCCACTACAACGATAGAAGAATCCTTTAACTTCAACTTCTTCGCCTCTTTAAGAGAGAACGCTAGTGGCTTCTCTACAAAAACAGAGTGTCCGCAATCTACAGCTTGCTGCGCGAGTTGCACGTGAGTATCCGTCGGAGTCGCTAAGATGATCACCTCAGCCCAACTCAGAAGATCTTCGTACGACATCCAATCTGACTTCGCGATCAACGGATCAGAGACGCACGGATCACAGACTCGTAACTCGAGATTCCACACCCGCTGTTGCTGCTGCAAGATACGATAGTGTACCTTTCCCATGTTCCCCAGACCCACCAATCCAACCTTTGGCACTTGGTTTCCTCCTGTACACTACAACGTACAACTGTGTACCATCGTGCATACAGATGTAAGCGCGATACCGATTCTCGAACATATCTGTCTCCGGAGCCATCTCATGACCGCACACAGGACACCAAACATCACATTCCTGAAAGTCCTTGTGCACGATCTTCACGGAGAGTTTTACCTTTCCTTGTATTGTTACGATTCTCGTGATGATCGAGAACTCATCGTTCTTCCAGTAGAAGTTTCCTCGACTGCTTCTCCATCGTTCAAGCTCTCGAGCGGTATTCTCTTGAACCACGTGATGATGCTGCGTATCCCAGAGAAAGGTGACCATCTCTTTTTCTCCCTTACTCGTGCAGTAACCTTACGAGCGAGACGAAATAGTCGAGAGACTTTTAAGTCCTGATAGCGAGCAAACCAGTGAGTAGCAACGAACCACGCAATAACTCGTACTTCGAAAGACGAGCTGATTAATTGAGGAAGTGGAAGTCTATGCAACCGAAAGTGTCGCAGAAGAGATCGTCTCGATATGCGACTTAGATCCTTAGGAATGAGTACTAGCACGCTCCACTGCTTCGCTGCCAGCCACAATAAAAAACGTCTCACTCCTCTTCGCGGTTGTCCGTAACGTGTACGCTTATCACTACCTGTAAATAATACGCGCCACTCAAAGACTACTTTCATCAGAAGAATTACCGGCTAGATCGGATCATTCTTAACCGGCTTGTAGTAGTATCCACTCCGGTGTGTACCAGCAATCTTACGTAAAAAGGCAAGAAGATCTAGAAGAGGTTTCACGCGATCGTCGAGTATAAGAAGCTCTTCAATTCGTTGCAGACGATACTTAATACACATCCAAGTTACGCCATAAACTGTTCCGCACGCTCCGTAAGAACGAAGTTTAAGATACAGACGTAACAGCTCGTATTGGGCAGGTTTCAGTCTCGATCGACAAATCCGATCAATAGTCTTATAATCTTGTCGCAAAAAGAAGTCAATATAACGACGTACCAAACGTAGAACCATCTTAATCTTATGACGAACAAGATACTTTTGTCCCGATCGTACAAGTGGAGCAAGAACTTGAGTCGCATCACCGTAATGTAAATACGCGTCAAGTACAGCGCGTTCAGGAAGGCGAAGAAACGTATCAGCAATCACGCATAACTTCTTCAATTGCATACGCTTATATCGATCGCGAGATATTCGCTGATCTACGCCAATCGGTTCTTGATAAGCAAGCAGTTCTACATCGTCAGGATTGAACACTTACTCTCCAGCTCCGCTATCATATCTTGCCGCTCTCTCGACAGTTGAGAGAGAGATATCGGACGCGACGACTTAAACGTCTTGTAACTCAGGATAAGCGCAAGAAACAGAGCATCAACCTCGTTGTTCCTCTTATACTCGAATGGTGCACCAAACTCGGACCACTCACACCAACCTCTCATCGCGTTCAGTGCGTCAACAACCATCTCTTTCGTAGCGTTTCCTTTACCGGTAGCAAACTTTTTAACAACAGAGGGTGACACGAGCCACACGGCACTACCCTCTTCATAAAACTTCGCCTTCACGAGACCGCCGAGCTCTCCGATATCGTAGATGCTGCGTCCAACGCTACCGAAACTGTAACCCTCGATAGCAAACGCGGTTACTCTCTCAAACTCCTGAAGACGATCAGTGATAGTATCGCGAATCCATATCGTCCGACCAAACCCCGTTCGTTTGGGAACGATCTCAAAGCATATCTTCTGACCAGACTCCGAGACAACTCCTACACCGGTATGTGTAAGAGAAAGATCCAGACCTACCACTACTCGACTCATGTCGCCGAGCACGCCATCCATCCACACGACGGACACTCCTTACAACCTCCACTGTTGTGAATTTCATTACGGCACATTGGACACAGTTCCGCGGTCTCGGTATGCTTGCACGACAACTCTAACGCGGAAGCAATCGCGAGTTCAACGGAACCCTGACTTTTTCGCAACTGCTCGATAACCTCGTCCACAGAGATGTTACTTCTTAGCGCGAGTGAAACGAGTCTTCCTAATCCACCGACGTCAGGTTGAAGAAACACCTCAATAGGCGTACCGTTGATATTGTTCACTGTGATGTACGCACGTTTTTCAGAGACCGTCATCTGGTAGGTCTTACCGAATAGTACACCAGGTCGAGTTATTGGAGCGATCTTTTGTGTTCCTGCGATATCCTGACGAGTCTTCGAAACCAGCACTTGCTCTTGCCTTGATCCATCGCGATACACAGTGATGCCCTTGCAACCGCTCTTCCACGCAAGCATAAACGCGTCATAGATGTCTTTTCGCGTAGCAGAGTGAGGAAGGTTGATTGTCTTCGAGATCGAGTGATCGACATGTCGCTGCCAAGCCGCTTGCATCAAGACATGCTCTTCTGGTGTAACATCAAACGTTGTGACGAAGTACGCAGGAAGCTCCTCTCCGGCAACAACGTACGAAGCTATCAAAGGATGTACGTGCTTTAGAACTCTACCAACTCGATGCGACTCATACTCCCACTCAAAGTTCGGCTCTATCCCGGAACTGCAGCCTGCAAGCAGCGATAGTGTTCCAGTAGGAGCAACCGAAGTTAGCATCGCATTTCGACGATTCTTCCCCTCTCCGTTCGGACCTCTTTCAACGCACAACCGAGCGCTTTCAGCATGCGCCTCGTTGAGAATCATCGTTGCTACATCCTCCGCTATCTCAAAACTCTCTTGAGATCCATAGCGAACTTTAAGTTGCAGCAGCATATCAGCCCAACCCATAACACCCAACCCCAACGGACGATACTTCTTCGCAGAGACCTCGATCTCTGAAAGAACGTACTCATTTCGCTCGACTACGTTATCCAGTAGTCTCGTTGCAAGAGAGGCAACCTGCACTATTGCCGATCGGTCGATCTTACCATCTGCAACAAACTTCGACAGATTGATCGATCCCAAATTGCAACTACCATAGGGAGGTAAACCAATTTCCGCGCATGGGTTGCATGCTGCGATCCACTCGTCTATAGTCGACAGACGATTGACGATGTCGATAAAGAACAACCCGGGTTCTCCGTTTCTCCACGCACCTTCCACAATCAAGTTCATCAGTTCTCTTGCTCGAAGACTCACGGGTTCCAAACCGTGAAGATTGTAGTCTAAGACCCACTCGTCATCAAGCTCCACAGCTCGCATAAACTTATCTAACGCGGCTATGGAGATGTTAAAGTTCGTGATCTCTCCTTCAACACTCTTACAACGAATAAATTGACGCACGTCTCGACAGTCAGCGCGCATTATAGCCATATTTGCTGCACGACGCTTCCCTCCTTGCTTAATCACCTCGGAAGCTGCATCATAGACATGCAGAAAACTGATCGGTCCGGACGTCGTACCATTCGTACTACTTACAACAGAACCGATAGGTCGCAACTCAGAAAGATCGAAACCTGTTCCGCCTCCGCCAGCCTGAATTAGCGCAGCAGTCTTCAGGATGCTAAAGATTCCATCCATGTGGTCTGGAATTGGGAGTACAAAACAGGCGCTCAGGTTCTTCAACTTCGTACCCGCATTCATTAGAGTCGGAGAGTTCGGAAGAAACCACAACTCCCTCATCATCTCTGTGAACTCTCGAGAGTACTTACCATCGATATCAAGAAAACGCGCGACTCGCTCGGTCAGTGTCGTCCAGTCTTCACCAGGTTGATAATACCGTTCAGCAAGCACTATCTCTGCATTCTCACTTAATCGCTTACTCATGAATCCTCCGACTGCTTTGCAGTGGTACACGTTCAACGTGATCTATCTTCTCATAGATCACGACATCGGTTCCCATGAAATAGATCAGCGTAGCGACCTCTCGTTTAACCTGATCTACAACCCTCACAATACCTGTGTATCCTTCAAACACACCCTCCCGAATATGTACGAGGTCTCCCTCGAAGATTGTCTGCGAAGCCCTTTGGACTGTTCGCTGAATTGTCAACGTCGCACATCGTCTGCGCGCACTCTCGATAATCTCTTCTACAACGGCGTCCGGTATCGCTACATCTACTAGAGCGGCTTCTGGACTAGGTCGTCTACGCACAATCTCTCGCAATACCACCATAGAACTGGTAAAGTCGTCGAACTCTAGAAAGAAGAACCACTCATCAACATCATCCAGAAGCCCCAAGAATGCGTAACCCTCGTACAACGGCTCCTGTATTACTTGACCTCGATCATAGCGAGCAATCACAGGATAGAAGAACACAACGTCCCTAGAGTGTCGGTGAATTCGGTAGCACGCCTTCTCTATACCTCGCTGTACTCGCTTCTCGAAGTCGTGAAAGGGCAACGTTATGACGTACCATTTCATAACATCGAAAACTTCGGAGTTAGAGTTTTCATGTTGAACTCCTCACAGAACTCCGCAAACCGTGCTTGATCTAAGCAGGAACGAGTTCCTACGATGTCGCTAACTCTACCACTCAAAAAGATCAATTCCCAATTCCGAAGAAACACATCGAACTGCTCTCGTAATACCGCATCCCACGAGTTTCGAACTGTGTGTCCTCCTCGCAGACAGTCTCGAACTATGCGAGCCGCTTCCTTCTCAGGAAACCTACGAATACCAGGAACACTATCGGAATCACATCCGGTAATACTCCAGACAGCAGGTAGTTCCTCTGGCCACAGACCCCACTCCTCGTAAATGTTACTACGCGTACTCACTCGTTGAGCGGAAGGTCGAAGAAGCTGAACATTATCTCGAATCAGCAACTGCTGCCAATCATGATCATTAGAAACAAGCAACGTAGAGTTCTCACTATGTCGAACCCACCACGCTGCTAAATCATCAGCTTCGTAACTGACAGCCGCGACTTGATTAACTCCGATAATTGGAAGCAGTCGGTTCTGAAGTACAGACAGTTGTCGCAGAAAATCTTCTGCGGGTCTCTCCGTACGACCGGCTTTATACCAGGGATACTTATCAACACGCCAGTTCGTAATACTATCCCACAGAAACACGAACCGCCGAATCGCGAATCTCTGCTTAAGACCTATCAGATTTTGAACGGTTCCGAAACTGATACCTGTACCTCGACTAGATTTATCGTGCAACTCTCGAAACACCCACGCGACTCTATACGCGAGGTTCTTTGCATCAACGACACAGGTATCAAACACCATCAAAGAGATCCTTCAAGCGAAGCACAACGTACTCTTCTTGAGATTCAAAGTCTATGATAAATACCGGTAACTTTCCAGCTACCTTTGCCAGTTTTTCGATTTCTTTGAGATCACGAAGTAAGAGAGTGAAGCTTGCGTGCTTTGTAGTCTTGCACTCACAGAGCATCAGCTCAGACCGCACATCTCCTTTGAAGAATGAAAACGGAGTAGCTCCAGAGTTAGGCTGAACCTGTCCCTGAATCTTCCGCGCTACTCTCTCCTCCATCTTGCGACTGTCCTTGCGGTGATTCTGCGTCGGTTCCAACCACTTCGGTAGCATCAGATAACCTCCTCATTCGACGCTCTACTGAAGGAGAGTAGTACCAGAAACGAACTCCGTGTTGAGTCTGCATTAGTCTGCGTAGATCCTCACTCACAGAGAGATCGGTACGAAGTCCCTGCAGCAGCTTTTCCATCCCCAGAAAGCTTGCTCCACCTACGTAGTAGTAAGCTCCACGCTGTTCTATCAAACCGAACCGCGTAGCGGTAATCAGCACATCCTTCAATAGATCGTACTGTCCAGCGTGCACGTAAGCAGCATCTCGAAAGTAGAAGTCGACCTCTCCGGTTCCGTGAGGAACCGACGTCTTATTCTTCTTTGCGACGAAGGTTAGAGTCGTTCCCCACTTCTCAGCCTTCGTCTCTTTAACTTCACCACCAACAGCGTCAAGCCACTTCGCTCGACGGAACAGAACGCTGATGGACTTAAAGAACCGCAGTCCCCATCCCCCTCCGACATCTGGTCCACCGTACATATCAAAGGAGTCTCTCAACTGATTGGTATAGATCACGGAACACCACGGACGGTTCTCTTCTTTCGTGAGATCTCCAGGAGCCATCGCCGTAACAACCTTCCGACAGAAGAGGTTGTTCAGTTTAGCTTCCGTTCCCATCGTCGGTTCATCAGCACTCCGACCCTGTACGTGTGTCGGTACAGGTCCTGTGATAGAGTCAATCGCGATCAGCGACACCTCTCGAGAAGCCACCAACACTTCTACCATATCAATCATGTCTTCGAGAGAGGCTGGAGCGTTAAAGATCAAAGCATCTAGATCGACACCAATCTTACGAGCGAAATCGAAATCGAACGAACCCTCAGTATCTACAAACGCGCACACTCGACCGAGCTTCTGATTCTCCGCCAAAATGCGAAGGATTGCTGTCGTCTTACCGTGCGACTCCGGACCAGCGAACTCTGTAATTCGACCTAGAGGCAACCCACCACCTAGAGCAAGATCCAACTGCAGTGAGCCTGTAGGAACTCTATCGTATACCAGTGCTCGCGCTTCCGAAGCGATAGCTATACGTCCGGGTCCGAACTTCTTGTCTAGCACCTTTTGTAGATCGCGTGTCATACAGGTCTCCACTCTACAAGAGGTTGATCGCTACGAAGATAGAGAGGATGTCGAGGACATCCATCCTTAGTCGTACCAAAGCACGACAGTTGAGGACAACCCGCAACCAGACCCCTAAGATGAAGAACTCCTCGTTTCACAATCCAGTCTGGAGCTCTCGCTCCCCAGGCGCATATCACACTCCACGTAAGTCTAGCAGCTCGCTCCAGATAGTCGTAGTTCTCAGGTCCTACGGGATCCAACTGTTGAAGACAATCAGCAGGACTAGTAGCTCGATATGCCATCAGATTTACAATCTCGATTCCTCCGGCATTCTCTCGTTTTGCGAAGTTGATGCAACGTCTGATAGTCGGATCATCTCGCTCCGCATCTGCAGTCGAAGGATTCAACATACAAAACACCAAAGGAGGACGATCGTACCATCGTCTAGTCAGACTGTAGCGATAACGACCGTCTTCACTAATAACGGCCGACTGAATCACGAAGGAGTTCCTTCGCTAGGCGTATCCGTCGGAAGCATAGACGCCATTCCGATCACACACGCAACCGCGATATCTAACAGTTCCTTGCGAAACTTCTTCGGATCGTTCTCGTGAAGAGCTTCTAACAGTTCTTTATTAAACTCCTCCGCTATAATACCGTAGCACTCATGAGGACCAGCGTAGGTTCCACTTCCCTTCTCTCTAAGACGAAAGTCGAGCTTGTGATCAACTTCTCTCAGGGCGCGAGACAGCTCCAGATTAGACAATTGATTTCTTTGTATCATATGCACCCGACAGGAATCGAACCTGTGCAAGCTAGCCACTGTCTCCGGCGGGAGCAGCTTACTACGAGTGCTAGGAGGGGGATCTACAAAATCTAGATCCCCCGCTAGAAGTTACGTTTCCTTTCGATCACGAACCAACCAACGGAACGGAGAGTATGTTTCAGTACCGACCACATCCATTCCCTCGGCTTTCTTGGTAGCGTGAATCACTAGATACGTGACTGGAGTGAAAGCGACCTCCACCCCGACCTTCATAACCCACTGCCATCCGATCATTGTGAGAACGGCGACGAATGGCATAGAACCGATGAACGCGATGAAACCGAACAGGATCGTGTCGATCCCCTCTCCGACGATCGTGGACGCGATGGTTCTCATCCACAGATGTTTAGACTGTGGATCCCACTTCAACATCCACTCCTTCATTCGAGCGAGAATCCAGGAGTTCCCGAATGATCCGACCCAGTACCCAACCAGTGAGGCAAGGACCAATCTCGGCACGAGACCGAGCACGGTCTTGAACGCTTCTTGTCCCTTCCAGAAGGGCGGATACGGTAGCACGATCGCCATCAAGAAGATAAGCGACATAAGAATGTTCGCGCCGAAACCGTACCAGATAATACGTCTCGAGCGAGCATATCCGTACACCTCGGTGAGTACGTCACCGAAGATGTAGCTCAGCGGGAACAAAAACACCGCTGCCGTAAGAATGATAGGGCCGATCTGGATCAACTTGCCAGCGATGATGTTCGACAGCATCAGAATCGCGACAAACGCCACCAGATACAGGTTGAGAAGCTTGTACTCCTTCATGAACACCTCCTGAGAAAGATTTCGTCGTGTGCTGACGCTTACTTCGGTTGCGCGACCGGCTCTACCGGTGCGGTGGAAGTTGCGGGAGCACTTGCTTTGCGCGCAAGAGCACTCTTTTTGGCCGACTCGCGCATCTTCGCGATCGATTCAGGGCTGTGTTTTTTTCCTAGATGCGCATTTCGCATTTTTTCTATAGCCTCTGGGCTATATTTTTTTCCGGATTCACCCATAGTGATCCTCCTCAAATGAATTTTACTCTACTCCAACGGAGTAGTATTATCTCTAGACAAGATCCACTCCGCTACTTGTTCAGAAGTATGATCCGGTATCTTATCACGACCCTCTTTTACTCGAAGAAAGTAGTAGTGCTGACTTTGAACGTAAGCGTCTTTCCTTCGATCTTTAGCTTGCTGTGTTCGATCCGTTTGATGATGAAACTCATCATACTCAATCCAAATGTGCAACACATCAACCCAAAAGTCGGCACAAAAAAGCTCTCCTGATAAGCTCTGTTCCCAGTGCTCATTCTTGTGAGCACTTTCAACGCGTCCACACTGAACTATAATACTTGAAGGAAGCAAAGAAGCAACTCGATCAAAGAAAGCTGTAGCCCGAGGACCTATCCCAGGCCAAAGACCCCTTTCCAACTGTCGTCGCGCACTTATATGTCCTCGCACAACAGCCCCATCATGAGAACCGCTCTGTCCTGCTCGTCGCAACCTCTCATAAGCTTTCTTTGGATCTGCTGCGATAGAAGCGAGAATCCCCTTAATCCGTCGCGCTTTCACTTCCGGACGGTTTTGAGTTACAAGTTGAGTTTCTACCTGTTTCACACGATACGTCGGATCACTCCACTGTTTCTTTGCAGCAGCGCGTATCGCTTCTTTTACTTCCAGAGCATTCATCACAATTCGAGCCACTTCACTCTGTTTCTCATGCTCTCTCGGATCTTCGTATCGCTTCTTTTGAGAAATGCTCATCTTCTCTCGCACCTCAGATCGCTTCGTAGGGTTAAGATTGCCTAGTCGTTGCTCACGAAACTCTTGAGATCTTATCTTCCCTCGGTTTCCGACACTAACTTTTGCGCGAGCTTCCACACTATGCTTACTACCTTTTCTCACAAATCTACCCCACCTATCTTGCTCGAAGTACCAACGGCACTCGTCCGTAGAATCGCCAAGATTGCTTCGATTGGACTAGTTTTACTCCAGCAGATACGCTAGCTCCTGTATCCGCTATCACTGACACTGGAATGTTCGAGGGAAGAGACTGAATCAGCTCGGAACTAGGTTCTCCAGTCAACGAGAGCACAATCTCGTTATAACGAGACGCGACTGGTTTATGAGATCGCACCAGCACTACGATCCGAGTGAAGAACTGCCAAACAGCATCAAGCGTCTCATCCTCTTCTATCACTCCGATCACTTCTCGCTTCCCGATATCACGAAGGTCTCCAACAAGAACGGCAAGTTCGTGAGTCGGTTGCTTCGCAACGTCTCCCAACAGGAACACGCGACTCACTCCATACTGCTTAATCGCGATATTCGCGATCTTCATCGGAGAATGATCTACGCCGTCGTCACAGAAGTGAATCCCGACTCCACCTTGACCACCTCCATATACGTGAACGACACACGGAAAGATATCAACCTTCATATTAGATATTACCTCCGACAATCGTGCTAAGTTTGCCTACTCGTTTAACTTTGATCACCTGATCAAAAGGAAGATTCAGCGGAACGTGTGAGATGACGAACAGTTGATGAAACTCCTGCTTCAGCATCGTTAACACTCTCTCCATGATTTCTCTGTTATATGCGTCCAGTTCGCCGAAGATCTCATCCAGCACAACAAACTGAATCGGAGCAGCGAAACCTCTTTGTCGCAACAGACGACTGAGAGCCATCCTAATTGAGAAGTTCAGCAGTTCCTTCTCCGCACCGGAGAAAGTCTCGTACTTTCTCAACGCCTCTCCTTCCCTCACTAAGATATCCAACGTATTCTTGTCGGAGGACGTCTTTAGCTGAAACTCAATATGATATGACGTTCGCAATTGCTCAAGCACCTGATTACTAAGAGGTTGCAACTCTCTCTCTACTATCTGCTGAACAACGAAGAAGGAGACTCCTGTTCGCGAGAAGATCTTCTTCAGCTCTGTGAGGATTGCACTCTGACGCGAAAGCTGTTGAAGGTTTTGATTCTCTGTTTCAGCACTTCGCATCTCGGTAGCGTACATTTGCTGATAAACTGCGATCTGATCGATTTCAGTCGTGAGACCCTGAACAAGTCGTTTCTCTTCATCCTGCTTCTTCTCCGCTTCCCGAATAGAGACCAATAACTCGCTCAGTGAGATACTAGAAGCAAGTTCAACTGCAGTCGTGTCTTTCTGAACCAACTCTCTTAACGCCTGAGCATGCGTTTCAAGTATCGGTATCTTGTTGCCAACCTCTTGAAGTCTCAGAAACTCTTCCAGAGTGGCTAACGCTTGCGCGTTCGTTATTTCTGCTGCTGCGAATTTTCGATCTATAACAGCGCACTCTGCAATCTGCTTCAGTACAGCATCTAATTCCGCTTGATACCGCACTCGCTCACTCATCGCCTCTGCCTGCAGTGTGCGATATGTCTTCTCCGAGACTGACTGACGACACGTCGGACACGTAGCGTCAAACGCTCGTTGCAAGAAGGAAGCTTCTCGTTGTAGCGCTCCACGAATCCGACCCTCTTGTTGACGCAGCTCTTGAAAGAGTCCGCTAACTCGCTCTCGAAGAAAGCGAGGACACCGATACACCATTAAAGAGGGCGTCGAAGTAGCAGCGGCAACTCGAGCTACTTGTAGATCTCTCTCAACACTCTCCAATATACTCTGATTTTTCTTTAGTCGGTCTCGTACAGTACTTAGTGACCGAACTGACTCCTCATTCTCTCGTAGCGTCTGCAATTGAGAAGTCCAATAGTTGTAGGACACCTGATGAGCAGCGCACTGTTCTCCCAAGGTCTGCACACGATCTTCCGAGATCTGGAACTCAAGAGCTCCTGCTCTCTCTAGCGCGGCCTTCTTTCGAGTCGTGCTCTCTTGAACTCGTATAACAGCGTCTTTCAATCGTTGAGACGTTACTTCATAGCACTTCGTCCAGAACTCAAGAGAGAGAATCTCTCTCATATAGTCTAGTCGCTCTGCAGAAGTAGCTGCCGTAAATCGATCGCTTTCTCCCTGCAGAAAGAAGGAAGATGCAACCAGTACCGAAAATGACGCACGAAGTAAAGCATCGATCTTTGTCTGCATCTCACGCACAGATCCATCGCTACGTTTTCCGTCCTCATACAAAGACACAACGCTCGACGAACCCCAAACGCGCCGAATCCGAAACACACGATTTAGAATCTGAAACGTGACATCAACGATGGAGTCTCCGGAAGAAACCGTAGAACGTATATCTGATACGGTTCCACGCGGAAACTGACCGAAAAGAGCTGCAAGGATGATCTCAACGGCGGTGCTCTTTCCGGAACCATTTGATCTAGAGGGAGGATCTCCTTCTCCATAGACACCTATCAATCCACGAGCGGGCTCGTAATGTAACTCGGCAAAGGACCCGTAGTTTCGGGCCTCTACACTTTGGATGATCAAGTTCTTACCTCATCCATAATCGACTTCGCTATCTCTAGCATCTCCTCGGAGTATCCTACCGAAAGCGTCTTCATGTACTCAGCTAATTGATCCACATACGAAAGAGACGCGTAATGCTTATCTCCTCCGACGGTCGCGACCTCATCGATCGAACGAATTCCTCGAATCGACTTCGGATTCTTCCCGTACGCGGAGTTCTCTACAAGAGTCAGACGCGTCTTATCTCTCACAGTTATATCCACAATCCCGTCCCACGTATCTGCGGGAAGATCGTCAAGCTCTCGCTCAGTCGATACGACAATCGCGTGATACTTAACGTATCCGGGTACCTCGATCGACTCGACGGAGTTATTCTCTGTATCAACGATACAGACACCCTTGATCTCTTCTCGTTCTCCGTAGTCAGTTTGTGTAAGACTTCCTGGATAGAGAACAGCGACCTCTCCAAGCATATACGATTGACGCTTATGAACATCCCCGGCCAACACCAGTTTTACGTAGGCTGCATCTAACTGAGGCAGCTCGATCGCGCCGCTCTCCATCACGTAATCTCGACCGACTGTGCAACCGGCGATTTGCGCGTGCGTCAACAGAATTTGACAACCACTGTTCCTCGCCATATCCTCATACACAGTATGAGCTAGGGTTACGTATTGCTCAGGATCGAAAAATCGAGAGCGAGGAAGATGAGGAACTACCGCAAACTTTTGCCAAACACAAAGATCGTCATGAATCTCCACATTCTGCCAGTGACCGTGCATGAACGGTTGTAAGGCGTGATTTCCCTCGTGAGTGCTATCATGATTTCCTGGAATCACTAGAACAGGAACACCAGTTTTGTCCAGCATCTCAAGAGCGTTACGAATGTGTACATTTGTTCTAATCGACGGATGATTGGAGTGACTAACGTCTCCTAACACTGCAATCGCATCTACCTTCTTCTCTCGAAAGACTGAGACTGCATGACCGATCTGTTGTAACACCTCTTCCGAACGATCGAAACTTGCAGTACCATCGACATTTTTACCGAGATGCCAGTCTGCTGTGATACCTAGTCTCACCTCAACTTCTCCAGTGTCTCTGTCATTTTTGTATGTACAAAGTCGATGACATCTGCAGCAAGCAACTCTCGAGCTTCATCTTCGTCGTCACTCGACTCGAGCTCTACTCGTTTGTCGAATGCCACTTTCACGTAGTCGTTATTGTGAATTTGAACCGTGTAAGAGTACGCGAACGTAAGCTCCTTTGTTTTCACGATTTTAGCTTACAGCATATTTTGCTTGACAGTATGGACATGTATTCCAGTTGTCTGGGAACGGCTTCTTGCACTTATCGCAAGGTGCTAATGTAGCTCCGACAGGAAAGGTTGCAACGATCGGATCCGCTTCCGGTGCTAGACTTCTGCGATGAGGCTGTTCCGTTTGAGGTGCAGCAACCGAACTCGTTTGAGCGGGTAACGGTCTCCCCAAAGGAGTACCTCCCTCGGATGTCTTCTCCGCTTCCTTCGGTTCCTTCTCAGCGAGAACCTGTAGTTCCGCTAGATAGGAAGTACCTAAAGTAGCATCTATCTGCGCGATTGTAGATCCGAGAGCGGAAACGATACCCAGAGAGGACGTCGGCTTTATGAGCGTCTTCAGATCGTACCGTTCGTACGCCAGCTCCTCTGCAGTCAGAGGTCCTTCGACTACCTTCACTCCGTAGGTCGGATTCGTTCGTACCGCTTGCATGCAGGAGTACTTCGTGTTCTGCCACGTCGTACCTGTACGAGAGAAGACTACGTCGTACCCTTCCGCATCTCCGTAGTTCTCCGCGACTTTTCCGAACTCGTTAAATGCCATCGGTCCGACTCCGACGTCCGAGTTCGATTGCGCAAGCAGTAGAGTGTGCTTTTTCTCCTTCGCAAGCAGCACCATCTGTCCTGCTTCGTTCTTCTGAGGTTCGCGCGGAATGCAGTTTAGCAAGTACGTCTCTCTTGGCTCCCAAGAGTTTCGACCCTCTCCTCCGAATACCATCTTAAAGATCTCGGGATGCTTCTGTGCGTGAACGTACTCTCGAATCCACTTGTTGTCGACCTGCTTCAACGTGTAATCCAGAACGTGTCGGATCAGCTTGAATAGCGGTCCGTTCGGATCGATTACGAACGGCATCGGTTTTGCTTCACCGACCTTGATCCACGACCGCAAGCACACTTCAGGATCGCCTACGACGCGCATCACGTTCGTAGCGGGTGCGCTCTGGATCACGTACTTGTGCTCAGAGGAGAAGCTGCCACCCTCGGACTGTCTCTCCTCTATCTTAGCACGCATCTGACGAATCTTCTCTAGATCCATCAATTACTCCTTTCCGCTCAGTCTTCTCAGACGTTTAATTCTCTCTATTCGCTCCGCTCCGCTCTCAGTCTGTCCGACGGATAGACCTCCAGCAGTCTGATAGTCCGATCTCATATTTCGAGCCAACTCGACGTAGATATCCTTCAAGCTGCTCCACACCTTCAAGAACTGTGCCCGAACGTTCTGTTGAAGTTCCAGTTGCAACAGTTCATCCTGCCACTTCTGCCACTCCACTCTGTTATCAGAGGCGATCTGAGCCTCGATCGCTTTCACGGAGCTACCTGCAGGAAGCAAGTTCTTAGCGATCGTGAACAATCGATTATACCACTCATCGAACGCGAGCTTCCGACGACGATATGCTGCTTGAGCAATAGCATCCTCGGAAATGGCCCACGCATAATCTCCTCCGTATTCGGCCATCCGTTGATTAAGTTCCGCGAAGGAGACTTCACCTCCGTGAGCAACTCGTGTCTTCTCAACGAGTTCGTGATGCTTCTCCAGCAACCACGCCATTAACTCTTCAGCCATTTACCCCTCACACTAATAATACCAGCAATTACGATTCCAACTTAACCCGAAACTCCATAAAGGAGGCGCGTATTGAGAATGTCTCAATTCCTAAACCTCTCGGAATCTTCTCATCTGTAAGAGGATCATTTCCGACGTGCAACAATCGCGACGGATGAGAGAGAGCTTCCTCAGACAGCACATAACTCCAAAACATCGGAGTCCACTTTGCGTGACCCTGCAAACCTGTGATATACATCTCATCGAACAACTTGTTCAAACCGAAGTGCTCTAGCAAAGCAGCGATCCAACTATCCCACTCGGAACACAGAATGCAGCGAAAACCCAGCTTACTCGCATACTTCAGAAAACGAACTCCTAATAGTTTCGGAACCCACGCTTCCTTAGTCATCGCGTAGTCGAGAATCATTTTGCCGAGATTCGTCTGTCGAAATGTTGTCACGAAACCGGCTATCTCTTGATACACGCTCAACCAGAACGTCTGAATAATGTCATCTCTAACAAGCTCAGGATATCCTCGAAGACGATGAGAAACGATGCGCGAATAAGCTGCTCGTACAGTACTCTCCTCCGTGTTAAGCATCTGCGCAATCTTCCGATAGTGATCAGGAGCTTCCTCGAACAGAGTTCCGTGACCGTCGAATGAGACCACTTTCTTCATATTACCTCCGGAGGCTCAACTGACCAATCTACCAATTCAAGAACTCGATCAACGCCATCTATCTCTTCGTCATCCTGCAGTTCCTCATCGGTAGGATCCACAATAGTCTTAGATGCCTTATGCTCGTACCAGTTCTGCACAATATGAACGTCCGCTGTCATAGGTACTAACAATCTCGGATACGGTTTTTCCATCTCCTCTTTCATTAACAGAGCTACGTACTCTGCACTCGCGTCGTCCGTCTCTACCAAGATCTCGTCGTGTACAATCCCGCACAGTTTCGCATCTAGCTTTTCACGTTGAGCTCGTTCTCGAATTCGTTCCCACGCGATACACGCTATATCGTTTGCGCCACCCTGAATAGGAGCGTTCACGGCTTGTCGTTCAGCCTCCGCTTGCATATTCGTATCTGGATTTATCGCATGCTTCAACTGACGTCTTCTTCCGTAGAGATTTCGCACGTATAAATGCTCCCTAACAAACACATGCTGCTGATCAATCCACTGCCACAGCACTGCAAAACGACGAGCAAAACGATCAATCCATTCCTGTGCTTTTTGTAACGAAACTCCCATCTCATCAGCAACCGACTGAGCTCCTCGCCCGAAGAAAACACCGAAGTCAAATCCCTTCGCAGTATTTCGCTGCTCAACGTCTACTTCACTTCCAGGCTCCAGTCCGTAGAGAGTACATGCCACCTCGTTGTGGATATCTCCGCCCTCTCGGAAAACTCTGATCATCTCAGGATCACCCGAGAGAGAGGCTCCTATACGCAACTCAATCTGATCGAAGTCTGCATCGATCAGTTTCCTCCCCGAAGAAGCTCCTATAATCCTACGAATTGCCGCATTCCTCGGAAAGGTATGAAAGGCGCTAGAGAGTCTTCCCGTTACAGTTCCAGGTTGCAAGAAACTGTAGTATGCTCGTCCGTTACGCATCCTTTTTCGAGTGCCTTTTATATACGTCGACAGAATCTTTCTCTGCTTTTTGATATTCAAGATTTCGTCGATAATACCAGAACGATCGAGAGGTTTCAGCTTCTTTAACGTCTCTCCATCCGTCTTCCACCTCTTTGTCTTGGTATGCTGTTCCGGAAGTTTCAATTTCACGTAGAGTATGTCACCTAACTGCTGACCAGAGTTAACGTTGAAGTCACCGGCAATCTTTCGTACGCGTGTTACAGAGAGTTCCTCCAACTCGAGACATCGATCTGTTACTGCAGTCATAGCGCTCTCATCGATCGGAACTCCGTTATGTTCAAGCTCCTCTACAACGCGAGTAGTCGGCATCGAGACGTTCTCGAACAGATACTCAAGCCCCTCTCGAGCAAGCTCCTTCTTGAATCGATGATAGAGCCGAAACGTGCTCTCCACATCGTCGCAACAGTACTCACCAACAACATCCTCTGGTAATCGGTCCCAAGTTGGCTTACCGTAATGTGGTTTGATCAAGTCAGCACGACCACCCTTATCAGTATACAACCACTCCAGATCCTTGAGACCGTACGGCATCTCCTCCTCTAACAAATGATGAGCAATCATCGTGTCGAAGACCTTCGGACCCAGTTCAACACCGCACGTCCATCGAGCAACACTTCGATCGAACGCAACGTTGTGAGCGATCTTCATAGAATCTCGCCCATCTCTTGCAAGTCGACTCACCAGCGCGCTCGTCAAAAACTTCGCTGGAATATAGTATGCTTCACAGAAACGCCAACATAGACCCAATCCACGAAGCGATCCGTTCAGATACGTCTCAAAGTCAAAAGCAAAGGCATCGTGCTGCACACACTGTACAACAATCTCCTCAGCCTCACTCGCATCTTGTACAAAATGTCTAGTCACGCGCGTGATTCGTACTCGACGATCCCGATACTCCCAAGCTGTAGAGAGAGCTATCACGGATAGATCAAAGTCTAATCCCTGAGTCGCTCCCCAACGCAATAACGCACTTGGATGAATCATCGGTACAACCCAGCACTGAAACAGTCGATGAAACATTACACACGTCTGCCACGTCATCACTCCGGAGATTCCGGTCAGAACTCGCATCGGAATGTTTCCCACGGATACAATCACGGCAGGACGAATTGTGCGTATCTCATCTATCAACAACGGAAGACACGCGTTAATCTCTTGCGGTTTCGGATCTCGATCAACTCGACGAGTTTCCGAGATCACACTCGGTCGACACTTGACTACATTCGCAAAGTACAGTTCTTCTCGAGGTATATTAGCCTCTCGTAGCATGTCGTTCAACAACTCGCCAGCTCTTCCAACGAAGTTCTCTCCTCGTTCCACTTCATCAGAACCAGGACACTGACCGACAATCATCACCTTCGCGTTCTTCGGTCCGGTACCCTCAATCTTACAGCGTCTCACTCCTGAGTTGGAAACGCTATCCTCGCACAAAGCGCAGTTACACTCTCTCTTGAGTACTCTCATACGCCACTACTTCCGAATCCCCTCTCCCCTCGGAAAGACTCACTCAAAGCTAAGGCAGCCTCAAAGAACACCGTCGGAATCGCGACCACGACTAGTTGTGCAATCCGATCACCTTCTTGAATGAGAAATGGATTCGGATTCATGTTAATCACGATCGCACTGAGTGGTCCTCGATACCCTTGATCTATAGTACCGAAGGTAGCGAACAAACCTTTACGTCGCGTACCAGAGCGCGGTCGAATGTGCGCTTCCCAGATCCAACCATCAAACGGTTTTGGAAGCTCAATAGCGATATCAAACGGTATCTCACCGTAAGAGAAGGACGCAATCTCGACATTACTAGAAGCGTACAGATCCCAACCGGCATCGTCGGCGTGAGCTCGAGTAGGAGCGTGCGCGGTCGAACTCAGCAGTTTAAATCGAACTACTTGATCCGCCATTTACCGTTCTCTTCCACGATCGGAAGCTGACGCGCCTTCTTTAGCTCGTCGATGTTAGTTTTCACGGTAAGAGTCGCTTTCGCTTCGTCGAGAGAGAACTTGCTCATCATCTCCTTAACGATGTCTCCGAACGCAGCTCCCTCACCCTGCAGCTTCTCGTACGTCAGAGCTACACGCGTACCAGTCTGCGGTTTGTACACACCCGGTACTTTCTTCTCCGCAGCAGGTTTCGCGGGTACCGCCACACGAGTAGTCTGTACTTCCACGGGAGCGGAAGCCTCTGCCACAACCGCTTCTGGAGAAGGAGTCTTCGCTCCATCCTTCAGTCCGGCCTCGATCTTGTCCTTGATCTCCTGAATACGCTGCTCCTCTTCCGACAGATTGTCTATCGGAGCGAACACCACGTTACAGTGAGGACATTTCTCGTCCTTCGCGGTAACCACGTTACCACACTGCGGACAGTACCACTGAATCACCTGTACGGGTTCCGTCTTGAGCACTCGGCTCATTTTTTGCCTCCTCCGGCTAATGCCTTAAATACCGCTATGTTGTATAAGATATTACGCCGCTGACGCAGCGTTAGTTGACCACTCCAATCCCATGTCATACTCTCAATCTTGATCGAACCTCGTCTCAGACCGGAGGTTGGATGCAATCGATCGTTCGAAACCCCGTTCCAGAACGCGATCTTCGAATCCGTACTTCGTGCGTGTCTGAAGTATCGCAGCCACGGCAATTCTGCCGGATCAACCGATCCCAGAATGTGAATAGGTTTCTGTAGCAGACCTAAACGATCCAAGTACTCCATCGCGTACACGCGAGAGAACGCTGCTGGTAGTTTATCGTATGCGTAGCTCAGAACAGTCTTCTCTACAGGTACATCCGTGATCCCGATCACATCTACTTTTGGATCGTCCAGAAAGGTTCGGTAGCAGTGAGTCCACTCCTCCCAGTTAGTTCCCTGTACCGGCGCTAGATACTTGTAACGAGACTCATGATGATCCTTCAGAAACTGACACGTTGCTGTGATGGTAGCTTGCGCATCAAAGCGTACATCAGGAGTAACAATCTCGTCAGGTCGAAGGCGTTCGATGAGTTGAACGTATCGATCGATCTCATGAGGCTTCCCGTTCTCGTACGCGCCGTTATCTAGGATCACATAACGATCACGAAAGGGTGTCAAGTCTCGCTCAGACTCAATCCAGTGAGAGAGTAACAGATAGTAGTCACTGTATCGGGAGCAAAACTCACGAAAGTATTTCCGAGGAGTAATGAAGCACACTCTCATAAACCCTCCAAAATAGCAACGACCTGATTATAAACGTCCGGAATACTTAACGAGTCGGTATCAATCGGTATTACAGCTACAGACGTTAGATCGAACCACTTTCGATACGCGAGATGTAAGCGATTCCAGAACGACGAATCCGTCCGAGCCCTCTTCTCATAAACTCCCGATCGATCACCTCGAGCACTTAATCGTCGCTCGATCGTACCCGATAAAGCATAAAGATACAGAATGACGTCTGGCATCTGAATCGTAGAGATGAACGTCCGAAGGATTTTATCTGCACACTCTCTCGACATCGGTAATGTAAACATCTCTGAGTACGCCAGCATCGAAAAAGCACTACGATCTAGAATGACATGCTTTCCCGGATACTTCTGTAACAAACTCCGATGCTGTACACTCAGATGCACTGTCTCCGCAAGATATAGATAAAACTTCACGTGTTCATCCTCAGGATTCACGTACCAATCTGCCACAGCGTCTAAGTGCGTATCGATCGGATGGTCTTCAACCGTGTGACACAACTCCGGTCGCATTTGAAGCAGTCTCTCCACGAGTATGCTCTTTCCAGTGCAATCAGCGCCCTCCACTGCAATCAGTCGTCCCACTTCTTTTCTCCCTTCAAAGCGCGCTCGATAGATGTTCCCAAAAACTGCAAGTTGATAGCACTAATCAAGACGGTATCAGGATCGTGAACACACTGTGGAGGAAGATCACTCGGTCTGTTTGGATTCGGAGCAAGATTGGTCACTTCCGAAAGTGTTGCCTGTATTGCTCGAAGTCCCTTTGATCCAGGACGCAGATAAGAAAACTTGATCGGATACTTGCTTCCGACGAAGGACTTCCACATCAATAGTCTCTCAGAAGTACTCCGCACGTGATACTTCTCTTCTTCCTCCGTTTGAAAGCGAGAATCCCAATCGTATGCAAAGAATCCAACGTCGTTCGATATACCATCTAGTTCAGCGGACGCTGGAATGATACCGGCGTTCGACACATGCCATCGATCGATCCGATGCAGCAAACCCAACTTGTGTAACTCTCGATTGATAAAGAAGTGAATGTACGACTGACTATAGGGTTTTCCCCACGAACACGGCACGAACAACGCGATCTTACTAATCGGACGAAACTTCCGCATCGTCTTCAACCAGAGATCCTCGAACGCGTCTACGCACTCGTGACTCGTACCCCTGAGATACCTAAACTCTTCCATCTAGCTCCTCCAGCTGATGAACGAGATACACCATCTCTGTTTCGGTTCCGATCGTTACTCTCAAATACTTATCCCAAATCGTCGAAGGAAAGTGTCTGACCGCTACACCTCGCGCGCGCAGTCGGCTTTGTGCGTCTTCTGATCTCATAGAGTGTGGTTTCAACAGACAGAAGTTTCCCTCCGAGTAGTATGCTGTAAATGAAGTCATCTCCTGATTCACGGTGTCGATAAACCGATCGCGTCTCCCTCGCAAACGCTGAACCTGTTCTACAAAGAACTCACGCTTCTCTAACGCCTGCAAGCACAGCAGTTCACTATAGGAGTTAATACCGAGTGGAGAGAGAAAAAGACTACCTAGCAATTTTTTATCTGAGCAAAGAATTACTCCAACTCTCGCACCCGCTAAACCAAACGTCTTTGAGAACGACCACACCAGGATCAAATTCGAGTGCCGTGCCAGCAGCGTTGAGATATCGTAGGGCGTCGTTGCGTAGTCGTGATACGCAATATCCAACAACACAGTAAGTTCTCGCTTCTCGTTACACAGATACTCAATCTCTGACTGCGGAACGAAACTTCCATCTGGATTACTTGGAGAGGTAATCACAAACAATCCATCCCTCATCAGAGGCGTTAGACGTGGAGGAGTTTGCACAAACCTTCTCGTAATCTCAATCGACAGATACACATCACGCAAACGCACGATCTTGTTTCTATGAGTGTGTTCTAAGATCGTAAAATACGTCGGCCACACGTCAGCCGGAATCTGAATCGGAGACTCCTTAAACTCCGAGAATATTCTTTCAAGAGCAAGAGTCGCTCCTTGTTCCAGAGCGACCCACTCCTCCAACACTCCGAAGTACTTCGCTAATTGCTTCTTCAGTTGTGTTCCATCGCAGTAATGTCTTAACACTTCAAACGATGAATCCGGATACTCTCCAGAGTACTCGTTCTTGTGCAAACGAATCATACTATATACTCCGTCGGATCCTTCACGCCGGCATCTCGAAACGCTTCCTTCCGCTCTGTACACGTGCCACACGTACCACAGTGTTTAACACCTCCGCGATAGCATGAGTACGTGAGATGATAAGGAACTCCGATACGATGTCCTATCCGAACGATGTCCGTCTTCGTCTTCATCAAGAACGGAGAGACCACCTTCACTCCAAGATACGTTCCCGCTTGTGCGGCCGCATCCAGCGCGGAGACGAATCTCTCTCTACAGTCAGGATAGATCGCGTGATCACCGGCGTGATTCGCAAACGCGACGTAGTCGAAACCAATCGACTCAGCGAAACCAACCGCGATCGACAGCATGATTCCGTTTCGAAAAGGCACTACTGTCCGACGCTGTGACTCATCGGTGTAGTGTCCGCTCGGAACGTCTTCTCCGCTCTTCAATAGATCGGAGCTGAACAGCTTGTCGATAAACGGCAGAGAGATCAGATTGTTTGCTACGCCGTACGTAGTTGAAAGCAAATCCGCGGCGTAATTCTCTCGTTCGTTATGCTTCGAACCGTAGTTGAACGTCAGCGTACGCACCTCATCGTGTTCTGACTTCAACACAGCAAGAAGAGTCGTGGAATCCATTCCACCCGACAGAATCAAGACGACCCGACGCATTTCAACCTCCTAGTTTTTGACGCAAATGTCTACGCGTATTACGACTCTTCCTCTTCAGCTCTTGAGACAGCGTCGGATCTGCCAGCTTCCGATACTTGCAGATCCGAATCGCCGGAATCTTCAAATCCTTGTTGATCTGGATAAATCCCCTCTGAATCGGTTTCTTCATCGTAGGTCTCCAGTGTACGCGGAAGCCTGAAAGCAACGATCTTTCTCGGTCGTCTCACAACGATACCCAACTGACGATAGCCTACTAATAGACGATTATAATAACCGAACGCCTCTGGGACTCCATTACCTCTGTATAAAGAAAACAGACGGTAACGGGACATATGCAAGACTTTACACTCTAACGTGCGAATCCGAGCTTCAGCACGCGCAAAGCAGTTCCAACACCTTCGCCAATCATACTCACCCTGACGCAAAGAGCACCAGGAGAGCATCGGTTTCAGCACAGTGCTACACGAAACGCTGGCTGAATAAAGTCTCGGATCTCCATCGAGATCTCTGATGCGGAAACGCCACACTCACGAGCGATAGCTGCAGAGGTGTAACCTTCTCGCAGCAGATCGATAATCTTTGCACAGCGCATCATAATCTTGTCGGCTCGATCCTTGAGAAAGGAGTCTCTCACTCGATCGACAACATCCTGCATTAGGATACGCTCTACGAAATCATCCTCATGAACCAATCTCGGTGAGGACATCTCTGAGACATCCTCTAGACTAGAAGAGTACTTCTCTTGAGCAGCTACAGATAGATCTTGCAAGTACCAGCGAGCGTGTCGAATCATATAGGTCACCACGTGAGGATCTTCAGGATCGTGCGAGAACGTCTTCCACATCTCGTAATCTATTTCCTGTATACCATCCTCAAATTCGAGCGATCGATTCTTTCTCGCGGTCTTACATCGAAACGGAAGATACTGTCTGCGGATCTCTAAGAACTTAATCTCCTGTGTTGGGCTCATCTCTCCTCCTACTCTGTTTTGTAATCCGTCTCTTCTCTCCTCAATCAAATTATAATATACTCACTCAAGAAAATCAAGAGGCTTTAGCGAAATATTTTTAACGAAAGATTCTTCCGTGCACCTCCCAAAATCGCTTCTTAGTCGCAAGGATAGAGCACACTTCTTCCACATCATATTCTCCGATATCCTTCTTCCTCAACGGAAGAACCGTCCATAGTTCGGCTACCTGCAGTTTTGAAAGAGCATTCGAGAACGTCTGTCCACCTAGATCGTTATCTGGTACGACGATAACACTATGAAACGCTCTCAAAAGCTCCAACTGTAGTTTTGTTACCGCGCTACCGAAAGTCGCTACGCACGGGTATCCGGCTAACTCTACCTTCCACGCGTCGAACACTCCTTCCACAACCGCTACTTCCTTACTCTGTGAGTACTCTTGATAGTTGTAAAGGATCGTCGTACGAGGAAAGAACTTCGGAAAGAGATACTTCGGCCTCATAGGATCTTCGACAATTCGACGACCGACCCACCAATCGGTTTCTACAGGAACGATCAGTCGTCTGTTTTCCATCGACCACCTCGCTCCCTTGCGTTCTGCGAACTCGAGAGGTATTCCACGTTCACGAAGATACTTCTGAGCGGTTTCGGGAAGAGGAACAAGTCCCAATAATTCCATCTCCGGTAGCAGATGTCGTCGTACGACCTTTCGCTCTCTCCGCTCCGAGTCGTACGCTAGTACATACGGTAGAACGCGTTCGAGTGCTTCCTCCTCTCTCGTCTCTAACGCGAGAACGGTTAACGCAATCGGTCCAGATCCAAAGACTCCACAACTCCAGCAGTTCCACGATCCGGTCTCTTGATTGTACCCCATACTTGGATTGTTATCGCTGTGGGTGGGATTCAGACACTTCAACTCCCACCAGCGATCATCGAGTTTACGAACTTGCTCTGCTCGAAGCTCCGTCGTCAGCCAACCTTCTACGTCTAAGGTTACTGAGCTGTGCTCGTGTCTCTTGAGAAGACTGCGTACGAGCAGCCGACCGATTTTGCTCCGAGTACTCCCGTCTATCATAGGGTAACAACCCCTCCTCATCAAGAATCATCGAATACTCCGCTGAGAATCGAAAGTACTCCGTAACATTCGCCAATCCATCGCGTTGCTTCGCCACATGCATCTCTAGCACATCATCTTCAAGTTCCGGATTGTAGTACTTTGCGCGAAACAAAAACAAAACCAAGTCTGCGACTTCCTCCCACGCTCCGGAGTTCTTAATGTCGTTCAGACTTGGCCTATTTTTCCAGATGCTTTTTCTTCCACCCTCGGCGTCGCGTCGAATCTGAGCTACAAGTACGAAGTGTACTCCGAGTTCCCGAGCGATAGCCTGCATCTGATTCAGACTTCGCTCATAACTCTGCGCAAGAAAGTCCTCTCGTAGATCTCGAATCTTTCCGAACAAATCTACGTACGCAACGCAGAACTGCTGTCCTGTTCGTACTTGAAATCTACGAATCTGCTCTCGAATAAACTGAAGTGACACTCCTGCAGTATCACAGAAGTGAACGTGAGTGTTCTTTCTTAGTTGCACTTTCGCACTCTCGTACTGCTGTCGTTCCGTAGGAGTTAGTTCCGAAAAGTGCTTCGCGATACGAACAAACGGGATACCAGCCAATCTCGCCAGAACCCGATCTAGTACAGAGACCAGACTCATCTCTAACGAGAAGAGGATTCCCGGAACACTATTTTTACCAATTCCGAGACGCAGTATCGAGTTGATTACAGCTGCACTCTTTCCCATTCCTGGTCGACCTGCAAGAACGGTTATACCACCGGGAAAGAATCCTCTCGTTAGATGCTGATCGATCCTAGCGAATCCGGTACCTCGAAAGTACTGCTTGTTTAGTCGGGCCTCTTCTACCGCAGCGTACTGTTCAAGTGCGTCTGCTGCAGTAGAGATCAACGACTTTCCCGCTCCCACATCAGCGATATCTTTGATGCGTAATGCAACATCTGATACTCGACTGATCTCAATCGAACGAGTCGCTAGACTCTCAACCAACTCAGGCAACAACTCGTCTTCTATCGTTCGCTTGCGAGAGTCCGACTTGATCAACTCGATGTGCTTCTTATACTCGGCAACAGACGCGCGTACAGTTCCGTACAACGCGATAAGTTCCTCTCGAGTAGGTTGCGTATATACAGTCTTTCGACAGAGCGCAAGAATAAGATCTAGAGAACTCGGTTGTCCTGCTTGCAACAGCGCTTCAGCTACACAACGATTTTTAGCATCAAAGAAGTCCTTCGCCTCTAAATCCACGAACAGTTTGTAGCACAGAACGTCTCGTAAAGCTCCACTCAACACCACCCGCTCATTGTCTTCGTCTCGACTTAGCGCGAAGAGATCACTCAACGGTACACCTCAACAATTCGAAAGTTCGTCTTTCGCAAAAGAAACATCATTCCTCTAAACGCAGGTGTCTCCTCTAACGTCAGAGGCAATTTATTCGTCGTGATCAACGTTGAAAGTTGATTGTGAATACGCAACCTAAGAAAGTCATCGAGTAGAGGCAAAGCAGGTCCCTCTAGTCGTATCCACGCTTTCTCAGTATCGAACATATCATCAATCGCTACAACGGATGCAATTCGAATGTAATCCAATCGTTCTTGTGACTTCGTATCCTTCCACGCATTCATCGTAACGTTTACGATCTCGGACGGCGTTAGAAAGTAACCACCGATCACCGGACCGAATTGAAGTAGCATGTCTCGCAACAGCATACTCACTAACATCGTTTTGCCACAGTTGTTGGGGCCGAATAATAGAATCGTCATCGGTACTGGTCTCATAGCGTAACTGCGCAGCCACCTAACCGGTTCTATCATCTCAGGATGCAAAACATACTGTTCCCAGGGTGTGGCGTGAAAGCAGCGAGGAATCCCTGATGTACTTAACAGATCAGCCTGCTGACGTTTTAGCTCCCGATCTAATTGTGCAGAGCTCGGACTCACAGAGTCCTGAGAGTGATGAACGAGAAGAGCGTGAGTGCGAAAGTCGCTCTCTACATCTAAAGAAGCATCCTGCGGAAAGAGTCTGTCGAAAAGCTCTCTGGTGATTCTTGTTGTGCTATCGACTTCTTCCTCTTCATCGTACGTAGCACCGCAGAAAGGACACTTCTCCGTATTAAGAAGAGATCGGCGACAACTACCACAGACTCGTTGTCCTCCAATAAGGTAGAGAGTATGCTCACCCACGTGATTCGGATTCTCGATCTTCACTCGAGCTCCTTTCCGCAGGTTCTACAAACAGTGTCGTGTTGATACACAATATTATGACAGTTCGAACACGTGAGCGTGTCTCCGAAGACACGTTGTCGTTGAGGTCGCACATCCTCCAACCGTGTGTTCAAGTAGTTATCGAAGTGTGAGGGAATGAACAGAGTCGGTGGTTGCATGTGGCGATACATCTCTGTTCCCCTCCACTCCAGTTGCTTAACATCGATGACGTGCCGAAAGTCCGCCTCCGTATAACCTTCCCGAAGTCGTGCCTCGATAAGTTGCATGTTCTCCTTTGTTGTTGTGCGCAACTTCTTCCCGGTAACCTTGTTGAAGTACGCCAGAATTCGCTCAGCGGGTGTCATAGGAAGAAGATGTCGCGCTCCACTTATCTGTACTACGCGTCCGCTTTCGGTGTTAAGTTCAATACGAATCCGCGTTATCATATACGTAAAAAAACGCGAGCCCGGATGAGAGTGGGAGGAGAACATCTCGGGCTCGCTGACAAAAGAAAGAAGAGAGATATACGAAGTTTCGGTTTCCGGGTGACGTTAGTAAACTACTCACTCTTCCGACGACCGGGTTGTGGAATCTCTTCCGGCGTTCCGAAGGGATTTCGTTCTGCTGTAACGCGCAGCGTTTTTGCATCCTCTTCATAGATATTGATGAAGTCTCCTCTCTTCAAACCCGTCCGAGTAAGCCAGTTCGCTGAGATCGAAAGCGTCAACGCACTATCGTACTCAGTCGCGTCCTTTCGCAACGTCACCTGCCGAAGTAATTTAGCCATCTAAACCTCCATCACAGTAATAATACCGAAAGAACTCTTTCAACTTTACCTTATTACTCTACCTACTCGCCCGAAATAGCGCCGCGAAAAAGAAGCCCAGCAGGAAGGCACCGTAGGCTATCAGCAGTACCCCGTACCACTTCATAGTTCCTCCTTCACCAGTTCCCAAAGCCGGTCTCTCACAAAGACCGGCAAAGGTAACCCTCTTCCTAAAAGAAGAGTCGCGCGATCTCCGCGTCTATATCTCGCCGAACCTGCATCGCCTCGACCTTGTGTGTCGCGACGAACGTTAGAGCGTTCCACACCACGTAGGCCGTCAACAGATCCCTAGTCGGTTTGATCTCCGTGATCCGATCCTGATCGTCCCGAACGACCTCGATCTTGCCTCGCATCTCTTCAACTGCGAGAACCGCTTCTTTGTACTTCGTAGCAACGACGCTCTCAAAGATGAAAGGTACGAGATACGCAAGACCGTCTTTGGTGCCCATCTGTGACAACCGATCGGAGAGACGACTTACCACAGTCTCAAGCTTGGTCAGTACTGGTTGTCGGATCCGATCGAACTCGATGTTGTGATACGCGTGATTAAGACGCACCGCATACGCTCTCTTTGTAACGTACGCTCCGTTCTCACACGAGAGCTTCTTGACTCCGAACCACAGTGAGAACGAGCTGGAAAGATCGTAGGAGTTCCTCACCGTGATCATCGGATCGAACTCCTCTCCAACCACTAGAGCGCGCATCGTCGGTAGCGTGAGAGTGTAATCGAGCCTCTTACCACCGGCGTAGCTAACGATCTTCTCCTGCGTCTTGTACGTCTCTGCCGGAAACATCGACCGCACAAAGTCGATTGCCTCAACGTGCTTCACGAGCTGATAGTCACGTGATACAACACCCATTACAGTGCGATTGTCAGCTCTCACAATCGCGTCGTGCATAGTGTCGATTCCGTCCGAGAGAGGCAGTGGCTCTCGTACCACCTCGAAGTCGTGTTCGTTCACTACTGTAACCTCCTCGCACAAGGTTGACAGAGACTCTTTTCCTTTACGATCTCTGTACCAACCCCACCCTCATCGATGAGAGTTCTATCACTCCGATATCTCGGAGGATAGATCTTCTCTCTCTCTTCTGTGACAACCCGAACCGGCTTCGTATGATCCGGTTGTGGTTGCTTACAGATTTCACAGCGAAAGCTCATCACCTCACCTCCTACGTCACTGTCTGAACAACGCTCTCCGTAAGAACTTTCGTCTTCGGATACCTGCGCTTAGTTGTGAACGCGTACACCACGTTTGGAATTATAGGAGCACAGCGCCGTTCGATATCTCCGAAATCGAATCCGGCCTTTCGAATACCTTCTACCATCAACTCGGCCGTGCTAGCAAAGAGCAACCCTCCGATCTCGGTCGTCAGATCGCAGTACACCAGCGGCGAGTGTTCGTTCCGATACGCATAAAGTACTCCAGTGTCGGCCTTGATCACTAGCACTGCTACAGAGGAACGCTTCATATGCGCGATCTTTCGGAATCCCTTCACAACTCCGTTCTTTTCGAGCAACCGTAAGAGTATCTCAGAGTCACATTTGCTCTTAAGCAACCCTCGAACGCTCTTAGGTCGATCGTGCACTATTCCGTTGTGGATCAACGAGTACTTGTAGTCGTCGGTGCTGTGCGGATGGTTGTTAATGTTGTCGGACGGATTCCCGTAGACAGCGTATCTCGTATGCGCGATCAGCACGTTCGCGCGAGGAACGAACTCCTTCCACTCGTCTCTCTGTACGAACTCGGTCGACGGAACGTTACCCTTAGCAACTCCGATCTCTCGCTTCTTCTTGCTTCCCATCAACGCAGCGATTCCACTAGCGTGCTCTCCACGAATCTGCATCACCTCAAACACGGAGCGCAGCACCGGCTCAGTTGCGTACGTTCGATCGGCGGTCTTAACAAAGCCAGTGATTCCGCACATCTACTCGTCCTCCTTCACTTTCACCTCTTGGATCGCTGCCAGCGCCTGCAGAAACTCCTCTGGATCGTCGGTCGGTATCATCATTCCGTACAAATAGAGCACCCGATCGGCAACCTCGTTCATATACCTCTGATCCGTCTTTGGTGCGTCCCAAGCAATCTCCGTTCTCAACGTTCGCACGATCTCCTCTGGCGTACCTTTGATCGTATGATCTTTCCACCGAATCTTCAACTTCATCCTCCTTACGCGACCGCTTCTGTCGCGCCGGCCTGCCTGAACGTCCGATAGCGCTCCCGCAGGAACGTCCGCGCCTGAACGATCTCCTCACTGATCTCGTCCGTCACAGAGACCTTCACCCAATTGAGATCCGCAAAGAGATTGTCGATCGAGAGTGCGTCGCGCACCTGATACTGAACACTGCTCCTCCGCTTGGCCGTCTCAATAAACGCCTGCGTCAGAGTGATCCACTGCTTGATCTTCACAAAGTCCACCGTCCCCTGGTGCTGCCGAAACTCTATCGTTCCTCTGATCGCATAGGAGCTGAAGTTCACTGCTCTCCGCCCGAGCCTGCTAATCACTGCTCGATAGAACCGCTCGGCATCGTACTGATGATAGAGCCGCTCTGCACTGGTGTCTCTGAAAAACACGTCCGCCTCTGGAAGGTGGCTGCAATACTGATTGCGTCTCCGGCTGGGTGCTACGAAGTAGTCCACCACTCTCTCGTACTTCTTCATCAGACCGTATAGGTTCTTGAACGCCTGCTTATTGAGATCGCTCACACCGTGATGTACGTGCCCACCGCAGCACTGCTCTATGTGCGAGTGCTTGTTAAGCACCTTTGCTACTTGCTCGAGCTCGTACAGTCCCTCCAACCCCTTAAGGACCGGCGTAACCACCTCGAACCCGACCCTGTCGTGTCCGTGTAAGCTGGTGTCGTTCTTAATAACCCACTTAACGTTCCCGCTTCCTGTGTGCTCGTAGCAACCGATATCCTCAACGTCGTGAGTGATGCGCCCTTCCCGATAGAGTTTCTTGATCCCTTGCAACACTTGATAGCGCGCAGCGTCGTAGTTTCCGATCACTTCGAACTCTACTCCGAACGTCCTATCTTTGTTGAACTCTACCTTCATCGCTCTCCCTCTTCTCTTTCTTCTTAGTCTACAATTATATTATAATATAGATTGAAAGAAAAATCAAGAGGAAAAGAAGAATTATTTTTATTTTTTCTAAGTTTTCTATCGAAACCGCTATATTTATATTTACCATAGTAACACCCTGGCTTTAGCAATTCAAGGTGAATAGAGCGACCCGACACATTCACTTTTTGTACCACGAAGATATTACCGAGACGATCCCTCACCCGATAACCAAAAAAACAGAGATGTTTGTTAACATCTCTGAGTTTCTCCCGGTAATAATAGTACAAGCCACTGAGAGATAAGTTATAAAGAGCTATAGTAGATGAATATGCTTTCTTACATCATCTATAGAGTGAGCATCAACGCCGGTTACCAACTTACTCCGATGTACAAGTTTCCGCCACGATCTCGGGATCAAGTTGTACTTCAGATTGTACTCTATAAACCAACCCTCACTTACAGCGATATTCAACATCGCTGTATACACCAAAAACTTCTCCTCGAGAATTCCCCTCCGAACGAACCATAGTCCCGGATGAACCCACACTCGAATCTTGTCGCTGCACAATCGTAGTACCGAGGAGAACGCCTTCATAAACATCATGAAGTCATTCGGAAACTTGTGAACCGCTAATCCCACTACATCCGCGAGAGCCAGTGTCTCATCGTTGATGTCCAACGAACCATCCGAATCCAGCTTAACCTCAAATCCTACTAGCGCTCTGATCCCTAACCGATTCGAGGTCTCTCGAATGGTGTCTGCATATCGCTGTACACTGTAAGACGGTATGCGACGTGCATGTTCCAAAATCGTGACGGTCTCTAGATCGTGCGCTTGTGCGAGTCGAAGGTAGTCCTCCACGGAAGCCGATCCATCTGCAAACTGAGAGTGTACATGAAACAGGTATCTCCTACCGAAAACGCTAGATACTGATCGGCCGTTCGTTGTGGACAAGTCCAACTCCTCCCCAATATCGAGTGAAACGCGCAGTCTGAATCTGAACCTCTGGATGCTGCGTAAGACCGAGAGCCTCTCGTATTGCCATCCACGGAATGTTTGCACCTGCAAAGTAACTGGCTACCATCGTACCCTGCACTCTCGGATTGCATTCTATGACACGCGCTTTACCTTGAGCATTCTCTCGAAACTGAAAGCCGAACGCGTACCGAAGATCGATTGCACGAGCAGCAATCAAAGACTGTCGCTCGATCTCTTCGTGCCGAACGATCTCAGTGTCAAACGTGATACCACTACGGATTCGTAGTCGAACTCGAGGTATCGCAATCTCTGTACTCAGTCCTCTAAACACGTCAACAGAGTACTCTCTCCCAGGAAGGTACTCTGTTAGTAAGAGAGGAGAAGGAAAACCTTCACGCGCAACTTTAAGTAGCTGATCTAAGTTCCACTCTAGAGCGTTCGGCTTCTCATGCACGAAACTGTGCCAGTTATAAGGTCGAGACGAAATAATTCGAACACCTCTTCCTCCAGAACCGTCTGGAATCTTTACTACGACTTGCTCTCTCGGGTAGCTTAATCCGGCTAAACCCTGTATCAACTCGGCTTCATTTGTAACAACTGTGTACGTCGGAAAAGGAAGACTCGCCCTCTGAAACTCCTGTAACAGTCGAATCTTGTGGTTCGACTTACAGATCGCATCACCGCTAGAAACACAGATGCGAGTTCTTTTGAATGACTCTCGATGACAGGCAAGGATGAGCAACTCCGCAGTGTTCTGAGGAAGTATCACGTCAACTCGATGCTCTTCACATAACTCCTGCAGAGCTTTCAGATATCGCATTCCAGTCTCAGCATACGGAATCGTGAAGAACCTATCCACAAAGTGTCGACCTACTGCGCTAACGTCGGAGTCTGTACCAAGGATAAACACCTTCTGCCGATCGAAGTTCTTCTGAAGACAGAAGATCGTACCCCTAGTACCGGGAGCACCTACCCCCGTGATTAAGACTCGAGGCAGTTTCATCCGAGAAGCTTTCCTACTTCAAACGCTTCGGCAAGTTGCTTACCTACTTGTGCTCCTCGAAACTCAGCCCACACCCGAATCTTGTGCAGATCAAAGTAGTCACGATTCTTCTGTGAGACGTAACACTCCAGCGCTCTCACTTTAGTCGTGAAGTTCTCCTCGCTCAACTCGACGTAGTACTGAGGGTGAAAGTCTGGACAGTTCCAGAACAACTCGTAGTTGAAGTGTGTGACTCTCTTAAACGCTCGAAGACTCTCTTGATAAACTGTCTGATGATCTTGATGTATATCGACAACGGATGGAAAGAACACAACGTCCGGCTGCACCTGCTCTCGAGTTAGCAGCAAATGCTGCAGAATCTTATGTCGACTAAGTGGAAAGAGACGAATCTGATAGTCTCCTAGAAACGTCGCCTTCACACCGAAAATCTGCATCGAGTTCTGAAACTCCTGATCTAGGTGCATCTCAGGATACAGAGAGGATCCCCAAGAGAGAGCAGCGACAGATACTTCCTCTCCGCGCTCGATCATCTTTGCGATTGTACCACCGCAACCGAATTCCACGTCATCTGTGTGAGCCCCGATGAACAGAATCTTTCCCATAGAGGTATTACTCCCCCTGATCGTAGATCCTTAACCTGATCGCCTTACCTGGCGCAACACCTCCATCACTAAACGTGACGATAGGCCAGAATCTCCACTCCCCACTCACGTTTAGTTGCCCAGTCGCGGTAATATCCTTATACACATGTCCAGTCGGTGTCATATCCTCGATTACACCTGTCCACGAACCGAAGAGGCCGTCTGGATCCTTAAAACCCACAAGAGCCGAAGCTGCTCCAAGAATATCGCCGCACTCACATCGAATACGAAGTTTCGTTTGATTCTTATAGATTTGACCATCTTGAAATAGTTCAGCCATGCCTCACCTCGATCTTAGTATCTACGTCCACTTGCTTAGAAACCTTCGTGAAAAGCTTCATCAGCGTTGTAACACGAGATTGAATTTCTGCAACGGTCGTTACTGGAGTATAGAACCACAACTCTACCGTTGGAGGATATAACACCGTAACTTCCGCAGCACCGCTTACAGAGATAACTCCCTGGAAAATGCACTCGTATTCTCTTAAGGCGGCATACGCATCGAACGTTCCGGTTACTATGAAGATACCGCTACCGTCAGCTGAGAAGATTGCGGTATAAAGAGACGAAGATCCACCGAGAAGTTGTATCAACCCGGTACCAGCGACCTCAAAGATCTTCGTGTAATCAATCTGTCCTGATCCGAAAGTGCGTATCTGTCCCGATCCACTAAACGGATAGACAAACGTCTGTACACCAATCCCTGATCCTTGCAGACGAGCTAAACCGCTACCGATGAAGCTCATAATCGTCGAATACTCAGTCAAAGCGGTTCCGGAAAGACGAATTAGACCACTTCCGGAATATACCGTTATTCCCGAGAGCTGATACTCAGCAGCCCCGAGTAATGAGATCAAACCGGAACCGGTGTAGACGAAGTCCTTCGAACCGATTAGTGTGACAGCAGACCCCAGTAACTGAACTAAACCAGAACCGATCTGCGAGAACGTATGAGTATACTCTGATACCGCTTGACCCAACGCTTGAACGAGTCCGGATCCACTCACTAAGAAAGTGTGCACTTGCTGAGACGCACCGACACCGGAGAGTACAATTAGACCGGTAGGTGTGTAGATAAAGTGAGCGATACCAATTTCGCTAGCAGCGGAACCCGACAGACTTACAAGGCCTGATCCAACCTGAGAGTTATCTCCGGATACGAAGATATCCGCACTCCCGGTAACGGATATAAGTCCGCTGCTAGAGAAGAGGAAGAACTTCTGACCAATCTCAGTGGCAGCGCTTCCGAGAAGCTGAACAAGACCAGAACCTATTTGAGTAAAATCCGGAACATACAGCGAAGGACTCGTTCCTTGAACCTGAATTAAACCGCCGCCAGATACAGCGTAGATTGAAGTGAACGAGCATACACCTGCTCCTTGTATACGAACAAGACCAGAACCTACCAGACTCTTACTAATCTCAACGGTTAATGCGTGTAGAGTACCACCACCGGTCAAAGGACCATCAGCAGAAAGATCGATATCGATTCCGACTACAGTACCGTAGAAGGTTCCGATTCCTTGCAGTGCCGCTAAATTGACGATAGCAGAGAGGTTTACGATAGCGGAACCAGAGAGTTGAATCTTACCGGATCCTACACAAGTAGCCTCACTCTCAACAGATGCTGAGGCACTACCTGACGTCTGAATCTTGCCAGATCCAACGTAGGTATATCCTGTAATCTCAGCCGCAGGAGCGTAAAGTGTACCGCCGCCAGGTAAAGGATTAGATTGATCAAGAGTGACACTAATCTGTACCGATTGTAGCGTACCATAGAAGGTTCCGCCACTCAGAAGTGTCTCTAGATTAATGATAGCAGATACGGAAACTGCCGCAGTACCGCTAACTTCAACTAATCCGGAACCAATCTGACTATTCTCTCCGACGAAAGAACAGTCTGCACTTCCAGATATGAGAATAGTTCCTTCACTCGAATGAACGAAAATAGAAGAAAAAGTGAAACTTCCTGCGCCGCTAGTTTGAATTATACCGGATCCTGTCTCAGAAAAGATTGCCGTGCAAAGAGTAGTAGCAGCACCGGAAGTGCTTATCAGACCTTGACCACTTACTTCGTAGATACTCGAAAGGATTGCTGAACCTGCACCTGACGCTCGGATCTGACCGGATCCACCGTAGACGTATGCAGTCTCAATCTCAACAGTTGGCGTTTGAAGTGTACCACCGCCAGCAATCGGAGCTGATTGATCAAGAGTAACGCTAACTTGAACCGATTGAAGTGTACCGTAGAAGGTTCCCGCACCCTGTAATACCGCGAGATTAACAGTTTGCGAAAGAGATGAAGCTCCTGAACCAGAAGTCTGAATCTTCCCTGAAGCAGCGAAGGTATAATCAGCAGTAGTAGTAACAGTAGCACTACCTGACGTTTGAATCTTGCCAGAACCGGCATAAATTAGAATTAGAATTTCTCGGACTCGAACAAATGCCCCGCCTCCGGTCTGCGATGCGGAAACAAGAGTCCAGCCCACCACAGGCGCGGCGGATGCGTTTCCCGAAGAAACCACGGCGGTGGACGCGGAAGCCTCCAGGTCGTTCCCGGTGGTGGTAGTGCCTTCCGTCGCCGGACTCTCGGTGACCGCTCCTATCGTGGCCCCGGTTGCTGTGATCGTTGGGACGGTGAAAGTCGCGTTGTTTCCTGCGATTGTAGTGAAGTTGTTCAAGACATCGGCGGTGGTGATCCCCGGGTTGGCGTCCATCGTCGCCAAGTAATCGAGTCCGCTGGTGTTATCCCAGCCCTTGCAGCCTACGGGCGTATCGATGCTATAGCCAGCCGTCGGGCGGAAACGTACAGCCACCCCAAGGACTACGTTCCCTCCGGTGACTGTGAAGGTCGGCGTTTCATCGTCGCCCGACTGCCAATATCGGTAAAATGCCGCCCACCGAACCGAGCCAACATCCGTACCGCTCGCTACCGTGCCGTTCTGCCCGTCGGTTCCAGGGATGAGAGTCCAGCCGGCCAGCTCGGCAATCGTGATGCTATAGGGCTTGCCGCCGATGTAGATGACGTGGAGGTCCCCCGCCTGTGGAGTTGAGGGCAAGGATGGAGTGCAGGAAATAGATCCATTAGCCCAGGCGCCGGCTAGTCTGGTGATCGCCATTTACACTCCTCTAGAAGCGCGAGCGATAAAGATGATCATCATTTACACCTTCAAAACACCAGCGTCCTGTGCGTGTGCGGAGTCCAGGGGTCAAACATCTCGTTTTCTTCCCACCACGGAAGAGCGCCAGATATATGGATAGCTATTTCTAGATTTCTCACGACATTTGTATCTGTGCTATCTAAGTTAAGAATGTACCAACCATCTTCATCATGTACCAACGCTACACCACCCTGAGCATGATTCACCTGAGCAAAGTCTCCTCCGTCTTTGCTCAGTCGAATATCCGCTTGCAAAATCGATAGATCTGTTATGGGAGTCTTAGCGTCTGCATCATCCAGGAATGGACCTATCCGAAAGGTGAATCCTGATCCTATCACAAGATCGGGCATATCATTCTACCTTATACTTTTTCCATACAGGAAGCGCTCCGGTTACATGGATGGCTATTTCCAGATTCCCGGCGGTATTTGTATCCGTGGTATTAACATCCATGATGTACCAACCATTCTCATCGTGTACTAGAGCCACCCCTCCCTGGGCATGGTTTACCTGGGCAAAGTCTCCTCCGACCTTGCTTAGACGGATATTCGCTTGTAAAATCGATAGCGCTGTTTCTGCATCTTTACCGGTGGTTTCATCTAGGAATGGACCGATACGGAAAGTCGCCGCCGTATTTAGAGCTAATTTTAACATTTTTGTTCCTCCTAGAATCTCAATCTCGTTCCTTGCTTAAAGGTAGGAGTTATTCCGCTATCATATTCATACGCGCCGATATCCCAATCAGCGCCCCGGGGACGAATGATGCCGTCGATATCTATATTGAAATCGGCCGCCAATGCAAGTCCTGCATCTATTGCGGACGAGTCCACCAATAACTGCAAATTGTCATTATTGGGAGTCCAATCAATTGCGAAACCAGTCGGACAAACAGCAAATAATGTTGCCCCAGTTCCCCCAACAAAGCCTGGAGCCGACACTCTATTACCACTTGCTATATTGCCCGTTCCCACCGCAGAAAATCCATTCGTTCCCTCAAACCATGTTAAATCATGATAGGAATATGAACCATCATTATAACGAAATAAGGTATCAGTATCAGAAGCATCATAATAAAATATATTATTTTTCACCTCATTATTATTTCCAATATTTGATTTGAAAAACATTTCCACAGCATCTGTTCCATTCATTTTCCCAGAATAATAAAATATGTTGTTGTATATTTTATTGTTTTCTACATCTATTGCACTTGTGCCATCATCATACATTGATAATCCTACGGCGTCAGCTTCTGCTGTATGTCGAGTTCCTTGACTTGTATAAAAAACGATATTATGATAAATCTCATTCAATCGACCATTAAGAATCCCAATACCGCATCGGCAATCATAGATGATATTATTATAAACTTTATTATATTCACTGGCATTCGTCCCGGAATCCAATTTTATTCCATATGCTTGTGTTTCCGTTGAACCATTTAGAGTAATAATATTATTATATGTGTCACAATGTTGACCGCTAATTACTATACTGTGAGAATAACCTCCTGAGATATAATTGTATCGAATAGTTACATAGGTACAATTATACGTTGCCTCAATTGCTTTCTCCCCGCAATCCTCAATAATGTTTTTTTCTACTAGAATATGATGCCCAGCATCAATTTCAACTCCATAACCCGTATCGGAATTTCCGGGAGCGCGGGGAATGTCATGAATATAGTTTTCTTGGATTTCAATATAGGACGGACTTCCTCCTGAATTGAGAAAAAATGCCGAACTTGAATCGGCAGTATATGCTACATTGCAAACTTCTAATCCTTTGAATCTTAAATAAGCATGACTAATGAAGAATCCATGAATGAGAGTATTCCCGCTATCTATTTTCCCACGACCAGTTCCCCAAGATACCAAGTCTCCTGATAGATATTGAATATATGCTAGAGCAGTACCATTCGCATTTGTACTTATTTTCCCCACATAAGAAATACCACCTTTGAAATAAATAATGTCTCCCACAGATAGAGTTATAGCAGCATTATTTGTAGCATTTACATCTCCTGGACAGTGTTCCCACGGAGTCTCGGTGGAAGTACCATTATTGGTATCTACTCCGGTTGCAAAGTCTACATAATATGTTGCCATTACACGCTCCGCAGTCTCCTATAATAAGACATTGCTTGAGGAACCACAGAACTATCTGCCGCAGCATATTCATCCGCTCCAATATCCCATGCACCAACTGGTCGAGCTGTTCCATCAATATCGTCAGTGAATATAGTCTTCGGTGTATCAACACCATTATTTATTGCATCTGTGTCGGTAGATGCCAGTCTGAAGTCATTAGCCGCGGCATTATTGAACGTAAGTGTTTTATTAATTTGCGCTCCTGTTGCTCCATTATCATCTGCTGTAGCATCTTTGCTCAAACAATAACTTGTCGTCATCATTCCTGCGGTTTCTAAAAAATCATAATTAGTCGAGTTATACCCAATACAATTCATAACAACCATTGTGCCGCTAGCATCATTTAATCGATAACCGACATTGGTGATATCTACAGTAGTACAATTATAAAGAGTCCATGCTCCAGCAGCTATTAAAGCAAATCCTTGTATACCATCATAAGCAATACAATTTATGAAAGTCACCGAACCAGCAGCCTCAGAATAATAAACTCCTGAATTTCCACCTTTTGCCAAACAATAACTAACTTGTACATTTGTAGCTCCACCCACATCGGGATATAAAGCTCCTTCCAAACCTCCATACAATTCTAAATATTCAACTCTTGTATAAGCCTCTCTGTTAATCAAAACATAGTTTCCAGAAGATACGGTTACTCTGAATCCAGCACCGGGAACTCCGTTGTGCCGAGAACCTGTCAATACAGTAAGTTTCACATAATTAGCTGCACTATTGCTAGAGAATCCAGTTATATCTATTTGAGCAGTTTCCGTCAAAAGATCAGCACCTCGACACTGGCCCTCGGTGACTCCAGATAAAACACCAGCTTTTGCTGCTATCCATGCACTTATAGTGGTATAATCACCAGTGCCATCTGTATCAATTATACTAACTGAAGCCATTATTTTTTCCTAAAAATATTTTGTAGATTTTTAGATTTAATTTTTGTATCTAATAATAGATCATCTAAATCAATTTTATATTCCCGACGCAAGATAATCTCCATTCCTTGATATTTTGTATGGCAATAGGATTCCACATCTTTCACATGAATATCGGGAATTTTCAATACGACAAAATCAGGAAGACATTCCATTTTTCCCCATTTATGTCCATCTGATTTTGCAACAATGGGATCACCTCGCTTATACATTATGTTCTTATCCTTTTTTGGATCGGGATGGGTAGAATCCCGAGCGAATACTAGAATCTCAGCCATCTACTTCTTCCTCAACCAAGTGCAATATCGACAATGGCATTTGCCTCGCTCATACGAGTATTCTCCCTTTATTTTTCCGGTCATCAGACCGGATTCCCCTACGCCTGAGCCAGCGTCATGTGGTATAACCATTTCATTCTTACCTGCGGTCTTATGTAGAACTCCACGAAACATGATGCGCAACAGGTCGATTAGCAGTTTCTTGATCTTCTTCACCGGGTTTGTAAGTCTCCCTGAGCAACTGTGATAAGATTCTTTACTTACGCTACCTGTGCAAGAGTAACAATTCCTGCAGCGTTGTAGTTGAGAGTAAGATCGCCGTCAGAGACTGTCTGATTCGAACCGAAATCGAAGCAGAACACTAGGTACACACCGGATACGATATACACAATTGCGAATCTCGCGGTAACTGTGATACCGGAAAAAACGGTGTTCGGTGCGTCCAGTTTTACAAGATCGCTCGCATCTACTTGTGTTACAGTACCCTGACCTAAAGTCACTCCGCCAGCAGCGTACCCGGCACCAACCACCTCCGAATTGAAAGGATCTGAACCTGTTTCCCAGGTATCGTGATCCTTATCGAAAACGTAGGTATCATCAACTAGAGCAACCTTACAAAGATCGTTAGTCTGAAAGTTCATTTGTGCGATTGCTTGTCGATAAAAGAAGATGTTGTAAAGTCCACTCGCCATTTATTCCTGCCTTCTCAGAGGCTTAAGAACGCCTCCGGCACTTAGACAAGGTAGATCTATCACGACCGACTTCTTCTTCACCTCTGTCTTCGAGGAGTCTTCCTGAGCCCCTTCCGGGGCTTCTCTCTTCTCCAGAGTATCTCTCTCGGTGTTCATGTGTACCCTCCGATTAGTCCATATCGATCAGTGGTGTCACTTTGATTGAACCACCACCCGACGGCAGAACGAACGGTGCAGACGTGAACCTCTCCGCGAGCAGCAGAACTGCGTCACCAGAGCAGGTCAAGTAGTAACCGTACGAGGTGCACGCACCAGTCAGGTTCCACGTGTACTGAGCGTAGGTGGCACGAGCAGTAGCCCCTACCATCGTTACTGCCCAGTTCGCTCCAGTGAGCGTCTTCGCAGCATATCCACCTTGCACCAACTCTGTGACACCGGAGAGCAAAGTTCCCTCTACCGGGGTCAAGTCATTCGAGTACAGACGAAGTTTGCAATCGTCTGGCGTTCTCTGATTGATCAGTCTCTTCAGACCCGCAACTTCTCCACGGTTAACAAGTACGAAAGCCATAGTCTTCCTCCTAATCTACTTTCGTGCAATTAGCACGGTAACTAGTACTATAACACCTATCACTGCGACTCCTCCACCCACTAGGGCTCCGAGACGCCAAACTCGAGCTTGCAGTTTTGCTGCATCACGCTCACTCTTCAGGTCACGGACCTGATCCTGCATCAAACCGACGTACTCGGTTATAGACGTCGACAACTTGCTGAAGTCCACTTGCAATCCGCTCAGCGAGGAGGAGATCTCCATCAAGTCCGTCTGTAAGCTCTGTAGCAGAGGTGATGCTTCGTTCAAGAGCTGCTCCAAGGTCTGCGATAGCTCTACTGAGTAAGGCAGCTTCCCACCTGCTTCTCTCAAGCTTTCCAGCAAGTTCTCGGCCTGTAGTTTCCGCTCGCGCAACCTGATCACGAGTAGCATCGAGTCGTCGAGCAGTGTCGGCAAGGGCAAACTCAAGAGCTCTTCGAGCTGTAGATTCAGCGTCGGCTCTTCGGGCGTCGGCGGCAGCAGAGTCTCGGAGTGGACGAACGACGCACCGAACAACAAGGCCAGCACCAAGACCGATACCAGCCAACAGCGCGATGAAAGTTGAGAGAAGAAGCCAACGAACTTTGACCTGCACATTATGCCCCCGGTACCAGATGGAACCCGGGCAACCCGGCGAGATCACCCGGAGCACTTAGATACTCCATCCACTTTGGTTTGATATCACGACCCGCGTACTTCCAATACAGATCACAGTACACTGAGCAGTTGACACCGTAGAACTGTGAAGAGAATGGAACCCATCTGATCCAGTTCCAGAACCAGCGTGTCGGGTAAACGATCGCCTTGATACCGGTTAATAGAAAGTTGTATGGCCACGGTCGACGAATTCCCATTCCCGTTGTCACCTGCAAGTACACGAGACCGCGCATCGACTCCTCGGGTGTCGGAGGAACATCTGGTTCCCAATACTCATCAGCGTGCTTGATACCTTGAGTCTTTTGTGCTCCATGAACATCTTCTTCATAGGTATCCTTATCATGAATCACTGCCGCGTGACTGTACGGCTTTCCTGTAAAGAAGGCAATAGCTTTCGCCATCCACTTGGAGTCTTTTGTGACTCGCCAAAGCGCAAGCGTACCACTGTTCATTTCGGACCTCCTACTGAGTCTAGTTTGCGACGAACCAGTTGAATGATGTTTTCATACCCCAACTGTCCGAGAGCGAGTACAAGCATTCCCAATCTCACCCACGAAGGAAGATACATTATCGCTGCGGCTACTCCGAACGATAGTAGGAAGGATGCAATACTCAATATCCAGGGTGCTTTCACGAACGTCTTAAGCCACTGTAAGACACCTACTACCACGACGACACTCACCAGAACCTGCATCCAATCGATAGTCATAATTTCTCCTTTTTACGGTTTACGGCTTTGGCATATACAAAGCGCGAGCTATGAACGGTGCTGCTATTGTACCAGCCAGGGCAAACGCTGCAACTATAATCGGAGCTGCAGCTTTGAGCCGCTCGATTCCAGTCAACTTCTCGTTCTTGATTCTGTCGAACGCACTATCTACGGCTGCACTTGCGATCTTCGTAGCATCTGCTTCGGTCATAAACCCAGCCTCCTTCACGATCTTAACGATCCGAGTCGGATTTCCAACTGTCTTCTCGAGTTCATCCACTCTGACAGGCAGTCGTTCAATCATGCAGGTTTCATGTCTACCCTCGATGCTACAGATCCTATCTTCTGCACCATGAGCTCCATTCTCGCCTTTCCAGATTTCGAGGCGTAGCACACGTTCTTCAAGCTCATCCACGCTGACTCCTAACCTGTCTTTTCAAGAGCGACCGCGAAGCCAAGTCCGATGAGCCACCGTATGTTGCCGTTTCTGTGCGTCGCGTCCGTCATGCGATCTTCCTAATCTCGATTTGCGCGTACACTTCGATCACTGACATACTACTCGCTACACCGAACCCATAAGTCGCAACCGCTGTCGCAACGCGATGTCGCAGTTCTACCGTTTTTTGAGTAGCTAAAGTAAAAACACCCTTCACGAAGGATCTTGTCGTGGAATTATCTGCCGCAGCAGCTTGTTCGCTGCTCCCCATCAAATTGGGAATGTCCGTGCTATCGGTGTAATTATACAATTTCAATTTATGGTTGTCCCCCCGATGCACAGGAGCAGATGCCTCCACAAAGTATGTGCCGGCCGGCAGGGTGATCCTATTTGACGCAAGACTCGCGCCACTGATCGAGTTTAGCAGAACCGTATTTAAAACCCGTTGAGTCCAGGCACCCGCAACAGAATCACCGCCGCTCGTGCCCGATGCTTTCTGGTCCTCGATGTAGAGTAGCGGCCAAGCCAATCCGCCGGAGGCATCTGTCGGGCTGAGCAACTTGATCTTCCCACCGCTCTTGGCCATGAGGATTAGGTCCAACAGCATATCGATCCCGGTAGAGGCGTCGACCCAGGGTTGCCCGATGGCATAGTGAGATAACATCTCTGCCAAGCTTAACAAGGCAGAGGAAGTAAGTACGGCCAAGTCGTCAATTCGCGTATTCGCATCTAAAAGGATGTCCAACCAAGAACCGGTCACGACCGGATAGGCAGCGATGTTGGTCTCGACACTCCAGGCATCGACAGCCAATCCCCATTTCTTCTGCCCGGCCACGTCCCGGCTGGTGAGCCCCACGTGGTGCCACTGAGCCTCGGCGGCATTGCGCGTCTGCTCGACAGTGCCATCAACGATGAGTTTGTAGCCGGTAGCAGTTTCATACAGCACCATACCAACGAGAGAATACGTCCGAAGCTCATCCAAAATATCATCGATAAAAGCAACAGTAGTCGTATTCAAAGCGGCCAGAGCGGGAACCCCGATTCCCGCAATTGACAAACCCGTACCAAGCAGCGACCAGGATGATCCACTCCAGCGATAAGTACGAAGTTGCTCTATAGAAGAATCGATATAAGCAACATCCGTCGCATTCAATCCGGCCAAACAGGGGGTTCCGGTTGCAGAAATCGACAAACCTGTACCTTCCAATGACCATGTAGACCCGTTCCAGCGATACGTTCTGAGTTCATCTAAAGCTTCATCGATGAAAGCGACATCGGTTGCGTTTAGTGCGGTCAGAGCAGGGGTTGCAGCCCCCACGATCGAGAAGCCTGAACCGATCAGCGACCAGGATGATCCACTCCAGCGATAAGTACGAAGCTCATCTGCGCCGGAATCGAAAAGGGCGATGTCGGTAGCATTCAACTTTGTGAGGGCATGATAACCGGCTGTCGGAATCGATAAACCGGACCCGAGCATCGACCATGTAGACTCGTTCCAGCGATACGTTCTGAGTTCATCTAAGGTATTATCAATATAGGCGACATCGGTTGCGTTTAGTGCGGTCAGAGCAGGACGATATATCCCCGCAATTGACAAACCCGTACCAAGCAGCGACCAGGCAGAACCATTCCAATGATAGGTCCGAAGCTCTTCTATGGTAGAATCAATAAAGGCTACATCAGTAGCGTTTAATCTTGCTAAAGCAGCCATTCCTATCCCCGCGATGGGCAAACCCGAACCGATTTGCTTACTCGTTTTGACTGCTTGGAATAATATTCGGTCTTCAGTTCGTGCCGGCTTATAGTGCCAAAAGGAAAGGCCAAAGTCCACAGCAGAGATTCCCAACGCAACGTTATCAGTCAATCGCCCTGTAGCCGCCGATGCGCTCAATGCGTAGGACCCAAACTTTTCCAACACAGAAAATGCCAGATCGAGTTTCGTATCCCAGGGGTCCGCGCCAGTTTTGTCTTGGTAGTCGTTCTCGAAGTCGAAAACCTGAGAGCCACTCGGCGCTCCATCCCCAATCTCCAGCCCCGAAATATCAGTTCCGGTCTTGATCAACCCGCGAGCCTGGAGGTACCACTTGAGCGCATCATCTCCACCTATGCGGAAGATCACCTGCCAGGCGGACCCATCCCACTCGTCGAGTCTAAGTTCGTTGCCGTCGATCACGATACGTTGCGCACCCGCAGGTGGGCTGCCCGTGTAGTCCTGACCTACTGCAAGCTCACCAGTAAACTTGGCGAACGCACCGCTGAGAAAAGCGGCAACGATCTCGTTAGCAGTTATCGTGTTAGCTGCAATCTTGGCGGCAGTCACGGCCAAGGCTGCAAGTTGAGCCGTGTCTACTGCCAATGCTCCAATCTTACCGGCGATCACAGCACCAGCTAAGATCATCCCTGCGGTCACGATGTTAGTCGGGGGAGGCATCCAGAGGCCGGGAACGGTGGCGTTCGACCCTATCTCCTCGAAGGCAGCACGACAGAGGAACATGTAACTTGAGGTCTGCCCAGGCTTAGTGTCAAACTTTTTTATGGCAATCTGACCGAAAGCAGCACCAGTAGGGGCATCGCCATAGGTATAGATACGCTTATATCCCGAGAGAACCTTTCCACCTGCAGCTGCCTCATCGTTGAATGGATCACCAAGAGACGATGCACCGAGACCACCAAAAGCAGCATTAAACCACTCAATAGCAACTCCAACCTTGCACCGATGTGCCCCGGTGTAGACACTCAAACAATATCTATGACCAGGAATAACAGGCATCATCAGGAAGTAATACTCGTCAAAGTCGTTTGGAAGTCCGAGAGGAGCACCTTGCGACAACCAGAGAGTGTTCGCATACAGACGATTGAAGGCGTCCACGTTCCCCATCAAAGACCAATCGGCGGACAGATTAACGCCAAAACTATCAGCAGCGAACCCCGCGTTGCTGTAATACCGAGACCAGTCCTTCGGCCAGGTTCCTGCGTCGTTCATGACGGAGAAATCTCCGTTGGGCAACATGTTCAACCCATACCCGCCTGCCATTTTCGGAAAATTGACTGCCGCTGCACCCAGATCGCCTGTTCCAATAACTACCGTCGTCGCTGAAGCGTTAGCACTCCAACTTCCAGGACTTCCTACTTTTATAGCTCGTCGTACACGGTAGTAAAGTGTAACTGCTGTTGGAACATCGACAGTCCCACCATTCGGAATCATGGTGTGAATCAAAATCTCTGCAGTCCAGGCAGTCACTGCTCCGAGTGTGTCCTTCCAATCGGTCCCGTCGAACTTGAGGGAATACCAGCTCGCCTGATCGGCAGACACTTGAATCTCGTAGTGATCGAAGTTCGTGAGATTGAGCTGCTTATCCCATTTCAAGCTGATAGCGCGATATGCACCTTTGCAAACGGCAATCGTAGGAGCTGTCGGAGTCGTTGTTCCTCCACCAGCATCAAAGCCCTCAATCAAATCCGTGAAGGTAGGAAGTTGCGATAGAGATTCAGGAGCAGCATTCCCTGAAGTGTCTACAATTACATTCGGAGAACCGGTAACAGTAAAACTCTCCAATTCACGAAGAGTAATAGTCGTTCGCCATCTCGTGTACTGACCACTGCACATATGCGAGTAATTCGATACGATACATGAGAGAGTAGTTGACACATCCGGTTTTAGAGTGACAACCGCTCCCTCTTGAATTTGAGGAATCCAGTCCGTAATAATCGAGAACCGCTCTCGAGCTATCTTCCCAAACTCAATCCAACGAAGTGTAGACATGTGCGCTTGTGTATCCGAGACGGCGTACTTTCCAGGGAGCTCCTTATCAACGTAATCCCACTCATTTGTAACGGTCGCGTCCACGTCTTCGATAGTCAGTTTCTTCTGAACTCGATACGCTGTTCCACGAATCGTAAGTTTGTGAAGCGTAATAGATCCGCCGTTGTTATTCTTTAGAATGATCTCAGCACTATCGGCATTCTGTCGGGTAGCATCAGTAGGAGAACCGTTGAAACTGATCAGTGTAGCAAGTCCTCCTGAGGACTCTATATCCGTACTCGCTCCATCAGCTCCGATCGTAGGAGTTATGATACTCGCTCCTACTGGAAATCCTTCTCCAGAAGTAGGATCCTTAAATCGTAAGCGAGCTACATCACCAGCGTTAGGTCCTGGCCAGTACGCTCCAGCAGCTAACGTGATTTGACATCGCTGATTTACCGAGTCCCAGTTATCGGTATTCTTGTAAATAACACCGCTAACGGTGACCGCTTGATAGAGATCGAACTCTGTCTTACATCTGTTGCAAATGAGAGACTCTCTAGCTTCAGAATACGAGTGAATGTTATACTCGGAGTCAGATCCGTATCCTTGAAAGGTCCACTCTGATGTCGGAGGAGTCCACCCAGTCTGATGACGAGAAACAAATCTCAGCTTCCCATCATAGCGAAACCCGAGATGACCAATATACTGTGAGTTAAGTTCTTGAAGTTCTTTCCAAAGATTTACACCTCTATTAACAGGAAGATAGTCCTTAGTATGATTGACGGAAACAGTCTCTATATCCACGGAACCGGAGAGACCTAGTCCGAGAGCAAGAGCATGAAAGAGTGAGGCAGACGGAGAGACAGTATCGCATATCTTGAAGTTAAGATAAATAGCAGACTTTGTTTGAGTACGCATACCCAAACGCTTCGAGGGATCATACGCTCGGAAGGAGAAAAAGTCAGAGGAAAGATTTCTCTTGTCTCGAGAGAGTCCGGACTCATCAATATACCCTGTAAAAAAACGAATGTACTCAGTAAGTCCGACCTTTGCTTCGATGGCACACTTTCGGTTAGCCCACGCTCCTGCTACAAGAGTCTCATCGATATTTCGGAGCTGTACTTGATAAGACTTTGTCGCTATACCTCGATCTTCGTCAGTTGTGCCACCTCCGGAAACACCACCCTTTGATAAGTCTAGATAACTCGTAATGTCTTCAAGATCGCCGTCACCGTCGGTATCAACAAAGACTTTGAGCCATCGAACGGAGGTTCGATCTCTTGTCGCGGCATCAAACTCTATGGTAGTAGGAACGAAGAACGACACTATCTACTCCTTAGGCAATTGGTACGATCGCTTCTTCGATATGAATCACGCCACCCAGACCCGCATGTACTCGCAAGGCATCTGCTGTAAATCTGCCAACCGCAGCCATTCCACCGTCTCCAATCACGTTTCCAGTGAAGGTTTGATAGATGTAAATATCAGGTACACGTTCAACAGTTGTTTCACTTCCGGGAGCTGCACCTCCAGGAGTAGTACCTTCCGGAAGAGTAATTGGAGTTACCTCAGTCTCATACGCGCCAATATCTACCAGTGGACGAGTTAGGATGTCACTGATCGCGTTCCATAACTGACCAACAGTCATCCCCCAATCGATGTTCTTGATCTTCCCCCACTGAAAAGTGATGATGTAAATGAGCAACTGACCGAGCGCGATCAACTTCGTCGCTAACCACCCGATGATCAAACCGACAATCTCCACTGGACGAGAGAGAATATCTAACGCCTTCAGCAAGATCTCAATCACAGGCATTAGGGCTGTAAACAACTGAGAAATCATCTCCAGGATCGGAGTTAGCATTTGTAGGATAGGTGTTATCACGTTTCCGATAATCTGGGCAACGACCGCAAAGATGGGAGCAAGTTGCCAGAGAATCTTAAACACGACTCCTAATATGCTTGCGATCGCCTTCCAGAGCGGCTCTAAAGCCTTGATCAGCATACCGAAGATCTGAAAGATTGGAATGAGGTACGAACCGAGGGTAAGGAACAGCTCCTTAATAATTTCGATCACAGGACTCAAGGCTTCGATCAGAGGAGCGATCGCTACGTTGATCACGGTTTGCATCAGCGCAGAGAGATCAGTAAACACCTTCTGTAATGGCTCTGCAGACATAACCATGTTCAAAATCCACTGACCGAACTTCATCAATCCTTGAATGGCGAAGTTCGCGAGACTCTCCGCTCCCTTCTTCAACGCATCTGTAAATGCTCGAAATCCGTTGATCGCAGCGTCACCCATATTCAGCAGCAACTGAACTGGGTTTGATAAAGCCGTCCACATCGACTGAAAGAACCCGGTGATACCAGGTCCAAGATTCACGAAGAAGTTTCCGAAGTCGTACAACGAGTCCGTAAGGGTTTTCAGGAAGCCGAAGTCCAGATCTAACTTCACAGCACCAGCAGGAATAGAGACCTTAATCTCTCTCCCCTGCATACCGGCGATGATCGCCTGTTCCATAGCAGCGAAACCACCCCCGAGACCAGACATCTCCATCAACTGTGCCATGTCGACTTGCGGAAATCCGGCGATGATATCTCCCAGACCTTTTTCAATCTCTTTCGCTGCATCTGCAAAGGAAGCAGCACCTGAGAGGTACATGCTCTCAATTCTCTCAATTACTCGACGTAGCTCGTTTTCTTGAAATCCTAGAGATTCCGCAATAGCCTTCTGAATGACAGGAGGTATCGGCTTTAGTAGCATGTTCTTCAGATCAGAGATATTGTCTTCGATCTGCTGTCGCGACTTAAGCAGTTTCTGCATCTCTTCCGGATAGAAGTCCAGCATCTTACCGTAGATACTAGAAAGTTGCTCTCGAAGTTTAGTTTGAGCCTCTAACGCTTTCCGCGTCCTCTCCGTTGCTTCAGCCTCTGCTTTCGCGGCTGCGATGCCCTTGTTTCTTAACGCAAGTTGTCCTTCCAAATACTTCAGTTCATCCTTCAAACGTCTCACGTTCTCCGGACCCATCGCCGCTATTTCTTGCTGATCCTTCAGAATCTTGTTGATCCGATCCATTACTTGTTTGACTACATCACGATGAGCAGTCTCAATATCGATCATCTTAGCGCCAGTCTTGATCATATCTAGGTATAGTGTCTTCAACTTGTCACCGTAACTGCGAATATCTTGATCTAGCGCAAAAAACTCAAACGTCGGAAGGACGAATTCCTTTCGAATTGTTTCCAGTGCAACAGCAACAACAACTTCTTTCGCCTTTTTAGCTGCAGCTTCAAGTGCTTCTCCCCATCCAGCGAGAGTACGTAAGATCTGCGTTGCTGCGGGAAGCAACTCTCGAATGAAGAAAAGAGGAAGCTTGCCGATCTGAACAGTAAGATCAGTTGCAGCTGCTGTCATCTGCTGAAATAACTGAGCATCCGTTACTTGACGACCGGCCTTACCTACGCGTTCCATAATACTCTCGCCCTGTGCAAGAACCGCGTTCAGTAACGCCGCTCGCTTATCTACCTCAGTCATCTGCTGAACAGTCTTTCCCATCGCTTTCGCCCACTTCTCGTTGGCCTCTCCTTCCTTCACGATGATACCGAGGTTATCCAAGATCATGGGTGAAGACCGACCGATACCGACAACGATGTCGTTGAACATATCAGTCACGGAAGCTCCAGTAGCAGCAGCTGATGCTCTCGCAATTTTCATTAAATCGTCAAACTTATCGACTGGAATACCCAGCAGTGATGCTCTGTTAGCTGAGAGCATCATATCCATCGAGGAGATTGTCCCAGCAGACATATCTCTCATCGAATTTAGAACATCTCGAGATACTTGACCTGCCTTTGTAGTAATGGAATCAAAAGCCATCTGTATCTGTCCAACCTGAGCAGTATACTGAGCAGCATCGAAAGCCTTCTTTAACGCAAAACCGGCGCCAGCGATAGCACCTCCTACTTTTGCGAAGGCAGCTACAAGCTGAACGCCGGTTTTCTGGGTTCCGGTCTTAGCCAGATTCTCAAGACCCTTGTCAACCTTGCCTATGTCTTGTGTAGCAAGATCGCGAGTTCTTAGCTCTATGTCAACACCGGTCCGAACAGCCAAGATGCTACCTCCGTCGTCTGCTGGAGAACCGAGGAGGCGTCCGATGTACAGGAGTGAATCCGTGACCTGAGGGCATTTTCTTCTTAATGTCCTCATTCTTCAACTGAATCAGTTTCAGCCGAATCACGTCGTAGACTTCCATATCTACAGCGGGTTGATTTGAATACGGTCCTGGATACTTCCAGTGCCGAAACGTGCCTTCACTATCCAGAAATCGGGAACATTCAACGATGAACGGACGCCACCTGGCTAACTCTTTACCTGGGTCTGTTCCGTCGGGAAGGGTTTGTCCTGCGGTGAATTGGGTTCCTCGGTAGAACCACTCGACGCAGTCTGTGAGGACTCGTCTTTCTTCCTCTCTAAAGGGCGGTTGAACTCCAGTACGGACATGTAGATCTCATCCGCTACTTCCGCGTACTCGAGCAGCTTAGTCAAGAACTCATCATCCTGAAAGCTCTCAGGAGTTTCATCCGTCTTCTTAAGACTGGACTCAAGAACACCGTTCTTCAAGACGAACACGATGAACTCTGCCAGATCTCCCTCTTTCTTGACTTTCGGAATACCCTTTACGTCCACGTCAACGAGTTGACGCATCGCGTTCAACTTCTCTTGCGCTTTGATCGTGAACTTCCGAACGATGACCCAGTGTCCTTTGAGGGACGTAAGCTCTCGCTTATTCTCCCTCTGTACCCTTCTGGCTTCCTCTTCCCAACTCGCCATTACCCTATCCTCCTAGAATCGCGGATTTAGTACACGCTCACGTCTGAGTTCAGCATCGTGATCGTAATCGGTTCACTGTAAAGCGTACCTTTGGGCTTCACTGCCCGGAACGCGATCTGAGCGTCGAACACTCCCGCATTTTCTGCGAAGTCGAACGTCTGTAAACTGCAGTACGGCAGCTCGATCAGAATCAACTCCGGAACGGTTGCAGTAGCGTTGATGATACCACCCTTCATATAGAACACGAGAGCAACCTTCGTATTAGCGAAGATCTTCGCGCGTTCAGCGAAGGAGTTAGAGTCCAGACGAACGTTCACGTTTCCGGTAACACCCGTCATTCCCTTCTGATGATACTGCCGATCCAGAGTTCCGACTCCGTATCCGTCCGGATTCGAGTTGTTCTGAAAGGTCAACTCGAAGTTCCGGATGTAGCTGTACTCGTGAGCGCCGATAGAGAAGTCTCCGTTGTAGAAGATACACGGCTCGTAGTCATCCAAGTTCAACGCACTCGGATTCTGACTACCTGTCTCCGTGAACCCCAAAATCGAAGCAGAACCCTCGATCATCGCCTTCAGAGCACCTGAGATGTTCAGTTGATCTACCACGCAACCTGCGTACAGGAAGTTATCCTGGTAACCGTCCTTCTGAAGCGTGAGAGTCGGCCGCTCGGTACTGGTCATATTGGCAGTGAAGACGTGACGATAAGCACCAGACGTACCTGTGAACCACACGTACGCCCAAGTGTTCTTCGACTCCCTAGAAACGAACGCTACCACTGCAGTAGCGATATCCAGAGAGTCTAAACCGAGCACCTTCTCGCACTCGATGTCTGTATACGCTTCGATCGTGGCAACGATCGCGCCAAGGGTTCCGGTCAGAGTCAAGGTACCTCCGGTACCGAAGTTGGTGTCCGCTGTCTCGGCACCCCTAGTACCCTTGTAGTGTATCAGAGAGCTCGGTGCGGTCGCTTTCAGATACGAGTTCGCTGAGGCGCCCGTATAGCGAATCCGAAGACAGCCCGCGATCTGCTTAGGAGCAGCTTCCTCCGAACCGAGGGCAGATTTGACTAACATGGCAAACCCGCCGACAGGTCGTACGGTAAGCGGGATATCTCCGCCAACGTCAGCAAAGAGGATATACTCGCCAGTGGACATGTTGTTTCCAACGATCGCAGGGTCTTCTCCCGTGTTCGCCTTACGATCAACGGTCACAACACCACTGATCGGAACGACCTTGGATCGGGAAACAGGTAGACCAGCGGTTGCCTCTACACCAACCGTCAGCTTGATATTATTAATGCTGGGCATCCTATTTTCCTCCTACTCAACGTGTACGACACGTGAGTTGAATAGATACTCCCTGGATCATCTTCTTGTTCTCTTGATCCTCCATCATCGGTGTGTAGTCCTCTACACCTAATCTGACGTCTACAATCTGTCCGCCATACGTATCATCGTCCTCTGTGATTCGGTTAATCGCTTCAACGATCCGCATCAGTGTCGATCTCACCGACTCCAGACTCCCGGACGAGTACTCTACCCAAACGACCAAGTTATGACTCAGCCACGGATAAGTCAGCGGCTGATTTGGAAAACCGTAATCATGCTCTGTTCGATCAGGAAGAAGCTCGATGCGAGGAAACGCCATCGTCTTTGTCTCGCCGATGTTAGTGTGCTGAATGTGAGGAACTTGAGCTTGACGCTCGTTCGCGATCACATCGATCTTCACATCGAGATAACGATCAAAGTAATCCTTGACCGTAGTAAGCGTATCTTCCATCCATCGACGAGTAGCACTAGACATCGATTACCTCTTCGAGTTCAGAATTGCCTCAGCGAACTTTACGATAAATCTCTCCATCTCGCGAGTATCCTGATCTGTGATGAAGACTAACTCGCGTTTTGGGGGTCGTCCTTTCACGGTAGGAGCTTGATGATATTCAGAGTACGGAATCTTCGTTCCCCAGACAAGAGTTGTAGCGGTCTCCTCAAGAATTTGAACACTACGTTGTAAGTGTCCGTAGTACTGCATGATCTTCGGAGATCGTTTATGAGCGACCTTCCATCGTTGGTACGCCGGCTTCAGAGGAACCCACGCAGTATGGCCTCTCCGGGCACCCTGCTTCCGAAACGTCTCAGCCCACCACGTTGTAAAGAGCAGATTTGCCATGCTCCGAAACAATCCGTACGTACGTTGATTCGTTACAATACTCCGTAACGAATTCAGCATCGCTGGAGTAGCATTCAGGTTTACGGAAACCGAGACCACTTAGATGATTCTCCCTGGTCCGAGTGGTCGATGTACCTCCGGCTCCAACTCCTCGTTCTCTGCGTCAAGGATTCGTATATCCCCGGAAGAGATCTGCTCGAGCAACTTTGTGTACAATCCCTTGTAGTGATTGTAGACGGAGTTCTCGCCTTCACCACTTCCGATCATGATCTCATCGCTGTGAAAGTTTCGGATGATCGTAAGCATCGCTGCTTGATAGCGTCCAAGACGCTGTAGTACACGCGGAACGGCTGAAAGAGCTTCGACTTCATCCCAGTCGACGAACTTTGAGAGGTCGTCGTAGACAACATCGATAGCGTCGTCGATGTTGTTCTGAAGTTCAGCTTCTCCGACAGGAGTATCCTTCAACATCGGAAGATCGCGCTTGAGTAAATCAACAGTGGTCAGGGTTGCTTGTGCCACGACTCACTCGCCTCCTCGTTACAGACCGCTAACAAGCGATCCATTCTATCCTTCGTAACTCCAGATAAACGTTCTGGCTCCCAAACTGGATCGGTGAAGAATGCTCTACACGCATCCAGTACCGCGTAACGTCCGTCCTCAGAACCGAGAGAGATCCTAAGGTCGCACTCCGGATCGATGCCGTTCTTCAGATCTGCGAGAATCCGATACTTCACAGATGCGCGACGTTTCATCTGATCCGGTTCGTGAAAGACAAAGTGCCACAACGCTCTCGGAAGGTAGACGTGATCTCCCTGACGCAACACTCTGTACGTCCACTCACGAGTTTGGTGTCTAGGAAAGCGAGGATCCCAAAGACCTGCTTTCTTAGCGACGTCCATCCGGAACAGCATTCCACCGAAGGAGTCGTACACTTGATAGTTCTGGAAGGTCGACCAATCGCCTCTCCAACGCTCTCCGGTGTTAACGAACTCTACTGTTCCGTCGAAGTGATGCACCCACCAGTTGGTATGAACACCTAGAACCTCATTCTCACGTCCTCTGATGAAGTCCATACAGCGTTTCGCCCAATCTAACTCGTGCCAACAGTCAGCGGCATCGTGATGCCACCATTTACCGCGAGCGTTCTCTAAACCGATATTGAAGGCTTGAGCAATTGAGCGAAAGGCCGAATCTCGTTCTCTACGAAACACCCGAACGCGACTATCTCTTACCGCATACTCCTGCAGAATCTCTGGAGTGTTATCGGTACATCCGTCATCTACCAGAATCAGTTCGATGTCCGGATACGTCTGATTGAGAACCGTCTCAATCGCTTTTCTGAGCATGTCTTCTCGCTCGTTATACGTTGGGATCACGATTGTGATCAAATCACCCATCTACCATCCTCCTAGTGACCGAAGGTATTCGTGTGGATCCGCTGGCTTTGCGCCATGCATTTTCAGCACGGAACCCTGTCCGTGATAAGTGTGCATCTGACCAATCTTGTTCAAGTCGATCAGATTGTTCTCTCGACAGTAATCACCGAGCACCGTTCCTGGAAACGGATAGAACCACGTCACCTGAAAGATTCCAGGATTCAGCTCTCGATTCAGTGCAATCGTAGTCCGGCAGATTTCTTCATCTCGTTCGGTAGGATAACCGATCATGTTGTAACTGGTCGTAAGGAAGCCGGCCTCATTACAAAGCCGGAAGGACTCCAGGATTTCCTGCGTAGTCGTAAATCGCTTCAGCACAGATCGACGATAGTCCTCATCACCGCACTCTACACCAATTCCAACGTACTCACAGCCGGTTCGTTTCATGAAAGAGACTAGATCCGCGTTCAAGCTCTCCGAACGAGCCATACATCCGTACGGTACGCCTACCTGATCCTTCACCGCCTGAAAGAGTTCCGTAGCCCAATCGAGCTCGGAGAACATCTCCTCAACTTCAAAGAAGAACAACTTCGGATGATAGGTGTCTCGAAAGTGCTGCATCTCCTCGATCACTTTCGAGATAGGACGCTGTCGCAAGTATGCGCGACCGTACTTCCGAAGACAGACGCTGTTTCCGCAGTAAGTACAAGCGAATCTACAACCGCGAGCAACGTGAAAGTAGATGAATCCGCGCTCGTTCATCAACTTCGGAAAGGCCTTCCACGGAAACTCAGGAAGCTTCGAGAGATCTTCTAGAGGTCCTTCAGGATTTACTACGATCTCTGTGCCTTTACGATAGGCTAATCCTGGAATCTCGAAGAACTCTGGAGTTTTCCACTTCTTCAGAAACTCTTGAACGAAGGTCTCTCCTTCTCCAGTACAGACGTAATCCAATTCTGGATGATCTCGGAGCAGCTCACCTCCGAAGATAATCGCGTGAATGCCACCAAGCAGTACAGGAACGTGAGAGTGTACAGCAACTGCAATTTGAAATGCGAGCGGAGCGAATAGTGTAGACGTCGAGATCATCACCAGATCGTAGTTCGAAATCAGCAGCCACCTCGTAGTCTCGTACGCAGTCTGATATTGAGGTACGTTGAAGAAGTGTCGCTCGTGCTCGTCGGGAATCGATGCGAATACGTAGCCAGATCCGACTCCCACTCCACTACCTATGTTCATGTACAAGAACGCAATTTTCATAAACAGCTTGCCGCACTCTCTAGTTCTGCGTCTAATTTAGGTAAAACAACCGGATACGAGAAGTGATCCAGAGCCCACTGTCGATTTCGAAGCTGTGGCAGGTCAATCACCCTCCAGAACTCCGAAGAGGTTGTGAAGATGCACTCTGAAGGGTAAAGTTGCCGAGAACCCATCCAGTTTTGCACCAACACCGTACTATGACCGCAACTCAAAGCCTCTTGCACTGAGGTCTGACATCCCTCGTTCTGCGAAACACTAACTACCACTCGAGCAGAGTTGTACAACTCTCGTAATCGATCGGGGGGTAGCTGTCCTACGAAGCGAACGTTAAGAAGATGCAGGTCTTTCGCTAGATAGATCACCTGCGTTAGAATCTTTCGAGCGTTCACAGCACCCTCAGGATCTCTCGGTTGCGAGTTTCCTACGAACAGTACCTCGTCAAATTCTCGAGATCTCTCAGCAAGAATTCGCAGTAAGTTCAACTGTCCTTTATTGTGATCAAGAGTACCAACATGTACTATGGTATTTTTTGCAGCGTCACCAGTTGGTATCCAGAAGTCGGTGTTGATCGGCTCTGGAATGTGCACGGAGTCAAACGGCGATAGATCGCATTCAGGATTCTCTGTGATAAACGAGTAAATCGTCTCCCGATTGCATCTAGCCCAGAACCACTGATAGTACTCAGAGCCGAGTACTCGAACGACAACCTTACGTTTGTTAACCTCTCGAGAAACCCGAATGCACTGTTCGTTTGCCCACTCAACATAGACCACATCAGCTAGTTGCAGATCCTCTACAACAGTGTATTTCTGACGCCAGTGTTTTTCAAGAGGCTCTAGAAAGTGCCTATTACCGCGACACACAATCGCGAGTTTCATTAAAGTGTCTCGCGATACCAGTCAATGTACTTCTGCAATCCCTCAACAAACGGTGTGTGAGGTTTCCACTCTAGCAACCTCTCTGCTTTGAAGTTACTGACCTTCACACCCCTAAAGTCGGCTGCCCTACTCTCCGTAAAGAACACCTGAATTGGAGAAGGAGCAAGATGTTGAACCATTAACGCAAGATCTCGGATCGTTGTTCGCTCGGATCCACTGAGGTTGAAGACCTCATTCACTGCTTCAGAGCGTAAAGCAGCAACGCATCCGTCCGCGAGATCCTCAACGTAAACAAACTCTCTCCACTGCGAACCATCTCCCGTAATAGAGATGTTCTGTCCAGAGAACGCCTTAGCAACGAAAGAAGGGATCACAGCTGCTGAACGAGCTCGAGGACCGTACGGAATGCCGAAGCGCAGGATCGTGTACGGAACGTTGTACGTCTTTAAGTACGCGTGACATAGCATCTCTCCAGCGTACTTCCCAACGGTATACGGATGACTCGGAAACGATATCGGAGAAGACTCATCTACAGACGATTCGATCGTGTCGCTGTAAACCCAGATCGTACTTGCGTAGATCACGTGAGCTTTCACCGCTCGAGCAGCCTCTAGAATGTGCTGAGTACACAACACATTCACCCGAGTAGCTTCTACCGGTTTCGCGAACACCTCATTCACGTCTGCAATCGCAGCGAGGTGATAGATCACATCAGGATTGTGTTCCTCTACACACTGTAGCACCGATTCCGCAGTTAGCAGATCTCCATACCACCAGTTTTTATGACCCCAATCTTTCACACCGAATTGAGGCTTCGGAGGAATAGAGCGATCGAATACGAACACCTCGTTGCCGCGAGCTAGAAGCTTATCCACGAGATGCGAACCGATAAAACCGCCTCCACCAGTAACTAGAATCTTCATGCGTCACCTCTCATTTCTTCACCTCGAAAATAGAGAGGTACACACCAGTGATTCTTAGAAACCCAGTCGGTGTTGGGTAGCTCGTACGGTTTCTTGATGTAGAAGTGACAGGGGTCCGAGTACACCTTTCCGGTCGACTTCTCAATCTGTTGGAATACGATGTACTTGTACAGACCCGACACCATTCCTGAAGGGAGTATCAGACGGTTGGGAAACTGAGCGTTCAAGTGCTTGATCGCGTACTCGTTCTTCCAGTCGACTATGTTCTGCAGAGAGTCCGTCGCGACACAACCCAGTGCGCAGTTGAACTCCGAAATCCTGCAGTTCAGTCCCAGGAACTCGTACGTCGGTTTACCGTAATCTCGATAAACACGAGCGTACTCGAGTAGATCGTTCCGAAAGGAGACTAACATCGCACCTTCTCCGGTGGATATCGTCTTGGTTGCATAGAAGGAGTAGATTCCGCAATCACCCCACGAACCGGCTCGTTTTCCATGGTACAAACCACCGTGAGCGTGAGCGCAATCCTCAATCAGCAACACACCTCTCTCTTTGCACCACTGTGCAATCTCTGCGATCTGGAACGCGATGTGTCCGCCGATGTGCACAACTACAACTGCGTCGGCTTTGAACTGCCGGTTCTTCCTACCTAGATCGTCAAGTGACATACACAGATCGTCTTTGTTGCAATCGACGAACTCGACTTGACAACCTTCTTTAAGGAAACACGCAGCGGTAGCCATAAACGTGTTCGACGGCACAAGTACCGTCTTTCCCTTCAATCCAAAGTAGTCTACCAGAATCTTGGCAGCGCTACTCCAATTCGCTAATGCTACGGACGGAACCTCTGTATACTTCGACCACTTCTCTTCAAAGAGAGCACAGTACTTTCCTCCACTCCACTGATGAGTGTTAAGGATATCCGTCCAGTAACCGAAGAGTTTCGCACGATCGCTCTGATCGAACCCGATGGTGAACTTCATCACTTCGTCTCCTCGATCAGTTCTACGATCTTGTCGATCTGCTTATCGAGAGAGTACTTATCGATTACCCACTGTCGATACTTGTCAGATTCGTACGGAGCAGCAATCACTTTCTCGAGCTCTTCTATATCTCTCCAGATAAGCTCGTGAGGCCAGAGATCTCTTGATCCCATGAAGTCGTGAATCAAGGGTTTGATACCCTTCGTCATCGCCTCACCGACGACGTAACTGAAGCTCTCCAACGTACTAGTAGAGATCAGGTACTTCAGATCCTCCATCCATACGTTCATAGATTCCTGTCGAGGAACCCATTCCCAATTTCGGAGGTCGCGAAGATCGTATCGAAGCACGCCCTCTTCTACACTCGGTTGATGTGGTATATCGAATCGCAGCAAGAACTTGTACTCTGGATGCTTCTCAGCGAAGTGTCGAATAACCTTTGCAAGAATCTGAGGACCCTTCTTATCTGTAAGAATTCCCACGATACCGATATTCTTAGAGTCGGAGTACTCTCGCTTTGCGAAACTCCATCTCTTCACATCGATTCCGTTCGGAATCACGACCGTCTTCACAGAGTCTGGAAGCCAGTAAACCTCTAGAAACCTTTGCCGAATGTGCTCTGCAACGAACATCAACACATCCAACTTACTCCAGTCGGTGTGAAGCATTCTTGTAGAGCTGAAGATCTCGTAGCCATGCAATCGACAGATCCATTTCTGATTCGCCGGCTTTTCTCGAGCGGTAGCTTCCATCAGATTCGCGGCACACCACTCAATCCAGATCACATCGGCCCACTTGGAGGCATCGGAATCGAACACTATCGAGGTTGCTACGTTATAACCTTTTTCACTCAGATGAGATTGAATCCCTCCGAGAAAAGTGAACGCGTTGTTCTCATCGTACAGAATGACGTTCTTCGCGTTCGGCTTCATCCCTGCTTTTGTCTTCCAGACGTCGATCTTCCCGATCATGTCTTGATTGGTACAACCAAGAGAGATCGCTTTCTGAGCCGATTGAATTGCTTCGAACCACTCTCCCACGGTAGAGTACAGCATCGCGAGCTTCATGTACGGTTCGTACGTGTAAGCAGCTCCGACAAGGAACATTCCGTTCATCGGAGGCTTCATCTCGGTAGCTGCTTTCCACCAGTGCTCCGCTTGATACAAATCCTTCTGTTCCCACGAGATGTTTCCGAGAGACAACGGAAACTCCGCTCTCTCCCAGTCCTCTTTCATACCATCCAGAAACGCTTGACGAGCGCTCTTATAATCCTTTCTCTGCTGATAGATCGCTCCAAGCATTAGATAGGCGTGAGCTCGCTCCGCGAACCATGTCGATCTCTGCAAGTACAACTTGTAGTGCTTTAAGGCGTTATCTAGATCGTCGACCTCGTAGTAGGTCTGCGCAAGATAGAAGTACGGACGAGAATACCTCGGATCCGTCTTCGGAACGTTATCACGCTTAATGTCTTCGACATCAAGAAGAAGTTGCGGAATGTTGATCACAGCGCGTTGCTTCTTCCGAACTTCGCTGTTTTCTTCCGTCCTCTTGTGAACAAATACGAGCTCGTTCACGGGGCGCTTCAATCCGCTGTCCGGATCAGAGTTCAACCAGTTATGTACTCGCCCGTAGTACTTGTGCTTACCGTTGTTCAGAAACAGTCGAGGTTGCAAGAAGAACGTAGTCGGAATCAACCTCTCGATGTCAGTACCTTCCGGGTTCATGTAGATCATAGCACTGAACACCTGAGTATCTGCGAGATCTAGACCGGGTAGAACTCTTTTCAACAGATCCGAAAGAACCTGCTTCGATTTCGGATGCAACACCTCATGAGCATCCATCGAGAGAACCCACTGCTTCGTACAGCGAGAGATCGCTAGATTTCTAGCCTTCGCGAAGTCGTTCTCCCAGTGAAACGTGCTTACTACATCCGCATACTTCTTCGCAAGCGAGAGAGTACCATCCGTAGTGCTGTCGTCCACCAGGACAACGATTTCATCTACTTGATCTCGAATACTCTCCAGACTCGGCTGGATTGTCGCTGCCTCATCCTTGGCAATAATACAAACAGATACAGTTGCTCTCTTCTGACTATCCACGGTCAGTTTCTCCTTCTAAAGAGACGTATACCCTATGCTAAGTTTCGTAGAAACCATAGCCTTCTAATTCAGTATCCTTTTTCAAGAGATGGTATTTTCGGTGGCACTTCTTGCGTCCGCGTTCTGACGGCGATAATGCCACTCGGTTCCTTTCAAGAGAAATACCGCTTGTCATCGAGACCACTTTACCTTCGGTCCTTAGGACCTTAGGACCTAATAAAAGAAGAGGCGGTCAGAGTCCGAAGATTCTGCCGCCTCTCTTTTGTCTCGTCACGCAGCGAATTAGGTGTTATCGCCTACGCTGGAGGAACAATAGAACTTGAAGACCGACTCAACACGGAGCGGTCCAAATCCCATCAGTCCGTACCAGTAGACGTTCACCAACCGCTGTAAGGCATCGAACGGTCCGGAGGTTCCCATCGCTGGAGCGATACCTTCCGCGAACCCTACCGCCTGATACCCGAAGAAGTAGCAGGTGTACAGATCCACGGCACCGGAAGCTCCACCGTTCTCGACCTTAGAGTTCGTGGTAACGATGAACCGGAAACCCTCGAACTCTCCAACTTCACCGTTGTAGATCTGAGCAGGCTCGACGTACTCCTTAGGATTCCGCCAAGACCCAGCTCCGGTCTCTGCTCGCAGATCATGCACGACATCCGGGTGCACAACTGCGATATAGAATCGACCGTCCGGCTTGATGACGTTATTTCTTGCTAGCCGGTTGAAGGCATAGCGAACGTCAACAGCGGTCAGACGGCTCCCTGCGGAGTCCAGGACGTGAGATGCCTGAGTACCGGAGGCGTACTTGATGTACGCAGCAGCGGTGCCGGCGTCGAAAGCAGCACGAGCGATAAGGTCGACAGACTTCCCCATGGAGTCTCCGACAACGCGCGCGGCAGCCATGTCAATGTTCGCGAAGGACAGAGTCCGAAGTTTCTGCGTGGTGGTCACCCGCTGTCCGTACTCATACATCGTTATCGATTTCTGAGTCTTGGACATCGAGGCCGCAGTCGGATCACCCGTCTCCGACAGAGCACCGGTGGCTACAGCGAGATTGCCGAAGATGGTGAAGCTGACAGTATCGCCCGGCATCGGGTCGCGGTCCGCAATCGACCAGCTCTTACTCTGCGCAAACTGCGCAAAGAACAACTGGGGCTGGAAAGCGAACTCAACCGCTTTGCTATACGCAGTCTTTACTAGACCGGTAAGCGTGGTGGTAGAAGTTTCAGCCATCTTGTTCCTCTCTGTATTTGGTGTTTACCGTGTCCGACACAGGACATTACCGTGCTGCAATACCGCAGACTCTATCATCAGACGTTTGGGCTACCGCCATGTGAACGTAGAAGTTTAGCAAGTTCGTCTGCACTCTTGCAGTTGCGAATTTGATCCTCGATCGCTTTCACACCCGCATCCTTACCAGTGACAGGTTTACCCGGAGGGCTACCTGCCGCACCGACGGTCTTCTTCTCAGGTGCAGATCCAGGTGCTCCCGCAGCGACAGGTGCAGCAGCCGGAATCGCTTGCACGAACTCGCGAATCCACAGGACTTGATCACGCACGTCTACCTTCGGTATCAACTTGTGATACTGCTCAGGTAACTGCGCTTTGAGCTCTATAAGCTCGGTCTCGAAGTGAGAAAGAGTCTTCGCGACGTCTCCAGCGAGAATCTCGTACTTGGGTTTGAGATCCTCAAAGAGCTTTTTGAACTCCTCTTTCTCCTTAAGAGCTTTCTCGCGAGCTTCCTCATCCCTTTTCTCCACGTCGCGAAGTTTGGTCTTCTTCTCCATCACTTCACGAAGTAGCTCACGAGACTTCAGTGAGAGTTTCTTGTTACTCTCTCCCAGTTTCCGAACTAAAGCCTTCAGTTCTTCTTCCGAGAGTCCGTCTACTGTGAGAGTATCAAGCTCATCCTGCTGAGTACCCGACTTCGGCTTACTCTCAGCCCCCTCTTCTTCGCCTTCTTCTGCAGCTTCCTCTTCAGCAAACCACTGAAGATGAACCTTCTGGAACTCGTCCATATTCATGTTACTCTTTTCCTCCGTAACGAGAAAATAGATCTTTCTAGAAATAAAGGGTTGGAGAACGGAAGTAAACGGAAGAAAGAGGATTATCTTCCTTTATATCCGGAAGCGTAAATTGCAGAGGCTTGCTTGTTTGCCTGCTTTACAGCTCGTGCTCTTGCAGACTTACTTGATGCCTTGTAGTGGTACTTCTTTCCGTGAGCTCCCCACTTCACCCAAGCACCTTTCTTATCTCGACCGTATTGTTTCGGCATACGTTACCTCACTACTGCGTTCTGGATTCGTTGAAGGCAGAGCCACACTTGATCGTGTGCTCCTACTCGAGCGTAACCTATTGCAAGAAACACCTGATCTCGAATTCGAGTGAGCTTCTTCTCTGCTGTCGTTGCTCGCATCTCTGCGTCGTCGCAAGCTTCATCTAAAAGATCGATCGACTTAGTGGAACTGTGATGCTCAGAATCTCTCGCTTCCAGCAACTCTCGAAGTTTGCGAATCTCTCTCTGATACGCAACGATACTCGGATTCGTCAAAACAGGATCGATTACGCTCATCTCTACCCTCTGTTGATGGAAAAAGGAGCCCGTCCAAAGACAGGCTCCCTACACTCACAAAGTCATCCTCATTATATGGTCAGCACTTGTAGGGCCCCCTGACCGGGGCCTTCTTGAATCAGCAGGAGAGGATAATCCTGCCACCGTGTATCGAGTCCTAACGATTGTTCGATGACCGAACCGAGACTGAAGTCTGGAACGACGATCTCGAAAGAATCATAGAGGTCGTTCCGAGTGTTCAGCAAACAATAGGTTACGGCATCGAAGGTGACTCCCCACTGGATCAACGAGATAGGGGACTCGCGATCTACAGTAGCGAGGACGGTCTTCCCATCGGACACTCCGAGGGCGATGATCGCTTCGACCGTCGGGCTGTCCACCCTCACGAATCGATTGATCTGCCCAAATCCGAAAGTGCCAACGAGTAGGAAAACTACCGCCAACAGAAACAGTAGCAGTCTCTTCACTCGTTCCTCCTTCCTGAGGTGTGAAGTTCACGTCGTGATATGCATCTCACGACTAGGTGTGTTCTTAAATGGCTTTAAATGGCTCTGAAGGTGACGTCGCTTTCTCTTGATACTCAAGGACCGCTTCGAGAGTTGTTACCCAGTGTTTCTTCAACGATCCGGATCCAACGTTCTTGCTCGGAATCTCTCCGGAACTCATCAACGTACGAGCGTACGACTCCGCACATCCGAGACGCTCGGCGACTTGTTGAGGTGTCTGACTAGTGCTTCTAGCTAAACTCCGAATTTCCGGCGTTAGCAGCGTTCGCCTCGACCAGTCTCGACAAAACCACGAGACGATCTCGATCACGGCAATCGCTAGAGAGCTGTGACTCGCGAAAGTCTTGTAGTTCTGCAACTTGTCAGCCTGCTCATCGGTTAGTTGCCGATTTTCGACTGATCCATTTCCGACCCTAATCGCAATCTCTGTCGTCATCTTGTCTCCTTTCTCTGAGACCTACTTAATAAAAGAAATACCGACTCACTTCGGAACCGGTAAACCGAGCTTCTTGATGTACGAGATCTTCTCGGAGACCGACATCTTGTTGATTCGGATGTCGGCTAGTCCGAGTTGTCGAAGGATCGGATCCAACTGTACAGAAGTTGGACCTGCTTCAACAGCGCGAGCCTTTTGAATCGGTTGTTTAGCCATCTCTACCTCCTAATCTGATATCGAGATACGAGCCAACTCACACCCTCCTTAGATACCAAAGCGCGTTCAGCACTCTCAAGTTCTACGATCTGAGCGGTTACCCAACGAGAATTCCGAAGAGCTAGTACTGCATCTCCTACCTGAACGGTCTCTCCACTTACTAAAGTCATAACTCGTGTCGCTGCTGCTCGTACTAAAGAAGCTTCAACCATCTGAGCAACGAGGTCTTGAAACTTCGTAATCGTCTTTAGTTGTTCTATCGCAGCAGAAGGTAGATCGTCTCGACCCCAAATCTCTTGAGCTTCTTGAGGACCCGCTACGATAAAGGGTGAAGACGAATGAACGCAGTTCACGTGAAAGATCTCACCCGATCGTCTTGCTTGCTCTACGGTAGGAAATCCAGGAGTCTTCCCTGTAAGTGAGAGGATCTTACCCTCCCAGTTCCTGCACTCGTCTCCAGAACCGCCAATAGAGACGATCACCAAATCGTATCCAGAGCGCAGCATCTCGTTATGCAGACCCTCTTCGTTGAGGGTCATCGCACGAGTACGAGCAATAGTTTGACTCCACCAATCCGGATCGTAGTACCTCGTAATTCCGTCTTTGCACACGATCGGAAGCTTTCCGAGCCGGTTCGGGTCTGTCAGATTGAGTTCACGGATCTTCTTCGCGATCATATCCGTAAGTTCGTCGATAGAGTACTTCCGAGTATCAATCGCAGAAAGGATATCTTCTGCCTGCATCACGGTACCCATATCACGAAGGTATCGAGCAGTGAAGTCCTGCATCTCCCCAATGGAGTTCCCGAGTAGTTTGTCTAGTCCGTTAACGTACCATTCGATGTCAGGCATTAGATAACCTTAAGAGACAACGTCAAAGCAGATCCCGCAAGACGGGCGGACTCTCCGACGCGCAGCCTCACTTCTTCAGATCGAAACAAACATCCGTCTACACCACACAGCTCAAAGCAGATACGCACGAACTTTTGCTCGATGCCGACAACAGAAATCTGAACCTCTCCTTTAAGAGAAGGAATCGACTTCAAAACCCACTGTTTTCCGACTTCCGTAAGACCGCTCATCTTACCTCCTCAATATCCTGTGCACGCCTGAAAGTGCATCCCGTCGTAGTTGTACTTGGGATACCAGTCACCGCCCCAATTCCATCCTCGAGTCTTGAAGATGTCTACGATAAACTTCGGTTGATTCGGCTTCTCCTTAAACGGAGCAAGGTGAGGATTGATGTCGATTGCGATACCCCACGAGTGAGTGGAGAGAGCAGGATACCCTCTCATCTGTCGGAAGTTGTAGATCCCACCGAGTACGTGATAGCCGTTCGCGATCAGATACGCTTCACCAGCAACTCGAAGAGCGTCTTCTAGAGCTACTCCTTCATCTACCCGAAAGTTGCGCTCTGCGAGATACCTCTCTCCTGCCTGCATCAAGATCTCGTAAAGTGCATCCTCCAGTGACGGCCACACGTCTACGTGAACACGAACCTTCGACACCATCACATCGTTCCACGAGTTCTTCATCTTAAACGGAAGAGAGCGAACGACTAGTTTCTCGTTCCAGAACGTGTCATCACCGATGAGGTCACTGTCTACGTCTGGATCACCGTATCGAGCCTTAATAGCTCGAAGACCGTGAGGAACGTCTCTCAGTGGGATCATTTTGCTTCTCCTGCTTCCTGTCTTGCTACGCGAAGACCCGCGTTAAGAGAGGACTGCGAAATCATCTCCTCTGCCTTCAACTCCTCGATCGCGTTGTCGATTTCGCTGCGAAACCGTTCGAGCTGTGATACAGAGTACTCTCTCACAATAGAGTAGAAGTCGTCCTGACGACCGATACCTCGGAATGCCCAGACGGTTAACACGTTAACTACGGAGAGAATCAGGTAGATGGTGAAGACCACCGGAAAACTACCTAACGCAAACTCAAAGACTCTCAGAACAGCGTATCCTCCGAGTACCACAACTCCGAGTACCAGCAGAACTATCGTGATAGATGTCCACGTCTTCCGACGGATCATCCTCTGGAAGCGTTTCTCTGACATCTCTTCCTCCTACTAGTAATACCGTGTCACAGAGACGAAAGTCTACTCCGGTAGCTCCTGTCCGCGAAGGGTGTACGCTCCGATGTACCCGTCGATGTACTTCATGGCGTTCACGGAAGAGAACTCGTTGTGTCTGTAACCACGAAGAACTTCTCGGAGAGCATGTTCTAGTCCGAGCCAATCCGTCTTAAGCTTTTGCAGCTGAAACACCTCAGAGATCTTCGCATCGTGGTCCATCGTTCTCCTCCTAAGCGCTGTGGGAGGATTGAACTCCCTCGTACCGATTTTGCAGACCGACGTGTTCCCACTTCACCAACAGCGCAAGGGTGGCCGGCCTTCCAACCGACCTGAGAGAGCCCCTACCCCCACTCTCTTTGCGCACAGTCTCGATCGCTGCCTGCGCCCGCGTGTTACATCGGTCACGCTCACCGACCTTTTCAGTCCGGAAACTTCAGAAGGACGAGAACGTCCGACTTCTCGGTGTTCCTCGTCGCGACCTGAACCTTGCAGTTCTTCATCTCCAACTGCGGATTCGCCTCGAGAAACGCGTTGACCTTCTCTTCCACGATCGGAGCAGAGCCCTTGAAAATCTTGATCTTCATTCGATTCCTCCTACTCTAGATATTACCGGTCTCCAACGGAGATCCTTTACTTGATCGTTGCCCACTGCATACACACCCGCAACAAATGGTCGTAGTCTCCACTCATAGCCTGCTTCGAAAACTCCTCGATTTCTGTAGGAGTGTATCCAGCTTCCTTCAAAACCCTCCGGACGCATCCGAGAATCGCAAACGCGTTGCCGTCCTTACCTGCGAGTTCTACAACCGGTTTTACCTTTTCCATCTCCCACTCTCCTCTCTACTATAGACTCTCAGCGAGCTTACGAATCTGCTGCTTCCGACTCTCCTCTCTTTCCTGAACCTGTTCGAAAATCGTATCGTCTGCGTACTGCTGAATCGCACTTTCGGTCAGCGCAGCTAGCACGCTTGGTTCGAGAGCGTCAAGCTCCCAAGAGGATTCTCCGTACTTCGCAGCGTATTTCGCATAACGAGGATCAACCTCCTTTGCTGGATTCTCAGGCGGTCGATACTGGCGTATCTGTTCCATCGTCAGTGCGACGCGATCGAGACTCTCGAAGAGCTCGTCCGGACCCTGAAGAAACAACCCCAACCGCCTCTGAATGTCTTCCGACATATCGATCCCAGAAGGATCGTGATCACCGAAGTATAGAACGCGAACCGATTTGTTATCGTCCAACGCTTCCTGGAACCTTTTTGAGCTATCGTACATCGCTGTCTGCGAGTTGTAACCGCGGTTGGCTAAGAATAGCACGTCCCACCGACGACAGACCGGGTTCAGAATGTTGCTGACTGCGTCTTTCTCGCACCAAACCTCTATGTACCACTCTTGATCTGGCCAACGTGCCTCGTAGTACTGCTTTGCTGCGGAGAGCACGATATCCTTAGGTGAATCCCAGTGCGGATTCACCCGCGGAGTTCGAGCGCGATCTTCGATCATCGCCCAGTCGATGTACCCTGCAAGTCTACCTCGGTTAGTGATGTTCCCGAGTCTGTCGTACGACTTGGTCGAGTTCGGAATCAGATCCCTGGCGACCAACTGGTAGTACAACTGCCGGAGAGTGAGACGATATCCTTGCTTCTCATAAGAGTCAAGGATCTTATCGATGTGCACAAAGAGTCCTGCAGACTCCTTCGAAGGTTTCCAGTCGAGAAACCTTTCCTTCATCACGCACCTCCGTGAATCGCAGAGTTCATCTCCACACCGGGCGCCTCTCGCTTCCAGTGGTCCTTCTCTACTCCCCAGATCCCTTCGAAAACGAGCCGTCTGAGAACGTTCTCGAAGCGAACCAGTTCCTTTCTGAACGCGTCCTTCACGGTAGCGCAACCAAGTCGAACACCCTCGGTCGTGATGCTGGTCCACTTCTCGTCCTCGAAGTACCCGGAGATCTTTCCAAGGTACTTGGACCGTAGCTCGATCGAGAGTCCCCAGACTTGAAGGATCGTGACCCCAACTACTTCCGCTGCAGGAGTGAACGGCTCCTCTACTCTGTGAGTACCCGGCTGAAAGCCGTACTCCATAGCAACGTTAACCCTGATCTCCTCTCCTTTAGTAGGATCCGTTTTAACAAAGGCGTGTAACGTTTTGACCTTCCCTGTATTCCGAACGAACTGCTCGAATACCTTGACTAGTTCCTTACTCGTCATTTCTCTCCTCCCTCTTTTGCCACTCGATCATCCGTTCGCACTTCGGAAGGCATACCTCATAGAAGGAAGCCCTCTGATGGATCATCGCATCTTCGCACTCCTGCAAATAGAGGCACTTCCGATTCTCTCTATCCCAAGTGCAAACGCTCATCTCGTCTTCTCCATCGGAAACAACTTGCAAATCAACTCCTCTCCCGTCATCGGAACCCAAGAGCGAACACCGTCTGTGCTCTCCAAAGCTACGAACTGCGCTCGTTCGAGATCGATAGAGTCCATCGTGCGTACGTCGTAGATCTGACCGCTCTCGTCTGTGAGTTTGTACTGCTTGCGTTCCATTACGATTAACTCCTGCTCGTTCCGCTTGAATCCGATAGCGTACAACCTATCGATGAACTCTCTGCGGTGATCGAAGCGCGACCGTCCGATGCACGACCCTGCCTTGTTGTAATGGTACGCGTATTTGTTCTTTACCTCCACCCTCTGTACTCCGTCCGTGTACGTACTCTTCATCGTTTTCTCCTCTCTCTTCTCTTTCTTCTCTTTCTTCTTAGTCTACAATTATATTATAATATAGATTGAAAGAAAAATCAAGAGGTTTTGAAAAATATTTTTAATTTTTTTTCTTCCTTTATTAGTTCTTTTTTGAAGCAAAAATCGCTCCCGTTTTTAGCGAGAATAGAACGATCCGATACAGCGGTCCGGATGCGGTTCCCAATCAGCTTTGAAACCCTGCTGCACGATAACTCCGTGATTCCTCTTCAACTCGCTGAAGTCAACTTTCTCGTAGGGATGCCACTCCACAAACATCCGACGAACGGAATCCGGTAGTTGGTGAAAGTCAAAGTGCTGCTCACTACCCTCCGCATCCACCTTGATCACGTTCGGTTTATACCAAACTACCAACCCCCAGAACGAGTATACATACACCGGAACAGTCTCAGGGTACTCCTCCGGAAACAACCTGCACGCGTCCGTGTTTAGAGTCTGCCGCAAGTATGCGAACCCCCGTTGCAGCATCTCCGGATGATCGGTGAGAGCACCAGGAACGATCAGCGCATCAGGAACGTTCATTCGTAGATACTGCAGATTTCGAGAATCCGGTTCAACACACAACGTTTGTCTGGGATACGCTAAGCGAGCGAAGGCTCCGATGTGAGCGCCTACATCCAGAACTCGACTGCTTATTCCATCCACGAGTAACGGAGCGTACTGTCTGGCTTCCATTATGATCGTCCCGGCGTTCGTTCCGGCAGGAAAGTGCATATCCATCAGTGCTCTCCTTCTCCCCGTTTCAGCAGATCCAAGAACTCTTCCCGAACCTCTGGATTCTCTCGAAAGATCCCTCGTATAGCGGAGGTCGTCATTAGTGAGTGCTGCTGCTTCACACCGCGAGCTCGCATACAAAGGTGTTGAGCTTCGAGCACAACCATCACACCCTGCGGTTCCAGCGCTTTCTCGATCGCATCCGCGATCTGTACCGTCAACCGTTCCTGGATCTGTAACCGACGAGCGTAGATGTCTACCACCCGAGCAAGTTTGGATACACCGACTACTCGATCCTTCGGTACGTAAGCAATCGAGGCTCTTCCTGAAAAAACTTGCATGTGGTGTTCGCAGCAAGAGTAGAACTCAATCTCACGTAGTATGATCATCTCATCGTAGCCACCAGAGGAGAACGTTCGAGATAACACTCTCATAGGATCCTGCGAGTAACCTCCAAAAAGCTCTTTCCACGATCGTACTACTCGCTTCGGTGTATCCCTCAAACCTTCCCGATCCGGATCCTCTCCGATCGCGAGAAGAAGATTCCGCACGTTCTGCAGTTTGTGTTCTGTCGTCATTTGATTCCCAGTACCTTGTGAATCTGCACGGATAACCTCCAATCGGGATTCTTTCGTAGCCACTCCAGAATCGCTGGAACCTCCATGAACTTCCCTCCGATCTCCACTGGTTGCACGTATCTGTGTTGTACTCGAGGACTCTTCCGTTTTGACCACTTCTCTACAAACTGCGGAGAGATCCACAGCACCTTCAACTCGCTCGCAACATCTTCGCGAGTCACCATCGACTTCGGGGATACTGTAAGCCAGTTCGCTTCGAACCACCCCTCCTGTGTTCCGTTCGTTTCGATCGCTACGTACTTTCCGCGTGCTCGCAACGCTCGCACGAGTAGATGCAGGTTCGGTTGGATCGTAGGTTCTCCTCCCGTGATCACAACGTGTGTCGTTAGCGTCTTCTTTGCTCGCTCTAGAATCCGTTCTAGCGACCACTCCTCGTACACGTCAAACTTCGTATCGCAGAAGGTGCACTCAAGATTGCATCCCGCAAGACGAATAAAAAGGGAGGGGGTACCTACCCAGTAACCCTCTCCCTGAATGCTCTCGAAGATATCGACGACCGGAAAGTTCACTCTACCTCCAATTCGATTCCGTTGTCGTCTGTTTCCCACAGCACTATCTTGGTGACCGACACCTCTCGTCTGTGTGCTTGCTTGATCAGATACTGCACTAGATTCTCTGCTGACGGAGGTGTGACTACATCGTTCACTAGCATGTGATCCGGAAGGATGTCTGTCAACACTCTCTTCAACTCTTTAAAGTCGATTCCGATTCCGGATTTATCTAGTTCAGTCGGTACCTTAACATAGAACTCGACGTGCCAGGTATGACCGTGCAAGTTTACACACTTCCCCTTGTAGTGTGGAAGCCAGTGAGCTGCGTCGAAGCTCAGTTTGATCCGGTAGTTCATCTGTTTCTCCTTACCAATTCACAGTCGATGTCACGTTCGCAGAGTACGTCGAATAGTTGTACGCGAACGTCACAATGATCGGCTGTGGTCTCGGCGGTCTTATTTTCACATCTAGTAATACCGCCTTGGCTTGGTTCAACTCAACCATCCGATCGTGGTCACCAGCGAGATCTGGATGTAGTAGTTTCGCCTTCTGACGATACGCTCTCTTAACTCGTACCTTCTGCTCTTCCAGAATCCGCTGAGCTTGCTCGAACGAGACTGCTCTGTTGATCTGCGCAATAAAGTCAAGAACTCCTAGCACATTCATCGCGACGTTCGGATTCACTTCTTCCTCTTTCTTCCTCTCTTCTTCGTAGGAGCAGCAGAATAGAGCTTACCTGTGTGCGCTGGATTGTGAAACGTAATCCTGTTCGCAAATAGGTACTTCATCTGCTGATGCGATCGTGTGTAGCTCTTACCCCCTCCCCTCGGCATTTTGAGGCTCCTTCAATTCCTTTCGCAGCCTCTGCGATTCCTTCTCTGCATTCGGATCGAACTTCTCTAGTGAAGCCAATCCTCGTAACTCCCCTCGCAAGAACACGTACTGCTGATACGTACGCCAGAACTTCCGAGATCTCTGACCGAAACGTTCGATCATCGCGTTCGCTTGCTTCTCACGAGTTCGTCTATCTTCTACCTTCAGCAGTTTCATCGGAGAAAGCAACTTCTGAAGTGTAACCTTCAGTTGAGCTCCTTCTCGGATCGGATCGATCTTCATCTTCCTTGCAACGATCACGTACGAGGTTTTAGAGAAACGCTCCCCGAAAGATTTTTCCGGCTTAAAAACGCTTTTCATTTACTTAGCAACTCCCGGAGCTGGAATCGGAGTTGCTTTCGGAGCAGGAGGTGGAGCAGCACCCTCTTCTCCTACGTTCGCTTCTTCACCGGCAGCAGGAGTTCCTTCTCCACCCTCTTCTGTAGGAACAGCGGCCATCCAGTCAGGGAACTGAGCCAGTTGCTTCTCTAGATCCTTCTTCTCCTGAGCATCGAGACGCTTCTTCTCCTGCTCAATATCGATCTCGTCAAACAGTTTCGCGATGATCTCCAACCCAGTTTCCTTGCTGATAAGTCCGCTACCTACCAAAGACGTCACCTGTGTAATGGATTCGGTAACATCCGTCGGAAGAGAGCTCATTACCTCGATCGTCGGTTCCTTGATCTGATCTTTCCAATCAGTCGTCAGTTCCTCATCAAAGGATGTCACTCCGGGTCCGTCGATCCACACAATCCTCATTTTCTGAGCGGTAGAGATTAGATCGATCAACGCCTGCTTCATGTACGAGAACTTCCGCGTAGCCATCGCTAGAGAACGGATCAGTTTGTACATCAGCGCTCGTCCAGACTCCACTCCACCAGAGTCTATTCCGAGTAACGCAGCGGCAGTCTCGGTGTTATCGAGAATCGCCTTGTAAATGCGCTCGATCTCGAGCTTCGCATCGTCTAGGTGTCCTTGCCACTCGAGGTAACCGACAGAGGTCCCGGTTGCTCCTGTAGATACGGGAAAGTATCGACCTCCACCACCGGTCATCACCAAGTTGCCGTTCGGATCTAGGAAGTCATCAGGACCGTACATCGCTGGATCGGCATGCTTATCCAACACATCGTTCATCTGAGTCTCGCGAAGGTTGAGTGCGTTCTGCAATCCCTCTATCATTCCCGCATCAGAGACCCCGTAAATATCGAACATGCGATAGTTCGGCCAATGAATCACGAGGATTGCGTCAATCCCAGTGTTCTCCTCGATCACGTATACTTGAGCGACATCTGTAGTCTCGGTTTCGATCTCTCCCTCTTTGACGAGGTAGCACTCCATCCACGAAGACGTGAGAGCCTTCTCTACAAGCGCAACGTTCGCTGGATTCGTTATCATCGGAACCTTCTCGGTATCTGCTCCCTTGATCTCCCAGAGTTCGTACCGGATCTTTCCCTTCAAATGGATCTTCTTCTGCACAAGAGTTCGTTTCCGAACCTCTTTGGAGAGCAGACGACGAATTTCTTCCTTGATCTCGATCTCCCAGCACAGCTCGTAGGCAGTAACCTTATCTCCGTCGTGCTCGATGTATACAAAGAAGGGATCGCGATAGGGAATCTCGATCTCATCTTCTGCAACGCAAACTTCGAAGAACTGATCTCCAAGAGCACTGTTCCGTATCGCAGCCTCGTACAGAACTGTGTGCAGTTTGTGCTTCTTCAGAAACGCCTCTAACCACGTTTCATCATCAGGAGAGGGTTTTTGATCCTTCGGGAACGTGATAGAAAGCTTCTTTCCACAGACCAGATCCGCAGAGACCTTCGCGATCAACTGCGTCTTGTTGTCAACGATGAACTCTTTGGTTGCCCACTCTTCCTGAGTGAACTCTCGTCCTGTGAGAGGATCGCGAACTGCTACCTCTCCTAGCGACTTCTGGTAATACGCTCGACCAAAGGGATCCTCGTTGATCATGTACAACGCGGTACTAGCCGTCTCTTCCGAGATAGAGTAACCGCGTTCGCAAAGCTTCTTGTACCGCTGGTAATTCAGCTTGCGCTTTTCATGATCGGAATCTCGAGAATACATGTTGAGACACTCCTACTGTGGGTAGCGAACTCTGCTACCTTCCGGGACCTCGAAGCTTGTCCAGTAACGGCAATCCTTCTCCGGATTCTCCTTCGGAAGCGAGACCAGGATGAATGGCTCCCAGATTCGCTTCACCGGCATGTACGCCTGCAGCTTTCGGCTTCCGCCGAAGAAGGTCTTGGATCTCCGATTCGCTTCGGGCGTTATCCATCCTTCTCTGCCACTCCACTAGTGACATCTCGTCTGACATGCTTCCGTCTCCTACCTTTCCTCTTCTTCATCGATAATCGCGAGGATCCCGGTGAGCTCTGCTTCCTTCTCCTTCGCGATCTTCTTTGCTTGAACTAGCGCAGCCCGGTACCTCACATCGTCGTTCATGATCGCCTGCGCATTCATGAGTGTCATAGCGTCGTTGTACGCTTTCCACTCCGCTTCTGATTTCGGTTGTTCTCCGTTCATCACTTCTTCTCCTTCGGTTTGAGCGCACCCTGCTTCTTACCTCCGGCTGACTTCACGCCGAGATCGTCTTTGTATGAATACAAAGGAGGGACCTCTGCAGACCGTCCGATTCCTGTATCCTGCATCTGGATGCGCTCGTTACGAACTACTCCGTCGTTCTGCGAGCCATCTTTTACTTCTCCGGTATGTACAACCCGAGGAGTCTCGTCTGAAATCTCGGGCTCACCACCAGAGAACTTGCCAACGCCTACCATATCTCTATCCTCCTATACAACTGGATGATCTTTCCAGTACTTCGCAACTCGATCGCGCATATCTGAGAAGTTGCCCTCAACAGCAAACTCCGTATGGAAAGTAACTTCCTCTCCAACGCGATGTGCATCTGGATTCGAGATCGCGTAGCTCAGCATGATACGAGTTGCACCGAACTTCTCAACGAGTTGATGCGTCAAGAACTGAGTAAGTTCCGCATGCTCCTTCTTTACGTCATTCGCGATGAACAAGCTCTTCCTTCCGAGAGAACGCGATCAGTTCTCTCTCCAGAGCTCGAGTGGCTTCGATCAGAGTCGGGTTGTTTCGGATAGCATCCCAGATACGATGGATACCTTTACGCGCTTGCTGCTTCACCACGTTTCGCAGCGAGTCTCGCGAGGTGTCTCTCTCGTTTTTCTTGTTCACGCCGTTTGTTCCTCTCCAGACGGTTCGTCATCCGATACCGATCACACTTCCGTCTGTTGGTACCAATCTTCCGACCAGCCTTCTGTTTCTGATTCTGTTCCATCTCTACTCCTCAAACGTTAGAGAGTCAAGAAACTCTCGTGCCTTATCACCGGTAGTCTGCAGCACGAAGTCGATGAAGGAACACAGTGAGTTGATCACGGTAACTCCGTTTGGATAGTTCGCTCTTTCCTGATCTTTCACGAGCATCCTCAACAACTTCTTCACGTGTTCGTAGCCGTCTCTAAGATGCGTTACCTCAGTACGAACTGCATCCCTCTCGTGACTCACCTGAATAACCACGTGAGTCATCTCTCGGATGTAACCCCTCTCTACTTCTTTCCAGTACTCAAAGTCGTCTTTCGTAACGGTAATTTCGTTCATGAAAGAATTACCGCATTCCTACT
>Ga0315284_10000178_pt1 | contig 87178 bp, 84 predicted proteins | sample YL17G09_16_MG_FD_203696 | JGI IMG/M metagenome (GOLD analysis project Ga0315284, IMG submission 203696) | Sediment microbial communities from Yellowstone Lake, YNP, Wyoming, USA - YL17G09_16 | ecosystem: Environmental > Aquatic > Freshwater > Lake > Sediment | place: USA: Wyoming | collected... | reverse complement strand
TCTCAAAGGTAAGTTACTCTGACGTTAAAAGAGTTGAAAGAATACTTAACAATCGACCAAGAAAGTGCTTAAATTATGCAACACCGTACGAAACCTTGAGTGGTGCATTTGCCGGTGGAATGTAGCAGGTTGATATCCATCGCGGCAAGTTTAAATTGAATGCCGGCCTTCATTAAATGGTCATAGATCTCGAATATCTCAACAGGAAATTGCCCTGCTCCAATCTCCAGCACCTTGATGGGCTCAACATTGCCTGAAAGTTGCGGCAGGCATTTCTCCCTGAGCGCTTTCATGGCATCCCAGCTGCGCCCGAACTCGGAATTGCCAAAAGAATGCCACTTCCCGAAAGTCGTCCCTGTCCTTTTATGGGCTTCGATCGCTCTCTTTGTCCATTTCGGGTCAGTTGGTTGGTACACCCGTTTAGGCAAATATCTAATTTTCACGTTATTACCTGCCATATTGTCCCCTTAGATTCTCTGCAGGGCGAAATATCCGCCATATTCGTCCCCAACAAGAGGCAAATCCTCCATTTTAAAACCAAGTGTTGCCAAACTTTCTGGCGTGAACCACTCCAATTTTTCATAATTGCCCGGCCTGTTGCGCCGTGTAACTAATCTCCTAATTTTTGCTATATCGCTCATATTCATTTCTCCCGCATGATTATCCGCAAAATACACTTAAAATTTCACTCTTTCTGGTGATATAATTGCCCAAATGGATGACAATGTCTTTAAGTGTGATTTCCTTATAATCGGCGGGGGCATAGCAGGGCTCTCGGCCGCCATCGAAGCCAGCCACCACGGGAAAGTGATCCTCCTCACAAAAGGCAAGACCGGTGAAACTGCCACGGAATACGCCCAGGGAGGCATCGCCGCGGCTATCGATGAACAAAAAGACTCCCCCCTCTTCCACATGCAGGATACCCTGGACGTTGGCGCGGGGCTCAGTGACGAAGCTGCCGTCAAGGTTCTTGTTACCGAAGGAGTTAAAAGGGTGCATGAACTCATCAGTATGGGGGTTAAGTTCGATAAGGTAGGCGATGTTTATGAACTGGCGCTGGAAGGAGCGCATAGCCACAGGCGAATACTCCACGCGGGCGACGCCACAGGATCGGAGATCGAACGCGGGCTTGCCGCACGGCTTCTATCGGAAAAACTTGTCGATGTAAGGAACTTCATATACGGCAAAGACCTCTTGATAAAGAAAGGCAGGTGCATCGGCGCCGAAGCCATTGACATTGAAAATAATAAGAACCTGATATTCCTTGCCAGGGCCACGATGCTTGCCACCGGAGGCCTGGGCCAGGTTTATCTGCATAACACAAATCCCAGTTTCGCCACGGGCGACGGCATTGCGATGGCATACAGGGCAGGAGCGGGGTCACCGACATGGAATTCGTGCAGTTCCATCCCACCACACTCTTTATCCACGGGGTTGTGGAAACAAGGTTCCTGATCTCGGAGGCGGTCCGCGGAGAAGGAGCGATACTCGAGAACGTGAACGGCGAACGCTTCATGCCCCGTTATCACCTGCTCAAGGAACTTGCTCCGCGCGACATAGTTTCAAGGTCCATACTTGAGGAAATGAGAAGGACGAACTCTGACCACGTATATTTAAATCTTGCTCCGATAGGCGCCGACAGGATAAAACACAGGTTCCCGAAAATTTACGAAGAATGCCTTAAATACAAGATCGACATCACGAAAGATAAGATCCCGGTAACTCCGGCAGCTCATTATTTCATGGGCGGTGTAAAGATCGATACCAGCGGAAGAACGAATATCGCCGGATTGTACGCCGCGGGAGAAGTTTCCTCCGCGGGCATCCACGGCGCGAACCGCCTGGCAAGCAATTCCCTTCTGGACGGCCTTGTGTTCGGCTACAGGGCGGCTGTGGATTCGATCAGTTATACCAGGTCGACAGAGATCGACAAGGCGATATCCGAATACCATTTAAAGCGATCAAAACAAATGCCTCCAAGATTGAAATACGAAGAGATCCAAAACATGAAAGAAAAACTGAAAACCATTATGTGGGACAAAGTGGGGATCATAAGAAAAGGATCCGACCTGAAGCATGCCCTATCAGAGATCGCAAGGATGAGCAAAAGGATAAACTACATGCCTGATAATAAATTTGAACTTGAAATTAAGAACATGCTTTCTGTTTCACTTTTGATCTCTCAGGCCGCATTAGCGAGGAAGGAATCCCGCGGCGCGCATTTCAGGACCGATTTCCCGATGCAGGATGATATTCACTGGAGGCGTCACCAGGTCTTTAAAAGGCGGAATCTATTTAATTTGTGACGCTCAAGGCCCCTCTTATCGGTTTTCCGTTATCAAAGGTTATCTGGTAGAAATAAGTTCCCCTGGCTACCGGAACGCCGTTTGACTTTCCATCCCAACTTACCATGGCATCCCGTTTGGCAAGAGCCGCACTGGCCACAGCTATATCTTCCGTTCGGTGGATCAGCCGGCCTGCCTGGTTGTACACGCTGATAGCGGCCTTTGTGGCCTTGTCCGGCACATTGAATTTGAAGGTTACACCACTCGACCTTGGATTGAAAGGATTGGGTATGGTTAAAACCTTGTCAACTTTAGTGTATAGTACATTTGGGGTGATTGGATTGGGAGTGATTGGAGTTGTTGGGGTGGTTGGAGTGGAAGGGAGTTCAATAATGCTGACGTCATCGATCTTAAGATAACCGCTTCTGCCGACAACAACGGGAAGGAGGATATCGACCCTGTTGATGTAGGAAGAATTCTCGACGGGGATCACTACGTCTGAATAATTGTCCCGGGAGATGTTAGCGAGATCGATATTATAATATGTACAGCAAAACTGCCCCAATGGCCTTTCAATAAGGACTGACACCGCTTTATCATATGGGAAATCTGTAGAGTCTATTTCCCCTTTGATCCTGAGCCGAACAGCATAGTTTTTACCGGCTTCAGTTGCAGTTGGATTAACTTTCATCATGACATAAGGGCCGCCCTGCGGTATGCCGTTAACCGTGGAGAGGTCATCCGTGGCAGTCAAGATCATAGCCCCGTCTTGAAAGCTTAACGTGCTTCTCCAGAAATAAAACCTATACTTGGGGTTGGCAACATCAGCGTTGCACTTGACCGGATCATTAAAATCTTCGAGCACCGCAACAGTACCTTCCGCTTTTGCCTTCCTCGTCCCCAGTATCGTTTGTGCCGCAAAAGAAACTAATGATACAGGATTAAAGCTTGTCATTTTATATCACTCCTTTTGTAGATTTTTCGCCTTCGATCCCATTTTCCCCGAACCTCCAGGTAAGGGCCGCCCTGTGGCTCAATCCCAGGTCATGGGTCTGTATAGCGTAATTTAAGTAAGCTGAGCCGTTAAGCCTGCACTCTATGCCGCCTGAAAATTGGAATATCCCCCCGTTCGCTGGAGAATAATTCACACCTGCCGCCACTTTAAAGCTTGAAACAGGCATTTCCCCGCTTATTGCCGCCCTAAAAGGCGAAGCATCCACCTCTCCGAAAACCTTCAGGCCTTTCAGCGCAGGCATCTCATAAGAACCGCCGACCGTTCCATCCTCAGCACTGTTCCCCAGGTTGCGTATGCTGGCGCCTAAATTTAATCGGGGGGTAACATTATATAATCCGCCGATATCAGCCGTGAAAGCGAGACTAGTTTTCGTTTCCGCTAACCTTTCATAGGCTGAGGCTACGTTGGCGCCAAGAGATATTTTTTCATTGACCTTCAGGCCGTAACCGATCTTAGCGTGGATATTATAGTTAACAAAACTATCTCCTATCCTCCCATACTCATCGACGTGCGTCTGCCTGGCTGCCGTGTCCATATTGACATCCAATCCTACTCTCGCTCTGGTATCCATGCTTGCCCGGTAGTTTTGTTTCATGCCGCTGAATTGGGTGTTGCCGCCGAGCTCTATTGCTGGTTGTTTTTTCGCTCTGACTGCGGGGTTCTTGGTTGGGTCATCAACTACTCCGCATTCACCGCGCGCAAAAGTTTCCGTCCTCCACGGATTCAACATTGACGCTCCTCCGATCGTTACATCTGTTCCTGCCATATTTATCGATCCTCCTTACACTTAATTATCGTCAACCATATTATTATCGATGCTATTTTCTGAAAATTTCACTTTTTTTGAAAATAATTTAAGGGGCTATTTGGAAGAGGGTTTCAAAAGACCGGTCTATTTAATACTGATGGCTGAAAGTTGTTTGAATTTTTCCAAACACTGTTCGGCCGCGAACCTATCGCCCATCGCTTTATATATCTGGGCCTTGTTATACCACAGTCTTGCGTATTGCGGATTGATCTTGATAGCGTCATCACAGCATCGCATGGCCGCCTTAAGTTTTCCAAGCTTAAGCAGCGCATTCGCCTTGTTGTTCCACGCCTCAATGTAATGCTGATCGATATTGATAGCTTCGCTGAAACATTCTGCTGCTTTTTTATAAAGTCCGTCTTGAAGATATAAAGTTCCCCTTACAAACCACACGTTAGAGGCGCTTGGATCGCCCCTTAAAGTTTCATCAAAACACTGGATCGTCTCCAGCCTGTGGCCCGTTGCTAACAGGCAGAGCCCCTTGCCGTACAGAGCATCCGCTGATCTTGGATCATTATTTAGAGTGTCTGAATAATATCTAAGCGCTTCAACGTGTTGAGATCGGCCTAAATACCATCCTCCCAGCGCGCACGACACCGCTGGATCTTTCGGCGCGATCACGAAGGCCTTTTTATAGCACTTTAACTCCTCATCCGTTTTCCCCTCTTCGCCGAACTGTTTTCCCTTTTCCATCCAGGGATCGGCGAAACGGGGACATGCCCTTATGGACATATCATAGCACTTGTTCGCCTGCTCTTTATTACCTTCCAGATGATAAATGTTCCCCATATTTAACAATGCCTCTCCGTCTGCCGGATCGATCTCAAGCGCTATCTTAAAGCAATCCCTGGCTTTCTCTTTATCCTTCATCGTGAGATAGACCATCCCCTTGTTGACCCATATAGCAGAATTATTCTTATCGATCTTGAGGCCGAGATCGTTATCCGCCATGGCCTGATCCAACCTCCCCTGCCCCCATAAGAACGCGGCCTCATTCTGATAATGGCCGGCAACGATCTCCCTGTGTGTTGAGAAGCCACTCGCATTTGTCTTTGAAAATGTGAAATTGCCGGCATCAAGCGCGTACGATGACCCGTTTATCCTCACCACCCCAACCACATGATCTTGTCCACCTGTGGAATCGCTTTTTATGCGGCAATCCATGCCTGCTTCTTTAAAAAACATTGCCAAAATCTGGCTGATTTCGCTGCACAGCGCGACCCTTTCTTTAGGGGGCGCGGAAAGGATCTCTTTTGGAAGAAGATCGCCGTGTTTGACCCTTTGCGGCGCCATGCAATCCATGTCCGGCCTGACCTCCAGCCCGCCCTCGCCTATCGTGAGGCCACTGTATTGCTTACCATCGAGAACGAATTTTTCCCTGGAAGGAATAACGGCCCTGTATAAAAGGACTGCCTTTGCCATTTCATCTTGCGGTTGATATCTGCTGAAAAGCCGGCTGACAAAGTCCTTTATCTCCTTCCTTTTTTCCAGAGGGTCTTCCAGGCCGGCGGCGTAAAGGGCTTTTATCTGCGCCTGATACTTTTCCCTATTGCTGAACAGTTCTTCAAACAATTCTTCCGGTTCAATGAAGCCGTCCTTGTCGCTCTTGTCTATCCTGCCGTCGCGGTTAGAATCGGTATTCCCATCGATCCTTCTGGTAAAATCATTTTGGTCAGCGGAAACATTACCGTTTGTTGGAAGATTAAAGCTCTTGTAGAGAGTTTCTACTATTTTCTGCCCGGGCTTATCTTTATGGCCGCATCCGATAAAAAATGCGGTCCCTGCCCCTAAACCTATCAACGGCCAGACCATTAGATCATCTCCTGCACTTTCCGTGCATATTTATATCGGCGATATTTATGTCCGATTTCAATCAGATAAGAAAATACTTTAGAGGCTGACTTTGGCAGGTATCTATTACAAAGCGGAAGCTATTTTTTCTGGGGTAAGGCCGTATAGATCCAGTATCTCACTTCTTTTCCCGTGCTCAATGAACTTATCGGGTAGTCCCAGGCGTTTGACGGGTTTATTGATGCCATGATCGATCAATAGATCACTGATCGCACTGCCGAAGCCCCCGTCAAGGATTCCTTCTTCAATTGTCACGATCTTATCAGCCTCGTTTGCCAGCTTAAGGATCAGCTCTTCATCAAGTGGCTTCACAAATCTTGCGTTAACAACGGTCAAGCTCCTTCCCATTGCTTCCGCCAGCTTGGCCGCTTCCACAGCCGGATGAACCATTGAGCCGACAGCAATTACCAGCAGTTTGGAATCTGGGGTCTGTAAATTGGGATTTGTTTGGAGGTTTGAAGTTGGAAGTTTGGATTTATAAATAATTTCCGCTTTTCCGATCTCAAGATTCCTGAACTCACTCTCCATCCCCACTCCAGTTCCCTGTCCGCGAGGATACCTGATAGCAACTGGGCCACTATTATAATGTAAGGCTGTATAAAGCATATGCTGAAGCTCATTCTCATCTTTTGGGGCCATTATCACCATGCCGGGCATTGTCCTGAGATATGCAATGTCAAATATCCCGTTATGAGTAGCTCCGTCCTCCCCCACAACACCAGCCCTGTCCACCGCAAAAATTACATGCAGGCCCTGGAGGCAGACATCGTGCATCATTTCGTCATAAGCCCTTTGAAGGAACGTGGAATATATGGCCACGATCGGCTTAAGCCCGCTTCTTGCCAGGCCTCCCGCGAAAGTGACAGCGTGTTCCTCGGCAATGCCAACATCGAACAATCTGTTGGGATAATTCCTGGAAAATTCCTCAAGCCCCGTCCCGTCAAGCATCGCTGCCGTAATGGCTACTATGCTTTCATCCTCCCCCGCAAGCTTATTAATCGTGTTCCCGAAAACCGAAGTATACGTCGGAGAACCGCTCCCGCCGGTCAATTCCCCTGTCTCCACCTTGAACGGCGCTATGCCGTGGAACTTTGTGGGATCAGCTTCCGAGGGGCTGTAACCTTTGCCTTTTTTTGTAATAACATGAACAACGATCGGACCCTTTACTTCCTTCGCGTACTGCAGCGTGCTCATGATCAGAGGAATATTATGGCCGTCGATCGGACCAAGGTATCTTATGCCGAGCTCCTCGATTATTACTCCCGGGCTGAAATCCACAAGAAAATGCTTTATCCTGTTCTTGAAATTCTCCGCCCGCTTCACGAGCGGAGCGCCGATCTTCGGGATGCGCGCGAGCATTTTTTCCACCCTGTCCCTGAATTTAACGTATGTCTGGCTCGTGCGCAGTTTCGTGAAATAATTCGCCACAGCCCCCACGTTCTTTGATATTGAAAGCTGATTGTCGTTGAGCACTATCACCAGGTTGTCCTTTAGTCCCAGCAGATTGTTTATCCCCTCCAGCGCGAGACCTCCTGATAATGAGCCATCGCCGATGACCGCGACGATATTGTGATTTTCTTTCATGAGTTCTCTTGCCTTTGCCAGCCCCAGTGCTGATGAAATGGATGTGCTCGCATGCCCGACCGTAAAAACGTCATGAGGTGATTCGTCCTTGTTGGGAAATCCCGAGATGCCGCCGAGTTGGCGAAGTGTTGAAAACTTTGAGCTTCTGTTCGTCAGGATCTTATGGGCGTATGCCTGGTGCCCCACATCCCATAGTATCTTGTCCTTTGGAGAGTCATATACGGCGTGAATGGCCACCGCAAGCTCAACCGCCCCCAGCGATGAAGAAAGATGGCCGCCCACTTTTGACGTCGTATTGATTATCAGCGATCGGACTTCGTCCGCAAGCGACCGCAGATCGGAAAAAGACATTCTTTTAAGATCGCTTGGAAGGTTTAACCGGGAAAGTTGATCGGACATTTTACGCCTTAACAGTACAATAGATATGAAAGAAGAGCGATGATTATGCCAAGGATACCTCCAAGCCCGACTTCAATAAGCGTGTGCCCCACTTCTTCCGCCCTTACCTTGATGGCATCGTACATTACCACTGATGAAAACAGCACTACCGCAGCGAACAATATTGAATCAAAGCCCGACTTTAGTCCCACTATCATGGAGAGCGAGCAGACAAGGGCCGAATGCGAGGACGGCATGCCGCCCGCCTCGAACATATGTATCCACTTGAACCTTCCTTCAACGATCCTGTAATAAATAACCTTTATTATCTGGGCGGAAAGCATAGCTGCCAGCGATGTTAAAAGAGCCACGTTGGCAAGCGACTCTACAATTATCCTTTCGATCAGCTTCAAGAGTGTCATCCTACGATCTCCTTTTCGCCAGGAACTGCGCTATCCGGGCCAGAATATAGTATCCTTTTTCCCTCGGTAAAGCGTTCAAAGCTGCTTTGAGCTTTTTTTGGGATTCGATCCTTGATTTTTCCATCCCAAGAATGGCCGGATAGCTGTTACTCACTTTTCCCTTGTAATCCAATATATCATCTATAATCTGAAACGCAAGCCCGAGATTGGCGGCGTACTGCGTCATCTTTCCCAGTTGGGGGCCGGAAGCTCCCCCGATTATCGCGCCGATCCTGGCAGAAGCAATGAACAGACAAGCCGTTTTATGCGAGCTTATGAATTCAAGCTCATTTCTATCGATCTTTCTGCCGGAAGATTTGAGGTCCGCCAGCTGGCCGCCAACAACCCCATTGATTCCCAGCGAAAACGCAAGTTCACGCACGATCTTGCTGGTCTTATCACCGTAATTATCGGCAATTATCTGGAATGCCAGAGTATTCAACAGGTCACCCGCAAGAATGGCCACGTCCTCGCCAAAAACCCTGTGGCACGTTGGCTTTCCTCTCCTGAAGTCATCATCATCCATTGCCGGCAGATCGTCATGGATAAGAGTATATGTATGGATCATCTCGATCGCCGCGGCTGCGGGCATGGCTTTCCTGTAACTTCCCGACACAGCCTCGCAGGCGGCAAGCGTAAGTATTGGCCTTATCCTTTTTCCGCCGGACATGAGCGAATATTTTACCGCTTCGCTCAGCTCTTTCGTATATTTTTGCCCGCGGGGAACATATGAAAGCAGTGCATTGTCGATGAGCTTTTTTCTGCGGGAGAGATATTCCTTGATGTTCATTCTACAGTCTTATCTGAATGCCCTTTCTGGTAAGATAATTTTTCAGGTCCTTGATGCGGAATTCCCCGTAATGCAGGACGGAAGCAAGCAGTGCCGCGTCGCCCCTTCCCCTTGTCAGAGCTTCGTACACATGCTCCATTGTCCCCGCGCCTCCCGAAGCTATAACGGGAATATTGACGCTGTTCGATATTGTTTTCGTAAGCTCAATGTCATAACCCTCTTTTGTCCCGTCACGGTCCATACTGGTAAGAAGTATCTCGCCCGCACCAAGTTTTTCCGCTTTTAATGCCCACTCAGCCGCATCCAGCCCCGTGGGCGTTCTTCCGCCGTTGACATATACTTCCCAGGAAGGTTTATCAGAGTTCCTCTTTGCGTCGATCGCCACCACAATGCACTGGCTTCCGAACTTATCCGAAGCTTTCTTTATGAAATCCGGATCTTTCACGGCCGCAGTATTTATCGATACCTTATCGGCGCCTGACTTCAGGATGTCATTTATGGTATCGATGTCGTTTATTCCGCCACCCACAGTGAAAGGGATGAAGACCTTTTCGGCCACACGCCTCACAACATCGATCATGATATAGCGTTTATCTGACGAGGCGGTTATATCAAGAAAAGTAAGTTCGTCAGCGCCTTCGCTGTCATAGAACGAAGCGAGTTCAACCGGATCGCCCGCGTCCTTCAGGTCAATGAATTTGACCCCTTTCACCACTTTGCCCCCCGATACATCCAGGCAGGGGATTATTCTTTTTGCAAGCATCAGATCCTCTCCTCAACAAGTTCGGACATTGTCACAAAACCGTATCCTTTTTCTTTCAACGCCTTGAGTATCAATGGCAGCGCCCTTACGGTCTGCTCGCTGCTGCTGTGTAAAAGTATTATAGTGCCCGGCTTTACTTTGTCCATAACCCTTTTTGTCAGCTCTTCTGCCATAGCCTTTACATCTTCAGGCACCTCATACCCGGGAGTAACATCAGTATAATCGGTAGCGTTCAGTGACCAGAAAACTGTCTTCATGCCCATTTTCTTTATGCCCTTTGAGATCCCGCTGTTTATCCCTCCGCCCGGGGGCCTGAAGAATTTTGGCGCTTTACCTGTGATGTCATAGACAACCTGGCTGCATTTCTGTATGTCGGAGAGCGCTGCCCCAACCGTCATTTCTTTTGCGGGCGTGTGCGAATATGTGTGATTGCCGATCTCGTCCCCCTCATCGTCCATCCTCTTGATCAGGTCGGGGTTATCATTCGCCTCCCTGCCCACAACAAAGAAAGTCGCCTTCGCGCCATATTTATCAAGCATATCCAGTATCGGCTGGCAGTATTCAGGCTTGGGGCCGTCATCAAATGTCAAGGCAACCACGTTCCTAGTCTTATCGCCGTTCCAGACGGACCGGGCAAAAGACTCAAGACTCAAGACGCAAGACGCAAAGCTAATGAACAATATTAAAATAATAACATTCATTAATCTTGAACTTTGAGCCTTAAGTCTTGAGTTTGTCATTTTAGCTTCCTGTAAAAGCAGCTCTTGTTCCCCGTGTGGCATGCCGGCCCTGTCTGGTCCACTATCAGCAGCAGTGCATCCATGTCGCAGTCATAATAGATCTCCTTCACTTTCTGGAAGTTGCCGGAGGTCTCGCCCTTGGTCCAAAGCTTTTTCCTGGACCTGCTCCAGTAGCACGCCTTGCCCTCCTTCAGCGTTTTCTCAAGCGATTCCCTGTTCATGTAAGCGATCATCAGCACCTCTTTTGTCTTTGAGTCCTGCGCGATCGCCGGGATCAGACCGTTCGCATCGAACTTAAGTTCATCGATGACTGACATAAAATCCTCCTTTATTTAGTATCTACCCACGCTGAATCTTTACCTAGCAGCTCCTCAACTTGCGTGACGATCGACGGATCGATGGACACATAATTCTCTTCTCCCACCTTCACGATCCGGCCGTCCATATGAATATATACCGGGTCGCTCCCTTTGTAAAATGACAAAATTTTCTTCAGCTGCGATAGCGAATCGAACTTGTCGCTTTCCACCTTCACGTGGAACGCTCTGGAATTCCTCTTTTGTTTCACGAGCGGTTCCACAATGTCGCAGATGACTTTTTTATCGTCGGTCATTGAATCAATACTGACCTTGCCTTTTATGATAACGACCGCATCATCAAAAAGCATTGGAGCATACTTCTCGTACGACCTCGGGAACACTACTACCGGGATGGTCCCTGTGAGGTCCTCAACATTGCATATCATCATAAGCTCTTTCCTTCTCGTTGTGATCTTCCTGCATCCGGAAAGTATCCCGCCCACCACAAGCTTCTCCCCTTCCCTCCTGTCGGCAAGTTCCGCCGCCCTTGTGTCCGTCTCCGATATCAGCGTTTCTTTCATCGATGCCAGAGGATGACCGGAAATATAAAGGCCCAGCATCTCCTTCTCCATCCTGAGAAGCTCATCGGGGCTGAATTCCGCGCCTTCTTCCTGTTGCTCCTCTTGCGCGTGCGGGGAACTTTTTGTTACCGCAAAGAGCGCCGCCTGGCCGTTGCTCGCCTCTTTTTGCGCAAGCGATGCCTTATCCATTGTGTGCGCCACTTTCTTCAGCATCGCGTTCCTTTTCCCGATGGAATCCATTGCTCCGCTCTTAATAAAGCTTTCGATAACTCTTTTGTTGACTGCGCGCAGGTCCACCATCGTACAGAGATCCTGCAGCGAAGTAAACTTGCCGTCTTTTTTCCTTACCGCGATTATATTGAGGACCGCTCCAAGCCCGACGTTTTTTATGGCTATAAGTCCGAACCTTATTCCGTCGCCCACCACTGTAAAATCCTTCAGGCTTTCATTTATGTCCGGCGGCATTACCGCGATCTTCATTCTCTGGCATTCAGCTATATATGCGGAGACTTTGTCGGAATCACCGGTAACTGAGGTGAGGATCGCCGCCATGAACTCCACCGGGTAATTCGCCTTTAGGTAAGCTGTCTGATATGAGATCACCGAGTATGACGCGGAGTGGCTCTTGTTGAAACCGTATCCCGCGAACTTGGAACAAAGATTAAAGAGCAGCGTTGCTTTATGCTCTGAGAACCCTTTTTTCTTAGCGCCGCTTATGAAGTTCTCCTTCTGCTCATGCATCTCCTTCACCTTTTTCTTCCCCATTGCGGAACGCAGCACGTCCGCCTGGCCCAGAGTAAACCCCGCGATCTTGCTTGCGATCTCCATGACCTGTTCCTGGTAAAGTATGACGCCGTGTGTTTCTTTCAGTATGGGCTCCAGCTCCGGAAGTTCATATTTCACCTCGATCTTGCCGTTCTTTCCTTTGACAAAATTCTCCACCATGCCGCTCTTTATGGGCCCCGGCCTGTACAGCGCGAGCAGTGCGATTATATCCTCGAATCTCGTGGGCTTAAGGTCCCTGATGAGCGTGCTCATGCCGCGGCTTTCCAGCTGGAATATGCCCATGGTATTTCCTCCGCACAGAAGCTGGTAAGTGACCGCGTCATCCATCGGTATCTCGCTTATATTGATGTCTACGTTTCTTGTATGTTTTATGATCGTCTGCGCCTGGGCGATCATCGTCAAATTCCTGAGCCCCAGGAAGTCCATCTTTAGAAGGCCGATGGCAGCAAGGTCTTCCATGGAATATTGGGTAACTATCTGGGTGTCATTCATCGTCTGTACGGGCACAAAGTCCATCAGCGGGTTGCGCGAGATCACTACTCCCGCGGCGTGCATGGACGCGTGCCTCACCATCCCCTCTATCCTCTTTGCGTCATCAACAAGCGCCTTCACGTTCTGGTCCTTATCCAGCAATGCCTTCATTTCTTTGTTGGAATCCAATGCGATATCAAGTGTCATCTCCGGAGTTGGCGGCACCATCTTTGCTATCTTGTCCACCTCGGCAAGCGGGACCTGCTTTACCCTGCCCACGTCCCTTATCGCGGCCCTTGCCGCCATAGTCCCGAAAGTGATTATCTGGGCCACACGGTCCACCCCGTATTTCTTGCTCACGTATTCTATGACCTCGTTCCTGCGCTCGATGCAGAAATCGATGTCTATGTCCGGCATGGTTATGCGCTCCGGATTAAGGAACCTCTCAAAAAGCAATCCATACTTGAGCGGATTTAAGGAAGTTATCCCCAGTACATAGGACACTATACTACCCGCTGCCGAACCTCTTCCCGGTCCTACCTGTATTCCCGCCGATCTTGCGTAATTTATGAAGTCACGAACTATCAGGAAATATGGAGCGTAGCCGGTTTTCTCGATCACATAAAGTTCGTACTTTACGCGGTCCACCACTTCCGGAGCAACGACCACAGCTTCCTTTCCGTTCGCTTCATCCACAATATTTGAACCGAACTTCCTGTTTATCCCCTCATAGCACAGCTTCTCAAGATAAGTATCAGGAGTTTCCCCCGCAGGCACGGGAAAGTCCGGTATCTGCGGCTTGCCGATATCCATTTCAAAGCCGCATTTTTCCAGCACTTCCATGGTGTTATCCAGCGCGTCTTCCACATGCGCGAAATTCTTTTTCATGTCCGAGTATGCTTTTACATAGAATTCTTCGCCCGAAAACTTCATCCTGTTCTTGTCTTCCAGGAGCGCCGCTGTCTGGATGCAGAGCATAATGTCCTGGGTCCTTGCGTCTTCCTGCCTTGTGTAATGCGTGTCATTGGTGGCGACACATTTGATACCAAGCTCTTTGCTTAATTTTTCGAGGAATTCATTTATCGTCTTTTGCTCGGGGATGCCGTGGTACATCATCTCAAGATAATAATCATCCTTAAAAAGTTCCCTGTAAAATCCGGCGATCTCTTTTGCCTTCTTTTCTTCGCCGGCCAGTATCGCGCCTGCCAGCTCCCCTTTGCTGCATCCGGAAAGCACGATCAATCCGTCATGATGCTTTTCGATCAGCTCCCTGTCGATCCGCGGCTTTGAATAGAAGCCTTCAATGTGGCCGAGTGAGACCAGCTTTACAAGGTTCTTGTATCCTTCGCTGTTCTTTGCAAGCAGCGTAAGGTGATAAGGCGACCTGTCCGCCGGCGACGATTTGCTGAGCCTGCTGCCCGGCGCGACATATGCTTCCGATCCAATTATCGGTTTTATGCCGGCGTCCTTCATCTGCAGGTAGAACTTTACGGCGCCGTACATGTTGCCGTGGTCGGTAATGGCCATTCCCTTCATGCCAAGCTCATGCGCGCGTCTTACAAGGTCCTCTATGCGGCTTGCACCATCAAGAAGGCTATATTCTGAGTGAACATGCAAATGTACGAATCCTCGGGGCATAACGGGGCTATTTTATCACAAATTTTCGCTTTTTACTTGTATTTCAGAGAGGTTGCCTGTGCCAAGACCCTTGTTCTCGGCCAGTTTCATGTAACCGATCTTGGCCGGGTCCAGCTTCAGCATTTTCAAGGTGATACTGTCGCTTGAAACCGCGTCATTGCCGGCGATCACAACGCCGTCATATTTTGTGCCATCGATGACCACAAGGTCGCTTTGCCTGATCAAGTTCATGTCCACGATAAGCTCATCAAGCTTGTCCCCTTTTGGCAGCCTTTTCTTTGTCCATTTGTCGCACATTATCCCCAAAAGGTTCTTCAAGGAAAGTGACGGAGATTCCTTATCATCAGCTTTGTCATCTTTTATCACAGGCACATTTATGAATATCTCACAATTGAGCACGGTCGTTGCCACGCTGTATTTCTTGTAGCCGTTGCCTTCGGGAAGCCACGCCCTCCAGATATAATCCGAATCAAGGTCCTTTAAGATCACTCCTTCTTCTTTTGCCATTTTATTGTAGCCGGCGGCTTCAAAAGCTTTCCACGTGTTGGTTTTAAGCGATCCGTCAACCACGGTCACTCTCCTGGCCCCTGCTTCCTTGCACATCTTTACCAGGCTGCGCACCACTTCCACGTTCGTTACAAGGCCGCTTTCGGAGGTCTTTGCTTCATCAAGCGAAACTTTTATCAATACCCTGTCCCATTTCTTTACCCTCCCCTGCATCCCCCCCACAAGATCAACCGCACGCCGAACTTGAGCTTCTATGATTCCTCCCCTCACAACAGCAACAACAGGCTTATCTTCAGCAAACGACAAGCCACAACTGAACCAAGCCGCCAACGATACCGACACCAACACCAATAACAGTCTCTTATTCAACATATATTTTAACAACCTCATCAGTTATTTTTGATCCATCGACAGTAACTTTAACATAATGATAAAATCCTCCGGTATGCGCCGGCAGATAAAGCGGGGCGCCCGCGCCGCCTGTAACGACATATACTATACCGTTAATCGCTTCCCTGCCGTATCCGTGTATATGGCCGGCAAATATATACTTAACTTTGCTCCTTTTCAACAGCTTATTTAATTCATCATTCTCCTTCTTGGGGATCATCAGATAATTGGGATACATGCCTGTTACATCGACAAGCGGCTTATGAAGGAACACAAAAATATCCTTTTCGGTTTTTAATGCATCCTTAAGCCATGTCCACTGCTGACGTCCCAGGCCCTTCGACCTTGTGTTATCGATGATAATGAACCTTGAGTTATCGTGGTCAAAGTAATAGTAAGTTTCACCGTATTTTTTCCTGAACGAACCTGCGCCCGCGTTAAAGAGCCCCAGGTCGTGGTTGCCGATGACATCAAATATTTTCACGTTACTGGACCCGCACATCTCCCAGTATTTTTCATATTCTGATGCGTAGCCATGCGGCGTCAGGTCACCAGTGTTAACTATGAACTTTGTGTCATTATCAGAGTTGATCCGCTTGATGATATCCAAAAAGGCAACATCGCCGTCCCTATTGTCACCCAATACGGCGAAGGAAAATTGGGCTCCATAACAAGATAACTGGATAACAGCCAGAAGCAGAAGGACTAAAAAGGTCTTTTTCATTCTTTGAGATTCTCTATCGCTTCCTTGAATTCTTTGGTTACAGCTTTAAGAGACTGAAGCGTGTTCCCGGCAACTATATCCGTTAATATTATTCCTTTTGCTCCCGTATCCCAGATTATCGGGACCTCGCTCACTCTTATCATCTTCTGGGTGGGCACGATCACGGGCAGGCCGGTCGAGAGGCATATTGTAATGTAATGCTGAAGGTCGCCAACAAGAAGGTCTTTTCCCAGGGCTTCTTTCGGTATTACAGCCGCGTCTATCGCATCGATCGATCTTTGTGATAAGCCGGTCAGATCATACGCGGAGTAATCCTGGTCAAGCGCGACTATCTTGCCCAATCCCTCCAGCTTGAGCGCCCATGAGGGGATCCCTGCCAGGGACATGTCAAAGAAATCGAAGCCGAGCTTATACAATCCCGTCATTTGTGTTTCCGATACCGCCGATTCACCCTCAAGTGTTGCGCCGACCGGGATCTTTACGCAGTCAACGATCTTGATGAGGTCGCTTTTGTCTTTTGCGGTGTCAAGGCGGATGCATACGGCATCGGCCCCGGCATCTTCCGCTGCCTTAGCCATTTCAACCCTTGCTTGCGGGATGCTGACGATCAGGGTCATCGGGTTCTTGTTCAGGAGAGAAATTAGTTTGCTCACAAAAATTATTTTACATTAAATTGTGAATTTTTTCTAGTATGATTATCGGAGTACTTCCTTGCCCTCCAAGCCTTCTCTCAATTGATTTCCCCCCAATTTTCTGCTATAATCCCCGCAGGTCCACAAAAATGCCCCGCCTATGACGGAGCAAGCCCCGCCTGTGACGGGACAAGGAGGTAATCCATATGTCCAAACGATACTTCTCCGTATTAATGGTCCTTTTAACGATTCTTTTCATTTCCGCCCCTGCTTTCGCAACCCCCGAAAACTAATAAACTTCCAGGGAAGGCTTCTTAATGCCGGAACGCCTGTAACGGGGTTGCAGAATTTAACTTTCAGGATTTGTAATGCGCCAACTGGTGCTCCTTCCATAATGTGGGAAGAAACCCAAACAGGGATTAGCCTGGATTCAGAGGGAATATTCAGCGCAACTCTGGGGATCAATACGCCTTTGGATACTATTGATTTCAGCGTGCCGGAACTCTGGGTGGAGGTCGTATATGGGGGACAGGCATTTTCACCAAGGCAAAGACTGACGGGAGCCGCTTTCGCTTCTTACGCGATAACAGCGGAGACAGTAGGAACTGTTTTGACGACATCGGGGAACAAAGTCACGGTGGCCGGTACTATCGAGAGCAAATCCGGAGGATTCATGTTCCCGAATGGAACGATCCAGACAACTGCAGTATCATCGACTTCTGCGGGGGGATGGAAGGACAGCGGAATAACGGTTGAGCTTTCAACAATAACAGACAGGGTTGGGATCGGGACATCAAGTCCATCTTCCAGGCTAACCGTTGCCGGCACTATCGAGAGCACATCCGGCGGCCTGAAGTTCCCTGACCAATCCATCCAGACAACAGCCGTGACATCGACTTCTGCGGGGGGATGGGTCAAGGGTACAGGAAAAGTCACGCTGGCAACAATTACAGACAACGTTGGCATCGGGACGACGGAGCCGACTCAGAAACTTGAAGTGAGTAGTGCATCCGAACCATTAATCAAGATAACAAACACTCTTATGTCTGGAAGTCCATCCCTTATGATGGGAATGAATAATGGAAACAATGCCGCATTTTTCCAGGCAACCAATGGAAAAGATTTTAAATTTTATAATGGTCAATATGCGCTTACTATCTTAGGTAGCAACGGCTATGTCGGCATAGGGACAGTGAGTCCCACTCAAAGACTCCAAATAGCCGGAAATATAAATTTTGAAGGAACAAACCCAACCATCTATGGACTTTCAGGTGGCGTTGGAGTAGGGAATGTTAATACAGGTTGGTATAGTGATGCCACAAACGTGGCGGCAAGGCTTCCTGTCAGTACGGGTGATTTCTATGTGCAAGGCCCAGGCGACACACCAAACTATCTTATGGTGGGTGGAAGCGCAATAAATCCATCCATACCGGGACTTCGTTTATATACTGGAAATGCAGTATTTGACGGCAATGTCGGCATCGGGACGGTGAGTCCGGCGGCACCGCTTACTATTTCGAAGAGCGATGGTGCAGAACTTCTGCGTATCTCTGCAACACTTGCTCCCGCATCATTTTATTTGAAAATAAAGGGGGAAAATGGTACTGGCGGCACGGCGGATTATCGTTTTCAAACAGTTAACAATGGGATACCATCCGATTCTCTATATTTAAAAGGCAACGGCAACGTTGGCATCGGGACGATGACACCGGGGGTAACGCTGGAAGTTAACGGAATAATTAAAGCATCTAATCTGGCAAACATAAGGGCGGGATTTAAAACTGTTGTTTTAACTAGTACCAACTTTGGTTACGTAACTTTTGATACTCCATTTCCCAATGATTGCATTGCGGTGGTAGCGTGTAATGGTGATCCGGATAGTTCCGGGTCTGAAAAAATAATATCTATTAGAAGAAAAGAATATCCTGGTTATGATAAAAACGGTTTCAACTTTTTTGTATATCCTGCACCAGGAAATGTCTCTTTTCGCGTAAATTATATTGCCTACGGTTACTAGATAATTTAGCTATTGGATGATCGCTGTTAGTCGTTAAATCTTGGCCAGGAATTGAAAAAAATGATAGGCAAATTGAGTAAAAAAGTTATTTTAATAACTCTCACTCTTCTCTTAATCGCCTCCGGTTCTTTCGCCGCGGGGATGGCGAATCCTAATCATTATTCGATCCCCATACATGTTGTTGATGCCGGCGGCGGGACAACAGAAACAACTTCGAACTATTCCCTCCTTGACGCTTTCGGGCAGTACGGCCCGATCGGGACTTCGGAGAGAGGAACGTATACTTTAAATACGGGTTTCATTTACACCCGCCTCGCGCCACATTTCGGATTTATACCGCCTCCGGTTCCGATCAATCTGTGGGTAAACGACAGGAGATTCCTGAGCGGCGACATACTGCAGCCCGGCAAACCGGATAACACCGTCAAAGTGGAAGCAATTCTTTCTCGGTGGACGAACATAACGATAGAATCGATAGCAATGTATGTCGATACCGCCGGGATCCCCTTAACTCCTGTTGATCCTTCGAATGCTTCGTGGGAAGGGATATTCGCGACTCCTTCGGAATCAGGCACGCATAGACTGACTTTCTTTATCAGCGATGAGGCGGCGAATAAAGATACTGTTACCATAGAAGCGAAAGTTATGGGCGGCGCCGCTCAGGTTGTCGGAACTCCATTAAACTATCCGAATCCGTTCAAGCCATTATCCGGTGATCCCAATCTGAACACGACAAGGATACAGTACACTCTGTCATCCGATTCCAATATAACGCTTGTTATTTACGACATAACAGGACGCGAAATAAAGCGCGTCGTTTCCGGATCGGGCCAGCAGGGCGGGAAAGCTGGAGTTAATAACGTAACATGGAACGGAAAGACGATATTTGGTGATGTCTCAGGCAACGGGATGTATGTTTACAAGATAATATCTGGGGGAAAAGTTATTGGTACCGGAAAGTTAGTGGTTCTGGATTAGTTAGCTTTAGAATTAGCCTTAGCAGTATATCAGTTCATCAGTTCAGCAGGGCGAGTGAATCAGAGATCAGTGTATCAGGAAGGTTTGCCTAAATACCTGGCTCCATTTTGCTTGTTATTAATCCGCTTCTCATTAACAGACCTGATCAAGCCGTTTAAACCTCTGATTACTTCCTCATATACTTTAATCATGGTATTTAATTGTGATTTGCTGATATATTTCTTGCTCTCAAGATGTATCAAGTGGTTTTGTGTTTCCCCGGCTTCTTTGCGGGCATTGTAATAACCTTTCATTTTATCTTTATAATAAAAGCTGCTGTTTCCTTCCGCTATATTATCTGCCACGGAATTGGAAGAACGGATTATCTGGTCTTTTATGCGATATTTTTCTTCAATCGGTAAAGTTTTGCATATTTCTGATATTGATATTCTTAAAGAATGAGCTTTTTGCCATACCCAGAGGGTTTCAAATCTCGCCTTTATTCTCTTTTCCTGATTCCCTGATGCACTAATATCCTCGCCCTGATCTACTGGTTTACTAATATCCTTACACATAAAACGCCTCCACCTTAATGATTAGCAATTATCCTGCCACTTCTTCCATGCGTAAAATTGCGTAAAATTGGATTGAACTGTAGTGAAATCCGTCACTAGATGTTGATTTCGACAGCAGCTGTTTATTCTCGGCTAGCTCCCCTACTTAAATAGCACCCGCAATACTTCTGCCTGTATAATCCCAGCATTTTTGATATCGCGATGGAATCCTTATAGAACGGCCGGAAGTCCTTATAATAAAACCTGACCCCGTGTTCGCCCGCCATTTCTTCCCCCGCCTGTTTTATCAGTTCATGCTTCTGGTACGGGCTCAAAAGCAGAGTGGTGGAAAAGGAATCGAATCCGTTCTTTTTTGCGCAATACGCGGTCCTTTTCAACCGAAGCTTATAACAATTGACGCATCTGTCGTCAGGTCGGCCTACCACTTCTTTCTTGAATATTTCCATGTTGAAGTTTTCGATGATCAGAGCCTTCATGTCCTTCTGGCTAGAGTAGCTTATCAGCGCTCCGATCCTTTTTTTGTGCTCCTCTTCCGGATGGATATTGGGATTATAGAAAAAGCCCGTGATGTCGAGATCTTCAGCTTCGAGCGCCTTGTGTGTGCCGGAGAGGCACGGCGCGCAGCAGACATGGAGCAATAATTGTTTCATATTAATAATCAATGTAGGGACAGGGTTTATCCCTGTCCGTTCGGAAAGGGACCCTCCTTCGTCCGCCTCTGGCGGACTTCGGCGGGCAGGCAAGCCCTTTCCCTACACCTTTTATATTAACCTTAGATCAGCCAGTACTTTCCTGATCTGTTCTTTCTCGGAAGCGTTCGCTTCTATCAGAGGAAGGCGCAATCCTCCCACTGGCTGACCTATCATGGCAAGCGCGGCCTTAACGGGGGTGGGATTCGTGGTAATGAACAGGACCTTGAACAACGGTGATAGTTTTGTATTAATCTTTTCCGCTTCCTCAACTTTTCCCGCATTGAATAGCTCGCACATCTTTTTGATCTCTTTCCCGGCAATGTGGGAAGCAACACTGATCACTCCGTACCCTCCCCTTTTCATGATCTCTATTGTCTTGTCATCATCTCCGCTGTAGATGACGAATTCTTTCGGGGTTTTCTGCCTTATCTCTGAAGTCTGCTCCATAATTCCGCTTGCTTCCTTGATCCCGACAATATTTTTGATCTTTGACAGGCGCGCCACGGTATCCGCTGTCATATTGACACCGGTCCTGCCCTGAATGTTATATATGATGATGGGAAGCTTTGTTGACTGGGCGACCGCTGTATAATGTTGGTACATCCCTTCCTGTGAAGGTTTGTTGTAATAAGGCACAACCACCATCGCAGCGTCAACGCCGATCTTCTCAGCTTCTTTTGTTGATTCAAGCGTTTCCGCGGTGGAGTTTGAGCCGGTCCCAGCTATCACCTTTACCCTTTTGCCCACCGCTTTTTTTACCGTGCGGTACATCTCATATTCTTCCTCATGCGTCAGCGTGGGCGATTCGCCCGTGGTGCCGTGTACGACCAGCCCGTCGCTGCCGTTATCAGCCAGGTAATTAGCCAGTTCAGCAGCCCGTTTATAATCAACAGAGCCATCCGATTTGAAAGGCGTCACCATCGCCGTAAGCACCATACCAAGATCGATCATTTAATTTGCCTCCTGAATACGGGAATTTTAGCACAAAATCACCCTCGGGGCAAAAGAATGCGATTTCTGAAATGCCTCTATTAGCCCCATTCTTTTCCAAAATAATTGGGATTTTATGACAATTCGTACGATAAATAAGGGGCCAGCCCGAAATATATCAGGCCGGTTTTTATAGCATGAATTTGGAGATAACATGGGCTTTATAAAATTAGGAAGGAATTTTAAGGATAGCTTTCTTAGAAGTTTAGCCTGGAAACCGGCTATAGCCACCCCGGCATCCAGCAACTTGCATGCTCCCGGCCAATTTATTTATTCGAACAAAATCGAGACCAGCGCGGCAAATCTTTTGGTGGCCCACGGCAAAGTCCTGGAAATATTGAGAGGTAAAATCCCGCTACCCGAAGTTGTCGAATTATTCATTACAAATTTTTGTGATTTTTCCTGCCCGCACTGCCGTTGTGCCCCTTATCGTGGAGGTAATGATCAGTATTTTAATTTTGGGACTATGGGAGCTTTGTTCGACGAATTAAGGGAAAAAGGAATAAAAACTCTGGAGTTCGGAGGAGGCGGTGAGCCGCTGATGCATCCGCAAGTAAATGATATTTTCAGGCGTCTCAATGAGCAGGCATTCCGGGTCGGCCTCATAACAAACGGCTACAGGTTTACACAAGAGCCGGGATTAATGGACCTGGTTATCGGCTGTTCGGATTGGGTCAGGTTCTCATTAGATGCGGTTTCAAACGATACGTTCAGAAAAGTACATGGCAAAAGCAACTTAAATTACGACGCCCTTAGAGAAGCAATTATCGCCATGGTCAATAAGACCAGGCAAAAATCGCCCGCTGATCACCGGCCGAGGATAGGGCTAAAAATGATCATCCAGCAATTCAATAAACATGAAGTATTGCGGTCCATTGATGAGGCGCTGGCAATGGGCGTTGATAATATGCAATTTAAATTCCTGGAAGGCCATCCTCTGGCGCTCAACAGTGATCGTGAACGCTCCGATATTATCGATGGGCTGAAATTGAAAATCCAAGAAATAAAGGATACGGGTCTTGTAGTTGAGATTTTGGCTGGCTACGGAGGAGAGCGTCAAGAGCTTAAAAAATGCAGAATGGCGGTTTTACATCCTCTTGTTGATTGGGATGGCGAGATCTATATGTGCGCCTTTTTCCATCATCGAAAAGAAAGACATTCGATCGGGAATATCAATGACGGAGGATTTTTTGTCCACTGGGGAACAGAAGAACACAAAAGAAAGATAGCTGAAACAAACCCCAAAGAATGTGTAATTAATTGTCCGATGCTAAGGTATGATCCGGTGATCGAATATATCGAAAAGGAATCGGCTCGATTCCACTATATTTGATATTTTAAAGAAGGAGATACATCCCTTGACGGAATTAAGAAGAGTTAGGATTGACAGGCATGGATTGATCTTCCAGACGGCAAGAGGACAAATGGAAAGAATATTCATACCAAGAGCCAAAATATCCAGCCTAAAAGCGGATACTCCTGCTTATTTGAGGAATATGTGTTCCGATCATCCTCAGCTTAAACAAATGTTCGATCCTCATTATAATTTAGCCGCGAGAGTCAGTATCGCGGATCAAGAAGTTGAATGCCTCAGCCAGCCTTTGAGAGTTTTTTATAGCATTGAACCCAGGTGTAATTTGACGTGCTCTTTCTGTGCGCCGCGTGACCTGCATAATGACTTTACACCCGGCTCCCCGGAAATGGAAGAATTCTTGCTGAAACAGATCGCTAATTCCGGTTCCTTTCAGGTGCAATTGACAGGCGGAGAAATTTTCATCAGGGGACGGCAACTTTTCCCGGTTTTACAAAGGACGGATGAGCTTGGCTTGGCTACCATGTTGGCCACGAATGGAGTATGGCATGCTATCAAAGATAAAAAGAGTTTTGTAAGGGAATTGGCCGAGTTTAAACATATTATAGAAATAAAGGTGAGCATCGATGGTGATCCGAGCTTTCATGATAGCGTAAGAGGCAGTGGGAACTACGCAGAGGCAAAGAGTACTTTGGTAGCTTTAGCCGGAACAGGCATCCCGACCAGGATCAATACTACGATCTTTAAGGCCTCGTGCAAAACGGAACAAATTGAGCATCTGGCAAATCTGGCGAAAGAAGTGAATTCAGGGCTTCAGGTCATTCCTGTCAGGGAATCGGGCAGAGCTAAATGCATGTCGCAGCTGGAAGTCCCCGGCGCTGAAGAATTATATCGATACACCATGCGCGCAAAAGAATTAAGGGAGAAATTGGGCGTTAGGATCAGCTTTAATTTTGATATATTCGGCGGCGGAAAATTGCTGCCTCATTATGACCCGGACCGTCCTTTTTCTTGTAGCGCGGGTTTGTGGGGATTCGGCGTTAATCATACGGGCGAAACAAATCCCTGCGGTTTTGCAATTGAGGCAGGAGAACCTGGTACTTTCATGTGCGGGGTAATAACTCCGCAAACTTCTTTATTGGATATTTGGTTGAATAGCCCTGTATTGTGGAAATGGAGGAACGCGGGAAAATCAGAGGAATGCAGGACCTGCAGTGATTACCTGTCAACCTGCTGGGGAGGGTGCATGGTGCAGGCTTATCTTACCCATGGAAAATTAAATGCTCCGGACCCATATTGTTTGCGGGGATTTAAAAAGAGAAATAGCGGGCATGATAGTTGAACTCACAACCTTCGGGTTATAAGTTTGAAATCACTTTATCTTAAAAGCCTTCTTTAATTCCTTTATCTTGTCGCGCAGCTGGGCGGCGCGCTCAAAATCAAGGGCAGTAGCCGCGACCAGCATCTCCTCCTCCATGCTCCGCACGAGGTCCAGCGCTTCTTCCTTTGGTATGAATTCCTTAAGCTTATTGATCTCTTCTTTCTTGGAAAGCCTTATCCCCTCGCTGATGTCCTTGATGTCCTTCACAATTGTCTTCGGCTTGATGTGATGCTCCTTGTTGTATTCGATCTGGATCTTTCTTCTCCGGTCCGTCTCCCCGAGAGCGCCCTTCATCGACCTGGTTATTTCATCGCCGTAAAGGATCACCTTGCCGGCGATGTTCCTTGCGGCCCTGCCGATGGTTTGTATAAGGGAAGTCTCCGCCCTTAAAAATCCTTCCTTGTCCGCGTCCAGTATGGCAACAAGCGATACCTCCGGAAGGTCCAGCCCTTCTCGCAGGAGATTAATGCCCACCAACACATCGAATTCACCAAGCCTGAGGCCTCGCAGTATGTCTATCCTGTCCAGTGTCTCGATGTCCGAGTGCAGATATCTGACTTTAATGCCTTTCTCGGCCAGGAATTCGGACAGATCCTCCGCCATTCTTTTTGTCAGAGTGGTGACAAGCACCCTCTCTTTTCTCTTCAAAACCAGCTTTATCTCGCGGATAAGGTCTTCCACCTGCCCTTTGGTGGGCCTCACGACCACCTCCGGATCTATCAGTCCCGTCGGCCTGATGATCTGTTCAACTATCTTTGCCGACCTGCCCGTCTCATAGGGGGTCGGGGTCGCAGAAACATATACTACCTGGTTAATATGTTCGTTGAATTCCTTGAAGTTAAGCGGCCTGTTATCAAGAGCCGACGGCAGCCTGAACCCGAAATCAACAAGGACATTCTTCCTGCTCCTGTCGCCTTCATACATCCCCCGCACCTGCGGTATCGTCACGTGGGACTCATCGATGATCATCAGGAAATCCTTGGGCCCGCCTGCCGGCGAGGCAGGGAAGTAATCAATGAGCGTTCCGGGCGGCTGGCCGGGAGCACGCCCGTCAAGATGGCGCGAATAATTCTCTATGCCGCTGCAGTACCCCATTTCCCTTATCATCTCAAGGTCGTACTTCGTCCTCTGCTCCAGTCTCTGGGCCTCCAGCAATTTATTCTGGGCCTTTAGCTCCTCAAGTCTCAGCTTGAGCTCAAGCTGGATCGAATCTATCGCGCCGGCAAGTTTATCGCGGAAGGTCACATAATGCGTGCCCGGGTATATGCCGATGCTTTCCTTCCTGGCCAATATCTCGCCTGTGACAGGATCAAGCTCATACAGCTTTTCAAGCACGTCATCGAAGATCTCCAGCCTCACGATGTTCTTTTCATAAGCGGGGCATATCTCGATCACATTGCCTCTCACCCTGAACTTTCCCCTGGTAAGCTCAACATCGTTCCTTTCGTATTTCATCTCCACCAGGTGGCGCAGTATGTCATCCCTCACGTACTTTTCACCCACTTTGAAGTGAAGCATCGCCTTAAGGTAATCCTGCGGAGTGCCGAGGCCGTAAATGCAGGAAACGGAAGCAACCACGATCACGTCCCGCCGCTCGAACAGTGACATCGTTGCAGAATGCCTCAGCCGGTCTATCTCCTCATTGATGGCCGAATCCTTTTCGATGTAAGTATCCGTTGTAGGGATGTAAGCTTCCGGCTGGTAATAATCATAGAACGAGACAAAATACTCAACTGCGTTGTTCGGGAAGAACGACCTGAACTCCTGGCAGAGCTGTGCAGCCAGTGTCTTGTTGTGCGATATCACAAGCGTGGGCTTACGCACGCGCTCGATCACGTTGGCCATGGTGAAAGTTTTGCCGGATCCCGTGACCCCTAGAAGCGTAAGCTCTTTCTTTCCGGCTGAAAGCGCGTCCGAAAGCTCATCGATGGCTTTTGGCTGGTCGCCCGCCGGTTTGTAATCCGAAACTATCTTGAATTCGCCCAAGCTTGATCCCCCATAATGTAGGGACAGCCTTTATGGCTGTCCGAGCCCTGGCATAAACTATCGGAAAGGGATAAACCCTTTCCCTACATTATTTAATTACTTCTTTTGATATCACCCCTTCTGTCCTTCCAGGACATCTCCCCCTTAGTAAGGGGGAGAATAAGAGGGGGTTGAAACTCAAAGCTTTGAAATTATTCTTTTCACCTTTTTACGTAGATCCCTCAAACTTCTATCGTTCTCAATAACAATATCAGCTATTCTTCTATAATTCGAAACTTTTGCCTGCGCCCTTATCCTGTCGACCGCATCTGACCGTGAAAATCCTGATTTCATCAATCTCTTAATCCTTACCTTTTTACTGGCCGAAACAACGATCACTATATCCACCAATGGCAAAAGCCCCATCTCCTTAAGAACGGCGGCATTAACAATGACGATCTTTTTCCTTGATTGCCTTATCATTCTCCCTATGACGCTCTTCATTTCCGGGTGCATTATCCTGTCCAGTTTCCTTAATGCCGCTTTACTGGAAAAAACTATCCTTCCCAGCTTATGCCGGTTCACCTTCCCTCCCCTGTTCAACACCTTTACACCGAATGTTTTTACTATCTCATGCCACACTTTTTTCTGTGGCAGCATTATCTGATGCCCTATCTCATCCGCGTCTATCACAAAGGTGCCCCGCCGGCTGAAGATCTTTGCGATCTCGCTCTTGCCGGATCCCGCGGGGCCTGTCAGACCGATCACTATTTTTTTCATTTTTAAAACCTGAATCCTATGCTTAGTGTTGACGTCGACATCAATTTAATATCACTGCTCACGCCTTTTGTCGAGGAAATTTCGGAAGAAAATCCGGTCAGCACCGGATCAAGGGTATAAAGATAGCTGATCTGCCAGTCGCCTTTCTTGTAATAAAGGTTTGTATAGAAAACTTTTGCTATGGAGGTCATATCAAGCATGAGGGCCTTTATGAACGGCAGTCCCCCGCCCCCGAACCCAAGCCCGATCTCCGAGTCATTGATCCTTGCCCCTAAATACAGGTTGCCATCAACAGGGACCGCGGGAGTATTAGCGAATATATCTTCGATATTTTTCTGCGTTTCGCGATCGTCCGAAGACGCCCTTACCAAACCGGTTATGCTGCCGCGCGAGAACAGGAAAAACAAAGGAACTTCCATGCCTATCTTCAAAAAAGTAATATCCTTCAAGTTTATGTAATGGGCGGTTTCCGGATGTCCCGGATCGCTTGAATATTTATACTCATTCTGCCACTGTTCCCAGTCCACCGCTATCAGAAAAGGTTTCTTGAAAGCGAAACCGAACTTGAGGTTCTTTGGCAATTCGATGGGCTGCATGGTCAAAGTATTCCTTATGATACGCTCTGTTTCAACTTCGTGCGTCGGGGAAGACAAAAACGGGTTCCAATAAGATTCCGTCGATCCAATTGGCATTTGAGAGTTTGTGTCCACCCAGTGATACACCTCCTGCACCACGTTCACCCCTTCCATCTTCAGCGTGGCCCCGTTAAAATTCTCATAGACGGCTCCCGCGCTGAAAAAATCATTCGGCTCCCACTGCATGCCAAAGTCCATCCTCGTCAACGAACCTGAATAATTGCCCGCGATCCTGGCTTCTCCTATCTTTTCACCCGCCATGGTCTCCACCGACATGGAATGGTAGCCGTTTGCGGTGCCGCATTCCCTGGTCACCCAATTTATCGCCTCCTCCGACGATTCAAAGTCGAACTTTGGCATATAAAAAACCAGGTCATTATTATTGCTGTCGCTCCTGATTGAGACCTCATTGTTCAGCCTCATGTCCACCGTCATCGGGATTATGTTCAGTCCCCATGTGAACGCGCCTGTCTTTGCGGCGGCGGAAAGCACTATACTGTTCTGGTTCATTATGGAATTATCAAATTCCCCGTTCATCCAATTGACCTCGCTTGTTCCCTGCCTTAAAAAACCGCTCCATGCCGAAACTTCCGAAGTAAAAGGCACCCCGCTAACAACAACCTCGATTGAGCCGTCGTTCCTTACATTAATATAATCGCCAGCCCCTCCCACTTCCACGCTTGTACCCCTGAAATCCGCCTGAGCATCCAGCATGATCGGCACCAGCGCCTGATAATTAAATGAAATGGCAGTTGGCCGCATCCTGGAAACCGAGAACGCGAGCCAGTCGGATACTTTATAGGTCATTCCAAAATAGTTAACTCCGCCGCCCTTTGAATAGTTTTCGTCGATCGTCACTGGCCTTGATTCCGCGGTTATTGAGGCCCTGTCATCGGTCAGCCTTACATACGCCCTGGAATTCGGGGAACCTTGTATCCCGCCCATGCTGGTGTCATCCACGTATATCTTGTTCTGGTCGTTTCCCACAGGGTTCTGGACATATCCGCTTACCCCGATCGCCACTTCAATGGTATTCACGTGCATTATTCCCGCGGGGTTTGCAAAGATATCCGTTACGCCGCTGGATAAAGCTGTGAACTGGCTGTTCATGCTCGGCTGGAATTCGGGCGGCTGGGTATAATCATAACTGTAAGCTGAATCAATGACTCCTGTGGCGCAAAAAGCCGAACAAGGCAATATGAACATCAAAAACAGTGTTAAGGGAATGTCTCTCATTAGTTGATTTAAAGTTTAGCATAATTGAGGGGGGAAATGTAGGGCAACCCTTTTAGGGTTGATAATATATTTAGATTCTTTAATGTCTTAAAAACGCAAGGCTAAAGCCCTGCCCTACGAATTTTATTCAAGCCTTATCCCCTACGATGTAGGGCAACCCTTTTAGGGTTGCTTTTAACTCAAATCCCTTATATTGAACTCAAAAGATCCAGAATATGGATAATCAAAATAATTCTCAACTATCTTTTTCCTGAGAGGATTTTCAATAATATACAAAGCGATTTGTCTTATATCTTCTTCTCGTCTTAGCACATGTTCATAATAATTAATTTGCCATAGAGGCTTACCATATGACCGCTTGTACCAGAATCCGGTTTTTTGTTTAAACATCGATATAAATCTCTTAAGATCTGAAGTTTCGCTATGCCCCTCCAAAAGCAGATGAAGATGCTCGGGCATAAAACAATACGCCCAAACGGAATATTTATAACTTTCAGCAAGGGATCTCAATATTTTGATTATATAATCAACAACAATCTTATTAGTAAATACAGGATCCCTGTTTGATGCGCAAATGGTGATAAAATAACAGTAAAATCCTTTATATGAAAAATCCTTCAGGTGTATTCTTTTTCTAAATACTATTTTAGGTTTCATTTTTTAAAATTACTCTCGTCAAACATGCAAGGCTAAAAGCCTTGCCCTACGAATTTTATTCAAACCTTATCCCCCACCAAGCCTTATCTCCTACGATGTAGGGCAACCCTTTCAGGGTTGCCAATATGTTAAATCCCTCAATATCTTAAAACATAAGGCTAAAAGCCTTGCCCTTATGACTTATGACATGATATTTCTTATCGAGCGGTATTTATGACCAGATCTTCTCCGTCACTCTTGATCGTAATGGCCCCGTTCTGATCCGTTCTCATTATCATTGCTCCATGTTTTACCAATCTTCCCATCGTCTGATTGTTTGGATGGCCGAATTTGTTCTTTGCCCCGACTGAGATCACGGCATAAACGGGGCGGACCGCGGCAAGGAATCTATCCGATGTGGATGTTCTGCTGCCGTGGTGCCCCACCTTTAACACATCGCTATTCATGTCGTAGCCCTTTGCCAGCAACTTCTCTTCCCCCTCAAATGCCATGTCTCCCGCAAGAAGAATAGAAGTTCTTCCGTATACGATCTTGATGACTACTGAATTGTTGTTCAGGTCCGATTCTGAGCCGGTGATCAAAGGTTCGGATGGATGAAGGACATATCCTTTCACGCCGCTGCCAAGGTCGATGGCCTGTCCGGCCCTGGCGATCTTATACGGGATCTTCTTTGCCTCGATCGTTCTCAGGAATCGTTGATATCCACTGGAGGTATGCGGTTGCCCGCTGTCCAGGACCATGCCAATCCTTATTTTTTCCAATATATAAGAAAGTCCTCCCACATGATCGTCATGAGGATGGGTTAATACGACCAGGTTAAGCTCATTTATCCCTTTTTTCCTTAAGAACGGCACGACTATCGATCTGCCCGTAGGATCATCTTTTTCGTCGGTCTTTAAACCCGCGGTCTCCTGTTTTCCGCCTCCGTCTATCAATGCTTTAATACCTGAAGGAGATTCGATCAATATGCAGTCCCCTTGCCCCACATCAATGAACGTCACCACCAGGTCCCTGCCGGCTGCAAATGATAAGTTCAGGCAGACGACCAGGATCGCCAGCATGATGAAGGCCGCCGTAAATACTTTGCCTATATTGATTTTCAATTTATTCCTTAGCACTTCAACCCCCGTTATCAGCAGGCAATAGTATATCAAAATAACAGGAAAGGCGGGCGGTGTAAAATATCTGCACGCGAATGGAAACGAAGAAAATGAATATACAATGAAGTTAAGAAAGGCCAATATCAGCGTTAGCGTATTGTTCATCACATAAGCAAGAGGAAGAAATATGAGCCCTAAAAGCGTTGAGGCGAACCCGATGATGACGGTTATTTCCACCCACGGGATTATCAGGAAATTTGTGACCACCGAAACGAAAGATACCTGGCCGAAGCTGTAAAGTATCACCGGCGTTGAGGCGAGTGTTGGCGCGATCGATATTGCCGCGGTATTGGCAATTGATCCCGGCAAGTGTTTCATCAGCCTTTCCTCAAGCGCGGGCGCGATATAGAACAATGCCCATGTTGCAAGGAATGAAAGCTGAAAACCGATATCGAATAAATTAAGCGGATCCATTATCAGCAGGGCCAGTACTGAAATGGAAATGGAGTTATAAAAATCGTTTTCCCTCTCAAAAACACCTGCAACAAGCGCTGTCTCAGCCATGACCGCCGCCCTGATTATCGACGGCCCCGCGCCCACCATTATAGTGAACAAAAGATTTGCCGCAGATACAACGGCCAGCTTCCATTTTTGGGACAGCCCGAGGACTTTGCAGGCGCTCAACATAACGGATAATATTATCGATACCTGAGTGCCCGAAACCACAAGAAGATGGATCACTCCGGCAGTCCTGTAGCTATCCTGGAGCTCGCCCGAAAGAGGCGAAGCCTGAGAGCCAAAAACAATGCTGCCCAGCAGTGATGAGTACGGCTCTTTCATGGTAGCCTGAATGACCGAGATCAGCCTGTTCTTGATGATGATTGAAATATACTTGAAAGGATTGCCGATGCTTTTTGTTAGCAGCTCAACCTTTGCTCCGTAAGAGAATAGCTGGCAATTTATTCCTCTCTTCGCCATCAGGTCGCCGAAAGAAGCGACCCCCGGGTTTGAAGTAGAAATTATCTTTGAAAGTTTCCCATATACGCTTACCTTATTGCCATAACTTAATGTTAATTTTGAGTTTTTTACGAAAACGCTGCAATGACCCGAGGCCCTGTACCTGGAACCTTTAACATATACTTCACTAGCTTTTAATGTGAGCCTGTAAAATTCCCCCGACTCCGAAGGTTCATCAGCGATCGAACCAACAACTTTCACATATCTGTCTTCCGCAAAACGAGAAATGTCGTTTGGAGGAATTATTATCGAGTGTTGATAAGCGAATATTCCCAATATAAATATGCTGAATATTATTAAGTAAATAGGCTTTTGATGCTTTTGAACCGTGATAAAAATGGATATTACGAGCATCAGCAACGCAATGATCAGAAAGATCGCGGGAATTTGAAAGAATTTTCCGAATATAATGCCTAGAGTATAGGAAATTGTTATCAGTAAAATCGGGGTGAGCATTACAATGGATATAAGAGGCACCCCACATTAAGAGGGAACGAAAGAATCCCCACATTAAGAGGGAACAAGAGGCACCCCACATTAAAATGTGGGGAATATAAATTGCTACACAACATACAAATCGTCTTTCTGCCTATGGATATAACTGACGACAATAGGCAATTGGTTTTCTGGGATTTCCTTAAAGGCGTATCGCTTCGCCCATAGGTTATTTGTCCTAAATTGTTCTTTTAACATTGGGAATTCCTGAAATATCTTTCTTGCAGAAATCCCCTTAAACATTTTAATTGACCAGGATAATTCTTGAATATCCTCGATCCCGATGAGAATATGCGCATGAAAAAGTAAGGTCCCGTGAGCAAGAAGTTTGATTTTCTTTTCTTCGGCGATCTGTTCAAACAATTCATTAATTCTTTTGTCAATAATCTCAACAAGCAGAAACCTTCTATATTTCGTCTGAAACCAAATATGATAATATTTCATTTTTGCTTTCCCCATTCCCCATAATTCATTATGGGGTGCTCTTCTCTCCTCTTCAGTATGGGGTATCTCCCATATTGCGATTCATCATTTAGTTTACAGAAATATACTGCCTCAATTTCTCAAATTTCTTCTCAGATATCCCCGACACTTCCTTCAGTTCCTCGATATTGGAGAACCTGCCTTTTTCGTTCCTGTAATCAACTATCCGCTGAGCCATCGACGGCCCGATACCCGGCAGGCTGTCCAGGCCTTTTTCATCCGCCGTATTTATATTTACGATCTTGCTAGCCTTAGCTGACTTTCCTGCCCCAGCCGGGACCAAATTTGACGCATTATTAACTGCCTTTTTAGGGACACATATCTTTTGTCCGTCGGTTAAAGGTTCAGCCAGGTTAATATTATCAAGGTCAGCACTCACATCCGCGCCGGAAAGCTTGATCAGGTCTATCAGCCTATCGCCCTTATTAAGCCTATAGACCCCCTCTTTAATGACCGCTCCGCTCACGTGAACATAAATTTGAGCGGGCTGGCCTGCCGAAGCCACGAGCGGAACGATGGCGGAGGCAGGTGATGATACGGGCCATGCCTGCCGGCAGGCAGGTGATGATTGTTTTTGGCCTGAATTTTGATTGTAAATCCCTATTACACAACCGATAAGTATTATGCAAATAACACCTAATATAATGTATAGCTGTTCTTTAGATAGTTCTGGCATATCTGAACATGACATATAGCAAGTTTATTGCCAAAATATTGAGGCTGCTTTATAGGATAAATTAGATAAAAAGTGTCGAATTAAACTACAATGTCGAAAACCTCTACAGCAAACTAGATCTTCCAGTAGATCTTTATTATATCCTCAACATATCCCTTGGTTTTTGTGCTGTAGCCGCCGTTGCGGGATATTGCGTTGTGGCCTTCCGCGTAGGAAGCAAGCGCCAGTGTCACCTGCTGAGGATGGGACTTCCACTTGCCCAATAAGAAGCTCATGTACCTTGTTGTTCCCCTGATATTCTGGTCGGGATCATAAGGATCGTCCACGCTGAGCGCCTTTGCGGTGTTCGGAAGAAGCTGTCCAAGCCCCATGGCACCGGAAGAGGATATTGATCTTGGATTGAATCCGGATTCCCGGGCAATTAGCGCGCACACAAGCTTGGGATTCACATTGTACATACCCCCGTACTTGACCATGCTGCCTGCCATAATGTTCGCATCCCAGTAAGAGCCGTTTTTTTTGAATTTAAGGATATATTGTTCTATTTGGCCCTGGGAGTTTTCGCCTGCGACAGAAAAGAAATAAGGGTCCGGCATGGCATCAACATTGATATTTGAATATATGGGGACATTGGCTTCCTTGCCGCCGCCAAGGCCGGGAACGCCTACCTTTCCTCCTGTCGAGGCGGACAGGATGGTGACGACAAATATAAGTATGACAATAGCAGCTGTTGCATCCATTTATCTCACTTCCACTGAATTCCTTATGGAATTATAATATACATCATTTAGCTTGGACACAGGCAAGCTGATCAGTTCTTTCTTGCCTTTATTTATGATAAGGTCCTTCCCGCCCACTTTGCCCACCACTTCCATAGGCACCCTGTGTTTTACCGATATCTCTTCAAGCTTAAAAAGATTTTCCGGGGAGATCGTTAATATTATCCTTGATTGTGTCTCAGAAAAAAGAAGAGCCTCATTCCTTAGATCATCGGTAAAAGAAAACATAACGCCAATATTGCCTGTGATGCAGCACTCCGCAAGCGCTATCGCCAAGCCGCCCTCCGATGTGTCATGTGCTGATCTGACTATGCCCGCCCTTATCGCTTCCAGGCATGTCTGCTGTACGCTTCTCTCTATATTAAGGTCAAGTACCGGCGGGCATCCCGCGGTCTTTTTGTGAACAACTTTCAAGTATTCGCTGCCTCCCAGTTCGTCCCTGTTCTCCCCTATCAAAACAATAATATCGCCTTTATCCTTGAAATCCATAGTTGAAAAAGTTGCGCCTTCGATCAAGCCCAGCATCCCCACGACCGGCGTCGGGTAAACAGCGACTCCGTTATTCTCGTTATAAAAGCTCACATTGCCGGAAATGACAGGAATATCCAGAGCGTTGCAGGCGTCAACCATGCCTTCAACTGTCCTCTTGAATTGCCACATGACCTCCGGTTTTTCCGGGTTGCCAAAGTTCAGGCAATCAGTAAGCGCGACAGGTTCAGCGCCCGTGCAGACAACATTCCTTGCGGCCTCGCAAACAGCGATCATTCCCCCGATATATGGATCAAGGTAACAATAAGTCCCATTCCCGTCGGTTGTGACCGATATCGACTTTCCTGTGCCCTTCAGGCGCAGGACCGCCGCATCCGCCGCGCCCGGCAGAGCAACGGTATTCGTCTGGACCATATGGTCGTACTGTTCGTATACCCACTTTTTGTTCGCTATCGCAGGCGAAGAAAGAATGTCGATCAAGACCTTATTAAGGTCTTTGGGAGCTTTCAATTTCTTGGGATCAAATGCCTGTATTTTTTCGATGTAACCCGGCTTTTCAAAAGGCCTTTCGCACACCGGGCCTTCATCAGCAAGGGACCTTGCCGGTACATTCGCAACAACTTTTCCGTTCATCCTTACCTTTACAAGACCGTCATCCGTGACTTTCCCGATATTAATGCAATTAAGCCCCCATTTATTGAATATCTTTTTAACTTTCTCTTCTGTGCCGGGCTTAACTACAAGCAGCATTCTCTCCTGGGACTCGGACAGCATAATTTCATATGGCGTCATCCCCTCTTCTCTCTGAGGCACAATGGTAATATCCACGTCCATCCCGGTCCCGGCCTTGGATGACATCTCGCACGTTGAGCATGTTAGCCCTGCCGCCCCCATGTCCTGCATTCCCACCACCCAATCGGTGGTCAATACCTCAAGGCAGGCTTCGATCAAGGATTTTTCTGTAAAGGGATCTCCTATCTGCACGTTCGACCTGCGGGATTCTGATTCTTCCGAAAGCTCAACTGACGCGAACGTGGCTCCGTGTATCCCGTCTCTCCCTGTGGCTGATCCAACATAAAGAACAGAATTTCCCGGTCCGTGAGCTGCCGCGGTTATTATCCGCGGTCCGATTTCAGTATTCTCATGCCTTTCCTGGGTTCTGTGTTCCGTGGTCTGTGTTCTTACAATGCCGACACACATCGCGTTAACGAGGCAATTGCCGGTGTAGCAGTCATCAAAGTAAACTTCGCCGGCGACCGTCGGCAGGCCAAGGCAATTGCCGTAGCCGGCTATTCCTGATACCACTCCGCCGAACAAGTACCTGTTCCTGGCATTCGATAAAGGCCCGAACCTTAGCGAATTAAGCCCGGCTATCGGTCTTGCTCCCATTGTGAAGATGTCACGGACAATACCGCCGACTCCCGTTGCCGCGCCCTGGTATGGTTCGACAGCGCTTGGATGATTGTGTGATTCTATCTTCATTGATATCGCAAGCCCGCCGCCGATATCTACAATGCCTGAATTCTCCCCGGGGCCCGCAAGAACTCTTGGGGATTTTGTCGGGAATTTCTTTAAGTGGACTTTGGAGCTTTTATAGGAGCAGTGTTCCGACCAAAGAACTGAGTACATGCCAAGTTCGACAATATTCGGACGCCTGCCAAGGGTTTTGACGATACGGTCGAATTCTTCCTTTGTGAGGCCGTGTTCGGAAATAATTTTATCGTTAATATCAACATTAATATCTTTCATTTTCATTGTTATTTTATCATTTTTTCATGAAATTTTCCCCATTATTTGACGATAATATAATAGAAGGGAGCGTGAATGCACCCAGATGACATATTCCTTAAATATAATGGATAAGATCCGATCGTTCTATGACGTGGGTCGGGAGCTATACAATGACACGCTTCAAGAAAGAAATGCGGCCTATTGTAAAAATCTTCTTGCCGATCTGGATACCGCGGACCTGAGCATTGCGGCAAATTATCATTTTGCTCTTCAAACAGGCAATAATATAGCGCATACAAAAAGCATGCTTATCAAAAGGGTGACACATTTGTACAGACAGGCGATGCTTTCTCCGCTTGGTTCAAGGGACTGGACAACCGCGCGCATAAAACTTATGAACTTTCAAAAATTGATACGAGGCAACATCCCTGTTTCAGAAATTATGGCAGCTATCAGGGCATTGAATATCCGCGAGCCTCAACTCAACACTAACCGGGTCTCATTGGAGTCGCTTTATACAAGGCCCATGACGGTGGTAACACCTGACGGCCTTCCGAAAGATGTAAAAGTATTGCAGAAAAACATTATATGCAGGGAAAAAGGAATAAGTTATTGGCAGATAGTAAGCGGGAACGCAAGGACTATAGTCTTTATTCCGTTTATTGAAAGAACGATAAAGTTGATGAGCCCGGAGGACCAGGCAACAGAAGAAGAGTTAACAAGAACTGTTTTCATAGATCCTTTAGGTGAGATACCGAATACACCTTCTCCTGCATGGTCCATATCACAAGCCTGCGTCCATGAGTCTCTTCATGTCGAATGGTATGATAAGAAAGGGGATGATCTGTTCCTTATTAGACATGCCTCGAACGAAAGACAGGCAAATATAGGGTCCTATGATTTCCTTAACGATCTGCTCTGCTCAAGTTTTCCTAAGAGCAAAAAAGACATAGCGGATATAAAAGACAGGATTAATATCAAGAAAGATATGATAAGAAATTATAACAGGCAATTAGGTATCGTTAGCGAATCCGGCCTGTGATTATTGCGCGTTCGCCGCTTCAGTTACTGCTTTATTTGTTTCTGATACGGTTTTATCAATTTGTTTTGCTGGAACACCAAAAAACCTATTATAAAGAGGTACGCCCACTTTTGCTACTCCTGCCCAAAGTGCCAAGCCTGCGGCCGCAATGCCAACGCTCCATTTTGCAACTTTCGGTGCCTTCGGGTTTTCAAGACCCTTTACTTTTGCTAAGATCTGTTTGAATATCCCATCTCTGGCTTTTTTGAATTCTGCTCGGCTTTCTTTCAAAAGAGAAGGATCATTAGCAAGTCTATTTTTATCAATCCATTGATCAACTAATTTTCTGACTTGAGGGTCTCTCGCGTCCCATTTCTCAATTGATTCCATCCCTCTTCCTTTTAATCCAACTTTAAAACCATCAACCGTATTCTCTACCATTAGCGGAAGTTTCCTTGCCGCCATCTTACCTACACCTTCTGTACCCGCTTTTGCGGCAGCTTCCGCCCCTGCTTGTGCAGCAATGCGTTCTGCTTTTGCCGCTGTAGCTTTCGCGGCAACTTCCACCACTTCTTTCGTAACAGCTTTTCCCGCCATTTCCGCGCCCTCCGCAATCACTGCCTTTACTGCTGCTTCTCCTCCCGCCTTCATGACCCCCATTAACGCAAGTGAAAGGCCCGCTTTAAATATACCCCCAGTGCCAATAAAATAAGTCGCTTTGTCAGCAGTCCACACCGTTGCCGCGCCTGTTTTAAGCGCGACCTGTTTTCGTCCCTCTTTTGCGGAATCTTTCTCCGAAAGCGATACAATACTTCTATGAAGAGCTTGTTTTTGTGCTAAGGTCAGGTGCAAATTTTTCCATGCATCTGAAGTCAGACCTTTTTCTAATCTGACTAATCCGTCAAGACCCTCTTCCGCATAAACCTTATCAACATCTATTTGCCCGGTTCTCTTATCTATAAATCTGTTTAGCCAGGGATCCTGAGTCGCTTGCGGGCGCTGGCTCCTCTGCAGACCTGACATATTTGTCCCTAATGCTGATACTACCATTAAAACTCCCCTCCTATATATATGGAAACTTAACTTATCCCCTCTAAATTGAACCCCTTACATGATATATATCGGGATACCACAGCCGAAACTTGCATGGTTTTGATCGATAAATAAAGTGAAATTTTTGCCCTAATATGACGATAAAAGAGGCGAAGGCGGTGTTAATTATGGTAAAAATGAGTATGGGATCCCCTGTTGGCGGGCATAGGAAGGTGGTCAATTTCGAGCATATGCAGCTTTTGCTTTCTGGCCTGAGCAGCAAAAATCATGAAATACGCATTTCAACCTTGAACAATATGAAAGTTGTGCCGGTCCAGCTTGACCCCCGTATCCTGAATATCCTGATCTCGGATACCCATATTTCCCAGCAAAATTCGCACTCCGTAAGAGTTGCGGCCGCAAATGCCAGCCAGAGAGCGCTAAATAACCCGAAAAGAACACCTCAAGAAAAGGCAGTATTTATGAAGCCCTTGATCGATGCGCTTGAAGCAGCCGTCTACAGCGAGGATCAGGTGTTTGCAAACAGCGTGATAAAAGCGCTTTCGCTGCTAAAGGGTGACTTTATAACACCGGACATCGTTGAGGATAGTCTGGCCCCAAAGGTGGTGAACATGCTGCAGCATTCAAGCCCTATTGTGTCTTTGCTTGGGATAGCGGTATCAAGTAACCTTTGGAAAACTATACATAATGATGAAAGGGTCATAGGAGCTCTGATAATGCTGAGCCACAGAGAGACACAGGGGGTCATTGGGACGGGTGCATTGAGCTTGTTAAGAAAAAGTGGATATTCGTGAATAATTTACCCGGAAAGGAGCTAGTATGCCGGGCGTATTTACAGTAATCGGAACTCAGGTAAGAGGGTATAATCGCAGGGCGCTAAGAATACTGGCGGAAGGCGGCATTGAGAGAGGAAAGGCCGCAGCCATCGCAAGCGCCAGATCAAACCGGACCCTCTGGACAGGACGGCTTGTAGCGGACAGGCTATTCGAAGCAGGTGTAAGCCCAAAAACGGTAGAAACACTTGATAAAGCGGGACTCCTGGGAATAAAATCCCTTGGCGGCGGTTTAAGCGAATTCAAAACTATTGCAGAATCCATCAAGTTGACAAGGATAACTCCCCAAACGATAAGCGAAGACGAACTCTCCAGAAGGATCGGCGAAAATGTCAAGATAGAGGCGTACACAAGCCTTACAAGAGATATGATAATGGAGCTTCGAGAGATCGTACATGAAAGCCTTTTCAGGGACTTATGGGCACCTAATGAAAACTTTAGACAAATGGCCGCCCAAAAAGATTTCCGTGTAATAACCGTAAGAAGCGAAAGTTCGGGCAAGGTCCTCGGTTTCGCGATCGGCTTGTATGACAGTGATTATCCGAATGATGCATATTTTATACATGTCCTTGCCGTGAGGAACCATTACTGCGGCAAAGGCATCGGCAAAGCGCTTCTCCAGGCCCATTTCAAAGAATTGTCAGACCCGCGATATGCAAATTATAAAACAGTCTATCTTTCCTGCTCAAAATATGACAAATACGGGAGGAACCTGGTCAAATATTATGAAAAATATGGTTTTGTGATGGCGGGATTAATAAGAGGCAGATTCAGCATGGTCGCGCCCACCGCACATTATGAAGCCTAAATGAAGTTACTTTGATTCCGCGGCCTTTTTGGAGAGTTTTATCTTGCCCATATCGTCTATCCCGATCACTTTAACCTTGATCTCGTCGCCGATCTTCACCACATCTTCAACCCTGCCAACCCTTGTGCTGGAAAGCTCCGATATGTGGACGAGGCCGTCTTTGCCGGGCAATATTTCCACGAACGCGCCAAAAGGCTTTATCCCGGTAACTGTTCCGGTATATATCTCGCCGATCTTGGCCTCTATCGTCATCTGCTCGATTATTTGCCTGGCTCTTTCGACCCCTTTCGGGTCGCTGCCGGTTATAAAGACCCTGCCGTCATCCTCTATGTCCACCTGTGTGCCGGTCTCTTCGATTATCCCCTTAATGTTCTTTCCGCCGGGCCCGATGACCATGCCGATCTTGTCCACCGGTACGGAAATTGTAATGACACGCGGAGCGAACTGGGACATTTCTGTGCGAGGGCCATTAATTGTTTCAAGCATCTTGGATAATATGTGAGCCCTGCCCATTTTTGCCTGCTCTATTGCCTTCTTCATTATCTCGATCGATATTCCCTTGATCTTTATGTCCATCTGAAGCGCGGTAATGCCTTTTGCGGTGCCAGCAACCTTAAAATCCATATCCCCGAGAAAGTCCTCTATCCCCTGGATGTCAGACAATATCACGACCTTATCCCCTTCCTTGATCAATCCCATAGCAATACCTGAAACCGGCGAAGTGATAGGTATTCCGGCATCCATAAGAGCAAGTGTGCTGCCGCATGTGGCGGCCATGGATGTGGAACCGTTCGACATAAGTATTTCTGATACCAGTCTGATGGTGTAAGGGAATTTTTCTTCTGACGGGATCACGGGAAGCAGCGCCCTCTCAGCAAGCGCGCCGTGTCCGATCTCTCGCCTTCCGGGTCCCCTGAGAGGCCGTACTTCGCCCACCGAAAAGGACGGGAAATTATAATGGTGCATGTACCTTTTCTTGCTATCTTCAGGCTCCAGGCCTTCTATCCTCTGCCCCTCACCAACAGAACCAAGGGTCGCAACCGTCATCGCCTGCGTGGTGCCCCTTGTGAATAGGGCGGATCCGTGCGCCCTGGGAAGAAGGCCTACCTCGCAGGTTATCGGCCTTATCTCATCCAGTTTCCTGCCGTCAGGCCTTACATGCTTATTGATGATCATCTCACGGACAAATTGCTTTTCTATGCTCTTTATCAATGCCTTGATGTCAAAAGGCCTTTCCTTGACCAACGCGGCCAGTTTCTCGTCCTTGATTCCTTCTTTGGCATCTTTTTCGATCTTGCTCAGTTCATCTGATTGCTTATCTTTATCAGTTATTTCCAGGGCTGCGGCTATCCTCTTGGAGGCGAATTCTTTAACATACTTATCGATGTCTTTATTGGGCTCATACAGCTTTACCGCCATTTTTGGCTTGCCTGCAAGCTTGGCCAGCTCTTCCTGCAGCTTAATTAAGTCCTTTATCCTTCTGTGCGCCAGCTCTATCGCTTCCAGTATGACTTCTTCCGCGACCTCATCGGCGCCGGCCTCTACCATCATTACTGCATCCTTTGTCCCCGCCACAACGATATCAAGCTCGCTTTGCTCCATCTGTTCCGTCGAGGGATTGATGATCAGCTTATCTCCGACCTTGCCCACCCTTACCGCGCCTGCCGGGCCCATGAAAGGGATCTCCGATAATGTAAGCGCGGCCGATGCCCCAAGCATGCCCAGCACGTCGGGGGCGTTATCCTGGTCTACAGAGAGAGGGGTAACAACTATTTGGACTTCATTGCGGAAATTTTCCGGAAATAACGGTCTTATGGGCCTGTCAACGAGCCTTGATGTGAGTATGGCTTTTTCCGTGGGACGCCCTTCCCTCTTGAAGAAACCTCCCGGAATCTTGCCTGCGGCATAAAGCTTCTCCTCAAAATCAACAGTAAGCGGGAAAAAATCCACGCTTTCCTTCGGCAGTTCGCTTGCCGTGGCTGTGGCAAGCACCATTGTATCTCCCAGCCTCACTATGACCGCGCCCCCGGCCTCCCTGGCCACACGGCCGGTTTCAAGGGTCAGCGTCTTTCCATCAAAATCCATCTGCACTTTTTTGATCATAATTTGCTGCTTTTCAGGCCCAGGCTTGCGGCAAGCGCGGAGTATCTTTTCAGGTCTTTCCTGTGAAGATAATTGAGAAGCCTTTTACGGCGACCCACCATCATAAGAAGCCCGCGGCGCGAGTGATGGTCCTTAGTGTTCCCCTTTAGATGCTCCAGAAGCTTGTTTATCCTCTCGGTAAGGATCGCCACCTGGACCTCCGGCGAACCCGTATCGGAATCCTTTCTCTTATATTTCTTTATTATCTCCGTCTTTTTGCTCTTCTTGATCAAAATAAATTCCTCCGTGATTTTATGATACTAACACAACGTTTTTAATTTGTAAACTATGAAAATATGGTATACTTGCGAAAATGAACTCAAGGTTCAAGACTCAAGGTTCAAGATCAAGGGATTATATTATAATATTTTTCCTTAGTTTTGCGTTTTGCGTTTTGCCATGCCTGCCGGCAGGCAGGAGCTTTGAGTTTTCTTTTGCCGCCGAAATGAAATACGGCTCCCTTAACGTGTTCTCAAAGATTCCGAATGCGAGAATATACGTTGACGGGGATCCAAAGGGCGTGGGGTCCGCCATGATAAAGGAAATACAGGCAGGGACGCACTTTATCAAGGCCACCTCAGGAGAAGCCACGCCGGAGGCAACGATCTTTGCCGAAGTTGTGGAGATCAAGGCGGGCGAAGTGACCACGATATACATAAGCGAAAAGGGCGCGCAGGAAACAACAAAAGCAATCAAGGAAAAGGAAGAGGTGGATGTATTCAAGGTAAAAAGGGTCATTGATTACAGCAAGGAGATGCATACGGGCTGGTATGCCAAGCTCAGTTATTTAACTAACCTGTATTACAATTTATACTCTCCGACCCTGAATAGATACGCGTCCGCATTCGCTCTTAGTCTTGGTTTTCAGCTTCCGCTTGCACCCGGCATAGATTTTTCCCTGGAGCTTGAAAGGGCCGAAATGAGCTCAGCCACCACTATGTGGTACTTTATGCCAATAACGGCAAACATCAAATTAAGCTATCTTCCAAGCCCCTACTTTCGCGGCAAACAATACTACGGGCTCGGGATCGGATATTACCAAACTAACCTGGAAACGGAACTTAAGCAGAACCTCTCTGCCGTGGGATACCACCTTTTCTACGGGCTGGAGATGCCTTCCGGGGACATGAACGCATTTTTCATTGAGTTCGGTTATCACGCGGCCGATCTAAGCCGATACAATTACACGCTCAACTCCACATACGCTTCGGTGGGCTACAGGTGGGACGTGAAGGATAAGGAATAGCTCCTCGTTAATGTCAAGAATGTTGTGTAAATTCACGAGGGTATTTCCCCTGAATTCAATAAATATACCAGTGCGTACATGATCCTGTTGATCGATCTCTCATTCTTAAAGTAGCCCATCGGATTGGCCCTTCTTCTGATCTCCCGCAAGCTTCTCTCCATATAATTCGATGTTGATATGGTCTTCCATAGATATTTCGGGAAATCGAAGTAAGTAAGCGTGTCATCGAATCTTGCCTTCATGTATCTGACCGCTCTCGGCTCCGCCTTTGACCATTTCATGATGAAGGACTTCAATGAAGCTATCGCCTCCTGTTTACTTCTGGAATGCCTGTAAATGTCTCCGGCATCCCTCATTATGACCTTCCTGTTCGATCTGCGATTCAGCTTTTGGGCGATCCCCTGAACTTTATGGAAAACGCAATACTGTTTCGCCGCATATGGCAAACACAAATTCAATGCTGCGATAATGCCGCCAGCACCGTCATGTATGGCCAGCTCCAGGGCGGAAGGGTCAAACCCTCTCTTCAGGAGATTGTTCAGTAAAGCCGTATAACCGTATTCCGATTCCCCATCCGCTATGATGAAACCCAGCATTTCCTTTTTCCCTTCAGCGGTTATGCCCATGGCAAAAAGCACCACCTTCTTGCGTTTGAAGCGTTCCCTCATCTTTATCCAAAGCCCGTCCAATATCAGGAACTTGTATTTTTTATCTATTATCTTCGAGTGGAACTCTCTCGCCTTTTGATCAAGTTCTTTGAATATCGTCGAGACCGTGCTTGATGATATTCCAACCTCAGCAAACGCATCGCATATCCTGCTGGTTTTCCTGACCGATCCGCCAAGCAGGAAACAAGAAAGGACGGCGAAATCCAATTCCCGCTGCCTTCTTTTGTATTTCCTGATGAATTTGCTTTCAAACATTCCTTTCCTGATCCTCGGATATCTGATCCTTATCTCTCCAAGAGTCGTTCCTATCATTCTCTCGTAATATCCGTTACGATAGCTTTTTCTGCCATCCATCCGCTCATATTTTTCGCAACCCAGAAACAATTCAAGCTCGCTTAAAAGGAAGTTATCGATCAAGTACTTGATAAAATCCCTGCTGACCTCTTTTATCTGATCCCAGCCCAGAAGCGACGCTTCATCCAAAATCCTTTGAATTTCCAGCCTCGAATATGGTATCCTTTCCATGGGTATGCCTCCTTTTTGTCATTAATTAGGGGTATACCCGTTTTTTTTCACCTCCTCAAGTCCGAATTTACACAATCATTTATACACTAACAGCTCCTCCTCGCCCTTGCCAAATAAAACCCTTTGTGATAAAATGTTTCCCTTATGAAAGAGGAAATTCACCCTAAATATTTCAGGACAAAGGCCGCATGCGCATGCGGGGCCACATATGAGATAGGATCGACCCAGGAGAACATAAGGGTCGATATATGCTCCAGCTGCCATCCTCTTTTCACTGGCAAGCAAAAGCTGATGGACACCGAAGGCCGTGTGGAGCGCTTCAAGAAAAAATATGCAAAGGTTGCCGCGGCTGCTGCTCCCAAAAAACCCAAGAAAAGAAGATAACCCCCTGCCTTGCTGCCACATAAGATAGATTCGTTAGAAAAAAGATTTATTGAGCTGGAAAACCTGCTGGCTTCCCCCGACGTAACCTCCGACATGGAAATGTATCAAAAACTTTCAAAGGAACTTTCGGGGATCAAGGATGCGGTCGCCAAGTACAGGGAATACAAGAGGATAAAAAAAGAAAGCGAGAGCCTTTTGGCCATGGTCAAGGACAAGGAAGTAAAGGAGATGGCTGAGACCGAACTTGCCGATCATGAGAAAAAGCTGAAGGAACTTGAAACAGAGATCGAATACCTGCTTATCCCAAAAGACCCGGACGATGAAAAGAACATATTCATCGAAATAAGGGCGGGCACGGGCGGCGAGGAAGCGGCCCTGTTCGCAGGCACACTGCTAAGGATGTACCTGAAATACGCGGAACGCAAGGGATTCAAGACGGAAATAATCACCGATAATCCAACAGGGCTTGGCGGCTACAAGGAAGTGGCGGTGGGGATCTACGGAAAAGGGGCTTACCGTCTTTTCAAGTATGAAAGCGGCACTCACAGGGTGCAAAGGGTGCCGGCGACGGAAGCAAGCGGAAGGATACATACCTCCGCCGTGACCGTGGCGGTGATCCTGGAAGCCGACGAGATCGACCTGAAAATAGACGAAAAGGACCTGAGGGTGGACACTTTCAGGAGCGGCGGCGCGGGCGGGCAGAACGTGAACAAGGTGAGCTCTGCCATAAGGATAACGCACATCCCAACAAATACCGTTGTGGTCTGCCAGGATGAGAGAAGCCAGCACCAGAACAGGGCAAAGGCCATGAAGCTGCTGCGTTCCAGGCTTCTTGATGAAAAAATAACAAAGCAAAAAGACGAGGTCGACGAGCTAAGAAGGATACAGATAGGCTCCGGCGACCGCAGCGAGAAAATAAGGACCTATAACTTCCCGCAGAACAGGATCACTGACCATCGTGTAGGCCTTTCCCTTTACAAGATCGACTCGATACTCGACGGCGATATGGATGAGATGACAGAAGCGCTTGCGATTGCCGATAAGACAGTAAAGCTTAAAAAATTCAAGCATGAATCCTGAAGCCGCGCCTGCCCCGAAGAATTTCTCTACGGGGCCTGCCGGCGGGCAAGGCTGGACGATAAAAAGGATACTTGACTGGGCCGCGGATTACTTCAACAAACAAAATATCGAGAATCCCCATCTGGAAGCCGAGATCCTGCTTGCGCACGCCCTTAACTTGAAGAGGATCGATCTTTACGTCAAATTCGAAAAAGAACTGGACCAGAACGAGCTTTCCAGGTTCAAAGAATGTGTCATAAGGAGAAAAAACCATGAGCCCACGGCTTATATCACAGGGATAAAATCATTCATGTCCCTTGACCTGATAGTCTCCAGGTTAGTGCTTATCCCCCGCCCGGAAACAGAACTGCTTGTGGAAGCCGCGATCGACATAGCAAAGCACATTGAGCATCCAAGTATCCTTGATATCGGCACAGGCTCGGGGGCCATTGCCGTGAGCCTGGCAAAATATGTAAAGCATTCACGGATAATTGCGACTGATATATCGCGGGGCGTTACTTTGATAGCATTGGAGAACGCGAAAAAGCACGGCGTAATGGACAGCATCACATTCGAAGTTGCCGACCTTTTCCCGAAAGAAGCTGAAAAATTCGATCTGATCGTATCCAATCCGCCGTATATCAGAAGCGGCGACATAAAGGACCTGGCGCCCGAAATAAGGGACTTTGAACCTCATGTCGCTTATGACGGCGGCCCTGACGGCCTTGATCATTACAGAAAGATACTGGATAAGGCAGGCGAATTCATCAAGCCAAATGGTTATCTTCTTTTTGAAGTTGGGGAAGGACAGGCAAAGGAGGTTGTGAATCTGATCAGATCCGCTTTTGCGTCTGCCGAGATAGTCACAAAAAAAGACCTTAACGGCATTGAAAGAGTGATAATCGCTAAATCTTAGAGATATTGCCTGTCGGCTCGCTTACTTTCGCAATGCGGCCTATTTCATAACCCGCGAGCCATTTGTTCAATACCTGCACGAACGTTATTTCTTCAAAGTTCCCGCTTATGCTCGCGGTTCCGTCAACCCATATATGAAAGCAGAAGTGCGTTTGCGCTATCTCAGATTCGATATTCCTGACCTTGGCAACGGGATACAGCCATAAATTATCGAGCAGCCTCATGTAAAGCTGATGGTCGCCTTCTTCCATGATCCTTTCGCACAACCGCAGGAGCATTTCGTAAGTATTGAGACCGGTCTCTGAATCAAGCGATATCGCATGGTTGAAAACACTGAACGCCTTGAATCTTGCGTATACAGAGAATTCCTTTGATAAGAGCAGGGTTGGCACATCCGCCATGCCGAGCTCTTTTGCCGTGGTGAATGGGTTTGCTTTGAACTCCCTCAACTTAACAACGGTCATTGGATGGCAGACCTTTACGGAGCCAAAATCTATTACAAGACAAAGAGCTTTTTCGGCGAGAAGACAGTCAAGTTCAGGTTCATCAAGAAGCGTGCTTCTATAGACAACAAACCTTTCGCGCACCGCCTCTTTCATCAGATCGCTCATGGAACGCTTTGCTAAGTGCTCTTGCCCAAGCAACCTGCTTATTTCTGTCCTGCTTACAAGCGTGCCTTTTCTGGTCCGCACAGTTAACGATAGACCAATCGCTTTCGGATTCATGTTATTATCACCGGTTATATATCGTCAACAGGGACGGGAATTCTCACATAATTATTAAATATTTTTCGGCCAAATTCACCCTTGCACAAACAAAAACACGCTGATATAATGCCTTTTTGTTAACTTTTAGGAGGCAATGATTTGGCGGTAGTAACAATGAAACAGCTGCTTGAAGCGGGCGTCCACTTTGGGCACCAGAGCAAGCGGTGGAACCCGAAAATGAAGAAGTTCATATATTCTTCCAGGAACGACATTCACGTGATCGACCTACACAAGACGATCCCTCTCATAGAAAAAGCGTATAGCTTTGTAAAGGATACCGTTGCAAAAGGCGGCACCGTCCTTTTTGTCGGAACGAAAAAACAGGCGCAGGAATCAATAGAGGAAGAAGCGAAAAGATGCGGCATGTTCTACGTCAACCAGAGATGGTTCGGCGGCACCCTCACGAACTTTAAGACGCTGAAAAAAAACCTTGCAAAGATGAAAGAGATCGAGAAAATGGAAACTGACGGGATATTTGAGAAACTGACCAAAAAAGAGGTCGCCAGCCTGAGAAGAGAACACGGCAAGATAGTAAAAGGGCTCGGCGGCGTCAGGGAAATGAACGCAATGCCATCAGTGCTCTTTGTGATCGATTCCAAAAAAGAGATAATAGCGATAGCAGAGGGGCGCCGGCTGGAGATCCCCGTGGTTGGAGTGGTGGACACGAACTGCGACCCGGAAGAAGTGGACTACCCCATTCCGGCCAATGATGACGCCATAAAATCCATCAAACTGCTCACCTCGCTCATGGCGGACGCGGTGATCGCGGGCCGCCAGATACTCAAGCCGGGAGAATTCTCCGCAGAGGAGATAGCGGTCCCGGCAGAAATAGAGGAAGCTGAGGTCCTTGGACAGGAAGAGCAGATGGAAGCGATAGCCGCAGCGGCCAAACTGAATGTCACAGAAGAGGAAGAAGGAGAGAAGAGAGTTGGCTTCTAAAGTGGAAATTTCAACAGAAACCGTCAAGAATCTCCGCGAAAAAACAGGCGTCGGCATGATGGACTGCAAGAAAGCGCTGATCGAATCCGGCGGGGACATGGAAAAAGCGATCGAGATACTGAGGAAGCTGGGACTTGCGGCAGCCGCGCGCAGGGCGGGAAGGACCGCCGCAGAGGGTGTGGTGGACAGCTACATTCACATCGGCGGGAAGATCGGCGTACTAGTGGAAGTGAACTGCGAGACCGATTTCGTGGGCAGGAACATAGAGTTCCAGTCTTTCGTCAAGGATATCGCGATGCAGATAGCTGCGTCAAACCCCCAATACATCTCCAGGGAAGACGTGCCGGACGGGATAGTAAACCATGAAAAAGAGATACTAAAAAGCCAGACGATAGCCGAGGGAAAGCCGGAAAAAGTTGCTGATAAGATCGTGGAAGGCCGGCTTGAAAAGTTCTACAGCGAGGTTTGCCTTCTTGACCAGCCTTTCATAAAGGACACGAACAAGAGCATTACTGACCTGCTTGGCGAATTCTGCGCCAAGATAGGCGAGAATATCGTGATTAGAAGATTCACCCGCTACCAGCTTGGCGAAAAGTCGTAATTTCTGCTAATATAGCCCCTTGATGAGCAAAAAAGCTGTTTTAATAGATGGCAACAGCCTGGCATACAGGGCTTTTTACGCTTTACCCGATACAATGAGGACAGCCTCCGGCATTACCACGAACGCGGTCTACGGATTCACCACAATGCTTCTCAAGATACTTGAAAAAAAACCGGATTTCATCGCAATAGCTTTCGACAGGGCAGCCCCGACTTTCAGGCACAAGGAATACGCCCAGTACAAGGCCACACGCCAGAAAGCGCCCCCTACCCTATATGAGCAGATGCCGCTGGTGCGCAAGGTCTCGGAAGCGTTCGATATCCCCATATTCGAGCTGGACGGATTTGAGGCTGACGACATTATCGGGACTCTTGCAAAACAGGCGGAGAAAAAAGGATTTAACGTCGACATAGTCACCGGCGATAAGGACACTCTCCAGATAGTTGACGACAAGATAAATGTCCTGACAACCCGAAAGGGCTTATCAGATATCGTGACCTATGACGAAGAAGAGATAAAAAAGCAATACGGCCTGGCTGCCGATCAAATGCTTGATTACAAAGCATTGAAAGGCGACGCTTCTGACAACATCCCTGGCATCACCGGCATCGGAGAAAAAACGGCGACCGATCTGCTGCAGAAATTCGGCACCCTCGACAACCTTCTCAAGAACCTTGATAAAGTCGACAGCGATAAGCTGAGGGCGAAGATCGAAACAGGCATCGAACAGGCAAAAATGAGCAAAAGGCTTGCGACAATTGTAACTAATGTCCCCGTGAGCGCTGACTTTGAAAAGGCAAATCCGGCGGAAGTCGACTGGGCAAAAGTAATGCCCATTTTTGAGGAGTTCGAGTTCAGCAGCCTGATAAAAAAGTATTCCTCCAAGGAACCATCCACGACAGTTGAGGAAAAACGTGCTCATATAAAAAGCTCAAAGGTGAATTATGTTACCGTTATCGATACCGCAACCCTTGATCCTCTGATCAAAGAGTTAAGGTCAGCTGATGCTTTTGCCTTTGATACTGAAACTACTGGCCAGAATCCTTTACAGACCGAGCTTGTCGGCCTGTCCTTCGCGATCAAGCCAAATGAAGCTTATTACATCCCTGTCGGCCACAAGTCTGGCAAACAGCTTGATATCGATGAAGTCTTGAAGGCGCTCAAACCAATACTTGAGGACGTCAATATCAAGAAATACGGCCAGAATATCAAATATGACAATGAAGTAATGTTCAATTACGGCATCAATGTGGCCGGCACAGCGTTCGATACAATGGTGGCCGCATACACGCTGGATCCCACGTCAAAGATCGGATTAAAGAGCCTGGCCCACGGATTGCTCGGTAAGAAGATGATCGATATCACCGAATTGATCGGCACCGGCGCAAAGCAGATAACGATGGCCGAAGTGGATATCGATGTGGCTTCCGATTACTCATGTTCCGATGCGGACATGACGCTCCAGCTTGTGCCGATACTTAAGAAGCAGATCGATGAGCTGGGCGTAAGCGACCTGCTTTACAAGATCGAAGTGCCACTTGTTGACGTGCTTACGGTGATCGAAGAGAACGGCGTATCTATCGATCAGGATATCCTCAAGGAGATGTCAAAAGAGACCGAAGCCGAGATGAAGCACCTGGAGACGCATATCTTCGCGATATCAGGAGAAACGTTCAACATCAATTCACCAAAGCAGCTTCAAGTCATACTATTCGACAAGCTGAAGCTCCCTGTGATCAAGAGGACCAAGACCGGGGCCTCGACCGATGCCGAAGTGCTTGAAGAGCTTGCCGTTAAATTCGAGATCGCAAAAAGGCTGATGGATTACCGCCAGCTGCAGAAATACAAGTCAACGTATATCGACGTGCTCCCTACCCTTGTCAATAAAAAGACCGGCAGGATACACACCTCGTTCAACCAGACGATCACGGCCACTGGGCGGCTTTCGAGCACCAATCCCAACCTTCAGAACATCCCTGCAAAGGGAGAAATGGCCCAGCGCATCCGCCAGGCTTTTGTCCCCGCCAGGGCGGGGTGGAAGATACTCGGAGCTGATTATTCGCAGATCGAGCTCAGGATTTTAGCCCACTTAAGCGGTGACGGGGTTTTCACGAAGGCATTCAACGAGGACAAGGACATCCACAAGATCACGGCATCGGAAGTATTCGGCGTTCCCGTCAATGAAGTGACTGATGAGATGAGAGATCAGGCTAAAGTCGTCAACTTCGGCATAATCTACGGGATGTCCGACTTCGGCCTATCAAAGAGCCTGAAGATCAAGAAAACCGAAGCGGCAAAGTACATCAATACATATTTCATCAAGCATTCAGGAGTTAAAAAGTTCATAGACCAGATAATTGAACAGGCCAAAAAAGACGGTTATGTCTGCACTCTGCTTGGCAGGAAGAGGCCTATGCCGGATATCAATAATCCGAACAATAACTTAAGGCAATTCGCTGAACGGACAGCTATCAATACACCCGTCCAGGGAACGGCAGCTGATATTATCAAGGTTGCCATGATCAATATCCATAACCTGATCAAATCGAAAAAGCTGAAGGCCAAGATGATCCTTCAGGTCCATGACGAGTTGGTATTTGAGGTGCCTGAAGATGAGGTTACTGAAGTTAAACGATTGGTCGACAATGAGATGGTTAATGCGGTCAAACTGAACGTGCCTGTGAAAGTTCATATCGGTATCGGAGATAACTGGGCAGAGGCTAAGAGTTAATATTTTACTACTTATTATCCTTTGCCACCTGAATACCTTTTGTTATGACCCAGATGGTAAAGATCAAACCCATTGCCACTACAGCTATGATCGTCCCGCATATTATCAATGTCATTATTATGCCTGGTTCCATTTTTGCACCTCCCGACCAAGTTTATAACTTAACGGCTTCGATTGCAAGAAACATGGGTATCTCTTCCCTTGACATGTTCTCCGCCCTGGCGATCTTTCCCGGCCTGCTCTTTCTCTGGGAGACCCACTCCTCAAGCTTATCCACTACAAAGCCGTATTTATTGAGGGCACCAAAGTATTCCGTTAATGACCTGTGGAAGGTCCAAGTGTGGATGTTCGGCGCGGCACCCGGATGCATCTGGATAGGTATCTTGAGCGGCGACATGTAACGGTCAACCCTTCTGTACTGCAGCTTTCGCTTTTCATCAAATCCCCATCCACTTTGCCGCGGTATCCGGAAACACGGGTGGTTTAGCACCCAGAGCATTCTTCCCCTGCTCTTCAATACTCTTGAAGAGCTTTTTACTATATCATCAAGCGGGTCCATGTTCTGGATGGCGAGTATCGAGCAGACTGCATCAAAGTTCCCGGAAGCTTCACCGCTCAATTTGGCTGCATCGGCAACCTTGTATTGTATGTTTTGACTGCCGGAAGATCGCTTTTTGGCTATCGCTATCAGCTTTGGCGATGAATCAATGCCTGTCACCTGAACTCCAAGAGAAGCAAGTTTGCAACTGAAAGCTCCCTGCCCGCAGCCGATATCAAGGATCTTCTCCCCCGCTTTCGGTTCAAGCATCCTTAACGCGCCGGGTATTATCAGGTCTCTCTGGTGGTCGGAATCCTCCGACACATGCCTGTCATACCAGCCGGCCACTTTATCCCAGCTTGTGTCATTTCCGCCTTGTTTTATCATGGTAATTCCGCAATTTTATCTGAAATCCACCGTGTTTTCCATCGATAATGATTTGTGAACAAGATAAGAACGAGCTTAATGGCCTCATTAAGAACATGGTTTTATAGAAAACCTGCGATATCCTCCCTTACACAAACTGACCTTGCAGAAACAATGCAAAAACTCGCCAGGATCAATCAGATCGAAGTCTGCGTCAAGGAATCCGCGATAAAACTTACCCCGACCACAAAGGACGGGATCCCTCAAGAAGGCCACTGGGGATATTTTGCGACAAAAGGCCCGCGAAGACCCCGCTACGAGCAAACCCCCGGGACCCATTTTCTTTTCCAAATGTTGCACTCGATACGCCAGTACCTTCCTGATAAGATAAGAATAGCGGACATGGGCGCAGGACTTGGGCTGCCTCTTTTCGCGTTTTCACTGGTCCCCGGATTTGAAGAAGGCGTTGGCTTTGAGTTTGACGGAAAGCTATGCAGCGAAGCGGAAAAGATCAGGGAAAAACTTGGCATAGATAAGATCAGGTTCGAAAATAAGGACTTTCTTTCCTGCCCCATGCCCGAAGTAGACCTTTCACGATTTAACGTGATCTATATCTTTAAACCGTTCCTGGATGATTTTGAAGCGCAAATACTGGAAAGGTTGAAAGAGGCCAAGCCCGGGACTATCGTGATATTCTATGAATTCTATCCTCCACATATCATTTTATCGGGTCTTTTCAAGCACCTCAACTCATCTTACAATTTTTATACCTTCGAGAGGGTATGAGCCAGGACGCTTTGCAGCGCTTCTGTTAATTTAGCAACAGCTGACTTTGCTTCTTTTGAAATATTCTTTCCGAACTCAAGCGTCTTCGGCTGTATCCCGATTATCATTACCTTACAATCAATATCTTTCTGCAGGAATTGGGCCATTATCTTGACCGGCAGCTTATGCGTTGAGAACGATATGCCTCCAACATTTTCCGGCGTGAACAGTTCAACTTCTCCCGGTTTTTTGCCGATATCAGCCGTATCGATCATTATCAGGTGGGTGGGCTTGAACTTCCTTATTTCCCCGGAGAGGTTCTCGGGCGCCGTATAGCCCAGAAATACCTTAAAGTTCTGATTTTTAAGTTTCTCAAGGTCCTGCGCAACGAGTATTCCCGCTATGTCATCCGCCCTCAGTTCGGAGCCGATCCCGAGGACAGCGATCCTTTCCGCCCCCTTAAGGCTACTGCTCAGGTTTTTTTTGAGGTTCCGCATGAATTATCAGTTTCAGCTTATTGTGTTCAAGCTGGGCGAGTTCGACGTCCTTCGTGGATTCGAGGGCGCCTTTAGGGCAAGAATCGACGCACTGCGCGCAATAAATACACTTATCCAGGTCTATCTCCGCCTCGAACCTGCCGTCAGGCAGCTTGTTTATCCGGATCGCGTTCGTGGGGCAGTCCCTCATGCAAAGCTTGCATCCGATACACTTTTCAGGGTAAAACTTCAGCTTTCCCCTGAACTTTTCCGGCATATCAAGCTTCTCGTAGGGATAAAGGTTCGTTGCGGGCTTCCTGAATATTGTCCGCAGCACTTCCGCTATCATTTTTCCCGGACGTATCACCCTAGCACTCCCTTTATTATTAAATTGATCAATAGCTGAAGCACCGCAAGCGGCATAAGGTACCTCCAGCAAAATTCGATCATCTGGTCTATCCTGAGGCGCGCGACGACCGTGCGTGACAATGATAACAGCAGCACTATGAACAATACTTTAATTATATATAAGATAAATCCGGCTATCGGATTGATCGTTAATCCGAACGGAAGGAAAACAGCCGCAAGAAGAGACGCCCCGACCACCATTTCCGTATTGATGGACATTCTGAGTATGGCCAGGAACCTGCCGCTGTATTCCACAAAGCTGCCCGCGACGATCTCAGTTTCGGCTTCCGGTATGTCGAAGGGGCCTTTTTCCAGTTTCCCCAGCAGCGCTGTTAACGAAACGCCGAATCCGATGAGATTGAAGAGCCAGAACCACGGATGCTTATCGTAATATGCCGCTATGCCGGCAAGCGACCATGAATCCGCAAGGAGCGCTGATGTAAGGACTCCGATAAAAAGCGGCACTTCGTAAGAGAAAAGCTGCGTTACTGCGCGCACGGAGCCGATCCTCGCGAAAAGCGACGATGAATACCATCCTCCAATAAAGAATGCTAGCGTCGGTATGGTCAATAAATAAAGAACGACGATCAGGTCGCCTGAAAAAGCGAAAAGCGAGTTGATCCCCCAAAGCGGGATATAAAGTATGGAGACCGACGCGGCAGTAAGCGCGAAAAGCGGCGCGAGCTGGAACATCGATGGATTCGCGTCCTTCGGTATGATGCTTTCCTTTGATACAAGCTTAATGAAATCCGCGAGCGGCTGGAACCACGGCGGCCCTACCCTGTTCTGAAGCCTCGCGTAAAATTTCCTGTCCACATACTCGGCCAGCAATCCGAAGACGCTCAGGAAAAGAAAACCGGGGAATATCAATATATAGAACAATGAGCTGATCATTTTTTAAAGTCTATCCCCCTGTCACGATACCAATCGATGCTGTATTTTCTTAATGACTGCCAGTCGATCACTTGCGCATCCTTCTTATCAAGATCTTTTATCTCTATAAGCCTGTCCGTGCATGAAAAACACGGGTCTATTGCCGCCACGATTATCGGCACGTCCGCGAGGTACATTTCCCTCAGCATCATTTTAACGGCCTGTATGTTGGCAAGGGTTGGCGTCCTCACCTTTACTCTGTCGGGCTTATCCCCTCCGTTGGCTTTTACGTAATGCATAAGTTCGCCTCTTGGAGCCTCATACCGGCTTACCGCCTCTCCCGCCGGTATCTTTCTTGGCGCTTTCACGGCTATCGGCCCATCCGGCATATCCTTCAATATCTGGCGGATCATCTTGTAGGACTGCATGAGCTCCTTTACCCTTACGATAGTGCGGCCGTAAACATCATTATGGTCATCTGTTATCAGGTCAAAAGAAAGCTCGCCGTAAGCCGCGTATGGATCATATTTTCTCACGTCCCTTGCGATCCCGGAAGCCCTGGCAGTTGGCCCGACGGCTCCGAGTTTGAGAGCAACATCCTTTGTAATTTTCCCCACGCCGGAGAGCCGGTTCACCACAGTGGTTTCCTGCGTCGCCACCTCGATATAATATTTTGTCCTGTCCTCCAGAACATCCATTTTTTTGAGTATTTCGGGGGCCTTGTCCTTGCCGATATCCCGCCTTACTCCGCCGATGGCGTTTATGCCGTAGTTGACGCGGTTGCCCGTCAGCTCCGCCAGAATGTCCATCACTATCTCGCGGTCCCGCCACGTGAACATCAGGAGCGTGTCGAATCCTATTTCATGCGCGGCCACTCCAAGCCAGAGAAGATGGCTGTGTATCCTTTCAAGCTCTGCGATCAACGTGCGAATGTAAAGCGCCCTTTTTGGCACTTCGATCTGAGCGATCTCCTCCACCGCCTGGACGAAACATGTGGAATGGGCGTGGGAGCATATGCCGCATATGCGCTCCACCAGATAGACATCCTGAACGTATGTTCTTTCCTCGCACGCTTTTTCAATTCCCCTGTGGTTATAACCCAGCCTCACGTCCACCCCGATTATCTTTTCGCCCTTCAGGGCTATGCTGAAGCTTGCCGGCTCCTTTAGCGCGGGATGCTGGGGGCCGATAGGCACTCGAAATTCTTCTGACATGTTAAATGATCTCCTTCTTGTCCAGGATTTCGCTCTTCCAGTCCTTCCTTAGCGGATACTGCCCGGCCGGCCAGTCATCCGGCAGAGGGTATCTTTCCCCTTTTGGCAGGCCTTTTACTTTTATCCCGAACAGGTCCACCATTTCCCTTTCATAGATGTCGGCGTTGGGAAAGATCGGCGTGATCGAATCCAGAACAGGATCTTCCCTTGAAATGCTCGTCCTGATGTTCAACATGATTCCTGAGCCATCATCCAGCTGGTACATCAGGCTGAATTTATCCATCTCATCAAGCCCTGCTATCGTGCAGAGGAAAGTGAAATTGAGGTCCTTTATCGCGAATTGCAGCACTTCCTTGAAATGCTCCATATTTACGTCCAAAAATATCCTTCTCTTTCTTTTCACTGTGATCTTCTCTTGAAGAAAAGGGAACCTGTCAGATATCTTTTGTTTTATATCTTCTTCAGCCGCCATCATTTTTCCTCCAGACTTTTTAAAAGTTTAACGATACCGTCCATCAGCGCCTTCGGGCTTGCCGGGCATCCGGGAATGTAAGCTGATACGGGGATGACCATATCTATGCCGCCCTTGATATTATAACAGCCGCTGAATATGCCTCCCGAACACGCGCATGTCCCAACTGCCACCACAAACTTGGGCTCCGGCATCTGCTCATAGATCCTGCAAAGCCGGTCCTTCACCTGGCGGGTGACAGGGCCTGAACACAGAAGAATGTCCGCATGCCTCGGCGTGGCCTTTAACTGCACTCCGAACCTTTCAAGGTCATACCTTGGCGTGAGGGCGGCGACTATCTCTATGTCGCAGGCATTGCAGGCGCCGGTGTTGAAGTGGAGCACCCATGGCGACTTGAGCCTGGACCAGTTAATTATCTTGCTTAATACTCCCATCAGCGGCCCCTCCTGAAAAGTATGAGCAATGAAATGATCACCGCAACTATATACATGAAAGCTATGCCGAACACATCCGGCTCACCCTTCGGCATTGTTGCCACGATAAGGACCGCGACATGAGCAAGCGTGAAGAAATATGCGAAGATGAAGAACTGGCTGTAATCAGGCCTCACCATCGCGTCATAAGTGTCTTCCCCGCACGCGTATGCCTTTCCCGTTCCTTCCTGGGTATCTTTCGGCTTGTACGCTATCCTGGCTGAAAAGAACGATAGAAGCCAGGACATCAATAATATAATTATGAATGCCACAGGCGGCGTTAGTAAATATTTTGCCATTTATTTCATCCCTTCAAGCTCATTATGTTCCTTGTATCCAGCGATCTCTTATGCCTGTAAATGCTGAGCACTATCCCCATGGCCACCGCTATTGCCACGGTTTCCACGACGATGAGGGTCACCACCAGTGACTGCGCCAGCGCCACATGGCCGCTCACGTAACCGGTGGAAATAATAAGCAACGTCACGGCTTTCATCAGGATCTCAAGCCCGATCAAAGCTCTCACAAGATTAAGTGTAGCCAGCATGCAGTAGCTGCCGATTATCAAAAGCATGATGATATAAACACCCAGGGACCAGAATAAGTGCATCATCTGGCTATCCATTTTTCTTCACCGCTTCCTTTAAAAGGATAACTATCCCGAAGACCCCTGCCAAAAGTATGATTATCTGCCCCACCAGATCGAGCTGGCGCATATTCCAAAGTACCTGGCGTACATTTTGCACAACTTCCGGCGCGGGCAATTTGAGATGGATCTCAACGCTGACAAGGCTCAAAATGATGCCGGCAATAACGAGTACTATCGGCAAATACCAGAACCTGGTCATTCTTGCCCTCATTTCTTCATTTACCTTTTCGGGAGTTAATGGCTCTGTGATGGTTATTATGCTGAAAAATAATGCCGAGATCAGGCCCGCGCACACTGATAATTCAAAAACAGCTGCTACCGGAGAATTGAGCATGTACATGAACATCGCCAGGATCGCGCTGGTGAGCGCAAGACCTATCGCAGCCCTTAGCAGGCTCCTGGTCATAACGGTGAACAATGCCGCCGCTACCAATGCCATAAGCAAAACACTATCTATTGCCAATTCAACCTCCTATAAGATCCGGCAGCTGTATGAACATATTGATGACGAACGGGAATATCAGGCCTATCACCACCGTGATGGCCGCAAGTATCACTGCCGGCAGAACAAGGAGAAAACCGGCTTCCTTAACTTTGGCGAACGCGGGACCGGTCTTGCCCCAGAAAACACGCCTCTGCATTGAAAGCATATATGCAAGTGTTATGACGCTGGCAATGACCGCGATCACAGAATAAAAATAATGGCCCGATAACCAGAGCGCCAGTATTATTATGAATTTGCTCCAGAAACCGGAAAGCGGGGGTATCCCGGCGGTGGAAAGAACGGCAATTAATGAAGTTACTCCTGTAATCGGCATCTTTTCCGCCAGGCCTGACATTTTATCCATATCCCGGGTCCCTGCCTGGCTTTCTACCGCGGCCGCATTGACAAAAAGAAGTGTTTTGAAGACCGCGTGGTTAAGCAGGTGGAACACCGCGCCGAAGATCCCGAGCATCGTGCCGCAACCAAGTCCTATCACGATATATCCCATCTGGCTTATGCTTGAGTACGCAAGCATGCGTTTAAAGTCACTCTGCCCCATCGCCGCAAAGGCCCCGAGAATTATCGAGGCGGCGCCGACGAACAAAAGTACATATTTTATCGGATCGTTAAAAGCAAACACAAGCGTCATTATCCTTATAAGCGAATATATGCCGGCTGTCTTTGTAACAATTCCGGCAAGAAGTATCGAGACAGGCGCGGGGGCGGCAGAATAAGCATAAGGCAGCCATCCGTGGAACGGCATAAGCCCTCCCTTTATGAAAAGGCCGCATACGAAAAGCCCCATTGCGAACATGATCAGGTGGCTGTGCGGCGAAGTCATGATCGCAGCGTTTATCCCCGCAAAGCTGGTGTCTCCCGAAAGAAGCAGCAGCAGGGATATTGAAGAAAGCATGATGACCGAAGCTATAGCTGATAATATAAGATACTTGAATGCGGCCTCAAGCCCGCCCATGTCCCTCCCTAAAGAAATAAGGATAAAGGATGCGACCGCGGTAATCTCGAGAAAAACGTATAATGAAAAAACGTCCTTTACCATGATCACCCCGTTCATGCCCGCCAGCGCGATAAGCAGAAGGTTCATGAAATTGAACTTTTGATATTCATCCTTGATGATATATTCACCCGAAAGAAGAGACGTGGCTGATACCAGCCCCACGCAGAAAAGCACCACCTTGCTCAGCTCGTCAACAATAAGATCTACCTTAAAGAACGGTTCAAATGCCGAGAGGTTCGGCATCAAAACAAGGACTATCTGACCGGTGAACATGGCAAGGCATGCCCAGAAAGCAGCCTTCCTCATCATCCCGGCGGGAGGCATGTTAAGTATTATCACTATTAACAAAGGAACCAATATCAGCAATGAGAACACATTATTCTCCTATATCACCAAATATATTATTACCACCAGCAAACCGGCCAGTGACCAAGCCATATAAACAGCGTAATTCCCCGTATGAGCCTTCCTTATATAATATGTAAGGAAATAAGCTATTTTGACCGTCAGCGTTTCATATATCCAGTCAACGGCCTTGTCGATCCAGTTAAGCGCCTTTGAAAACCATGTGACAAAATAGATGCCAATATTGTAAGGATCGAAAACCTTCTTTTCCGCCCTATCATAGATACCGGAAAGTACCGGTGCATAATGGATATGGTCAACCGCTTTTAGTCCGCTTCCCTTCGCCCTGACTCCGTATAAATGATTTAATAGAGCCGCTGCCAGAACGATCAAAGTGATAACGACCAGGACCATGTTGGAGGGAAATCCCGCGAAACTGCGGCCTTCCAGCGAATGCCCGCCAAGCATCGGCTGTATCAGGCCGATCGGCAGGGAATTGTATACTCCGAATATAACGCAGCCAAGGGCGATCAGTATCATAGGAAGCTGCATGGCGAACGGCACTTCTTTCACATCCTTGTGTTCCTCCCTGGGCTTATCAATGAATGCCGCGTGTCCCAGCTTCAGGAAGGACGCGGCGGTAAAGAACGAGCCTATCACCGCGGCAAGATAAAATATCAATCCCCTCTCCAGCGCGCCGTCATAAACAAGCTCCTTGGAAAAGAAGCCATTGAAGGGCGGGACGCCGGATATGGAAACGGCCGTGATGATGAAGCAGATAAAAGTTACGGGCATCTTGGCTGCGATACCTCCAAGCCTGTTCAGATCGGTGGTCCCGGTCTGTTTTTCAACCGCGCCTCCTGTAAGGAACAGGCAGCTCTTGTACATCGCATTGTTTATCATATGGAACAATCCCCCGATGATCCCGGCGGGGACCGCCGTGCCGATCCCTAGTATCATGTATCCCACCTGGCTTATCGCGTGGTATGACAAGAGTTTCTTAAAATCTTTCTGGATCAGGGCCATCATCACAGCGAGCAATATCGTAAGCGCGCCGATCGTCATCAGGAGCGGGCTGATCCATGACGAAGTCGTGAGCTGGAACATCTCAAGCGATATCCTGGCAAGGAAATAGATCCCCATAAGTTTTTCTATGGCCGCGGGCATGAAGGCCATGAACGGAAGAGGCGCGTCAATCGCGGCATCAGGTATCCAGCTGTGGAATGGCATTGATCCGCCCTTTGCTATCGCGCCGATCATCAAAAGGATATATGCAGCGCTTCCGAGACCATCGAGCGGAAGGTTGATACTGGACATTGTGAACGTGTGAGCTAAATTGCCGGTAAGGATGATCCCGAGCATCATGCAAAGGTCGGATATTCCCACGATTATGAACGCCTTTATCGCCGTCCTGAAAGCGTCCTTGCTGCCGATAAAGATCATTGCGAACATCGTCACAAGGAGGCCTTCCCAGAAAAACAGCATCGCTATCAGGTTATTCGCGAGGACAGCGCCGTTGATGAATATCAATGAGAGAAAAAGATACGCATAGAACTGGCCGGCGTATCTTTTGCCTTTCAGGAAAGGCACGCAGTACAGGGCCACCAGCAATCCGAAGATGTTCGCTGCGACCGCTATGAAAGCGCTCAGATGATCGATCCTCAAAGACAGGTCGATCCCGAAACCGATCCAGGGTATCGTTATTATCATTTTACCATCCCTAACATCTGTGAAGCCGCAATCCTGGCAAAATCAGCGGGAAAGCTGATCAGTATCCCTCCTGCAAGAGAGAGGAGGGCAAAGATCGCGACGCAGGTGACCATCAGCCTTGAGCCCTCAAGTGCCGACGGGAACCGCTCTTCGCCAAGGAATACCAGGTTGAAAACGCGGAAGAGGTATGTTATCGTCATGAACGCTCCCGCTAAAAATAACGAGGCCAGCAGGTACTGCCTGCTCTCAATTGAGCCGGCGAACACCATGAACTTGCTGAAGAATCCCCCGAAAGGAGGGATGCCCATCACGGAGAAGGCGCAGAGAAGGAACGATACGGCGGTAACCGGCATTGTTTTTATCAGCCCGCCGAGTTTGGTGATATCCTTTGTCTTCGTGTTCTGTTCAATGATCCCCGCGCAAAGGAATAGCCCTGCCTTTGAAAGCCCGTGCATGAGTATGTAAAGAAGCCCGCCGGTTATCCCTATGAGATTGCCCGATGAAAATCCCAGAAAAATAAATCCTATCTGACTCACCGTTGAGTAAGCGATTATCCTTTTAAGGTCGGTCTCCATGAACGCCGCTCCAGCTGAAACGAGCGTGCTTGCCACTGCTATGGCGGGCACCACCACGTGCCATATCGAGCTTATCGCGAATGTGGCGACAAAAAGCCTTGCGAAAACATAAACGCCTATCTTCACAAGCACGGCCGCGTGAAGCAGTGCCGTAACGGGTGAAGGGGCAACGCCCGCATCAGGCAGCCATGTATGGAAAGGCAGTGTGGCCGATTTTGAAAGGATCCCTGCAAGAATCAGCAGAAGAACAATATCCGGGAACTGCTTCCCCTTGATGGCCGAAAGGTCGAAAGATCCTGTCTGCTGGAATATCGCGATGAACCCTATGAGCATCAGGAGCGCGCCAAAAACGGTGACCAGGAAGGCCTTGTCGGCCTTTATCACGTGTAATTTCTCGCGGAAATATCCTATCAGCCGCCAGCTTGTTATGGCTGTCAGCTCCCAGAATATGAACAGAAGTATGAGGTTCGCTGAGAACACCAGCCCCATCATCGAGCCGCAGAAAAGCACAACCATTGAATAATACTCGTTCTGATTCTCATAATGGCTGATGTAATCAAAGGAATAAAGGATGATGAGAGCGCTTATCATTGATGACACGCACGCCATGAAAACAGCAAGCCCGTCCGCAGTGAACGCGAGGTTGAACCCGAAAGCCAGACGCATGTTGAAAACTGCCGCTCTGCCTGACATCGCCTGGGGTATCAATAAGAGAGAAAGGATGAACGAAGCTGATATCAAAGCCAAAGCGAGCATGTTCCTGATCTTTGGAGACATCCGGCCGATCAAAGGCAGAATAAGGGAGCCTATGACCGGAATAAAAACTATGCATAGAAGTACGGCGTTGTACATATGTGTAAAAATCAAAGCGCAACTATATCAAAAATAACATTTTGATTCAACGAGCTATTTTTGCCCCATCAGTCAAAGCCGTATTTCCTCACTAACCAGCCCTTAACTATCTGGACAAGCAATAAATATGCGACAATTATCAATATCAAGATCAAAAAATATAAGGGCGGAGGGGCCACGAATCCGAAGTAATCTGCCAGCGGGGTAAATGGGATGGTTATCCCGAGAGTTACGATCAACGCTGAAGTAAGCATAAGGAATCTGCTCGGCCAGCTTTCAATGAAAGGTATTTTACCTGTCCGTATCACATAAATTACAAGCGTCTGGGTGCACAAAGATTCTATGAACCATCCTGTATGGAACAGGCCTGCGGAGGCCCTGAACACGAAAAGCATTACCCAGAAAGTTATGAAATCGAATATGGAACTTATTGGGCCCACGATCAACATAAAATTCCTTATCGATCTTATGTCCCACGGCCTGGGCCTGGTGACATAATCCTTATCGACTTCATCGGTGGGTATGGCCAGCTGCGACATGTCGTAAAGAAAATTGTTCAGAAGTATCTGGATCGGCAGCATCGGCAAAAAAGGCAGGAACAAACTGCCTCCCGTCATGCTGAACATGTTGCCAAAGTTGGAACTTGAGCCCATCTTGACGTATTTTATTATATTGCCGAATATCTTCCTGCCTTCCACAACCCCCTCCTGAAGCACCCTCAGGCTTTTCCGCAGAAGTATCATGTCCGCGGATTCCTTGGCTATGTCCACCGCGTTGTTCACCGATATGCCGATGTCGGCGGCCCGCAGCGCGGGCGCGTCGTTTATCCCGTCCCCGAGGTAGCCCACGGTATGCCCGCTGTCGTGGAGCGCCCTTATTACCCGCTCCTTTTGAAAAGGAGAAAGGCGCGCGAATACCGTGGTAGAGCGCACAGCTTCCATCAGCTTCCTATTGTCCATCGCGTCCACCTGTTCACCGTTCAAGAGGCCCGTGACGTTAAGGCCCACTTCCCTGCAGATATGAGCGGTCACTATCTCGTTGTCGCCGGTCAGCACCTTTACCTCAATGCCAAGCTTGTTCAGCGCCTGGATCGCCTGCTTAGATGAGGGCTTGGGCGGGTCCAGGAAAGCCACGTAGCCTTTCAGCACAAGGTTTTTTTCATCCTCTTTCTTGAAAGTGTTCTTTTCGGCAGGCTCATCCTTATATGCTATCGCGAGCACCCTGAATCCTTCATTGCTTAGGCTGTCGAATTCTTTAACAAGCTCCGTATGAAGGCCGTGGTGCATTTCATGAAGCCTGCCCTCCAGCTCGTATTTGGAGCATCTCTTGAACACTTCTTCCGGAGCGCCTTTTGTTATCAGCGTGTGCCGGCCATCCCTTTCGATCACAACGGACATTATCTTCCTTTCAAAGTCAAAAGGGATCTCATCGATCTTCTTGTATCTCTTCATCGCGAATTTTTCGTGGCGCAGTATGGCTACATCCAGCAGGTTCTTAAGCCCTGTCTGATATGAGCTGTTGATATACGCGAAGTGCAGAACGTCCTCATTCTCTTTCCCCACGACATCGCAGTGTTTTTCAAGGACAATGTGGTTGAGAGTAAGCGTTCCGGTCTTGTCGGTGCAAAGCACGTCCATCGCGCCGATATTCTGGATGGAATTAAGGCGTTTGACGATCACCTCCCTCTTTGACATGTCTATCGCTCCCTTTGACAGGTTGACAGTGACCAGCATCGGCAGCATTTCCGGGGTAAGGCCCACGGCCACGCCAAGAGAAAATAGAAGCGCCTCTATGATATCTCCCCGCCGCAGAGCGTTGATGGCAAAGATGAAAAGCACCATTATGGACATCGCCTTTATCATCAACCAGGTAAAATCGCGTATGCCTTTGTCAAAGCTCGTCTCTATGTTCACCGCGGACAGCCGCCGGGAAAGCTCACCGAACTGCGTGTTCATTCCGGTCCTTACTGCCACGCCAAGGCCTGTGCCGCTTACAACGCTTGACCCCATGAACGCGATATTTTTAAGGTCGGTGGGTGAAGTGGTGGCTTCCTTGATCGTGTCCGCGGTCTTTTCCGCCGGGAAAGATTCTCCCGTAAGCGATGCCTGGTTAATGAAAAGGTCCTTGCAGGAGATCACGCGGAGGTCCGCCGGTATCATGTCCCCCGCGAAAAGGTCAATGATGTCCCCGGGCACTATCTCCCTTATCTTTATTTCCTTGGGCCTGCCGTGGCGGTAAACGGTGGCGGTGGCACGCACCATTTCGCCCAATCTTTCGGCTTCTTTTCCCGCCCGGTATTCCTGAACGAACGAAAGCGCAACGCTTATGACGGCCATAAGCGTTACAAGCGCCGCGCTTATTTTTTCACCGAAAAAAAGAGAAAAGCAGGCGATTATCAGGAGAACGATGACAAGTGGATTGGCGAATTTTGAAAGAAGCTGGATCAGCACCGTCCTTCTTTTTCTTCTTGCGGGCTCATTGTAGCCGTAGGTCCTTAACCTGCCGCGCGCTTCTTTCTCTGAAAGTCCCGCCTGGTTCGTTCTCAGGTGTTCGTATATCTCATCCGTGGAAGCGGCCGAAAAATCAAAGCTCAGGGAGCTCACTTATTCTCCTGCTGCATTTGCTTGAACTTATATATGAACCTGCCGGTCTTGTCATACCTTGTCTGGTTGGCGATCTCGCCGTCCTTGTAATAAACCTCTGCCATAAGCTCGCCGGTCTCGTAGTATTCCTTTGTCAGTCCGTTGCGCTTCCCGTTGACTATCGTTATCTCGGCCTTTACGGCGCCGCCCTTGAAATATTCCTTTATTTTCTCTTCTTTTCCGCCCCCGCCCCTTACCTCCTCCGCCCTTGATACCTTCTCTTCCCTTTCCGGCTGTTTCGTTTCAACTTTTGGAGCTTCGTAAACTTTTTCTTCAATGATCGGCGGTGGAAGCGGTTTCTCAATGATCACTTCCGGCGGAACAAAATGCGGCGTTTCTTCAACGACCACAGGCTCTTCCGCAACAGCTGCTTCGGGCTCCTCTTTTACTTCTTCAAGTTCCTTCTCGATCTTGATCTCTTCAAGTTCCTTCTCTGCCTTTTCCTCAACTTCCGGTTCAGGCTGGACTGACAATGGCTCCTTAATAACTAAGGGTTCGAGTATCTCCTTTTTCTCTTCAATTATTTTCGGAACTTCTTCTTCTTTCTCCTCTATCCTGCTCAATGAACCCATGGCGCTTGTGATATCGCCTATTTCATTATATCTTCTGCTTCCTGTGAGCTGACCGTTATCATATTCATCCTCGGCAAGCAGGGCGCCGCTCTCGCTGAATTCCCTTGTCAGGCCGTGGGGCTTTCTTTCCTTGAACAGCGCCTGTATCTTCACCATGCCGCTGCCGTAAAATTCCGTATAAATGCCGTCCTTGTAATTGGTCTCGGCCTTTAATCTGCCGTTATCATAGAATTCCCTTATCAGCTCTTCATGTTGGCCCAGGCTGTCAAAGTGTCTCTGGCTTAAAAGGACCCCGTCCCTGTATTGCTCTTCTGCCACGAGCGAGCCGTCATCATGATATTTCCTGGAAAAGCCGTCGGGTTTTCCGTCATTGAAGGATGCTTCGATCTTAAGGGCGCCGTTGTCGTAGAATTCCTTTACCGTGCCGTTGAGCCTGCCTTTTTTGTTGTAGCCTTTCTGGAGGATGAGCCTGCCTTTTTTGTAGAACTCTTCCGCCATGAGGTTGCCGTTCTCGTAGAATTCTTTGATCCTTCCATGGGGCTTCCCGCTGCTGAAGCTGGCCTCGATCATGAGGGTGCCGTCCTGGAAGTACTGCCTGGTCATGCCGTCGCGCAGGTCTCCCCTGAAGCTGCTCTCTATCTTTAGCGCGCCGCTGTCATAATGCTCCCTTATGACCTCCCGGCCCCAGTTCTCAAAAACTCCCCTCATGAACATGCGGCTATTATAACACTCAAAGGCCGGAAATAAAAAAGGAGGCTTTATTTGTCGTTAAGTAAGCGGATTTTCCACTGCGGGTCTAAAATATGATATCTGCCCTGTTATGCAATGCGTATTCCCTTTATCTTTATAAGTATGATTATCAATATATATCACTTCGATCCCGTGCCCGGCAAGTATGGCCTTTATTGTTGATTCAAGATGCTTTCTTAAACGAAAACTTGGCATTATCACGCGGCATCTTCCGTTTTCCTGTATCGCTATGGAATTGGTATAAGCCTGGAAACCATAGATATTCTTGAAAGTTGTCGGGATCTCAATTACTTCAAAACCCGCTTTTGCAAGTTGCACCCTGTAACTATCCAATGCTCTCATAATTTCGAGTTGTTCGGGATCAGAGCTGGCCGGATCACAATCATCCGGACACACGATGACAGCCGTTCCGGCCTTCGGGAAAAAGACCGCCTGATCGATATGGAACATGGATTCGGGCTGTTTCTCGCCCTCGCCGAGCACCACAATCTCATCCGCATTGAATGCAGTTTTATATATCTTCATTATTTCCTGATCGGAAATGTCATATCGATATTTTTCACAATAAATATCTTTCGTGTAAATGATATCGTTGCTGCCCACAAATACGAATTTTCTTCCGTTCCTTGACACGGCTTTTGTAAAGTTGCCGCCCTGAAGCACTACCGGGATCTCAATATCCGGCATCAGCCCTGCATTTCTTGCTTGTGCTCCATTAAAGATAGCTCCTCTTCGCCATCCCCGTTCAGCGTATTGCTCATGCACCATACCGTGCACTATACTGCCGCCTTTGCCACCTGTGGGCTCACCCCAGTCCTGTGCCCAAACATCACCAGCTCCAATATCGGTGACCGCGAATTTTATTCTACCCTGTTTAACAAGATCGGCCAACTCCGGAGACCGTTTTAGCAGCACGTTCCTTATTACCGGTATATGATCTCGATCCCTGGTGAAGAAAGTTATTGTTGTATCCGGTGAAGCCGACAATATATTTGAGGCGATCTTTGCCTGCTCGGCCAATAAAGATATGTATTCGGATGTAAGGGATGGCACAGAAAAAATGAACGCTCGATATTCATACTCAGGGACAAATTTTATGTCTGGATCAGGAGCTCTTTTTAGAAACTTCTCCAGGATCTCAGGCCTTTTATTTGTCATGCCTCTAGTTTCGTTTATTTGGTCCTGCGTCAATGGCTTTAGTTCCAGGACTCTACCGGCGTTATTTGTGATAGTTATACCCATAATTCCCCTCTATATATATATCGTAAAATATACAGGGGAACTTGCATGAAATTTGCTGTATAAAAGGGAAATTACGCTTTTATTGAACTATCCCCGTCGTTGAATTTGATATTGCAGTGGCTTCCGTCGCAGAAAGGCTTGTTCTTTATCGGAGAGCTCATAATCACCTGATCAGCTGGCGCATGAAAGCATTGCCGTATAAATAGATCGCCGCCATGTATATTGTAAGCAGCACCAGCACCAGTACATGGCCTTTTTGTATCAAACCCGCGGACTTCTTTGTGGGTTTTATCGAAGCCTTGAACCCGTAGAATTTCATCGCCTTCATATTGCGGTCGATCGTGAATTTGACTGTCTTTGCGGGATTCAATACGGCATAAAGACTGTATAACCAGAGCACTGCCAGGAATACTTCGAGGATCCATTGAAATATGTTCATTATTCCTCCTTAAATCTACTTAATGAAAAGCCTTCAATCCAGGGCCAGGCCGCCTTTTGACGGCACAAAAATAATTTCCGTCTTGTCGCTTTTTATGGCCAGGGACAGCCTGAGGGGATATTCCAGCCGGAAAGCCGGACTAAATGCGATAAGCCCTTTCCTCGTCTCCCCCGCCCATACCGGCCGAAAGGCAAAATACTGGTCGATCACCTTATCAAGGCCTTTCTTGATCATCTCGGCATCCGACGGCTTCATCGACTGGAAAATGGATACGGCAGCATCCAGCACCCTTTGTTCAGCCTCCTTCAGGTCCAGCTTCCCGTCCTTTTCGCCCTTTATCCCATCCCTTATTATCTGTATGGTTTCTGACGATATCATCTTGAAAGGCAGGCGGTCGTTGCCGTCGGTAAGCGCCACGGAATATTCACCTGCCAGAACATTGACGTTCGTCTTGTTCGTTATCTCAACCTGAGCCACATAGATGCCTTTGTATTCAAAGAGCGCCGAAAGCACCCTGTACCTCTCGGTCTCCCACTGCGCATAGGTCGCGTTGGGCTGCTTTATCTCTATGATGCCGGACTTCAGATTGGCGGGCTTATAAACATTCATTTCCTGCGGCACCTGGCCGGCGCAGCCGCACAAGAATATGACTGACAAAATGGCAAGCAATTGTTTGATTTTTATCATGCTCATATATTATCCATTAGTTGCGCTCAAATCTCAACAGGAAAAGGTCAGCAGGAAATTGACATTGAAGGAATAAAATAGTTTAATGGTCACATGTTTGATTCAGGATCCATCAAGAAAGCTTTAAAAAAACTTCCGATAAACATCGGGGTGCTCAGTATACTGATACTTGCGGGAAGCATCACGTTCCTGGCGATATCACTTTCCACTTTCACTCTTGAGCTTGCCCTTGTCCGGCGTGACCTGCCCAGGGCGCTGGATCGTGTGGATCGCCAGATACTTTATGTCCAGCGGATGCTGGTAAGCGTGGAATCATCAAGCCAAAGTTTTTCCATGGGCCTTAACAAGGACATTTCTTCCGGGATAAACAAGGGAATATCGCAGGGCATTGTGGACCTGCCGCTCAATACCGTGGCGAACGTGGGTTACAAGCTCTCCGACACCGCCGCTTCCACCACGACGCATACTTACGGATTCTGGCAGGGCTTTAAGGAAAAGCTGTTCTTCTGGCAGGCGAAAAAGTCATCCACCACTGAAGCAAAGTCGAAAAAATAAAGTTTCTCGACCTAATTGGATATCATCAGGAATTCTCAACTTTAGTTATCGCAACGAGGGCTTTGCCCTTCCGTGGATAGTAATCATATATATATAATTATTACTTCTACCTACCTACTTTCTTTTACCAGAAAAGAAAGTAGGCAAAGAAATCTGGCATAAGGGGAGAATTCCCCTTATGTATCCCCCTTTCAGCTCGCAAAACTCAGCCGCTCATCAGGCTTCGCGGCTTCGAACAGTTGCTCGCAAGGTAAATATACATATTCAAATGACTGCTGTAATTATTGCTAACGCACAGCCCGCCTTCAGCGTATGGTTATAATATAACTTAGAATAAATATCCCTGCGGAGCGGGGATAATATTACATGCCAGGAGATATTAAGGAAATCCCGACCAGGGAACGCGTTTCAGAGCGAAAGAGTAAATATAGCCGACCAATAAGCCGATCTGAAACGCTTGATTTTTCTTTGTTACTTTCTTTGTATCAAGACAAAGAAAGTAAGAATATTTCAAGGAAGGACTAAGTCCATCATATCTTTAAATAATGTTATTTATAATCGTTCCCTAATAATTTAATATTTAAGTGAAATTTTTACTGTCATTCTACGATATAAATACGGTAATTGATTACTGCAACAAAAGGTGAAAAATGGCATCAATGATCCTAATGACCGCAATAAACAGGGCCGCTCTCAAAACCGGGAAATGGGCTTACAAGCGTAACCTGACGAGGCGATTATATGACGCGTCCGCGAATGCCCTCGGTAAGCTTGCCAAAAAGGTGAATTTCCCGGATTATGCTTTTAACAAAACAAGGAAATTGATCGAATCTCCCGCTCCTGCGATCGAAATCGCGCCGGACAGGTCGGCGGTCAGGATAGAGGCACAGGCAGCTACCGTAAAAACCCAGCCCGTTAAACCGGAAGTACAAGGAATCCCCAAGACAATAAAAAGGCTGCTCCAGCCTCTTGAGGGGCTGAACAACGTACCGGCACAGCAGATGCACTACAGACAGGCACTGCAGTTGAAAGATCTTGCGAAACGCCTCTCCGAGATCGATCATGAACTATATATATCAGGCGATAGAGTTATCCTGAAGCTTGTGCAGGAAAGGATACAAGCCCTTAAAGTAAAAGGCATAATGCGCCACCTGGAAGAGCACAAGCCTGTCAAAGACCGGCAGACATTGGGATGCCTTGAAGACGCATACGGTATGCTTTTCGGATCTATCTATAATATTAAATCCAAAGAGCCTGAAGCTCCGCTTGTGCCCTCTTCCGCAGCAGCCGAAGCTGAAGTGACTCCACAAAGCTTATCTCGTATCGAGGAGCTATTGTTAAATCCAGCGGCTGAAACTACCCAACAGGAGGCCCCGGAAGCTCCCACAGAAACCATTAAACCCGTTGATCCGTTGGAGTTGGATGATGCCGCGGCTGAGGCTTTTGAAAGGGCGATATTGGGAGCTCCTCCAAAAACTACAGATGAATTAAGGTCGGACCTGAAAGACCCTTTAAAATGGAGCAAGGCACTATCTACTCTTGAAGAAATGGGCACTGACGCAAAAAGCGCTATCCCTGATATCCTGGAATTGCTGGATACCCAACTGCGCGACGATGATAGCATGGCGTCATTTGATGCAAATCGCACAATTAGCGTTCTTGGCCATATCGGGCCGGCAGCGATATTAGCCTTCCCGAAACTATCCGAATTAGCCAGAAATATCGACCTTGATTGGTTCCTCGCCCACTCGATTTATTACGCAATGCACCGTATCGACCGGCAAGCCGCCGCTGCCATATTTATGGGAATAATCAATGATCCAAGTTATCCGGAAAAAATACGCAAAGAAGCCTCGTTCCTAGTCTCAGCAAACTTTTATTATTTAGGTGGGGTGTCTGCAGGTACCGTTGATTATATTAAAGACCCCTCCCGAAACTTCGACGGCCGCAGGATGCTGCTTAGCCAAATAACCGAGTCATTAAAGCTCAGATTAAAAGAATGTGAGCCCAAGGCTTTCAACCGGCTTTATAAAGAACCCGTTGAAAATATGGTCGTAGTGCTATGGGAGATGTTGAATGATCCCGATCCGGACATGCGCACATTGGCTAAGGAAGCACTCCAATTGTTCGAGCCGATAATGAACGCTGCCTAAAAATCAGGCAATTCTCTCCTTGACAAGCCTCTTGCTTACATATATTATTGCCCGCAAGAAATGGGAAGGCTCCAAGTGCGGTATATGACAAAGGCGTCTATATAATTTATAGGCGTCTTTTTTTATAAGAAAAGGAGAACATCATGCCAAAAAGAAAAGATATCAAGAAAGTCCTTGTCATCGGCTCCGGCCCCATCATCATCGGCCAGGCCTGCGAATTCGATTATTCCGGGACCCAGGCATGCAAAGCTCTCCATGAGGAAGGATATCAGGTAGTACTGGTCAATTCCAATCCGGCCACTATCATGACCGATCCCGTAATGGCGGACAGGACATATATCGAGCCCCTTAATATTGAGCACATCACGAAGATAATCGAAAAAGAACGTCCTGACGCGCTTCTCCCCAATCTGGGAGGCCAGACAGGGCTCAACATGTCATCGGAACTCCACAAAAAAGGGGTACTGAAGAAATATAATGTTGAACTCATCGGCGTCAGTGCCGACGCGATAGAGCGCGGCGAAGACAGGAAAGCTTTCAAGCAGGAAATGCAGAAGCTGGGAATTGACATGCCCAAGAGCGAGCTCGCTTACTCCGTTGAAGAAGCGGAAAAGATAGCCGCAACTCTGGGATATCCCGTGATACTGCGTCCCGCATACACGATGGGCGGCACAGGCGGCGGCGCCGTTTATAATATCGAGGAACTGAGAGTTGTCGCGGCAAGAGGCCTTTCGGCATCCCCTATCGGCCAGATACTTGTGGAAGAATCGGTCATCGGGTGGGATGAGCTTGAGCTGGAAGTCGTCCGCGATATAAAGGGCAACAAGATCACGGTATGCTTTATCGAGAACATCGATCCGATGGGCGTCCACACCGGCGACAGCTTCTGCGTGGCGCCGATGCTCACGGTCCCTGAAAAGATCCAGATGATCCTCCAGGATTATTCATACAAGATAGTTGACGCCATCGAGGTAACAGGCGGCTGCAATATCCAGTTCGCGTTCAATCGCGATACCGGGAGGATCGTGATTATCGAGATCAATCCGAGGACATCCAGGTCATCAGCTTTGGCATCAAAAGCCACGGGATTCCCTATCGCGAGAGTGTCAACCAAGCTTGCTGTTGGAATTTTACTGAGCGAGCTCCCCTATTTCAAATTCGGCACGCTTGATAAATACAAACCCGGCGGCGATTATGTGGTCATCAAGTTCGCGCGCTGGGCATTTGAGAAGTTCACGGAGCAGGAAGACAAGCTCGGTACGCAAATGCAGGCAGTTGGCGAAGTAATGAGCATCGGGAAGAACTTTAAGGAAGCATTCCAGAAATCAATAAGATCGCTTGAGACAAAGAGATACGGACTGGGCGTTAAAAAGTTCCAGGACATGGACCTTGAGCAGCTAAAGTCAAAGCTCGTGTTCCCCTCCAGCGAAAGAATATTCATTATGTATGAAGCATTAAGGAAAGGGATGACCGTGGAACAGCTCTGGGACATGACAAGGATCAACAGGTGGTTCATCGAGCAAATGAAGGAATTGGTCGCCTCAGATGAAAAGATAAAGGCATTCAAGGGCAAGGATATTCCGAAGGATGTTTTTGTCCAGGCGAAAAAGGACGGTTTCTCCGACAGGTATATCGGTCAGCTGACGGATAAAAAGGAGACTGAGATCAGAGGGCAGAGATTAGAGAGCGGATTGATCGGGGCTTATGATCCCGTGCCCGTGAGCGGAGCGGACGGGGCTTATTATTATTCGACTTACATCGGCAAGGACAATGTTTCCGTAACAAATAACAGAAAGATAATGATACTTGGCGGAGGGCCCAATCGCATCGGCCAGGGAATTGAATTCGACTACACGTGCGTCCACGCGGCGTTCACCCTGAGGGATGAAAAGATCGAATCGATACTTGTGAACTGCAATCCGGAAACGGTATCGACCGATTATGACACATCGAACAAGCTCTACTTTGAGCCGTTGACGGTTGAGGACGTGCTCAATATTTACGCGAAGGAAAAGCCTGAGGGAGTGATCGTCCAATTCGGCGGACAGACCCCGCTCAATATCGCTAAGGAGCTTGAAGAAGCCGGAGTTAAGATACTCGGCACATCGGTTGAGAGCATCCACCTTGCGGAAGACCGCGACAAGTTCCGCCATGTCATCGAAAAGCTCAAGATCCCCCAGCCTCAGGGTGACACGGCTATATCGGAGGGTGAAGCCATCGAGAAAGCGCATAAGATCGGTTATCCGCTGATGGTCCGTCCTTCATTTGTGCTCGGCGGCAGAGGCATGAGAGTTGTCTATGATGAGGATCAGCTGATCGATTACGTGAAGACCGCCATCAACATAACGCCGGAGTATCCGATGCTCCTTGATAAGTTCCTTGAGCAGGCGCTGGAAGTTGAAGTTGACGCGATCTCTGACGGCGAGGATGTATATATACCAGCTGTCATGGAGCACATTGAGCTAGCCGGCATACACTCTGGCGACAGCGCGTGCGTTGTCCCCTCGCTCAACATATCCGAAAAGCATCTTAAGACCATCGATGAATACGCGAAGAGGATCGCGACCGAGCTGAAGGTAAAGGGCCTGATGAACATCCAGTTCGCTATCTGCGATGACATTGTCTATATACTTGAAGCCAATCCCAGAGCTTCCAGGACAGTTCCTCTTGTCAGCAAGGTTATGAACATACAGATGGCGCATATCGCGACACAGATACTGCTCGGAAAGAAGTTGAAGGATATAAAGCCGAAGCAGATAAAGAAGATCGACCATATGGGTGTTAAGGAAGCGGTATTCCCCTTCTCCGCTTATCCGTCCGTTGATCCCGTTCTGGGACCTGAGATGAAGTCCACGGGTGAAGTACTGGGAATGGCGGCCACTTTTGGCCTTGCATATTCCAAGGCTCAGGAAGCGACGGGGCAAAAGCTTCCGACTTCCGGCACGGTATTCATATCGGTGAGCGATGATGACAAGAAGTACATTATCGGACCGGCGAAAAAGCTGAGTAAATTAGGCTTTAAGATAGACGCGACAAAAGGGACGAAGGAGATACTGGAGAAGAACGGCGTTGCCTGCGAGCTGGCGGTAAAAATGCACGAAGGCAGGCCTAATATCGCTGATGACATCGCCAACCGCCAGGTGAATCTGATAATAAACACTCCCGTCGGGCGTGAGGGCAAACATGATGACAGCTATATCAGAAAAGCTGCGATAAAGTACAAGATACCGTATATCACGACTATCGCGGCAGCAAAAGCTGCTGTCGAGGGGATCGAGGCCATCAGATCAAGCGGCATTGAGATCAAAGCACTGCAGGATTATCATGGCTAGCTGATGGCTCCCCTGAAGAATGCGCAAGCATTTCTTCAGGGCAGGATTATCACGGGTAAAGAAAACAAAACCCCGGAACCGAAGCCCCGGGGTTTTTATGCATTAAATCTGATCAGATCTACATTAGCGCATCTTCCGACATGAAATTTGCTTTCACTCCGATCCTGCCTTCGAAGTTGGCGGCATTTAACGGAGCCTTTGCGAACGGCATCTGCTCATACTCAATTTCACTGAATAGTGTAAACGAGGTCCTCTTGCCGCTCTTGATGCCCATTTCGATCGTGCTTGTTGCCATTACACTAGCGCCTCTGCCGCTTGTCATCTGGCCGTCCTGATATCGCATGTACTTCTGCGCGTAGCCGATCCCGACCTGCGCACTCATGCCGCAAAACGCCCAATTGCCTTCTGATATGGCGCCTCCCAGGCCCGCATAAGCCCCGTACAGATCAATATCACTGACATTCGATCCCCCGACATTTTTGGGCACGGACTCAAGCTCTGCTTTCGTGTTAAAGCTTTTTCTCTGCGCCACAACGCAGGCTCCCAGGACAAGCGCTTCATTTTCCTTCGGCTCGGGGACCGCTATACCGGCTTTAACGTATGTTTCAGGCCGCATAATGCCGTCTTTCCTTTCGGAAACGCCTAAACCTCCCTCAATCGAGCCAACTATATTGTCATTGCAAAATCCTCCAGCGCCGTAAACTCCGGCATTTGCCTGAACGCCTTTCATCGGCTTGTATTTTGTCGATGCGTACAAATATTGTTCGTCTTTCAGCGTCCTTGCTGTCAATGGAAAATCTATCATAATAATTCACCTCCCGAATGGTTCATTTTTCAACCATTATGTTATCGGCAAAGCTTGCGGAAAATTTCACTTTTTTTGATAGCTATTGAGGGCGTAATTATCGGTCCATCTCCCTTATTATCCTTGTCAGCAATTCTCTGACAACGACCCTTTGATTGTCCTCCTTGACCCTTTGATTGTCCTCCTTTGGGATCGCCAAATAATTGGGGCTGGTGGCGATCGTCACGAAATCGGACCGGCGGGCAATTCCTGCCACCCAGTCAATGGTCTCTTCACAACGCAGGCCGCAGACCGTATATGGCTTGAAGTCGGGCAGGAAATAATCCAAATCTATGTCGCAGATAACGGATCTTCCGGCCGCTTTTGCCTTATCGATCACGCTGTCCGCCAGCTCAAGGGAAATCTCGGTAAGGTCGCAGCTGCCATCGAAGGGCTTCAGCCTATTGGTGGCGCATTGAACGCCTTGCCCTGTGTTGCTAGGGTCGACGAAGAAAATGCCGTGCGGGTCGACGACCCGACCGGAGGGCATCTCGAGCTTCATGGCGTCTAAAACAATATAATTGATCGACATTTTCTCCCTGACAAGCTCGGCAACGCCGCTGATAGTTATGGGCCGGTGTTCCCCTTTATAATAAGATCCTTTGGGATCGTCCACAGGATAGTCAGGATGGCCGTCAATATGGATCAAGGAAGGTTCGCGCACTATTCCCGCGTCCTGTGCCAGCGCCCAGGCGAAGACGGCATGATTATGGTCGTCGCTAACGAATACAAGCTTGCCCGACTTTGTGGGTATGAGGAGGTATTTTTCAAGATATGACATTGTGACGCGAATTTGCCGGTACGGGTCGCACGGCCTCTCGAGGATGTCGTAAAAGGAAAGGTCTTTTAGCGATCCTATCACAATGGGGCTTGCCTTTTGCCCCTTTCCCGATGGATTGACCTGCTGTTTTCCGTCATAATAGATGCATGATAATCCGTTTTTCGTACGCTTGAAGTGCGAAAGCAGCTTGTCAGCTTTTTCTTTTCCGATAAGGTTTTCAACCTGTGCGCGCACGGGATCCGCGCTGCCCGCGGCAGGCGCTGTATATTCTGTGGCTCCCTCGATCCTTGTCATTGATAAATCACCTGTATATCTATCGTTAATTCTTTCCTAACATTTCACTGAAATTATCCGCTTAAACGTTCGATATAATTCTGTACAGGATCTTGAACGGAGGTGAATATGGGCGCGCTATCAGGTATTTTTGGCGGCAGAAATAGAACATTATTTGAATACTGCGGCTTTTATGACAGGAACAAAAACGGCGTCATTGAAAAAACACCCTGGTACAAGCCGTGGAAGAGCGAGGGTTATAGATCGGGGGCGGATGCTGACGCTGACGGCAAGATAACAGAGGAAGAAGCAAAGTTCTACCTTTACAGTTTGGACACTTTCAGCCAGGAAATAAGAGATAAATTCCCTTTGACCGATAACAAGAAAGCGTCATTTAAAGCGGCTATTTCTGATTCCATGAGCAGGAACAGGACAATATCTCCTGTCCGTAACACTTATTACCTGATAGGAGCGGCTAAAACCGCGCACAACTGCGGGCTTGGCAGGGAGATCGTGGCTTCCTATCTGTTCGATGCTCTTGATAATGCCTGCCATATAAGAACATCCGCACTAAGGAATTTTCTCATAATTATAATCAAACATCATCTCAGGAACAACGGCGTGAGCTCTTCTGAAATAGAACGGCACAGCCGCGATCTAGAGAAAAATGTTGATTTAAGATAAAAAAATACTACAATAGGTGAAATGAAAACAACAGCTTCTATCATTATATCCATAATTATCCTTCTTACCGCTCAACCCGCGCTCCCCTGCTCGGGTGTGTTCATGAACAAGGATGGCGCGCGAATTGTCGGTCGCACAAATGACTGGCCCATCGGACAGGGGAATGTTGTAATAAGGGAACGCGGAATGAACATGACGGCGGACCCCATAAATGACGGGTCAAAGCGCATAAAATGGACATCCAAATACAACAGCGCCGCTTTCTACACGGAAGGAAAATTCAACTGGATCGAAAAACTTTTCATTAAGCTGACAGGCATGCAATCCTCAGCGCCCAATTGCGGTTTCAACGAAAAAGGGCTGTGGTGCGGCGCTTTCTGGATACATCCGCCGCCGGAGGTAAAATATCCCCCCAAGGACGGGAGGGTTTCCATAAACGATTATCAGCTGCAGGAATACCTGCTGGATACGTCATCGAGCGTTGCCAAAGCGCTTGCGAACCTGAGCAAAGTGAGGGTCTCCGGCTTCAAGTCGGGCGGCTTTGAGGTGGATGTCCACTGGTTCCTCGCGGACGCCTCAGGGGATTCGGCTATCATAGAGTTCCCAAATGGCAAGATGAGGATCCACCGTAATCCTGACCCCAGGGCCATAACCAATTCATTTTATGAGCACAGCCGCGAATATCTTAAGGGATTCAAGGGTTTCGGGGGCAGCAAGGCAATACCGCTCGCGCAGGGAGAAATGACAAGCGAGAACCGCTTCCTTTTCGCGTCATCCGCGCTGAGGGACAGCGAGAACAAAAATATGCTGTCGAGAAAAGATGTCTTTAAGATAATGAAGACCGTGACCCAGACAAAAATACGCCACCAGGTGACATCCCAGTCAATAACGCAGTGGACCGTTGTTTACGATCTGAAGGCAAGGACGCTTTCCTGGACAAGCCGCGCAAGCCCGGAGATAAAGACGATAGATCTGACCAAACTGGCCCTTAGCAGGTCGGGGAGAAAAAGGAAGATCGACTTCAACACTCCGCTCTCAGGTGATGTGACAAACAAGATCTAAGCGCTGATCCGCTAAAACCTGAATCCCACTCCCCAATATTCATCACGGCGCTTTTTGCGCATAAGTTCAACTAGCTGGCATAACATTGGCACTCCCTCGGTATATCGATCCATCATAAAATCGTTCAGCGCGTGGCCGAGATCATCCTCATCATCACCGCGCAATCTGGTGCAAAGGACAACGGCGACATTTTCAAGCGTTGCCAGGTCCTCATCGCTGAATTGCTTTTTGTAATCGTGGACCTTTGTGCCCAGCCTCTCTTCAAAATGAGCTACCATCCAGAGCGCGGCGAGCCGGTTAAGTTCCTTCGCGCTTGTTATGCCGAATTTGCCGATGTCCAAAGAAAAGCGGCCCCATCCGAATTTTGTAAAGTGTTCCGCCGCGACCTTAGCCTTATCGCCGTCATCTCTGATCCTGAACATGAGAAAGTGATCCGCCGCAAAATTATTGTCCTGCTCCCTTACGTTGATCAGGGCGAGGGCCAACTTATCGGCATCGAACAATTTTCTGACGACGTTCCTGCAAAATGCTATCTCCCTTGCCCCGCCGTAATCCATGCAGAGGCGGGCGATACTGCGCACCGAATCGTCATCCAGTATCTCACTATTTAGGATCTTGGCCGTTTCTGTGGCGGCCCCGTGCAGAGCGCAGGCGGTCAACGCGTTTATTATTGAATCAGGCTCTTTCATGTTCAGTTCATCCCAGAGCCTTAGGGTTTCCAGCGCCCCTTCTTTGCTCTCGCAGCACTTCTCTATCACGGCGGCCCATACGCACTCTTCGGGAATGCCGAAGCGTTTGATCGACCTTACTATAAGTTTGGGTTCCCTTTTTGAGAACATTGTAGCAAGCTCGGTCTTTTGGGTTTCACCAAGCGATGCGAAGCCTTCTATGAAAGGGTTATCCGCTTTCTTGGCGGCCTTACAGAACTCCTCGAATCTCTGCTCTGCCGTCACTGCCACTGTCGGCGCCGCGCCGGTTGTCTCCTCCGGCACGTACTTGGCGGTAATGTCCACTATCCTGTAGGTGTTCCCGGCAATTACAAGATTTAATTTGACGCGCCCGAGGATGCCGTTTATGGCGTCGATATCCGGCTGCGGGCTATTGACCTTCGCGGACAATTTGGCTATGTCCTTATTGGGGAGCCCCGTCAGTCTGTACACTATCAGCCTTCTTACAGCGAGATCCGCTCCCACGCCCAGGTTGAACCGGCTATTCATAATGGAGAACATCGTAGACGGGGATATCGAGTAGCCCCTTATCGGCTTGCTATACTTGGGATGCACCCTTGCCACTTTTACCGCTCCTTTTAAGCGAAATGTCGAACAGTTCTTTATCGTCAAATAGCGCGGGAAATTTCACCCTTCATTTAACCCACACCTGAAATTTCGCGATGATTTCATCGATAAACCGTTGTATGTTACGGATACACACGCAATATGACGGGCTGACCAGATATGCTTCCTCGTCACCGCGCGCAGAGCGCCTTCCGAGGGTCCTTCTGGTCTCACCATTTGACTATAATACCCATTCGATCGGCTTGGGCATGGGAGTGCACAGGATCGCCCATTTCCTGGCCGCAAACGGCCACGCTCACGCGGAAGTTGTCGATTCCTCCCGCGCTTTTAATCAGCTCTTTTCCAGGCAGGGCGTAAAAAACGATTTTGACATGGTCGGCATAAGCACCCTTTCGGGAATTAATTTCAGGTTCGCCGCCGCCAAGATAGATCTTCTGAGGGGGCGCCTCGGGGACATCCTGATGATCGCCGGCGGGCACGGGATGAAAATGGACCACGACCTGCTGTTCGGGTGCTTCAAAGTTGACATCGCCGTGACTGGCCACGGAGAGTTCCCGATGGCGGAGATTTCTGCCAGCCTCTCAAAGAGCGGCTCGCTGGTTGAAAGGTTCGGACATATAAGGGGCATCTCCATAAATGACGGCGGAAAGGCTTTCATGACCCCGCCGCGCCCTCGCACCCAGGAGGATTTTGAGGCGGTGAACGATTCTTTTGACTTTACCCAGCTGCCTATACGGGCCGACGGTAGGAGCGTATCCTTTGAGATGCCTTTCAGCACCCACTGCCCCAGCATCTGCGTCTACTGTTCGGCATCCAGTTTTGACAAGGGGGTGCAGAGAAAGGTGATCTATTATCCGGTGGAAAAGATGCTTGAAAAACTGAACAGTTTCTTCGACCATCAGATCAAGACGGGCACGCCCGAGACCTTCTATTTATTGTTATCCGATGACAACCTCACCATGGACAAGGAAAGGTTCTTCAGGATACTCGACGGGATCGATGAGATCCGCAAAAGGACCGGGCGCAAAATCGTCATCCTCTGCCTTTCCAGGTTCGAGTGCCTCACGGACGAGCTGCTTGAGAGGGCTTCAAGGCTTGGGGTAATGGACATCGCCGTGGGGGTGGAATCAAGGGTGCCGGAGATCCTTAAATTCCTGAAGCCCGGCGCCGATATAAGCAAGCTTGAGGGTCTTGAGGAACGTATGACCAGACACGGGATCCGGCCCACGGAATTCTTCATCGTTGCCCCTCCCGTCGCCACCTTCGAGACATTGCTCAAGACAGCCGATGATATGCTCGAGATGTTAAAAAAGGGCGTAAGGGTAAAACCCTTCCTCCGCATGGAAACGTTCGAGGGCTCTCCCGCCATGGCTATGGGATTCAGGGCCAAATCAATTGTGCTGGGACCGAAAGACGCTCCAAGCATGAAAGCCCCTTATGAGCAGCCGATCTATTTCAAGAACAGCGACGATCGCGTTGAAAAGGCGGTGGACGAGATCGAAGAAGAGTGGAGAGCCGCGAGCTATGTTCTGCTAAAGGAGCTTGGAGTGGAACCGCACAAGTACTCTAATGTCATGGAAATGGTCGCTACGGCGTCGATGGTCATGGCGATCTACAAGGTCCTGGGGATAAACGACAAAAGAAAAGATGATGCCGCCGAAGTGCTTGAAAACCTCAAGAACGACCCTGACCATTATTTAAAAATAGCATTCGCTGAGAATAAGCCTACTCTCCCCTCCTGATACCCTCGCCCTGCTTGCCCGCCCCTGCCTGCCGGCAGGCAGGTCTGGCGGGATAATTGCTATTAGATTTATCAAAGGAGGGCTTATTTATGAGCAATGAATTGCTGCCGGTCGAAGTCATTGAAAACAGGATCTATTTACTTAGGGGACATAAAGTTATGTTGGACCGTGAGCTAGCTTTCCTTTATGGCGTTCCGACAAAAGTTTTAAACCAGGCAGTTAAAAGAAATAACGGCAGATTTCCGGAAGATTTCATGTTTTCCCTGACAAGACAAGAAATTCTGAGGATGTCACAAATTGTGACTTCCTCAATAAATCCTGATACATCAATAAAATTCGCTAAAAACGTTAACGCTTTCACTGAGCACGGGATACTGATGCTGTCATCCGTCCTTAACAGCGAACGCGCTGTTGCCGTGAATATCCAGATCATGCGCACGTTCACAAAGCTTCGCAGGATGTTCATCGGCTACAAGGAACTGAAGGAAAAGATCGACCAGATGCCTGCCTGCCGGCAGGCAGGGAGGCGAAGTATGACGGTCAATTCCGCGAGGTATTTGACGCCATCAACAAGCTGATGGAGCCGCCGACGGAAGAAGAAATCTCATTGGATGTCGGGTTTAAACCTTGAGACGCTGCGGGATTATCACGGGGAACTCTCTCTTTTAAGAGATAAATTCAAGGTAATTATCCTTGTTAACAGAAGTGTATTGCGCGTTCTTATATGTCTTTTGCCATTCTTTTGGCTTTTTTCCTTTACCGCTCCATTTTATCTCATAGCCAAATAATCGCCCTTTTCGCTCCTCGACAAGGTCGATCTCTTTTTGATCGTAAGTTCTCCAGAAATAATTGTTCGCGGATATGCTCAGATATTCCTGTTTTTTAATTCTTTCGGAGACGATATAATTTTCCCATATCATACCGATATCATTACGAAGATCGATCGGATTAAAGTTGTTGATAAGGGCGTTCCTTATCCCGACATCGTAAAAATAATATCTTGGGTTCTTTGTGATAGATCTGCGGAGATTCTTGCCGTATCCCGCAAGCTTGTATATTACAAATGCCTTCTCAAGAAGATCCAGATATCTTTCAACAGTATTCTTGCTGATCCCCAATTGCGTCCCCAGTTCAGCGAAAGACACTTCTTTGCCGATCTGGAAAGCAAGAAGTTGCAGCAGTTTGACGATTTTCGCTGAATGTCTTAGGCCGTCCAATTCAAGGATATCCTTATACAGGTAAGAGCTTATTATCTCCTTCAGGTATGCCTCTCTTTTTTTATTGTCTTTCAGCACCACGACTTCCGGATAAGAGCCGTATATCAGCCTGTTCTCCAGATTGGCTCTTGTTTCGTGCAGGGCCTCAACCGCAGATATCTCTAATTGAGCCAACGGGAACATTTTAAGGGTATATTTTCTCCCGGTTAACGGCTCCCCGATATTTCTGGCAAGATCAAAAGAAGAAGAACCGGTAGCGATCACCCTGATCCCTTTTATGTGGTCAACGATAAGCTTCAGGTTTATCCCGATATCTTTGATCTTCTGGGCTTCGTCGATCACCAGCAGCCGGTTTTTGCCTATAAAGGACATGAGCTTTTCTATGGACCGGCTTCCAAGGTATTCGCTGACCGTAATATCCTCTCCGCTTACAAGCAGATATTTATGTTTAATTGTCTTGAGGTAATGCTCTAATAATGTCGTTTTCCCGCATCTTCGCGGGCCATAGATGATGATCACTTTATTGGGCGCGGTCATTTTCTTTAAGGCAGCCAGCTGTTTTTGAGGGATATACACGGGACACCTCCATAATTCGGTCAATTAACTGACTGTATTTTACCTAATACGGTCAGTTTGTCAATAGAAACATGAGGGATCAAAGGAAAGCGCCTCTTCCTCGCTCCCCTCACCCTACATTCCATATTGTTCCTGACTGTTCAGTAGGTTATCAAGGTCATCAATATAGTAAAATCCTCTAGCATTATTTCATCCTTGAGTGGATATACTAATTCCGCAAGTAAATCATCATTATAATAACCTGCCCGTTCGTTATCAGCCAGAGCCACTTCGATCATCTCTACCTTGTTCTTGAATTCCCTGACCGTTACCCAACACTTCTTATATCCCAATTCCTTAAAAGCTCTTAATCGCATATTGCCACCAATGACCATTCCATCAGGCGTTATTATCATTGGCTTTATCTCTCCAAGCCTTGTTATCAGATTTTTGAGCTTTTTGAAGTCCTTCTCTGTGCAGGAGCGGGGATTATCCTTCCAGTTGCTTAATTTATCTATGGGCCAGTATGTCTTTTTCTCTACTTCCATGTTCCATACCACCATCCGGAACTGCCTTTCGGTCTATTCCCAAATGAAACAAATACCGAGAAGCTTTTTAACTTCGTAGTATACGGGTTAAACCTTGTTCCATCACCTTTTGTGAATGCCATTATTCCTGCGGTATAAGACGATCTTGCTTTTATCACCGGCGCCATGATCACAAAGTTATCATTCACCATAAGCTTTGCGTCTATCCAATCGAAATAATCCAGATTAACTATCACTAACTGTTCACCAGTATAATTTACTCTAACATTCAAATCCTTATCCGGGACTTTATTTGAGAAACATCCTCCAATCTGCATGAAAAAAACTATAAGAACGATCATGACTATGCCTGTTATTATATTCCCCACTGTTTCCTTTTCCATTCTAATCACTTGCTCCTTTTCTACCCATTGTATTATTATCTTATTAAAGACAAAATACAAACACTAAATACAAATACAGGGAAGAAACTAAAACCCCTCTGAGTCGGCGACACAGAAAAATTCAAACTATGTTGTTATTATCCGTTTATCAGGTCCATATTATCACTTTCCGGCCAGTGTCTTAACCGTTTCTGCCGCGTTCTCTTTCGATATGGCTTATAACCTCACCATATCACGCCATAGAGGGTTTTTCATCAGCCTAGAATCGAGGGATCTGGCTATCAAGGAAATCAAGGCCATCAAGGAGTTTTACCTTGATCTTCTCGATATACTTGATATTCCCTATTCCTTGATCTCCCTGGTATCCTTGATGCCCTTTCCCCATACATTGTGCTACAATTCCCCCCGAGGTGATATTTCATGAACAAGCTTCAGCTGATCATTCTCTGGCTCGCGGGTCTTCTGGTTCTGGGCATCTGCAATTCCCCTTCATACGGCGTTACAAAAGTGGCACAGCCTATGAGGAGGCCGAACTTGTATGAAAGGATCCCTGATTGCAACAAGTATCTCCCTGTAAAGAAAGCAAGTCCTTTGATCGGTAAAACCTTAAAAGAGGTTGAGGGCTTGTTCGGAACAGCTGACATCAGCATACATCAATATGCTTCTTCCCCGAGTAACTATCAGGATATGCTGATATATGCTTTATACAAAGACGACCCTTCGGCTGCATATATTTATTTTAAAGGCGGGAAAGCTGCAAAGGTCTGGATAGATGAGATAAACGGCTCAATAACACAGGTATATGGCGCATATATCGACCGAAAATGAATAAAGGCGGTGATATTTCATGAATAAGATCCAACTGGTCATCCTCTGGCTCTCCGGTCTCCTGATCTCCGGCATCCTCTGCTCAACCGGTTTACAGCTCCTCTACCACGCGGCACACCGGGAGGATGTTCTAGAAACGGGTTATCCTTTCACTCTTGTAATCGGCACCGCCTGGGCATATATCGCGCCGATTATTATTATCGGGGTATTATTGGCGATTTCGGTGAAGGGGTATGGGAAATAAAGGCGTTGCAGGATTTCGTGGGTAAGACTAAAAGCTTTGTTTTAAGAGGAAAAGATTTACTATAAATACTTCGAGTTTCGCAAATATTGCTTAAGATTTCTATAAGTTTCATTAAATTCGGGGACATCCTTCATTTGATGGCTAAGCGTCGTGCCCCATAAACTCCTATATGCACTTTCCTTCTGCTGCACGCTCTTTTTGAGATCTTCCCAATTTAGTTTCTTATATGTTGCTTTAGATTTATAATCTTCAATTAACATGCGCCCATCAACTAACCTTGAATTCAGAAGATACCATAAATCATATACATCTCTTGGCTGTTTTCTTTTAGGATCTAATATGCAACATAGTTTTTCAAGAACTATTTCGTTAATATCGTAAACATTTAATTCACGACCGCTTGGCAAATCATCGTATTCAGCATATTCTTTCAAAAGCGGCATTCTTTTGCTGGGATAGATAAGTTTTTCATCTAATGTAATATCAAGCTTAATAGCCCCCCTGTCAATAGCCGCCACTAAAGGGCCCGAATAATTGACATGATAATTTAAAGTATTTATATATACTTGCTTATCCTTAATTAATTGTAATGGTATATTGGCAGCGCTCCTTATCACCTCAAATGATTTATTAAATTCACTTTCTATATCACTTCCTCAGTTCCATAAGCAAATGCACCACTTTGGGTATAATGTCAGCAGGAGGTACTCAAAGTGGCAAGAAAGTTCAAGCATCTCAGTATCGAGGAAAGAGACCTGATAAGCATCTATTTG